>Ga0268283_1000051_pt1 | contig 121625 bp, 119 predicted proteins | sample saktaG_13_FD_190140 | JGI IMG/M metagenome (GOLD analysis project Ga0268283, IMG submission 190140) | Saline water microbial communities from Sakinaw Lake, British Columbia, Canada - sak_2013_06_06_36m | ecosystem: Environmental > Aquatic > Non-marine Saline and Alkaline > Saline ...
GAAAATCGGTGGAACTCCCCAAAAGCACTCGCAAGCTACTCCAGCAAATCGGGATGGAGCACATTGCCGCTGAAACTTGACTTATTGCTTAAATAGAAATGTAGTCTCAGAAAAATAAGGCATAACTGATTTATATCAAAATAAATACGAATTACTTTCCGGAATATGGGGTATAACGCAAGTAGATAATTCGACCAATATATTATCGCTGTCTTCATCATAGTGGGGATCGTCTTCCTTCAGGTAGAACGTCATGTAACAATCAATTCCATAATCCTCCAGCCAGTCATTTGTATCCTTGACCCTTTTTTCCAATTGGGCAATAAGCGCCTGGCCTTCTACTTTGATGCCCTTTTCGATATCAGTCAATTTGCTGTTCAACTTTACAAGAAATTAACCCCAAGGGGGGCCGGGCGGGTACAGAACCTATTCATTGATAGGGTGTAGAGATCAGCCCTTTCAAGGTAGTACTTATTACTTTTTTCTGTTAGCGAGTATTTTAGCAGTAGAAACATGAGGAGAGTTCTTGCTCGCAATTCTTTTTACCGCTGGTTTCTTCGGCCCACGAGGGTGTTTTCGGAATGCCGACAGTTTAACATTTGAGGAAAGCTCCTTGAGTACTTCAACGAATTCAAGGGTTGTCATCCGGGCAAACAAAGTCCACTCATTAGTTGGGACTGCGATCATCATGCCTCGGTATGTTCCGGATATTTCATCTGCCAGATAATAACCGGACACCTTCTCTTTAATGGTATCTGTTCCATGAACGCTTCCAAGTGCCGCTTTTATGACGGAAAGGATCATGTAGGATACAAGTGCCACACAAAAACCAAAAAGCGGTGACATTGATGGATTTAACTGCGCTTTGTTTGGCAAGGTGATCCGGGAACCAAAAATTACAAACGTCGACAAGAAACACCCCGACAAGATGCCTGATATTTTCTTCGATTTAAAACGGGATCAACTACCCATTCTCAGCGATCAGGATGGCCTCTTTGTAGAATGCAAACCCATCGACCTTAAACACCCGATTTTTTCCTGCTACTGCAAAAAGGGATTGGTACGGTTCGTTAATGGCGACTATGCCTGGGCCATACAGGATGCCCTGATGGTGGGGTATGTAAGGGGGCGCTATTCTTTTATAAAGCTCGCATCTGTTCTTGATGATGACAAAAACAACGCCAACCTGAAGGCGACTAACCATTCTGCACTTGATGAATATGCGATCTATCGTTCAAGTCACAATAGGGATTTTCAGTGGCCGGAAAGCCGTGGTCAAGCTTGCCCGATAACAGTATCCCATCTTTGGCTTTACCACGGAGAATCCCTTTGACTGCTGTCACAGTGAACCAACAACCAGATCCGAAATCTCAATGAAGGCCATTCGCGCCTATTTGAAATCCCATCCCCAGGACCTGGACGTAATTTTAAGCGCCAATCCCTTAAAGCCCGTGGCACTGCCATAAAAGTCAATAAATACTGGTGGCTCTGAAGGAAGAAGAATTTTAAGAATCATCAGAATCAAGCCGTATGGAGTAGCTGTATTTTATTGAGTTCCTTTTCAAAGCGCTTTTCGGATTCCCATAAATCGATTGCATGTTGTGCATTCAGCCAGAAATCAGGAGAATTTCCAAAAAGGCGGGAAAGCCTTAAGGCCATGACAGGGGTGATAGCGCGTCTGTTTCTTAACACTTCATTGATTGTCTGACGTGTAACACCCAAGGCATCCGCCAAGGATGCGGTTGTCAAGCCATAGTCAGGCATAAAATCTTCCTTAAGCATTTCTCCGGGATATGTCGGGGGTATTTCTCGTTTTATGATATTTGGTATTGACATGTCGTTGTTCCTTAGTGGTAATCTGTATTTTCAACATCGTATGCATCTACTTTGCTTGTCAAGTCAAAAGTAATTCATGATCTTGACCGGGTTAAAAAAATCATCTGAAAGCATACTTAAAAAAAATTATCGAAAGTTGGAACTAATGATTAAAGCCGCCAATACGATTCTTTATTGCAGTAAATGGGAAGAAACGGTCCGGTTTTACCGGGACCAATTGAAGCTGTCCGTCAGTTTTTCCACGGACTGGTTTGTAGAGTTTTCCCTGAACGCGATGTCTCGGCTCAGCATTGCGGACGAAAAACGCGCTTCCATCAAAACCTCCCACGGAAAAGGCATCACCCTATCATGGGAAGTCGATCGAGTTGACAGGGTATGGGCAGATATTCAAAAAAGCGGGTTAGAGCCGACGGAAATCCGGAAACACCCCTGGGGCGCCCGTGCTTTTTATATCTTCGATCCCGAAGGGCACCGGATCGAGTTCTGGCAATCGACCGCTGATTTGACTTAAGACATGTTGTTACAGCCAAAAGACAGTTGTTTACCATAGGAGCATCGGCATAATGAGTGACAAATTGCAAAGCCTGAACCCGCCGAATTCCTCCTCTACCAGACCGAGGACGGACAGACGCGGCTGGAAGTGGCATTTCGCGGGGAGACTTGCTGGCTCTCCCTTAACCAACTGGCGGAGCTGTTTCAGCGGGATAAATCCGTTATTTCCCGGCATATAAAGAACATTTTCGACGAGGGAGAACTGGTCCACGAAGCAACTGTTGCAAAATTTGCAACAGTTCAAATTGAAGGAGCAAAAACAGTTCAACGCCTATCTGGAATTTGCCGAACTTCAGGCCCTCAACCGTAACCCGATGTATATGCAAGACTGGATTGACAGGCTGGATGATTTTCTCAAATTGAGCGGACGGGAGCTGCTCACGCATGCGGGAACGATTTCACATGAAAAGGCCATCGCGCGCGCCCAGATCGAATATGAAAAACACCGTGCGTTTCAAATCAACCAGACTTCGCGGGTGGAAAAGCACTTTGAGCAAGCTGTGAAAATAGTCTCAGACAAAGCCGTGAAGAAAGGTAAAAAATGATGAAAACTCTCGAAGAAATTTCAACAAAAATTTGAATAGGGGAGCACATGAAACAGGAAACCATGAGGGCATGTTTGAGGAAGCAAGGGGGCTGCATCGTTTTGGCATTTATCGTTTTATTGGTGACAACCTCGGCCTGGGCTGACGCGCAGGGGGTGGTTGCTGCCATCGATTCGGCCAGTGGAAATGGCAGGCTCATTTCTCAGCAGATCTTCGATTTCAAGGAACTCGGGCAGCAGGAATTTAAAAGCTCCGCGCTCTTGATGGAGGAGCTGAGAAAGCTCGGATTTTTGGTAACCGGTGACTTGAAGGTCCCTGACGATCTGTTGAAGGGCGGCATTTCAAAGACCGCATTCCGAGCCGAACTGCAAGGGAAAGGCCCTGGTCCAACCATCACGATCATGCTTGAATACGATGCCCTCAAAAACGGGCATGCATGTGGGCATAATTTGATTGCCACTTCCGGGCTTATGGCAACTGCCGGGCTGGCCAGTGTCATGAAGGAAACGCCGGGCCGAATTCTCGTGATTGGAACACCGGATGAAGAAAGGGGTTCCCTTGGCGGCGGAAAGGTGGCGCTGCTTGAAGGAGGCCATTTTGACGGAACGGATGTGGTTTTGATTACGCATGGTTTTGATCGATGGACTGTAGATCAGCGGCTTCTTGCCATGAAGCGGGCAACCTTCGTGTTCAAGGGAAAATCCGCCCATGCGGCGCAAGCACCTCACAAGGGGATCAACGCCCTTCGTGGAGCCATCTTTACCTTTAATGGCGTGGATATGCTTCGGGAGCATATCCGCCAGGACGTGCGGATTCATGGGATTATCAAAAAAGGCGGGGAAATGGTGAATGTGGTGCCCGAATTGGCCGAAGCCGAGTTTGCTGTCCGGGCACTTGATACAATGACGATGGAGGCTGTCTACCAGAAGGTCGTGAACTGTGCCAGGGCGGCGGAGTTGGCCACGGGCGCCAAACTCGAATTCAGCGAACCCCGGAGTTCCCTGAAGGCCCCGATCATTGTTCCAGCTTATACGAAGATGGTTATCGATCAAGTCAGAGCCCTTGGCATTGCTGATACGGAGATCAAGGATCAGGAAGATTTCGCCTCTTCCGATCTTGGAAATGTCGGGTTCGCTTTCCCAACGACGAACCTTTGGTTTAAGATCGCGCCGGAAGGGACTGCGCTTCACTCCGATGCATTTCGTGAATATGCTGCTTCGGATGATGGATGGAAGGCCACGGTAATTGCCGCCAAAGCCATTGCATTGACTGCTTATGATCTCCTCACCCATCCGGACAAGGTCAAAGATATCCAGAATAAATTCAATGAATTGAAGGCCATGGAAGGTAATTAGGAGCGTTGTGACCGGGATTTCACCCCATAAGTTCACGCCCGTGCCGGGCGTACACAATGGCTTGCATCCGATCGCCGGAAAAACGGGCTCCGGGTGAAGCTCGCGTTAGTTTTTCAAACAACATTTCTCAGAAAGGGGAATTTATGAGATATGTCCAATCCAACTTCATGCCAATCGTACTATGTTTTCTGTTTATGTTCACGCTGCATCCAAGCCCTGCACTCGCTCAGAACAAAATGAGTCCTGAAGAGGAGGCTATATATAAGAGCATGATAAAGAGCACGGGTAATGATCCGGATACGGCGACAGAGGCTATAAAGAAAAATGAATCCTCGCGAAGCTGGACTGAAGGCAAGGACGGAATTGTTGACTACCATATCGTTGGCGTTTATCACGGACAAACCAATGTTGTTGGCGACAGTAACTGGATAGGATATGCGGATGTGAGCGACCGTGTTGAGATAGACTTGAAATGGATGCTTTCAGAGTCAAAAATGGTGGGAACGCCCATCTATCAAAACACAAAATCTGAAGTCAAGAATCCACGCAACCCGGAACCTTCCTGTCTGCCGCCGGTAATCAAAGGCGAGTACGAACACTACGAACTTCAGGGGATCAAACAAGGCTTGGGCGGCGCGCTCGAACTGCAAGTGAAAACAACCTACCCCGTTGTCGAGGTCGCACAGTTTTGTACCGGTAACCGCAAGTCCGTGCCTGCAAGCAGCAAGACGCGACCCGAAGAACTGGTCGTGCCCTCGCCGGTGATGCTTGGAATGTCGTTGCCTGATTCGGATAATCTGCGCATCTCTCCAGACAAGAAATCCCTGATCCACAAGAAAGCCGGCTGGACCTGGACTTTCACACCGAGCACCAAGGAATAATCGGGAACAATCAAAACACGCTGTGGCGTCTATCAGGGGCAAAGGTGACAGACAGGGAATCATATGATGAACTTGAGTGATATGGGTTTCGACCAATGGTTTCAATCGCATGTCGGTGACTTGCGTCAAAAGGGCCGGGACATTGCGCGCATATCGGCAGTTGACCGCGGCGCATACCTCATCAGAAATCAAACCAGGGAAATCCCGGCTGAACTCGCCGGAAGGTTCTATTTCCAGGTAGAATCTTCGATTGACCTGCCGTGTGTCGGTGATTGGGTGACAGTGCAATATCACAACAACGACGCTGCGGCAATTATTCATGAGGTGTTTCCGAGAAAGACCTTTCTACGCCGCAAAACCGCCGGTGAAAAAGTGGATTTCCAGATGATTGCGGCCAACATTGACGTCGCTTTCATTGTCCAGTCGTGCCACTTTGACTTCAACGAGCGGAGAATGGATCGGTACTTGGTGATGGCAGCAGACGGGGGTGTTGAACCGATTGTTGTTCTCACCAAGACGGACTTGATCACCCCTGAAGAACTGGAACAGAAGCTTGCCGCCATTACGTCGAGCACCATTACAGCCAGAGTCCTGGCCCTCAGCAATATCACAGGCGTCGGATTTGACGAATTCCAGCAGGTGTTGGTCTCGGGAAGAACATATTGCCTACTCGGTTCATCGGGGGTTGGCAAAACAACACTCCTCAACCGTCTGATCGGGCAAGACGCTTTTGACACAAAGGCCGTTAGTGGAACAGGAGAAGGCATACATACGACTGCGCGCCGCCAGCTAGTTGTTCTTAATCAAGGTTCCATGTTGATTGATACGCCTGGAATGCGAGAACTGGGCCTTCTCGGTGTGAGCGAAGGGGTCAACCAGGGCTTTGAAGACATCGTCCAGCTTTCCTTGCATTGTCGCTATCCGAATTGTGGTCACACACAGGAACCCGGCTGTGCGGTCCGGGCTGCAGTCACAGGCGGTTCATTGACTGAAGACCGCTATTCCAGCTATATAAAGCTCAAGAAGGAGTCGGAGTACCATGAACTGTCGTACCTGGACAAACGGAAGAAGGATAGAGCATTCGGACACTTCATCAAATCGGTAAAGAAGCAAATGAAGGTCTGAAATAGACACAGAACAAGTTGTCCATGCTGACACAGGCACGCATCGGTTTCTCCAGCAATGCAGCGGGAATCGTCGAAAGGATCGGGGGAAGCGCCGTTCGTCAGACGGAGCTTTCCTCTCGTTTGAACAGAAGAGGTATTTCATGATAAAAGCCGCCAATACGATTCTTTATTGCAGCAAATGGGATGAAACAGTCCTGTTTTACCGGGACCAATTGAAGCTATCCGTCAGTTTTTCCACGGACTGGTTTGTAGAATTTTCCCTGAACACCCCTGGGGCGCCCGGTTTTTCTTTCTCTTTGACCCGGAAGGACACCGGATCGAGTTCTGGCAGTCGACTACCGGGTAAACATCGGGTACCCAGTTTCGCGTTTGAGCTATCCAGCGTCTGCTGGAATAACACTTCGAGCAAGCTGTGAAAAAAATCTCGCACAAAGCCGTGAAGAAAGGCAAAAAAATATGAAAACTGTGGAAGAAAGGTCTGTTGTCGTGTAAAACACGGCAGATTAATATCGTCAATAACCACAAAGAGTGTTCTGCTTCGCAATTTCGCGGCGTTGAAGGCTGAAATAGGAGCGCAGTGACCGCATTCGCTTTTGGGCTGGTTCTCTCGGCCGCTTTCATTCATGCCACGTGGAACTACCTGGCCAAACGGGCCGGGGAAGGTGGCGCCGCTTTTGTTTGGCTCTTCGCCGCAGTCTCATGCATTTTTTATGCCCCTGTGACCCTCTTCATTTATTTCTGGCAAAAACCGCATATCGGCCCTCTCCATCTCGTATTCATGGTTGGCAGCGCCTTGCTCCACCTGGCGTATTTTCTGATCCTCCAGAAAGGGTATCGGGTGGGGGATTTATCCCTGGTCTATCCGCTTGCCCGCGGGACCGGACCCACCCTCTCCACACTGGTTGCAATCCTGTATCTGGGGGAGCGGCCAAGCGCCTTGGCGATCCTGGGTGCGGCTCTGGTTGCTGCAGGCGTTTTTTTCCTGTCCTGGAGCTCGGGCGGTTTCAGGGGGAGCCGCAAATGGGGGGTGGGCTTCGGGCTGCTCACCGGAATCCTTATTGCCGCATATACTCTCTGGGACAAGTATGCCGTCAGCACCCTCCTGATTCCCCCCCTGCTTCAGGATTACTGCACGAACCTGGGTCGTGTGATCATGCTGGGTCCGATGGCTCTCCGGAATTGGGGAGACGTTCGGAAGGAGTGGCGGATTCACAGAAAGGAAGCGATCGGGGTGGGGCTGCTCTGTCCGCTGTCTTATATCATGGTCCTGACCGCTCTCATCTCCGCCCCGGTTAGCTACATCGCCCCGGCGCGGGAGGTAAGTATTTTAATAGGAGCGGTGATGGGATCGAGACTCCTTGCTGAGGGGGATGCCCGCCGGAGGTTGCCTGCTGCGGCCGCGATCGTTGTTGGGGTAATCGCATTGGCGGTCGGATGAACCGAATATCTGGGTTGCCGCATCGAGGTTGCCGCCATTGATTCGGCCAGTGTGCCAGGTTCTTTATCCGGGCTTAAACAGGTTATGACGGGTGCGCTCGTGTACGCCCGGCGAGACAGTCCCTTTCAAGTAAATTAAACGCTTGTCCTGCGGAAACTTCTCAATGGCATACCTCAGCATCGTTCTTGGCATCTGCCGGTAATGCGCACCGAGAAAAGCCTCTTCTCTTTGCATGTCGTGCTTGCCTGCTTCCCGGAGCATCCAGCCGACCGCCTTGTGAATCAAATCCTGCTTGTCCGTCAGCAACATTTCGGCAATCCTGAGAGTCTCATCAAACTTGCCCCGCTTGATGAAATGAAACGTCGCAAGAATGGCGATCCTTCTCTCCCAGAGACGGCCAGATTGAGCCAGTCGATAAAGAGGCTCCTTGCTTTTGTCGCTCAAGTATGCGCCAACGATGTGCTCCGCGGAAGTATCGACCAGATCCCAATTATTAATAAAACGTGTGTTGTCGAGGTACAGCGTGTAAATATCGGCCCGGCCCGTCTCATCGGCATTGGCGAACTTGCGAACCAGAATCAGCAGCGCAAGCAATCTGTCCTCGTGATACACGCTGTGGAGCAGTTGTTCGGAGAGTTCAAGCGGGAGGTCTTGGTGTGTCTTGGAGAGCCTGCGAAGCACGGGTACGCGAATCCCCCTGAAGAGATCGCCTTCGCCGTATTGGCCGGGATCGGTTTTGAAAAACTTCTGGAGGAAGGCTCCGTCCTCGGCGTTCGAAAGATTGATCAATTGGCTTTGTATCGCGTCTATCATGCGTCGGTCCTCGCAATAAACAAACTGGATTATCAGGAGGTTGTTTTCTCGCGGGACATTTTTTGAATCAGCGCTTTCAGCCGATTCGAAAATGCTTCAGGCACCGGTTTTTCGTCTGGTGCCAAGGACCGGCACAGGCCGATGGTTTGCCGGAGGGTTTCCAGGCAGGCCTTGCAGGGAATACAGTCCCCGGCATGGTCTTCAATGTCCTTGCAGGTCAGCTCGTCCAGCTCATTGTCGAGGTATTCGGACAATTTTGCGAACATTGCCAGACAATCTTTGCGGTCGTGATCATGTGCCATGGTCATAATAGGTTTTGAGTTTTTCTCTCAGGAAAAGGCGCGCCCGATGGAGTCTTACCTTGATGTTTTCGGTTGTCAGGCCCAGAACCTGGGCGGTTTCCGCGGTGCTGAGCCCTTCCATGTCCCTTAAAACAAGGACCAACCGATATTTTTCCGGAAGTGATGCAACCCCCTCTTTAATGACGGCGGAAAGCTCTTCATTCAGCAGTTGATCCAAAGGGATGGATGCCCATCCCGGCACTTGCACCGGCATCTCGGCGTTCTCATCGGGAATGAACTCATCCAGAGACAGCTCTCTTTCCGGCGCATATTTGGATTTTCGCCTTTTTTTCAGGCAGGTGCTGGTGGCAATGCGGTAGAGCCAATTCTTGAATTTGGTTTCATATCGAAAATCCTTCAGATATTTGAAAACATTGATAAACGTGTCCTGAACCATGTCTTCGGTATCCTGAACATCCCGGCACATGCGCATGCCGAAATTATACAGTTTCCGTTCATAGCGCCGGACCAGCTCCGGAAACAGTTCGGACTGTCCGGCGTTGATTGCCTGGATCAGCTCAAAATCATCATCCGGTCTGATCTTTGGATTGGGGGAGATCGACATTCTTTTTCTTGTCTGTCACCTGACAGGCATTTTTCATTCAGGTGGAAATTCCGAGTTTTGGCAGAATATAGGTTTGAAGGACAAACCATCCCGCCACAACAGCCAGCAATATCAGCGCTTCTTTCATATCACAACTCCTTTGAAGTAGACAAACAGATTATGGAAATCATTCTGTTTGTGTTGAACCCGAAAAAGGGATTGGGTTACAGGAAATGATTACGGGATCATCGGGGTGAATGGAAGCAGTCTTGATGCGGGCCATTAAAAGATAATTCGCTCCGCGTTTTGAACCAGGTGCCCGGCTTCCTTTTCCCAATCTTTCCCGCCGATTTGAATGGCCAGCTCTTCGGTCATGTGGCGGGGAATCACGCTCGCGTTCCTGCCAAGTCCCTGGAGGCAGGAAGGGCAGTGAGTGAGAAGCTTGATGCCTGATTGTCCGGAATCGCCGATGATTCCGGACAATGTCCGCTGTTTTCGCATCAGCATGGCGTGTGAAATATCCGGCCGGCTCAGGGACAGGGTTCCGGCTTCCGAACAGCAGTGGGGAACCGGGGTAAGATGGTATCCGCAGGTTCTGAGCAGATCCTCGGCCTGAGCGTCCAGGGAATCATGGCAGGGCCGGTGATAGAGACAGGTTTCGTTGGCGTCGATTTTTATGCCGGTTTTCAGCACAAATCCACTGACATCGTGAATGCCACAGCCGAAAATTTCCTGCATGTCCATCTGGTGCAGGGCCTCCCGGCAGGTGCCGCAGCTCACCACGCAGGCGTCAAAGGAAAGATATCCCAGCATTTCCCGAATCTGGCTGAAGATAATGGCGTTTTGCAGCACTTGCCTGCCCTGGGTGGCGGACTTGGCGTTCACCTGGGCCGGATATCCGCAGCATAAAAAGGCGGGTGGTAGCACCACGCGGGTTTGCGACTTTAATAGAAGATAAATGGCGGCAATGGATATGCTCGAAAACAGCCTTTCCGAGCCGCAGCCCGGAAAATAAAACACCGTAAAGGCTGCGGGCTCCGGCGGCTCGATGCACAGGCTATGATTCCATCCGGAGACGGGAAGCACATCCCGGAGCGTTCCCCTGGACAGGGGCGTTACCGGTGACCGCAGGTAGGATATCCCGGGAAAATCCTGTACTACGGATGAGGGATCCATTGCGGTCAGCAGCCGGCGTCCCGTGCGCTGAACCTTGGCCCCCCAGGTCATTGTCTTTCGCATCACCCGGTTGATTGCCCCGGAGCGGCTTTCCAGATAGGAGAGCGTCAGCCGTGTGGCCAGGGCCGTGTGCTTGTATCGCAGGGTTTCCAGAATTTCCCGCTCCAGAATGGAAATTTCTCCGGTGTCGATGCCGACCGGACAGGGCGGCAGGCATTTATGGCAGATGGTGCAGTGGTCCGCGATTTCTTCCAGATAATGCAGGAGCTCGAAGCGGGTCGAGTGAGACCGCTGGGCATCGTAAAGCATGGCTTCGATCAGGGAACCGATGGCCAGGTTCTTGTTCCGGGGATGAAAAAAGAGGTTTTCCGCCGGAGAAAACACGCAGCAGTCCGGTTTGCACCGGCCGCAGCGGATACATTTGGAGATTTTTTCAGCCAGGACTTCCAGGGACCCGTGTTTGAGAATTCTGGCTTCAAGCCCCAGCAGGTTAAAGGATGAGGCAAAAACTTTTTCGGGAATTTCCAGATCATCCAGTTTTCCCGGATTCATGATGCTTTCCGGATCCACCTGTTTTCGATAATCGGCCAGATCCTTCAGTTTTTGAGAATCCAGGTATTTCAGCTTGGTAAAGCCGATTCCGTGTTCCCCGCTGACCACGCCTCCCAGTTCGACCGCCTTGGCCATCACCGCGTCCGCGGTTTCCGCGGCCCGGATCATCATGTCCCGGTCATTGGAAAAAACCGGAATATTGACATGGACATTTCCGTCGCCCGCATGCATGTGGGTGGCGATAATGATCAGCCTGCGGCGAACTTCCGTGCGCTGCTCCCGGATCCGGCTGCAAACAGTTGGGTTTCCGTGAAACAGCCCTTCCAGCTCGCCGATCAGATGCTGGAGGTGTTTTTCCTCCCGAAGCGCGTCTTTTCCGGCAAATTCCAGCAGATCAATGGCCTGCCGGCACAACTCCCGGGCCCGCGCCAGCCGATCGTTCAGCCACTGGAGGTCTTCCGTGGCTTCCAATTCTTCCAGGACCGCGCCGATCTGCCAGACAACGGTTTTCTGATTGTAGCGATCCTCTTCGCCGTTAAAACTGTCCACGAACATCGCAAAATCCGCCAGGCTATGCAGCGGCAGGACGATGTCCTCATTCAGCTTGAAGGCATTGGTCCGGCTGGCGATCGCTCCCAGGCGTTTTCGGTCCTGCCAGAACTGGCGGGCTTCTTCAGCGTCTCTGGCAACAAAGAGACAGGTGTTGGGATAGGGCTTCAGCAGCGCGGCCAGGCGGTCCTTTCCCTGCGCCACCTGCCCGGCGGTATGTCCGACAATATCGATCAGGAGCACAGCCTTTGGCAGACGGGTTCGCGGGGCTTTTACTTTGTAAGCGATGGCCCGGACATATTCCTCGTCAAAATGTTCGAGGGCCATGAGCGCTTCCCGGCCCTGGTTCACAAATGCTTTTGAAATGTCCACGATCACCCGGCTGGCCTCATCCATGTCTTCTCCGAAAAACTCCAGGCAGCAGGTGGTTTGGTGGGGATAGGCCGGATGAAGAACGAATTCCGCTGACGTGATGATGCCGTCGGTTCCTTCTTTCTGAATGCCCGGAAGGCCGCCCAGGGCTTTGTTCGTGATGTCTTTGCCCAGGCCCGGGGTGCGGATCTCGGACGCGTCCAGGGACACCCGGCCCACCCGGCTATCGTGGCTGTCGCGGATTTCGAAAAGAACCGTGTCTTCCGGCAAGATTTTGCGAAGCGGGTGATGCATGCGCCGGACGGTCCACTCCTGGCCCTGGGCCAGTGTGATCCGGTACGACAGCAGGTTATCAATGGCCGTTCCCCAGAGCACGGCGGTTTTTCCGCCGGCATTTTCCGCGATATTTCCCCCGATGCTCGATGCCCAGGCACTGGTCGGGTCCGTGGCAAAAACCAGCCCGTTTCGGGCGGCAAGGGAGATGGCCTGTTCGGTAATCACTCCGGCCTCCAGCCGCATCACCGCGGTTTTTTGGATGGATCCATCCGGATACACGATGTCTGTCTCGAAGATGCCGTGAATGCGATTTAGCTTTTCGACATTCAGCACAATGCAGTCGGCGCCGACCGGAACGCTTCCGCCGGTCAGTCCCGTGCCGCCGCCCCGGGGGATGACCCGTAGTTTGAGAGCTGCGATCGCTTTTAGCAAGGGAGAGATCTGGGCGGCTTCGGTCGGGTAAACAACGGCAAGGGGAAGATAAAGCCGCCAGTCCGTGGCGTCCGTGGCATGGCTGATCAGGGAAAACGGGTCAAAGCACACATTGTTTTCGCCAACGATGGCGCCGAGCGTGCGATAAATCTGCCTGCGCTTTTCACGGATACTTAAAAGCGCGATTTCCAGTTCAGCCAGAAAGGATCGGCAGGCGGCAATGATGGCCTGTTCGTCCGGATCTGCGGTCAGATGAGCATTGACAGTCGCCAGATCGTCTTTGGCCGTGCACAAAAAATGGTGACGCCTGCGGGAATTATCGATGAGGTCCTGATAAATGAAGGGATTGCGGAAGAGAATGAAGCTATCCCCGATAAAGCGAAGCAGGAGCCTCAGCAGCTTTCCCTTGACCCGGCGATAGCGAAGCTTTTCAAGGGCATACCAGGCCTCTTTTCCCAGAAGAAACCGGACGATCTGTCCGTCATCCGCCGAAGTATAATTATAGGGAATTTCTCGGTCCGTCACGATTTGTACCGCTCAAATCCGGGAACGACCAATCGGGTTTCAAGGCGGCTCAGCAGCCAGGACGCCAGGGTCACCAGAAAAAGATAAATTGCGCCGACAATCATGAACACCTCGATGTATTTGAAAGATGCGGATGCCAGTATCTTTGCCTTGCCGGTCAGTTCGATACAGGTAACCATATAAGCCAGGGATGAATACTTGATCAGGTAAATGATTTCATTGCCGCAGCCCGGAAGCGCCCTTCGAAAGGCCTGAGGAAGAATAATGGACAGCAGGGTCTGAAGTCGGGTAAAACCCAGGGCCTGCGCTGCCGCGGCCTGGCCGTGCTTGATTGAGAGCAGGGCGCCGCGGATATACTCGGAATGATAGGCTGCGCTGCACAGGCTGAACCCGAGGACCGATGCCGTGAAAGGGGACAGGAAGAGGCCGATCCGGGCCAGTCCGAAATACCAGATATATAGCTGAATGATCAGGGGAAATCCCCTGAAAATCAGCACATAACCGTTCATCATGAGCTTTGTCACCGGCGAGCCATAGACCTGAAGGGTTCCAGCCGCCACTCCCAGGCAGAGGCCGCAGATGGCGGATGGCAGGATCAGCAGAAGGCTGACTCCCAGTCCCTGCATCAAGGACGGAAACACCGTGTGTTGAATATAGACCAGCTCTTCCATTATTTATTAAAGGTCAGATCGGTAATGCTGGAACAGAATTCACGCGTTCGCAGGCAGCAGGCATGGTTTAAAATAACATCCGGCGTTCCCTGTTCCACGATTTTGCCGGCTTCCATGAAAATCATTTCCGTTGCCACGTTTCTGGCAAACGCAATCTGATGGGTTGCCAGAATCATGGTCATTCCGGCTTGGCCCAGTTTTGCGATAACGGAAAGCACTTCGCCGATCAGTTCCGGATCCAGCGCGGACGTGGGCTCATCCAGAAGCATGATTTTGGGATCCATGGCCAGTGCCCGGGCAATGGAAACCCGTTGCTTCTGTCCGCCGGAAAGCTCCGCCGGATAATGGTTTGCGTGGGAGCTCAGCCCCACCCGGTCCAGCTCCGACATGGCTCGCTGTCTGGCGGCGGTCTTCTGAAGGCCCTTGACCCGGATCAGACCGATTTCAATATTGGAAACCGCGCTTAAGTGATCAAACAGGTTGAATTCCTGAAAAATCATTCCCACCTGCTGGCGATAGCCGCACAGGGCTTTTTTATCCGCCGCGTTGACAGGTCGGCCTTCCAGCAATATCCGCCCGCTGTCCGGGGGGACCAGGTAATTGATGCTTTGAAGCAGGGTGCTTTTGCCGGCTCCCGAAGGGCCGATCAGCACCTTGATTTCACCCGCGTTGATCGACAGGGACACATCATCCAGAACCGGACGATCGCTGAATTGCTTGCAAAGGTTTTCAATGGTTAAAATGGGGTCCATAAGTCTTTCTTTAGTGCGTGTATCCGGGAATTTTCAGGCGCTTTTGCAGTGCGGCCAGGCACCGGGTTCCCAGGTAGGTCAGCAGCATGAACATGAAGCCGGCCAGCAGGTAAAGATGGAGATGCTGGTAGGTTCGGGACGCCACATGGTTGGTGCGGGACATGAGCTCGGAGACGCCAAGCGCATAAGTTACCGCGGAATCCTTCAGCAGAATGGAATATTCATTGGACCACGCGGGAATGGATATGCGAAGGGCCTGAGGCAGAATCACGTAAAAAATGGCCCCGGCATTGCTCATCCCCAGGGCGCGGGCCGCCTTCATCTGGCCGTCCGGAATGGAGAGAATCGCGCCCCGCAGGATCTGGGACTGATAAGCCGCGCTGATGAGTCCCAGCGCGATAATGGCCACTGAAAACGCCGAAAGGTTGATGTCCAGAAAGGAAAGCAGGCCAAAATAAAATAGAAATAAAAACACCAGAAGGGGAATTCCTCGAAAAAACCACACATAAACGCCGATCAGGCTGCGAGTCGTTTTTCCGGAATAAATCTGGCCCAGCGCAAGGGGAAGCCCCAGCAGCAGACCAAGGGCCATAGCGCCAACCACCACGGCCAGATTGATCCATGATCCTTTGAGAAGATAAAAAAAACCTTCCTGAATTGCGGTGATGCCATCGGATGTCATAGGGACTCGGAAAAAATGGAAGGCTTCGAGATTGCTCCCGAAGCCTTGGGTGACTGCGATTCAGATAAACTGCAACGCAAATTATCTGACGTTGTATTTTGCCTTTAATTCCGTCCAGGTAGCACTGGCCATCAGGCGTTTCAGGCCTTCGTTCAACTTGTTCAGGAACTCGGTATCTTCTTTTCGCACGGCATAAGCGGTTTCATCATCCGGTTGCCCGTAAGTGCCGAGAATCTTGATGCCCATTCCTTTTTCCATGAACTCTTCTGCGGATGTCTGAGACACTGCGGCAAGGTCAATGCGGCCGTTCATCAGATCTTCCAAGGCCAGCGGTGCGGAATCGTACTGCTGAAGCTTGAATTTCTTTTCCTTATCCTCTATCAGCTTGTCTTGAATCCAATTGGCTTCCGAAGTGCCGCGTTGGACGCCCCATTTCATGTCCGGTTCCATGGTCTGATTCGGCATAATGGGATTATCTCTTTTGGCAGCCAGAATCATCACGGTTTTATAATAACTCGTGGAGAAATTGACCTGCTGTTTACGCTCTTCGGAAACGCTCATTCCGGATGCAACCAAGTCGATTTTACCGGCTTTCAGGCTGGGGACGATGGTTTCCCACTGGATTGGCTGGTGTTTGACTTTGAAACCCATTTCCTTGGCAATCCAGTTAATGGCCATAATATCAAACCCATCGGGTTCGCCTTGGCTGTCAATAAAGCTGAACGGCGGATAATTGGCGTCTATGCCGTTAATATAGATTTTTTCCTCGGCCGCGGCCACGCCGCTGAACACCATACCGGTCAGAGCCAGTATTAGAAGTCCTTTAAATAATGTTTTTTTCATTCAATTCCTCCAAAAAATTTAATAGTCCTTCACACCAGTGGTCGATCTTATCACGAAAAAGACGATAAGCCATCCGTTCAGGCATTGCCTGATCACGGCTTTTCCCGAGCCGAAGACTTTCATCATATCCTCATTTCCCGTTAAACCCTTTTAATTTTGACCTGAAATCCCCTGAAATGTCAATATTTAATCCTTTAGGCTTTTTCCTTGACCTTCATGCGCCGGATCGCCGGCGCCATGATTTCACCGATAAGGGTCCGGTAATCCATTCCGGCCGCCTCGCCGATAATGCACAAATCCGACCATCCGGGGGTCAGCCCCGGCAGCGGGTTGCATTCGATAAAATGGATGCGCTCGTTTTTGTCCAGCCTCAGATCCACCCGCGCCACATCCCGGCATCCCAACGCCATGAAGGCGCATCTGGCCACATGCTCCAGGTTTTTTTGAAGCGACCGGTCGATATTCGCCGGCGCCTGATAAGAGATGGATTCGTTGGTGTCCAGCTTGTGCTCGAACGCATATACCGGAAATCGGTCTTCCTTGTTGTTAAAGAGAATTTCCATCGGCGGCAGCACCTTGGGCCGGTTTTCGCCCAGGAGCCCGACGGTGAATTCTCTTCCGGAAAGATATTCTTCAACCAGAACCGGCTGGTGATATTTTGAAAGCAGTTCACGGGAAAGCCGCCTGAGATCCGCCTCGTCCTGTACCACATTCATTCCCATGACCCCTTTTGAACTGCCTTCGGCAATGGGTTTGATGATCACCGGAAAATGAAGGTTTTTGGGAAGCCGCTCCTTTCCCGTACGCATGACGATAAAATCGGCCGTATGGATGCCGGCCTGACGCACCATTTTTTTTGCCAGAACCTTGTCCAGGCAGATGGACAGGGCAGCCGGATCAGATCCCACGTAGGGAATATTCAGAAGCTCCAGAATGGCCGGCACCTGGGATTCCCGGTTCCGGCCATGAATGCCTTCGGCAATGTTAAAGACCATATCCAGGGGCATGGAACCGATGATGGACGGCAGCTCCGGAGTGGCTTCAATTTCCACCACTTCATGGCCGAGGGATGAGATGGCGCTGGCGATGGAATCGATCGTGGCCCGGCTGTCAAATTCCGCCTCTCTGTCATCGTCATTTGAATCCAGGGGCTTGATGCGCTTCAGGTTGAACGTAAACCCAACCTTTAGGGCCTTACGCCGGGTTCGGGAACGCACGGACATCTGAATGCCGTAACGCTCCACGGCGCTCTTTATCACCGCATCCAGAACCGCCCCCATGGTGGCAAGACCGGCAAGCGCGGCGGAGGCATGGACCGTTGCGCCGGGCTCCAGGCTGGGAAGGGCATTGGCCTCAATAAAATATAACTGGCCTTCGGAGGTCAGCCGATAATCCAGCCTGGCCAGGTCGCGAATGTCCAGGATCTTGCAAACGGTTTGGGACAGGCGCAGGAGGTGTTTTGCGGTTTTGGGGGAAAGTACCGCCGGCACTTTAACGGTGACGGCATCCGGCAATTGCTGAAGGCTGTAGTCATAAATGACATGTTTATGGTCCGAAACCACCGAAGAGTCAAATCGGTATTCACCGGGTGCAAGGATTCCCCCGGTTTTTCGGGAAGCTTTTTCCAGAAAGGGGACAATCACATCCTTTCCCTCCACAAACTCCTCGATCAAAACCCCGGCCGGATATCGGATCAACAGCCCCGTCACCCGTTTAAGAAGCTGATCCGGCGCTTCCACAATGGACTGTTGATCAATGCCCATGGAGCTGCCTTCATAATTGGGCTTGATCATCACCGGATAGCTCAGATCCGGCGGTGTCCAGTTGTGGACGCTTTCCACAAACACCCATCGGGGCGTGGGTACGCCACTGGCCGCAACCAGCATTTTGGTGAGGCGTTTGTCCGTGGTCAGGGTGCAGGTATAGGCATCGGATCCGGTATACGGCATGCCGAGTTGCTCAAACAGCCCCGGATAAAAGGCCTCGCGGCTCTTCCCCCCTCTTCCGACCGCTGTATTAAAGATCAGGTCCGGATTCAGGGCTTCAAGCCTGGCCACCAGCCGCGATGCCGGCCCCGAAACCTCAACCCGCTCCACCTGATGGCCCAGGGTCTTCAGCGCTACGGCAATCGCTTCAACCGTTTCCGGCCTGTCGAACGCCGCATCCTCTTCTCTGTCGGTCAACTGTAAATTATACGTATAAGCGATTTTCATTTGTGCTCCAGGCCATTACCGCAAGCCGGCAAAAAGGCCGGTTAGGCTCGCCAGGGGTGATCCTGGCGATCAACAAGGATCATTGCGGTCATGAAGAGGGGGGGAGAGCCCAGGGTCTTTCATGGCTCAAGGTGCGGAAGAAGGGCGAGCTGATCAGCCAAGGCTTTTTTCTTTAGCGATTTCAATATAGATGGAATTTGGAAATTCCGTTGTAATCCTGGCAAATGTTGCCTTGCTTTTTTCCTTATTCCCCATTTTTTCGTACACGGAAGCCAGATTGTAAAGACTGAGATCTTTCAGGGAGGGGTCGGCGGAAGTGGTCAGCATTTCAAAATATTTAACAGCGGAGTCATAGTCTTTTTTCCCTTCAAAGGCATAGCCCAGGTTGCTCAACATGAGGTTTTTGTAAAACGGGGCGTTGCTGAAATTATCCAGGGCTGTTTTGTACAGGGAGATAGCCTTGTCAAATTCACCGGCCTGAAAACAGATATTGGCGAATTCGATTCCGGCAATCTTTCCCATATGTCTGGCGGAATAGTCATCCAGTATCCGGGTAAACGATTTTTCAACGGCCTGATATGCTTTTACCGGATCTTTGTCTTTCATGGCCGCATGGTACTGGGCCAGGCTCTCCGTCAGGAGTGCGGACGCCTTGTTTTCGGCATGGTGCAAATAGGCCTGAAAGCCTGCTATTGCAACAAAAAGCGCAAACACCATACCGGCGGCAAGGGTAGCCCGTTGTTTATAGGTGGTGAGCCATTGAATTAGTTTTCCGGAAAACGTGATGAATTCATCCGGCTCTTTAAAAAGTTGTTTGCGGGTCAGTTTTTGTGCCATGGTACCTCCAAAAAAAAGTCAAAATTGAGATGGCAAAGCAAAAAGTTCAAGATCAAGGCGAGCAAATCCTGTCCGTGAGGCGTACGATTAGTACGCCGCAATGACGAAGGATGAAGCTCAACGCAGATATTGGGCTTTTTACGAAGCCATCAGTCCAGAAGCTGTCGAATTCTTTCCCATCCGGCGTGTGGGATGCCGGCACCCACGACCTGGCAGACTTCATATCCACAGGCCGAGGCCAGTTTGCCGCATTTTTCCAAGGAATACCCATTGACCAGGCCAAACAAGAATCCGGACGCCCACAGGTCGCCGGCTCCGGTGGTGTCGACGGCGCAGCCGTCTCCGACAGGCTCGACACGGTGCGTCTTTCCCTGTTGTGAAATATAGCTGCCGCGGCTGCCGACCTTCAGGACGGCAATCTCGGCCCGGGAGGAAAGACTCTCGATCATCTGTCTTTCGTCGGCATGGCCCGTAAACGCCCGGGCTTCGTCTTCGTTGGCAATCAGAATATCGACAAATTCATCCACAATCCGATCCAGCAGGGCCTTGTTGGATTCAACAACCGTAAAGCTGGAAAGATCCAGCGATATCCGTGCGCCGGATCTTTTTGCCAGCGACAGGGACTGCAGTATCAGCGTCGGATTGAACAGCAGATAGCCTTCGATATGAACCACCGCCGCGCCTTCGAAATGGGCATCGGCAATTTCTTCGGGCCGGATTTCAGAAGAGGCGCCCAGATAAGTGAGCATGGACCGCTGGGCATCCGGCGTGATGATGGAAAGCACCCTGCCGGTGCGGGAAGGGGAATGCAGTAAATGGGGCTCTACCCCGTTTTCAACCAGGCCGGTTTCAAAAAAAGCGCCCATCGGCCCGGCCCCCCGTTTTCCGACAAACCGCGAGGCCCCGCCAAGCCTGGCGATGCCGATCATCGTATTGCAGGCGGATCCACCCGGAACAATGCTGGGAGAAGCTTTCAAGCCCGAGAGAACGCTTTCGATAATTGCATTGTCAACCAGCGTCATGCCCCCCTTGACGGCTCCGGATTCATGCAGAAAGGCCTCTGTTTCATGAGCGAGGATATCCACCAGGGCGGAACCAATGCCGACAATTACATTTTTCATATGATTTCCTTATCTTACCATACGGTGGATTCGTGAATCCATCCCTTGTCGCCATCTGCATGTTCGACAAGAATCCATTTATTGTTGCGTTTCAGGACTTTAAAGGGGATACCCGGCCCGACGGAAAACAGGGCTTTCGCGTCCGGCTTGGGTCCGGAGCGCAGACTGTTTTTGTCTTTTGCGGTGATGACCGAGGGCGCATTGCCGACCAGGGATTGATGAACCCATCCTTCATCCCCTTGAAAATCCTTTACCTGATACCATTCCCCGACTTTTTTAACAACGCTGAAAGGATAGTATTTCTCGGATTTCCAAAGCACGTCAAAATTGTTGCCCGCGCCGGATCGAATTTTGGCTTCGGTCACGGAAACCGACACCCGCTGTTCGGCCTGAGCAGTTCCGCACAGTAACACGGAAAGCAAGACACCGCAAAACCACAAGGATTTGATTTTCATAGCAACCCTCACACGCCAAGATGCAGCAGTTTTCCCCCCTGAAAGACCAGAAAGGCCATGACCCAGGCAAGAGAGGTGCTGTATCCAATACTGAACAACAACCATTTCCAGGATCGAAGCTCTCTGCGAATAGCGGCCATCGTAGCAAGACAGGGCAAATAGAGCAAGACAAATACCAGCATGGAAATGGCTGACAGCGGGGTCATGCCCGATGACAACAGGGCCGTGCGAAGTGCCTCGACATCTTTGTCACCCTCGGCAACATAGAGAATGCCCATCGTGCTGACAACGATTTCCTTGGCAACAAAACCTGAAAGAAGCGCCACGCTCCCCCGCCAGTCTATGCCAAGCGGTGAAAAAACCGGCTCTATCATTTTTCCCATGCGGCCCATGTAGGAGTTCTCGATTTTTTCAGCTTTCATGATCCGCTTGATGGCCTCTATTGAGGCTGCCGTTTCTTTTTCCAGGGACATTCGGGCCGTGTCATCGGCAGCGGCCTGACTGTCCTGGGCCCCCTTCTGCTGGAGTTGCTGAATCTCGCGGGCAAAATCTTTCGAATAGGAAATGTTCCGGGGGAATGCCGAAAGCGCCCAGATGATGACAGAGCCGATCAAAATGATATTTCCCATTTTTTTAAGAAACATCTTGCTGCGTTCCCACATGTGAATCATCACGCTTTTGGCCATGGGCACCCGGTAGGGCGGCAGTTCCATCACAAAAGGGGCATCCAGGCCTTTCAGGAGTGTGGAGCGCAGCATGCGGCCCGTAACAATGGACAGAACGATTCCCACCAGATAAAGGGAAAAGATGACGGTTCCGGCCCGTCCGGCAAAGAACGTACCGGCTATCACAATATAGATGGGCAGCCTGGCCGAGCAGGACATGAACGGGGTGATCAGGATCGTCAGAATGCGGTCCTTTTCGCTTTCAAGGGTCCGGGTTGCCATGATGGCCGGTACATTGCACCCAAAACCCATGAGCATCGGGATAAAGGATTTTCCATGCAACCCGATCATGTGCATGATTTTATCCATCAAAAATGCGGTCCTGGCCATATAGCCGGTGTCTTCAAACAGGGAGATGCAGAAAAACAGGATCAGAATATTGGGAAGGAAAACAACCACGCTCCCGACCCCTGCGATAACGCCGTTAAGCAGAAGATCCTTGAACAGGGAATCGGAAAGATGGAGATCCAGAACGGATGACAGCCCGCTCACAGCGCTTTGAATCCAGGCCTTGGGGATTTCACCGACCGTAAACGTCAGTTGAAACATGGCCCAGATAAAAAAAACAAAGATCGGAAACCCGATAAACCGGTTGGTCAGCACCCGATCGATATTGCGGGAAATATCCACCCGCTGCCTGGCGGAGGTGGTAACGGTTTCCTTGACAATGCCGGCGATGAACCCATAGCGCTCATCGGTCATGATAATCTCCGGATCATCGTCAAACCGGTCTATGATATACTGCCGGGCAACCTGTATTTCATCCTGAACCGTCTGCCGGGAATCTCCCGCCAGGATCAGCAACTGCTCCCGAACGATCTTGTCGTCCTCGATGAGCTTGATGGCCGTCCATCGGTCGTTGTACGGCAGCGCGCCGGAAATGCTTTTTTGAAATAAGTCCTGAAGCCTGGAAATGGCGAATTCAATATCCTGGCTGTACCTGACCTTTCGACCCTCGGGAATATGATGCGTTTCTTCAGCCAGTTCAATGGCTTTTTTCAAAAGCGCATCCATGCCCTCGTTTTTGTTGCCGACCGTAAAGACGATCGGGACATCCAGCAGATCGGAAAGCGTTTCGGTATGGATTTTGATGCCCCTGGACTGGGCCATGTCGGCCATGTTCAGGGCAAACAGAACCTTGCAGTCAATTTCCCGGAGCTGGGTTGCCAGATACAGACTGCGCTCCAGGTTGGAAGCATCGATTATGTCGATTACCACATCCGGATGCTCTTCCAGAATAAAATTTCTGGCGACAATTTCTTCGATGGAAAATGGCGTCAGGCTATAGGTTCCGGGAAGGTCGATGATTTTAAGCTCATACCCATGGCGGTGGATGACGCCTTCTTTTTTTTCAACCGTTACGCCGGACCAGTTTCCCACTTTTTGGTGGGCGCCGGTCAGGTTATTGAAAATCGTCGTTTTTCCGGAATTGGGATTACCGGCAAGGGCGATGGTCAGTGTTCGGGGGCTCATGCTATCGTTCCTAAGCGGCGGATGGCGGGTAGCGGTTATCTGTTTTCTGTCTGGATGAGTTCAACGGTGACCTGGGACGCTTCTTCAACCCGAAGCGACAAGTGGTATCCCATGACGATGATTTCAAGGGGATCCTTGAGAGGGGCATATTTATCCACGCACACCTGCGTGCCTTTGACGATACCCATTTCGAAGATGCGCCTTCGAAGGGCTCCGCTTCCGCCCACACGAAGAATCCTGGCGGTCTGTCCCTCCTTGATTTCACTCAGCAGCATAAATGCCTGTCAGCAGGCCTTCTCCTCATGAATCGGAAGCACCATGATTTTTTGCGCCAGCCCGCGTCCGATAACAAATCGTTTAAAATCAACCGCAATGGCCATCTGTCCTTTGCCAAGATTGGTGATCACCTGTACTTCGTCGCCGATTCTCAGCCCCATGGACAGCAGGCGCATTCGCGATTCGGAGCCGCCGGTGAATTCTGTTACCTTTACCCGCTCTCCCTGTTTGGCCCGTGTCAGGGGCATCAATCGGGCGTGATCCTTCATGCACCTGGCGCAGATTCCATACAGTTCCATTTTGTGCTGAAGGGGATGAAATCCGAATTCAGAAGCGATTTTCAACTGGAGAACTTCCAGTTCTTCATTCTGAAATTCGACGATGGCATCGCACCGGGTACAGATCATGTGATCATGGTGCTGGCCCAGATGCATGTGTTCATACCGGATATGACCATCTTCAAACCGGTTCTTTTGCGCAAATCCGAACCGGCACATCAGTTTGAGTGTCTCCAGAACAAAGTCGGGGGATAAGGCGTGCCCGTTTTGTTCAATCAGGGAAACCAGTTCTCCAGCCGTCACATGATGTTCGGAATTCAAAAATATTTCAAGCACTTTCAGCCGGTCATCAAAATGATCCACGGCTTCCTGTTTAAAGAGCTTTTTGAATTGTTCCTTTTCCTGACGGTGAAGCTGTACCATTTTGATCTTTCCCCTGAGTTCATTCAGAGATAATAAGAATCGAACGAAATGCTGTCAATGCGAGATGGCTTCAGATTACCGGGGGCCGGGAATATCAAATGTTGAACAGGATCCGCTGGAGCAGCTGCGGGTCTGGGCGGAAGCGCCCGCGCTGCTGCCGCTGCCGCCACTTACGGAGAAATTTGTACTGCTGAGAACGCGCTCAACATCCTTGCTGTCGCATTTGGCGCATTTCAGCTCGGCAGTCTCCTGTGCGCTGGTAAAGAGGATCTCGAAACAGTCATTGCATTTCAAACATTTAAATTCATAAATCGGCATATCGAATCTCCAAAAAAGTCTTCGGCCTTCTATCTTCGGCCGTTAGTCTTCAGTCTTCTTTTCTACATCTTTACGACTCAAACGGTAATTTTACCACAAACCGTGCGCCTTTCCCATGAGATTTTTCAAGGGCGAGGGTGCCGCCATGTCTTTCCACGATGTCGTGACAGATGTACAGTCCCAGTCCGGTTCCCTTGCCAACCGCTTTTGTGGTAAAAAAAGGTTTGAAAATATCCTGACGGATGGCATCGGGAATGCCCGGTCCGGTATCTTCACACTCAAAGATAACCTGATGATGGGCTCTGTCAACATCGGTTTTCAGAAAAATGGTTCCGGAAGATGGCGCAGCCGCCTGAATGGCATTTTGAATGATATTCAAAGCCACCCGGCCCAGGCCGGCAAAATTCCCGGAAACAAGGGGCATATCCCCGGTATACTGCTCGCTGATTTTAATCTTCTGGTTTTTGTATAAATTTCTCAGCACCCGAAGCGCATCCATTATAACTGAGTTCAGATCAATGGCTTCGACATACGTTTGCGTCTGCCTTGAAAGACCCAGCAGGCTGCCGACAATGGTCTTTGCCCTGGCCAGTTCTTTTCCGGCAAACTCCAGATCGTTCAGAATTGCTGAATTCAACGGTGTATCGTTTCGTGCGGAAAGGTCTTCAAGGGTTGACTGAATCAGGCTCATGGCGCTGGCAAGGGGATTGTTTATTTCGTGGGCCGTGCCGGCAACAAGGGTGCCGATTGCGGCCAGGCTCTCGGATCGAATCAACAATTCCATTGCTTTTTCTTTTTCGGTGAGCGCGGTTTGCAGTTCAAGGGTCCGCTCCGCAACTTTTTCTTCGAGATTTTTGTTCAGGTCTTCAATTTTCTGGTAGGATCTGGCGTTTTCGATGGATAGCGAACTCTGGTTCGCCAGGGTTTCCAGCAGGTCCATGTCTTCCGGCATAAAGAGGTCGCCGGATTTTTTATCCCCGATCGCCAGAAATCCGTTTAGGCTATTTTCAAATATCATGGGAAAGACCACGGCGGCCTTCATGCTTTCAAGTTCCGCATATACCTGACGGGAAAAGGTATCCTCGGATTGCTGCATCAGCGGGGCTTTCTGAAGGGGCTGGTGGCAACGTTTCATCCAGAGCACCAGGGGAGAATTCCCGGAAATGACATCCAACGGCAAAGACGGATCGCCATTGTTTTGGTATCGCACATAAGTCGGCGGTTTCGAATTATCCGATAAATACATGCAGCAATGACCGACCTGCATGGAACCGGAAATTGTTTCAACCACCAGGGCGGCGATCTGCTTGAGATCCAGAACAGCGGAAATGGTTTGACTCAAGTGTTTGATGGTTTGTCTGTAATCATACCTGCCCTTGAAGAAATACCGGTCAACCAGGATCTGTATCCGTGTTTTTACCGGACCAAAAACAATCGACACCAGAATAAAGAAAAATATCGGAAAATATACCGAGTCCGATGTGTTAATTCCCGAAGCGCTCTTGTTGATTACTGTGACAACCAGGGCGTATATCAGGGTAAGCATGATGGAAAGAATTGAATATATAACGCTTTTTCGAATCAGTATTCCCATATCCAGCAGATCGTAACGAAAGAGTCCCACGGCAAAAATGGACAGGGGGATAAAGCTGAAATTTCCCGGCGGATATATCGGATATCCCAACAGCGGAAGCGTGTTCATGCCGATCAGAAAGCCGAGAATTCCAAATCCGCAAAAAAGGTACTTCAGCCGGTTTTTCAGGATACTTTGGGTTTCCCGCTGAATGGCCTGATAGATCAGCATCAAAACATAAACAGCGGCGCAGGCTGTTTCCATTCCCATCAGAACGTACAGAGCGCCTCCGCTTCCGAAATAGCCAAAGCTGTGCCGATGCATTTCAGCAATAAACAGGGGGGTAGGGGTAAAGCACATCAGAATAAAGGCAAAAAGATAAGCTGTCCGGATCAGCCAGAATCGGCCGGGAATTTTCAGATAGGCATGAAAAAAATGGATATAAAGGGGGATCAGATAAACGATGAAGAAATGGTCCAGCCGGCTGACAAAAAGAGCTGTTTGGGAGGATTTGCAGTTAAAAATCACCAGGATGTCAGTGTAGAGAAAAGCGCCCAGTATGCAAATCAGGGTAAAGAGACGGTTGATTTGGTTTTTTCGGCCACGTGAAGCAGACAGGTAGGCCAGGCAGACAAAACAGCACAATGTTAAAAACGGCGGAATACTGTATAACAGTCTCATGACGATTCAAGCAGTTCGCGGGCATGTTCCCAGGTTGCAGGGGTGAGGGTTTCGCCGCCCAGCATTCGCGCCAGTTCATGAACCCTCTCCTCAAAATTCAGGGCCTGAATGGTTGTGGTGGTCCGGCCTTCCTGAACATTCTTGATGATTCTGAAATGATGGTTCCCGAATCTGGCAATCTGCGGCAGATGGGTGATGCAGATGACCTGATGATGTCCGGAGAGATCCAGAAGCTTTTTTCCGACAACCTCTGCCACCCCCCCGCCAATGCCTGAATCCACTTCATCAAAAATGACGGTTTCCACGGCGTCTGTATGGGAGAGAATGGCTTTCAAGGCCAGAACCACCCGGGAGAGTTCTCCGCCGGATGCGATCTGGGAAAGGGGTTTTAATGCTTCACCCGGATTCGGGGCGATCAGAAAAATCGCCCGGTCCAGCCCGTATTCGGTCAGAACCTTTCCTTCACAGGTCAAAAACGGATTGCTGCCGGCATCCGCCGGAGTGCTTCGAAGGGCAATCTGAAACCGGGTATGGGGCATTTTAAGTGCGGCCAGTTCTGTTTCGACGCGCTGAGCCAGGGCAACGGCTGCCTGAGTGCGATGGTTCGACAGAGTCGTTGATGCCTGGCATAACCGGGCATGATGGCATGCCAACTCACTTTGGATCTCCTCCAGTGTGCCGGAGAGGTGTTCGATGTCGAACAGTTCTTTTTCGATTTCGGTCAACCTGGCCAGCACCGCATCCAGAGAGCCCCCGTACTTTCTCTTGAGTTTATGTAGAAAATCAATTCTGGCCTCGACTGCTTCAAGCCGGCCTTCGTCTGTCTCGATGGTGTGAAGATAGGTCCGAAGGCCTTCGACAATATCCTCGATCCGGAACCCGGCGTCCGCCAGCGCCGTAGAGAAAGAGGTCAGGCCCGGATCGACCTGGGCCGCCTTGTCCATTGTTTTTCGAATGGTTGAAAGACGCTCGGAGACGGCACCGCTTCCCACATACAGGGTTTCGATGCTGTCCTGAACCGCCTGAAAAAGCATTTCGGTGTGCTTCAGCCGGTTCCGGTCCTTATCCAGATCCGAATCTTCTCCGGGTTGGATGCGGGCTTCGGTGATTTCCCTTTTTTGAAAGGAAAGCAGATCAATCCGTTCTGTTTGGCGAAGGCTGGCTGCCTGAAGGCGATGAAGATTCTGGATCAGGGGCAAAATGCCGAGATAACCGGCGTGAACTTCATTTCGAAGGGCCAAAAGATCTCTTGGCAGCCCCCCGAACTGATCCAGAATCTGCAAGTGCTGATCTTCCTTTAGCAGCCCCTGATGGGCGTGTTGCCCGGAGATGGACGCCAGGCTTTCGGTGATGGCGGACAGAACCTGAATGGTTGCCAGTTTGCCGTTGACGTAAATGCGGTGCCGATCGGTAACGGAAATGATCCGCCGGATCAGAAGCCCTTCGGCGGGATCATACCCGTGAGACGCCATCACTGTGGCCGTGCGGCTATCCGGTGAAATGAAAAACAAGGCTTCCAGTTCCGCGGCTTCTGCGCCCGATCGGATCATGGCAGCGCCCGCGCGGCTTCCCAGCAGGAGATTGACGGCCTGAAGAATGATGGATTTGCCGGCCCCGGTTTCGCCGCTCAGGATGGTCAATCCTTCGGAAAAAGATATCCGGAGATCATCGATGATGGCAAAATTTTTGATGGAAAGTTCTTGAAGCATAAGGATTCGAAAAAAATGTCAGAAATGGAACCGGCTGCTCACGCGCCCCGCTGCCGGATGGCTTCTTCGATTTGACGTGTCGGATATCCCAGGATGGTGCGTACCGGGCCGGAATACTCGAGCACGGTAAACAGGCTGCCTTTGATTCGATATTCAGAATCCCAATCGATGCCGGCGCCCGTGGATGTTTCATTGATCGTAACCGGCTGTTTTTCGCCGTCAAGGCTCAGGCATCTGGCGCGCCCTTCATCGGGATCCAGTATCCACGCATCTCCGGTTTGCGTGGAAAAGAAAATCAGCTTTCCCAGAGACAATAGCCGTGCTTCTCTTTGATGTGACAACTGGATGATGGTATTGATTTCCTGACTGAGAGACGGAGACTTCGGATTCTGGTTGATGGGTTTTTGTTGAGGCTTTTTTGTTCCGGACCGTTTTTTTCGCTTTCCCATTTTCCCTCCCGAACTTAAGTACGAAGGCTGCATAAATATTAAAAATGAATATTTCACAATATGGGTCGTAATGCAATCGGTTGTTTAATGTTTCAGAAATTTGGAAAAATCCCTTAATTATGAATTTCAGGAGGGTCAATTGTTTTAAACTTATCTTTTGTGGCCCCGCAAATCGGGCATTTGTCCGGAGCCTCCTTGTCTGTTACGTATCCACAGACCTGACAGACGTGATAGGCTTTCATCTCGTCCTTAATCACATGATAAATGGCGCGCTCATACAATTTCGAGTGAATGGCTTCGGCATCTCTGGCTTGACTGAAGATTAGCGCGGCTGCCTGCTCGCCATCTTGTTCCGCATCCCTGATAAAATCCGGATATTCATTTTCACTGATGGACTTTTCGCGTTTGAATGAATTCTTCAGATTGGTATCCGTATCTTTTACCATCATGTCTTTGACCAGGGATAGATTGCGCGCCGCATGAACCCTCTCTGCCTCGGCAATGGCGCGGAACAACAGCGCAATTTGCGGAACCTCTTCTTCTTCAGCCTTTTCAGCATATGCCAGAAGCCTGAAATAAGCCTTTGCCTCGCCAACGAAAGCCGTGTAAACGTTTTCTTTTGTCTTTTCCTTCATGAGAAAACCCCCGTATTGAAGATCGTTGATCAGAAACCACCGGAGAATCGAGTCCCCATTTCATGATGCCAAGGATTCAGGTTTATAATATTGCAATAAAATGGTATTTGGGTCTGAGTTCAAATCAGATGAAAGCAGGCGCCTGATCCATGGCATTGGGTGATCGTTCACCTTCCATTCCATTATGAGATAACAAAACAAAAGGGAGATTGCAACGTGTTGTTGCAGCAAGAAAACATCAACTTGACCGACAGGGAAACCGCCAATGAGCAGACTCGATAGTTTTATCCGGCGAATGCTTGCTCAGCGGGCATGTCTGAACTGGGCCGCCGAAGCCGTTGCCGATATTGCCGGGCCGGTTCTGGAGCTGGGCCTTGGCAACGGACGCACATATGATCATCTGCGGGAACTCCTGCCGGAAAGAGAGATCTATGTGTTTGAACGGGCCATGAGATCTTTTGTCCGGGCACACGCCATGTCTCTTCCGCCGGAGGAATTTCTGATTCTCGGGGACATCGAACACACCCTGATATCCGCGGCCTCCCGGCTGCCCGCAAAGGCGGCTCTGGCCCACAACGATCTGGGGACCAGCGACGCCGGGGCTTATGAAGCGCTTGCCTTGCGAATGGGGGTGCTGTTGAAACATCTGATGGCGCCTGGTGGCATCATCGTTTCCAATGTCGCCCTGCGGGTTTCCGGACTGATATCCCTCGACACGCCCCCCGGCGTGAAACCCGGGAAATATTTCATTTACCGGGTGTCCCGAACCAGGCTTTCAATGGACTGAATCGGTGAATCGGGATCGATTGTCTAATTAATATTTTGTTTTAATTAATAAAATTATTTAAGGATATATCTTTTAAAAATGTTGACGAGTCACATTCGCCTTAGTAATTAATCGGCAAGGCCTGAAGGATCGCATTTCACATTTAATCTGGGGAAAACCTTCCATGCTGGAAATCGCTGTTTTTCTCTGCGGAGCTGTGGTGATGGTCATCGAGTTGACCGGATCACGGGTGCTGGCGCCCTATCTTGGCACCTCTCTGGTGGTATGGACGAGCCTGATCGGCATCATTCTGGGTTCGCTGAGCATCGGGTATTGGTGGGGAGGACGATTGGCGGACCGGCGGCCCGAGGCCCGGCTGCTTGGCGGAATCATACTGATTTCGGCCTTTGCCACGGCTTTTATGGCCCTGATCAAGACTGTTGTTCTTGGGTTTATTCAGGCCCGGAGTGGCGGGCTGCACACCGCCGCCATGTCGGCAACCCTGCTCCTGTTTGCCCCGCCTTCAATACTTATCGGCATGGTGTCGCCTTTTGCCGTAAGGCTCAAGCTCGAAGACACGCGGACAAGCGGTCGAACGGCCGGAAAACTCTATGCTATTTCCACCATCGGAAGCATATCGGGTACGTTCCTGGCCGGTTTCGCGCTCATCCCGGGACTGGGAAGCACAAACATCCTCTTGCTGATGGCCGCGGTTCTGGCTCTGGCTTCACTCCTGGTGAGTCGCAGCCATAGCCGGATCAAGGCGGTATCCTGCGCGATCTTCCTGATTTTACTTATCTTGATGCTGGGCTATGATAAGAGAATGGCTGCTGCGGGTTTTGTGGACGTAGATACGCCTTATAACCGGGTCCTCGTTTTCAATGGGACGGAAAAAAGCACCGGCCGGGTCATGCGGATCATGACCACGGGTCCTCACGCCTGGCAGTCGGCCATGTACCTGGATGACCCTTCCGAACTGGCCCTGCCTCACTCCCGCTTCTATCGACTGGCCAGGCATTTTGCACCCGGGATGCAGCGATTGCTGATGCTGGGAGGCGGTGGGTTTACTTTTCCGAAATATGCGCTGGAAAACTATGTGAACGTTCGTGTGGACGTGGTGGAATTGGACCCGGGCATCACGGCGCTTGCCAGGGACCATTTCGGGCTCCGCGATCATCCGTGTCTGAATATCATCGAGGAAGATGCCCGAACCTTTCTCAATCGAAATGTTGAGAAATACGAGGTCATCCTCTGCGACACGTTCAACTCCCACTACGCCATTCCCTTTCACCTGACCACACTGGAAGCGGTGCGCCGCATCAAGGCTTCGCTGACCCCTGACGGCGTGGTCCTGATCAACCTCCTGTCTGCGATTGAAGGGGATCGGGGCCGTTTATTCCGCGCCCTGTTTGCAACCTACGCCAGCACATTTCCCAAAGTCATGGCCTTTGCCGTGGATGATCCGCATGACCCATCCGGCTGGCAGAACATCATAATCGCGGCTTTTGCCTCGGAGGCAGAGCCCCCTGTCCTGAGTTCGGACAGGGATATCGCGTCCATGCTTGCCAACAGGCTCAAGACCCCGATCATGGATCTGCCACCCCTGACCGACGATTTTGCACCGGTGGACCGCTATATTTCTTCTGCCTGGTAGGAAAAAAGGAATATTCAATGAAAAAGCTATTGGTGTTTTTTGCAGCAGGATGTGTGGGCGCTCTGGCAAACAGTTTAACCGTATGGCTCTTCGGTCATCAGGGGATTACCCGCTTGATCGGTGTCTCCATGTCGCCCGCGCTAAGTCCCGACTGGCTGTACCCGAGGATTGTTTGGGGAGGGTTGTGGGGCTTGCTCTTCATACTCCCGATGCTCAATTCGCGGCTGATTACAAAAGGGAGTGTTTTAAGTCTGATCCCGACGGCGGTGCAACTCTTTGTTGTTTTCCCGTTTGTGGCCCATAAAGGTATCTCAGGAATGAAGCTTGGCCTCTATACCCCGGCAGTCGTGTTGTTTTTTAATTGGGTGTGGGGCGTGGTTACCGCAATAACGATCAAACTGGCCAAATAGTCCCGGCGGATAAACCGGTGAAGGGGGAAAGACGTAATCGTCTTATCCCCCAATTCGCATAAACTCCGGATGACACCAGTGCTTTTTCCTTAATCCACCTTGGCAAATGCCTTCGCTTTTGCCTTACAAACCGGGCAAGAATCGGGTGGCTCGTTTTCACAGGTATATCCGCATACGGAACAGACATAATAATCCGTCATCTCCTGATCGCTCAGGTTATAGACCGCCTTCTGATAAAGGTCCGCATGAATCTTTTCCACTTCATTGGCGTAGGTAAAAGTCCGGACCGCATTTTTGTCGCCTTCTGCTTCCGCGGTTTTGATCATTTCGGGATACATGGATTTAAACTCATGGGTTTCGCCAGCCAGGGCTTCTTTCAAATTCTCTGCCGTGGTTCTGACGCCTCCCACCGTTTTAAGATGGTTGTGGGCATGAATGGTTTCCGCATCGGCCGCGGCCCTGAAGAGTCTGGCTGCACGGGGATAACCTTCTTTATCAGCCTGTTTGGCAAATGCAAGGTATTTTCTGTTGGCCTGGGATTCGCCGGCAAACGCTTCCATCAAGTTTTTCTCTGTCTGACTCATAACATCTCCTTTCTGTGTTGTTGTGTGGAATTATTTATTGTTCCGAATTTTTCTGGCATTGCGGGCATATTCCAAAAAAATCGAGACGATGGGATAGAATTTTATAGCCCGTCTCTTCGGCAAGCTCCCACGACAAGGCATTGAGCGCGGAAAGATCCGGATCTGTAATCGATTTGCATTTCACGCACATGATGTGCGGGTGGGGGCGAGGATTTTTTCCATCATACCGGTTGGTTTCATCCCCGAAGCCTATCTCCATGACCTCTCCCAGCTCTTTCAGCAAGGAGACCGTCTTGTAAACAGTGGCCAGGCTCGTTGTGGAAAATCGCTTGGTTACTTCGCGATGAATCTGTTCCACTCCGGGATGTTCACAGCTATTTGCCAGTATCTCGACAATGGCGATCCGCTGGGGGGTGAGCCTGAACCCTTTTTCTTTCAGCATATCAACCATGTGATCGAGTCTGGACATGCATGTATTCATTATTGGACTCCCGTGGGTTCCCGGATCAATTCATCAATTCTTTTTGAAGCCAATCTTTCACCGCACCCTCTACGGCATAAACGCCTTTGTTGAAAGCCACTGATTGTTGAAAAATCGCCTTGATCTTGTCGGGAAGTTCGAATTCCGCCAGTTCGACCGCTTCTTCCGAGTTTCTGCGGATCAGATAGACGATAGGGGTTTTCCCCCAGTTGTTGACCACAAAATAATGACTGACATCACTTTTTGAACGGACGAGATTAATCCCATGCGCCCAGTTGTTTCCCCATTCCAGATATAAAACAACCGCCTCTTCGGGCGTCATCTGCCAGTCAATGGCGTTCATCAATTTTAAATCCTTACGGATATCATTCAGTTCCATCATGCTGTCCTCCTTAACAAATTGATTTAAACCGATCACCTTTGTTTAGTCTTCACACCTTTTGAGGGATAATAACCCAAGCTGATAATTACGTCAAGATATTATTATGTGATAATTGTTATTTATAAATATATATGATTTGTTAATCAGATCATTACGCGTGAACCTGAAACTTGACATCGTATGCATAATGTGTAAAATTTATGCATAAAATATTAAGGGAGATAAAGATGAGAACCACGATCGACTTGCCTGAAGAGCTGTTGAATGAGGCGATGAAAGCCACCCATATCCGAACAAAGACGCATGTTATCATTAAAGCCCTGGAAGAATTAATCAGAAAATCAAAAATATCGGAACTGAAACATTTTAAAGGTAAAGTTGATTTGAATATTGATCTGAACGTTATCAGGGGCCGTTAATGCGGGTATTGGTCGATACATCCGTATGGATAGAGTATTTCAGAAGGGGGAAAGATTCTGAAAAGCTTGATTTCCTGATCGATGAAAATCTTCTTGTAACCAATGATCTCATTCTGGCAGAGCTGGTACCATTTCTGAAAATCCAAAACCGAAGAAAAGTTATCGAATTGTTATTTGATATCGATAAATTACTCCTGTCGATAGACTGGAGTCAAATCATCGGGGATCAATACAAATGTCTTAAAAATGGATTGAATGGCGTCGGCATCCCGGATCTGATCATTGCCCAAAATGCAAAACAAAATGATTGCCAAATTTTCTCTCTGGATAATCATTTCAGCCTGATGAAAGAAGTCCTTGCCCTCCGGATACATGGATAATGGCACCGTTATCGCTTCTGTTCACGATTCCCCGGCGCTTCTTCGGTCATTTCCAATTCAAATCAGCAGCCCGAATATTGCCGAAAATAGAGCAAGATTCGGGTGGCGATAATGATTGGATTCAGCTATAAAAAACTGAATGAAACAGGAGGGCAAGAATGAACGAAAAGGATTTTTCGCAACAATCCGATGATTACAGGCGGATAGAGAAGGCAATCGGCTATGTGGAGGCCAACTTTAAATCTCAGCCCACATTGGATCAGATTGCCGAAAGCACGCACTTAAGCAAATATCATTTCGACAGGTTGTTCAAACGATGGGCCGGTATCAGCCCGATCCAGTTTCTGCAATTATTGACTCTCGAACATACCAAACAGAAACTGGCTGAATCCGGGAACCTTCTCGACACCTCTCTGGAAGCGGGTCTTTCGGGTCCCGGTCGTCTGCACGATCTGTTTGTTACGTTTGAAGCGACAACGCCCGGGGAATTCAAGCAGATGGGAGCGGGCTTGAAAATGGAGTACGGTTTTCATCCCACACCGTTCGGGGCGTGCTTTCTGGTCGTAACCGACAGGGGAATTTCTCATCTGAGTTTTGTGGATGGTGATGACCATGCCATGGCATTAAGCCGGTTTCAGCAAAGCTGGCCCGAAGCAACGCTTGCTGAAAACCAGGCCAGAACCGGTTCCATGGTGAATCGTATTTTCAGTTTCGATCACACCCATGAATCCCGTCCTTTTCACTTGCTGCTGAAAGGCACGAATTTTCAGGTAAGTGTTTGGCGGGCCTTGTTAACAATCCCCAGGGGAAATGTCGTCAGTTATCAGGATATCGCTGCCTATATCGGCCGCCCCAAAGCTTTTCGCGCCGTCGGCAATGCCATTGCCAACAATCCGATCGGATATCTGATCCCGTGTCATCGCGTGATTGCAAAATCGGGGCGAATCCATCAATACCGCTGGGGCGCCGTGAGGAAGAAGGCGATTTTAGGCTGGGAAGCATCCAAAAGCAGCGCTTTCCGGTCTGTCGGCTGAGATCAAGGCCGCGTTCCTGGCGAAAAAAGGCCTTTTCTCGCTTACGAGTACCCCCCTCGCTTTAACTTTATTTTGGTGATACAATCAAAAACCATGCCATCTGGATCATTGCAGGATGGCATGGTGCTCAGCTTCCCAAAGGATCAATTTTTTGAAGGCTCAGCCCTATAAGGTTTGAACCGAATGGCAAATAAAGAAGCCACCGTCCGTATCAAGATCAACAAGCTGCTCGAAGCGACAGACAGGTGCTTCTTTCCGGAAGGGAGCGCGCCCGCCAACCGCGAACTGATCGCCCGCTTCGAGAAGAAGATTCACGCTACCCTCGCTCGGATGTGGGAGGAACAATAATGAGCAAAGACCTCACCAACTCGTCCATCCACCGCCAGAACATCCTCAACAACCCTTATGCGTTGCAGGAAATCGAGAAGGCGGCCCATATCCAGGGGATTCCCTTCGAGGGACGTACTGTTGTGCTCAAAGAGCAGGTTGCCTCGTTCTTTGAAGTAACCACACGGACAGTGGACAACTATATTGAAAAATTCAACGACGAACTCCGCCGAAACGGGTATGAGGTTGTACGCGGTAAGCGCTTGAAGGCATTGAAGTTTGCCATACAGTCACTTGATGTTAACGAAACAAATTTCGTTAACATCAAGGCGCCAATGGTTGGCATCTTCGACTTCCGCGCCTTTTTGAATCTGGCCATGCTGATGGTGGAGAGTGAACGGGCACGGCTGCTGCGGCAGGCGATTCTCGACATCGTCATCGACACCATCAACAAACGCACCGGCGGTGGCACCAAATACATCAATCAGCGTGACGAGGATTTTCTTCAGTCCTGGTTTCAAGAAGAGAATTATCGCAAACAGTTCACTGACGCTCTGCGCGACTGTGTAGACATGGGCAATTTCAAATACCCGCTCTACACCGACAAAATCTATGTGAGTATCTTCCGGGAGAAAGCGCAGGAGTACCGCAAGATTTTGTGTCTCCATGAAAAGGACAAGGTTCGGGACACCTTTTATGCGGAAATTCTCGATCTGGTCGCCTCGTATGAATGTGGCATCGGCGCCATGCTCCAGGAGGGGATAAAAGTCAAGGGGAGGAAGCTGAACGCGTGGGAGGTGGACGAGATTTTCGATCGTTTCGAAAAACTGCCGCACTGGAAGCCATTGATAGACAAAGTCCGAAACAAAATGGCCAGTCGTGATTTGGCCTTCCGAGATGCCTTGCATCTTCAGCTTCAAGAATATGCCACACCCTTGCAACGAGATGAATTTGAACGCTTCCTTGGGGAAAAGAGCAAGGAACTATCCGAGCGCCTGGAAGACGCCAAAGATGTGATGAAACGTCTCAAGGAGCGGGAGTAGACATGCCGATATGTTACCTCACGCTTGAACAGGCCATCGAGGTGCACCGGAAAACAGTGGAGATCAGTGGTGGCGGGGCCTTGGGCCATTTGGAGTTGGGAAAACTTGAAAGTGTTTTGGAACACATCCAGAACGATGATTACTACCCGACCTTTGCCCACAAGCTGACCCATCTTTTCTTCTGCGCCTGCAAATTTCATTGTTTCCAAGATGGCAACAAGCGGATCGCCATCACTCTTTGCGCCCAGATGTTGCTGTTAAACGGCTATCTTTATTGTGCCGGGCGTTTCTTGCGGGAAATGGAAAACATCAGCTATCATGTTGCCGCTGGAAATATCGACAAGGAATTGCTGGGAGAGATAATTGCTGCCTTTCTTGAAGAGGAAATGGATTCAGAGCCGCTGAAGCTGAAAATCTTCGAAGCCATTTCAAAGGACACCCCAATAAATGGATAAAAAAGACAAAGACGATGTCCTCAATGAATATCTGAAGCTGAAAAACGAGATCATCATTGACAAAGTAGATGAAATATTTCGCTCTCAGCCCAAAAACCACATTGCCGCTTTGAAAGAAATTGGCTTTGAGTACTATGAAGACGAAGAAGAGATAGAAGAAAAGAATGCCAGGCCGGAAAACAAGAACCAATGGGATTTGGTCGCATATTTTGAGGGGGAGCAAGATGTATCGGAAATGATTTTGGCAACCTTTCTCACAGAGAGAGATGCAAAGCATCCCAATTTCCCGCTGATACGAAAATATTTTAAAAGCGCAAACCGAAAACTGAAGGCGCTACTCCTGTATGGCCTTGATCACTATGCTCTCCGGATAGATCTTTTATCTGACTTAGCCTATTTCCATGAATTTGAGAATATTTTGAGCACACTCATCGCGTATTACACACGGGCTTGCGTAAAGGAAATGGACCTGGAAAAATTTACGGAGCTTGCTCAAGATTTTTATAACGTCACAAAGCCCGACGGCTATGAAGCGCTATTTGCTCTTCAGGAAATGTTCGAGCCGCAAACAGAAAAACGCAAGATCATTGATTATTTGATTTCAGAAGAAGATCAAGCGGAAAAGGCAATGAAACCAATCAAATTTTAAACAACATCTGCAACCCAATGCAATCGGTGATAAAAACGTCGTATAGAACCATGAATCTTCGCACTTCCTTCCTACTGGTCGATGACATTCTTGGCGCGTTCGCCGGCACCCTTGGCGGGGACCTGCGCGCCTACCGGAATCACGTCTATCGTGTCCTGAACTATCTGCTCTTTCTTGCGCCGCAACACAGCGAGAACGCCGATCTCTTGCTCATTGCCGCCGCCTTTCATGACCTCGGTATCTGGACCGACGGGACCTTCGACTACCTGGAGCCTTCGAAGCGCCTGGCCAGAAAATACCTTGTCGCAAAGGGTCTCACGCATTTTGGAGCAGAAGTCGAAGCCATCATCAACCACCATCACAAGCTTTCTCCTTACCGCGGGGCGTTTTCGTCAACGGTCGAGTCCTTCCGTCAGGCCGATCTGGTCGACGTCTCCCTGGGAGTCATCCGTTTCGGCATCCGTACGGAATGGGTTTGCGCCGTCAAAGCGGAGTTCCCGAAAGCCGGTTTTCACCGCCGCCTCGTTGCACTCGCCTGCAGGCAGTTCCTGAAAAACCCGCTCCATCCCCTGCCAATGCTCCGCTGGTAAGTAATCTGGAATTCTGAGAGCATAATATTTTATTTTAGAAAAACGGTATGATATTCCCGTTCCAACTCTAAATTTGACCAGTACCCCCTTGTGTAAGGACGGTTATCCGTCCCGTTGGTTGTTCTTAAAAATAACTCTTCCGTTTTCGAACCAAGCAGCACCAAGGGTCCTGCGGCAATTCGCCCTGGATTGCCCAGTCCAGGAGGTGCGCTCACCGATATAAACCCAGGTGTAATCAAGACCCTCTGATTGACACCATCTGTCGAAGTATTCACTATCGAGCAACAGTGGCGAACCGCGGCCCTCCAGTTTTCTCAGGAACACATTTCCATCCGGCAACAGCCAGAGCCCTGTGTTTCTGGGATTCGGGATACTCAGTTTCAGCGTTTGGAGAATATGCGGATGCGGGACAATGTAATGAATGTTCCTTTTGATAGAGCGATCTGTTTCGCTTTCTATATACCCCGTAATAATCGGGGACGCGATATGGACATTGGTATAGTTCATGGGTTTCCAAAACGGAATTTCTTCCGTGGACAGTAGTCCGAACTCGTGAGCTAAATATCCGTCTGATTCGGTCTCAAGGTTCCATCCGTTGAGTCCCCCGCTGTGATCCTTTAGAAATTCGTCTACGACCAGTTGCCGATCGCCGTTTTTGTGCGCGACGAGCGATACAAACGCCTGGATCTGGCGGCGGTATGGATTATTCAGGGGACAGTCCGAATGTTTCTCGTTCACCGACTCAGACCAGTAAGCGATCAGACATCGGCGATCATCAAATAGCCCTGTCAGCCAAGTCTCGGGATCATCGAAGTGATCGCTACAGAACGGCCATTTGAGAAACTTGCTATCTTTAACATCATCGATCAACAGCAGAGGCGGTCCAGAGAATAGCGATGGAGGAGGCTGTGACCCACCCCTTGGAGGTAGTATGGTGGGATCGATGCGGCCACGATAGCATTTTTCCTGGCGGGGCTGGTAATTTCGTGTCCCTTTGCCGTATTCATCCTTAATCCAGAAATTGTCGGCCAACCGAGCCATGAGCTCTTCCAGCGCGATCCATTGGTACTTCTTCCCGATCCGCTCGATCAGTGGACGACGAGTGCCGCCGCTGTATGGTTCTTGAGGAAACCGAACCTTGGTCCAACCGAGCTCATATGCTCGTCGTCCAATCCAAGCACCGGCCAACTCTGGATTCCGCCTTTCGGGCGGTTCGAACTGGCGATGGGTTTTAGGAGAGAGTTCCGTTACGTAGTTCGTCTTAAATGATTCCGGGAGGCTGTTCACGAACGCTTCTTCGAGATCCATGATCGTTTCCTCGGTTGTTTTCTTGCGCCCCGGGGTTCTCACCGAAAGGCTAAAAGGGGCATCAGAGACGGTGATTGATGGGAATTCCTCGCTACGGGCAGCCTCCACGGCCAGCAGTAGATCATTGAGTCTATCCACGGGATTTCCACCTAATGTGCGCACGCTGGCATCAAATCGAGCCGCCCGCTCATTCTGCCTCAAGGGAGGTGGTTCGGTCAAGGGTGTCTCAGAAAAGTCTTTGATTTCAAAGTCGATAACATAATCAAAGAAATCGTCATGTTGGCATGAGCATGCAATCGTGTTGTCACCGGCAGCGGCTGAGATGTTTTCCAACTCGTTTTTCGTGACGTTGAACACCGCAGGAGCACTTCCAAAAGGTGGGCGTGCCCGAGCCATATCGCAATTCATTGGAAATATGTTGCGTTCAGAGGCGCGGTCCAGAATCGAACTTGCCCAATCTCGAATGGTCAGGTGAACCGGCGGTTCCGTCCCTCCAAAGATCACTTCAGCAACAGCACGTGCGGCCGACTCTATCCGCTCATTCGTCGGGTTGAGACAGATGGCCCCGTAACCAGCAGCGAGAAGACGGTCTAAAATATAAAGATCATCAATGTCCCGGAACCGATTCATAAGATACGAAAAGAGTGTTGGCGCTCCGACCTGTAGATTCACCAGCCCCTTTGTTGCCAGATCGCGGATACTACGATTCGTAACGGTGAATAGCCATGTGAGCGTGATCCCGGCGAGTCGAGCGACTTCTGAACCGACGTTCTTTTCGTCGACATTCAGCGCCCAATTCGTGATTTCCATGGCTCGATCGATCAGCTCTGATCGCTCACTCGTAAACCAGCGTGACCAAACCGAGTCCCGATCTGCAAGCGGAAGGGAAAGAAGGCGGTCGGTCAAAAAATCAGCGTTCCATGCGTGGTTAGGAACGCAGGAAGTCGACAGGAAGATCGCCAGTTTCTCTTCCTGTCTATCCTCCCAGACCCTATCGATAATGTCCTTTGTACGCTGGGTGAATGCAGTTCCGGACCGTTCACAAATGGATGTATGAAATAGGGGGCGCAAATCTTGTGGATAGTAGTGAACATCCGGATTGCCAAAGAAGCTTTGCAGATCCCAGAGTTCTTTCCCATGCTTCTCAGCAACGGCAGCCCACAGCGTCCCAAGAACACCTACCCAATATGGGCTGGGCTTGAGTATGGATATTCCATCCTTTCGAATGGATCGTCGTATCAGAAACCCAAACGGTGCGTCCGGTTCGAACGCACCTTCGAAATCATCACAATCGCAAATGAGTCGATCTGCGATCAAGTTGTCTTGCAGTCGCTGAAAAGAAAAGCGAACAACCTCGTTTGGTCCAGACCAAGGATCGATTTTTTTCGGTGATCTTTCGACATCACGTCGCAGAATGTCGGATCTCTCAAGCACATCCAACCAAGTCTGGTTATTGATCGGCAGTGCTCTGAACGCCGAATCAATAACTTCTATAGCCTCGGGAAGAGAAACATAGTCCTCTCTGTGTGAAACCATGATTGCGGCCAAGTCCATAAGCGCTTTACACAAGGTGGGATACATTCTATTGGTTCCATCGTGATCGGTGCCCAGCGCCTTGGCTTTCGTCTTGAGTACGAACTCGAAAGCTTTTCGGGCTCCATCGAAAACCCCCCGTGGAAAGACTCTGATCCCGGCCTGCGCCATGGAGCGGCAGACCGACGACATAAAGAGCGGGTTGAAGAACTCGTTATCGAGAACCGGGACTGTGGGACGAACGATCCCCTTGTCGTCCATAAACTTCTGAAGAGCGGCCTCGCGCTCTTCTGTGGTCTGGAAGCCGTCGACGGAAACACGGACAAGCTTACCGAGAGGGGAACAATCTACGGTAGACTGCCCATCATGTTCGGGATACGGATGGGGATCAGCGATCAATTCTGGAGGGATGACGTAGTCCAAGTATTCCTCGCGACAACTCAAGACCAAGACGATGCGGTCATGCTCGTTAACCTCATGAATGAAGCTCGAAAGATGTCTTCGCCAGACATCCGTTCCGCGTCCTTCGTTCAACGCGTCTATGACTAACATTGCCCGCGAGCCAGCCGCCTCCGCAGCAAGGTTCAACGCAGACAGTGCATCGTGGAAAGACCAGTCGGCAATTTCCAATCGCTTTAAGATAGAAGCCCGCGGATCGTCGTCCAGGATATGCTGACCAAGTATATGGACGACCGGTGCCCCTTCATTCCATGCTGTCTCCGCGCCGTGGGCGAGAGCGTGCGACTTGCCGGTACCCGCCCGGCCGACGAAGATCGTGGCACGCGATCCATCAATGGGGATCAGATATGCCCACCGACCACCGAAAGCCTCAGGGCCGATCAGCTCGTTTACTTTGATCAAATTCGAAACCCGACGAGTCAAGGCATCGTAGTTGGTTTTCTTATCAGTTTGTACGCCATTCATGATGGTGCTATCTATGTCCAATATTCGCCGGGTTAATGAGTACCAGGAGATTAACCACTTGCAGATGGGCCACTCCTTCTTGAGGGTCCAGTCAACGGCATCGCCAAGTGTCAGGAAATTTTGCAGAGAATCCTCCGCCGAGATGATATCAGCTTCCAGTATGCTCACTTTTTCGACCAGAGCCGCTGCGGCACGTGGATCTGAACTTCGAGCTAAATCAAATACAGCCCTCAGATCTTGGCGGATGTTTTCCCTTCGATAAATGACATCGAACGGCTTGAGACTTTTGGTATCAACATGGTCACGCGGACTGTATCTGGCCTGGAGATCGCGGATGGTTCGGTCCAGGTGCCGCTGCATCCACTCCCGCGTGAACAATTGTCGGTCGAAAAAGAACCGGATCAGATGTTGAGCCTTGGGTCGGAGAAGAGCAGTTTCGATTTCAAACGCTGTCCATGGTTCAAACTTGACCGCCATTCTTCGTTTGGTCGCAAGAGTTTCCCAATATTTAACTTTATCATCCCACTTGCCCCAAATCCCCTCTGTGGACTTGCCACGCGTAGCGCGCTTCCCCGTAAAGTTGCATGGCAGAGCGATCACATAACGTTCGAGCTCGGGATGCTGAGTGAGTGCGGTTTTAACAGACAGGTCGAGCTTTTTCCAGCCAATTTTGTCTCGAGAAGGATAGTATTTGGCTTGATATCCGATCTTGTGTCCAGTAGGCAGAATTCGAAGAGCTTCAACGCCGCCGTCGCCTCCAGCACCTTCGATACGGCGAAACTCTCCTCCGCCCTCGTCAAGTTCGGCCAGTTTGCAGATGAGATGTTCGAAGAAACTGCGCTGCCCTTCGACTGAATCGCCTCTGATATTGGTGAAATCGATCATGTCAAGTATGTTTTCCTTGTAGCGAGACCGGATTTGGCGCAAACAGTCAAACGCTGTCGGCATAGTGATTTGCAAGTGCCGACGAAGAGCCGAAGTATCTTATCCTCATCGGAGGGCGAGTTCATTCTTGGATTTGTGTGCCGTTCCTTTGCAGCACTTGGACGATGCAACAGGATGTGCCTCCCGACTCAGATCGAACCTGCGAAAGCCTTATCACCCAAAAAGCTATCTGCATGCAGCCAATCCCCTTGGATATCCACGGCCGCAGTAGCGCATTCCATGATGTATCGGGCAGCAAGGTCTCTTTATAATTTCCTCAGATGGTTAACCCGGATTGTATGTGGCGTAACACAGCGGTAGTTGAGTTCAGCCACATTACAATCTTGACGAGATAAATTGGTTGACGGAAACACCCTCTTCGGCTGATCGGATTACAAGCTCTCTGTGTTTTTCGGCAGGCACCCTGAGGGCCTGTCTCCAGAATTTCTTGAGAAGGAAATTCAAGGCATCTGGCTATATGGCTGTTGTCTTCTTCAGACCATTCAATTCGGAATGTGTATTTTCCGATATTATTTTTCATGTAGCACCTCAAGTTTTTTTATGGCTTTTATAACATCTTTCGTCAAGAAAAAACCCATTGACGCCTCCCCTGCCGGCAGTTCCTTCGCAACCTGCGGGTGCCCCTGGATTTGAGGCAGGGGAAGACATTGTCCTTGAAAGAGTTCTGTCTGAGATTTCAACTGACACCGGCGATTCATCAAAAATTAATCGTTTCCTAATAATCTCCTAACGTCAGTGTGAAATTATGATGGCGTGACAAAGGGAATTCGAACAGGATCGATCAGCGACAGGCGGTCCAGCCTATTTCCATGGATCAAAACCGTTCATCGAACAAGAGGAAAGACAGCCATGAATAATCAGAAACACATTGCACTGGTCGCGCACGACAATCGAAAAAAAGATCTCATCGAATGGGTTGAATGGAATTTCAATATTTTGCTCAAACACCAACTCACCTGTACCGGTACAACCGGCAACCTTGTCGAGAAGGCACTTTTACACAAGCTTGAGGAAAGAAATAGTCATCAAAAACTGTCGATTCATAAGTTGCGATCCGGGCCGCTTGGAGGGGATCAGCAACTTGGCGCTTTGATTACCGAAGGGAAAATCGACATTGTCATCTTTTTTTGGGATCCGATGCAGCCCCATCCTCATGATGTCGATGTCAAGGCGTTGCTGCGAATCGCCGTGCTTTACAACATTCCCATGGCATGCAACCGGTCCACGGCGGATTTCATTATTTCCTCGCCGTTATTGACTGAGAAGGAGGCAATAATCATAACAGAAGCCCGCCTTAAAGCTGCAATCGATTTTACTTACTAAGAAGATATCTGGAGAAGGCAAACATGTTGAAAACACCCAAAGCAATCAAACGGGATATTTTAGGTAAATTTCGTTCTCTGTTGTATACTCATGACACAATTCCACCAAACTGGCTGCTGAAAGACTACTGGCGATTGCTGACGTCTCAGGAAAAAGGCCATTTTGATCAGGCTGTGACCGAACTGATTAATAAGGGTCTGATCGAGAAAGTGAACGGTCCCATCCCCACCCTTCGATTAACGGATAAAGGCGCGGATTTAATTTGCTAATGATATCTTGTTGAGTATTCATTCTGCAGATGGCTGTTTCAAGGAATTTCATGCGTGAATGCAAGCTGATGCTTCTGTGGACACTGTTTTTTGGCATAACATTGATGTTGGGTGTGCCTCGGGCTATGTCGTCAATGGAAGGAGAAGAGATCCGGTATGTGGTAACTACCAGGGGATTTCAGATCGGAAATGTAATTGTTGCTCAAAAGGCGACCCCCAATCAGGGTGAACAGGAGATATATTTTGAGAACAGAACGGATGTCAGCGCATCATTTCTTTGGATGCGCTATCATCAGTCTCTATCAGAACATGCGGCGCTGAAAAAGGATAATCTTGTCCGGTATAGCCGCCAGGGAAGAAACAATGATGCAGATGTTTCCGTGGAAGGATGGTTGAGCCAGGGTACTTTCAATTTGATGGTTACTGAAAACGGCAAACAGGGAACGCTGCTCATTCCGCGCCGGGATTATGATCGAACAACCATGGAGTGCCCGGAAGCCTTTATGGACTTTGACGTCAGCGGAAAAGCAACGCTACGTATACTCGACATGGAGCATCTGGTAATTGTGACGCGGAACTATCGGCTGGTGCGGGAGGAAGTCTATAGATTGGGGGACAGGGAGTATCCTTGCCGGGTTGTCGATTTTTCAGATATCTACAAGTCCTGCCGGCGCTGGATCGGCATGGACGGTGATACCGTTATCATGTTCCGTCAGGATGGAAAAAGCAAGGAAGGATCCTATTCGGTGCGAGCGGTATCGCTGCATCGGCCCATGCCTTGTAATCAGCATGAATGGATATGTGATCAGCCGGTGATTTCACCCGACATGGGTTCACATTCTCCGAATTGAAACTGACCGGAAGGATTCAATGTCAAATCATGGGGAAAGAGAATCCTTCGATTATGCCAGAGACAGAAGAATCGGGATCAGTTTTTTTTCATCGATAATCGACCCGTCTTTCGCATGAACCAGGTCCATGCCAAGAATTTGAATCCCTTTTTTGTCCAGGCTATCAATTTCCGAAGTATCCGGGTAATCCATGCGTGATTTATCGATCAGAATATAGTTCATAACGTCCTGAGCGGATGGATTTTCCGCACAATCTTTCAAGAGATACTTCAACAAAATATGGACCTGATCCATCATAGAATATCCCAGAAGCTCAGGGTCTTTTCCCATGTTTGGAATAAAGATTTTCGGACAGGGGTTTTGGCTGATAGCCCGTCCGACGCCTTGCGGCAGCAAATTAACCACAAGGCTGGAAAAAAAGCTTCCCATCGGGAAACAGATCACATCGGCCTCCTGAATCAGTGTCGCCATTTTCTCTCGGATGGAAACGCTTACCGGATCGAATTGATCCAGAGTGGTGGTCAGGTATATATCTTGAATTTTGGCCGCAAGGTTTGGGCAGTCCTTTCCGGTTATTCGGTGCTGACCCAGAACCTTTTCTCCGGTCTGCAGTTTCGCCGCCATATGTAGCGGCGTGTTGACGACCGGCCGAACCGTTCCCCGCACTTGAACCAGTTTGGAGTAGATGTAAATTACCGGATCCAGATGAAGGTCATAGCTGAGATATCCACCGGTGAGAACCAGATTTCCGATGCTGGCGCCCCTTAAATCGAACGATGCCGGCATATTCTGACAAAAAACGTTTAAATGGTGCCGAATGATCTTTCTCATGGGGTGGGAAATACGACTTATCAGGGAATGATTTCCGCCGACAATGGCTTCCATCATCCGTCGGAGCTCTTGAGTATCCTTCTGGCTAGGCAGCCGGTGAGCAAAAAGAGTATATATCTCCGGATTGCCTTGAAACGTCTGGTCTGCCAGGGCCATCAAGCGGTTTCGAATATCACCCACTGCCGGCATTCCAAAAGCAGTTCGCAATGGGGCGGAGCTGCCCCCCGAGTCGAATGGCGTAATGATATGGAGCGAATTGTGTGTGTAATGAATCAGCTCCTGACTGAGTTTTTTAAGCGCGCTTCCGCCACTGAAAAATAAAATCTTCGGGCCCAGCTCCGGGCATTTCTGAAAAAGGGTCATTCTGGCCGGATCGGGGATTTTGACGGATTTATGAATATTCAGTTGCATTGAGGGGCTCCGGTCCACTGAAGATCATGATTCGATCTTCTTTAACACATAGTCGACATAGTGCTTTGCGCCGTCCATATTCCGCGCGATTTTCATGCCCTTGAACCCGCCGAAAGCAGAGACCTCAAAAACCAGCGGGCCATCCGGCGTTTCAACCACATCCACACTGGTAAAATCCAGATCGAAAAGTGCCTGAGCCTTTCTGGCTATTTCGATGGTTTCCGCGGAGGGGTCGTAGGCGACATATTTCCCGCCGTTTACCGTGGATGTATTCCAGGAGGCGGTATCATTGCAGCGGGCATAGGTGGTTACATACTTGCCACCCAGAAACACGACGCCCAAATCTCTGCCTTGAATATCCAGTTTTTTCTGAATATACATGATCGGATTTTCCAGCTTGAAGTCTTCCACTTCGACATGTGCCTCTCTGCTATGTCGAATCACCCGCATGCCCCTGGCTTTGGTCGAGTAAAGTGGTTTGAATACGGCTTCTTGATACTCTTTAATAATTTTGAGCGCTTGGTTCGTATCTTCCGTGACGGCCGTCGGCGGCATGGGAATCCCCGCCATGCGCAGTGTGATAGTGCAACTGAGGCGGTCGAGCACCCGAAGGATGTTCAAGGGGCGTGAGAAAATTCGAACACCTTGATGCTCCAGAAAACGAAGAATCTCCAGGCGATCCAGAAGATGGGGAGAGTAATACGGTCCGATTTTTTTAATGATGACGGCATCCAGTTGCGTCAGATCCATTCCGTCATACCAAACTTTGCCATGGGATAAATCCAGGCGGACATTCTGCATTTCCACCAGTAGGCGGCTTCCGGTTATGCCGGCAACGTAATCTGCCAGGAGTTCGGATGACCATCCTCCATGATTTCCAATAACGGCTATTTGAGACATATCGACCCTTGCTCATGATGCGATCTGGATTGTATTGCGAGTTTCTAAAGTAAAGTTGACATTCAACCCAATCGGCTTTTGTATTCCCCGATCACCAGCCTTCGGTTCATATTGGCGGTAATCAGGGCCTTTCGGATATGCATATCTTCCCATGCGGGCTGAATGCCGATTTCGCGGCTGACCTTTTCCCGGTCCTGTTTGTCCGGATCCCTCACTTTTTCACTCATATGGGTATCGTCGCCCATGAACAGCAGCAGCTTGTTTCTGCTTTCGGCAACCTGGCTGTTTTTCCGATTCAGGACTGAAATCAGGAACTCGGTATATTTCCGAGACTGCGGATTCCAGACTTCATATCCATCCACATCATAGTCCGCCAGCAGAATCGGCCAAAACTGCTCCGGGTGCGGAATGACAATCCTGCCGCCCAGGGATCTGGCCTCTTCGATTATTTCGGAAGTTCTGTAAAAATATTTCATTGAAAAATGGGATTTGACGATCTGTTTGACTGCGTGAAGAAAGGTTTGCGCCCGATTGATCCAAGCGTCTCCAAATTCCGGTCGGTATTCATCCAGAAAATCCCGCAGCAGCTTGTTCTTGAACATATCTGCCGGCAACTGATCGTAATGACGTTCTATCAGTTTATGCATTTTTTTGATTTGAACACGGACAAAGCGAATGCATTCATCCGTGGCACCGGTTTCTTCCGCAGCCAGTTGAAGGCGTTTCTCATTAGGCTTGATCAGGGTATGAATAAAATCATTCAGTTGATTCTGGCGGTATTTCAGGGTGTATGTCAGCATGGATTTCAGAACATGCGCCGTTTCCACAGTTTTTGCTTTAAAATGAAGCAGCAGTTGGACTTTCTGGTTAAATCCCCTGGAATAGGCATCCACCTCAACCCCGGCGTATTCATGAAATGTCATCAATACATTATGCTGAGTGGGAATGATCAGATGGTTGCACATATTGGGGAACATACTGTGTATGCGTTTTTCGATCAGATCCAGAGGAATGAATTCGGGATGCCAGTGGACGGCCAGAACATTCTTTTGCCGGGGATAGATGCCGGAAGGAGTTAGAATCTGATCTGTTTGTTCCGGGGATAAACGGATTGATGTTATTTTTGCAAAATATTTTTCATCATTTTCCGTGATTTCCTCGGAAAATTTTTCGGGATACAGCGGAATGCATTCCGGTTTGGATTTCAATAATTCCATTGCATGGGTACGGTCAGTCTTCATCGTGATGACAAGCCTTTTTCATCGCGGTGATTTCAGCGAATTTTGCCTGGCAGCTCTGAATATCGACTTGATGGAACGCTTCCCGAAACTCGCTGACAAGTTCAAGAAAGGCCGGATACATGGCGTCGCCATAGCCGGGGTAGGTGGTCATCAGTTCGGCATTTTCGCAGAACAGTTCCATTTCCATGTTCGAAGGAATGCTTCCATTTTTAAGGCGGTCACCGATTATTTTAAACGTTTTTTTCATGCGTTTTTTCAGCACGCTGTAATCGGGCTTGTCGACAGCAGGATCAGCAGCCGCAACCGGGTCCATCATAATGTCAGGCATGTCTTCGTATTTGATCTTGCATTTGAGATAAGGCTGCCCCAATTTCTTTTTAATGCTGATTTTCAGTTTTTTCAGTCTTGCAAAATCAATGGAATAGGTTTCGGACTTAACCTGGTTGTTGGATATCCCGTCAATGACGTGTTGAAGCAGTTTTATGGAATTATCCCCATAAACAGTGAACTTATCCTTGCTCTCTTTTTGTTTCATACTGAACCTCCTGGTAAAATTCAATCGAATTTCATTCCAAAGATGTCTTTTCGCGTGAAAAATGGGGACGGCGAATGCTTTCAGCCATGATGAGGGTAAGATGACATCTATATTGACAGAGAATTGTTAGAAAATTGTTAGTCAGGTATTAATATTTTATGAGGAATCGGTCCCAATTTGCTATGTATGACGCCCGTGATTCCGCTATTTTTACGGTAACAGTAAGGAATTGGGTCTTCCCGTCATTTCGGCGAAAGCCGGAATCCAGTATTTATAAATGAAATGGACTCCGGCCTCTTCCCGGTTCCGATCCGGAATTCGCCGGAGCGGCAATGGTTGGGACTTTTTACAGGCTCATCAATTTTTATGTCGGCCTGAAAAAACGGTTTTTGGATAAGGCGGGTTCACACTGAATTTCCCGTGTTACCATTTGCGGTACAGGAGATCGTCTTTTCCGGTCTGTTCTTCGCACGGAATTTCCTCCTCCAGGCAGGGCTCTTCGCCGGAAATTCGAAATTCGTCTTCTTTCTGTTCCAAAAGAATCTCTTCCTTCCAGCTTAACTGAATTTCAATTTTCTGTTTTCCTTTTTTTTCAGTCGCCTCCAGTTCCAGTTCAATTTGTCCAACCGGTTTCAGAGTGACAAAGGAACTCCCTTTCTGGATAACCACTTTGCCTTCCCGGAAACTGTTTACCATATCGGAAAGCATATCGGCAACCGCATCTGCCTCCATTTTACATTTGACAGTCACTTCGTTTTTTTTCATTTCATGCTCCTTTCTGTTATTGGTTGTTTCTTTTGCTATTGCGGGTCTTCTTCAGTAACGACCGGTTTATCGAGGTCTTTTGAATCAGACAAAGCAACATCAGCCGTTTTTTTCTGAAGGGACAGAAGAAAGCTGCCATGTTTCTTTTTTTCTTCCTTAATTCGCTTCTCGGCTTTTTGTAGGAATTTTTCGAGAGCCTTATTGATTGTGGTTTCAATATCCAGCCGCTTCCCCATGCTTCGCGCTTCTTCCTTTGCCAGCAATAGACGGTCGGCCAGATCGCCCCGGATATTGAAAATCATGCGCTTGGTTTCAGCCTCTTCTTTGAAAATAGCCATTCCATCTCCTTTGTTGAAAAATGATATCATATCCGTACAATAAATGTACATATATTTATCATAAAAATTTGTAAATAGATATTTTAGTTAATATTTATATTGAACATTTGAGTTTATCGTGATATTTATCTTTATAAATATTGATCAATATTTTAATCAAAACGGAGGCGAATCATGGCTGACCTGATGCAAAAAACCAAAAAAGAACTTGTCATCATGCTCCAGGACAAGGAATCGGCGATACAATCGCTGCAGAATGAGCAACTTGTCGTCCTCCGGTCGGATTACGAAAGCGTTCTGGATCAAATGGAACAACTCAGAATCGTGAACAAGGCGATCAGCGGACAGAATGAAGAACTGTCCGCTGAGAAAAATCAAGCCTTTCTGGAGCAGCAGCGACTGCAAGACGAATTGGAAAAAGCGCATTCTGAAAATCATCAGCTTCAGCATGAAGTCAGGCGCATCCAGGAAGCATCCGAAATATCGGCGCTTCAATATGACTCCCTGAAAAAGGAATATGAGACATTCGAACAGCGAACAAGGGAAAATTCGCACAAATCCGATACCGCATACGAACTGTTCAAGAGCTTCGTTGAAACCGACAGTCGCAAAACCCTCCTGATCGATACGACTTACACCGTTTGCTACATCAACCGATCGGCTGCGGCCCATCTTCAGCTGTCCGAGCCCGGCGACATCATTGGCCGCAGGCTGTTCGATTTTTTTGCTTATAAAGAAGGGTTGAAAGTTAAAAAGAAAATCGATGCGGCGTTTTTCAGCGGGGAAAAAGAAAAAATCAAGGAAGTGTCCTTTCTGAATCCAAAAGGCTGCGGGACGGAAATTGATTTGAAATTAATGCGGGTGCGTTATCGGGATAAGCCATCCATCAAAATGACGATCAAATGATTGAAACAATGAGCCTTGACACGTCATGGAATGCCCTGCTTCGGCCGTGGATATCCAACCGGTATTTTGATGTTCCCTGTCCGCCGCCGTTTGAGACAGGTGCGTCGGATTGCAGTTGGATCAATGCCTGGTGGCTTTGTGAGCTCTCACGGCTGATTTACAGACAAGGCCCGGATGAGACAGGACCTCAAGCCCAACTTCCGGAGCGATCTGAAATTCTGAAGGGCGTGGGGTTGCTTGAAATCGAAACGTTTTCCTGTGGAACCAATCATTGCGCGCTTGTCGAATCACGAAACGCAGCATCCCAGCCGTTTGCAGCGCTGGTATTTCGCGGAACCTGCGGATTTGAGGGATGGTTGTCCAATCTGAAAGCGATCCAGACATGCTGGCCCGGAGGCGGTTCGGTTCACAGCGGATTCAAGGCGGACTTTTTGAGGCTTTGGGAAAAAATCGAAGCAACTCTTTCCAAGATAGACCTCCCCCTGTATTTCACGGGTCACAGCCTGGGCGGCGCGCTGGCAATCCTGGCGGCTTCCGTATTTCCGGCCAAAGCGGTTTACACGTTTGGCGCACCCAAAACAGGGGATGCGGTATTTGCCGACTCCTTAAAATACGCCCGAATATATCGATATGAAAACGACCGCGACATCATCACCACGGTGCCGCCTTCCGCCATCCCATTTGATTTTTGCCATGTCGGCGTGCCGGTCTGCCTGAAGGATGACATGCGAACGGGTCTTGAATCCAGCAGCATCCGCGGATTGATTGATCCGCCGGAATTCCTTTCCGACCATGCGCCGGTCAACTATACGATCCGTCTGGAAACCGGACTTTTTCAATCCAGAAACTCCTGATCTTCTCTACCCGATTCGCAACGAAAACGAACCCGGTTCCCTGCGATCAGACACTCTGCCTGACCGGTAATGACCACTTCCTGGAGCTGTTTATAGGATTTAGGATCAGAGAATCTTCCTATTCCAGAAGCCGGGCCTTTGAAACGAAATCATCAGCGCCAGGGTCTTGTATCCATTTCTTGATCATGTCCCGGATCGAACGAACCTGAGCCAGCTGCGCTTCGCGGGAGCCGGTCACTGATGAAGGGTCCGGAAACGGCATATGCCAGCGATGGGTAATGCCGGGGAAGATGGGGCATTGGCGTTCGGTATCGCTGCAGACGGTTATAACGTGATCGAAAATACTGCCTTTTTTGAAAAGGTCGAAGACACTTTGCGTCTTTTTGCTGGAAAGGTCGAAACCCTCTTCCTTCATCACTTCGACCACCAATGGATTGACGGTTGCAGCGGGTTCCAGCCCGGCGCTTTCAACATGGATGCGTTCGCCGCCGATTCTGAAGTAACCGACTGTACTGGCGGCTGGGTGCAAAACGATAGCCCCAGATCAACCCATGCTGATCTGAACCGTAAGTAGGTTCAATATTTCGCAGGGTCGTTTGAGAAGTCATGAAATCATCCATAAACCTGTTTGCATATGGGAAAGCGCCGAACAATAAATAGTCGGTATATAAGCACACGAATTCATGTCACGACTCACGCCTTTGACGCTCTGGCGAGCGGCGACACATGCCAGATTTCCGCGCTGTATTCCCGGATCGCACGGTCCGAGGAAAAATACCCGCAACGCGCCACGTTGAGAATGGACATACGCGACCAATGTTCGGCATCGCGGTACGAAAGCCCGGCCCGCGTCTGGCAATCGACATAGTCGCGAAAATCGGCACACACCAGGAATGGGTCGGAATTCAGCAGTTTGTCGGTCAAGGGGCGAAACAGGCTGGTGTCACCATGCGAAAAAAGACCCGAATTGATCAGGTCGATCGCATCGCGAAGATCTTTGTCCTGTTCGTAAAACCACCGGGGGCGGTAACCGGCCGCACAGGTTTGCTCGACCTGTTCCGCAGTAAGGCCGAAGAGAAAGAAGTTCTCATCGCCCACCGCCTCGCGGATTTCCACGTTGGCGCCATCGAGTGTCCCGATGGTCAGCGCACCGTTCATCGTGAACTTCATATTGCCTGTGCCGGATGCCTCCATGCCGGCCGTGGAAATCTGTTCCGACAGGTCGGCCGCCGGATAGATATACTGGCCGTTCTTGACATTGAAGTCGGGCACAAAGACGGCTCTGAGGACCTTGTTGACCTTGGCGTCACGGTTAATGACGTCCGCGACGGAATTGATCAGCTTGATGATGATCTTTGCCATGCGATAGCCGGGAGCTGCCTTTCCGCCGAATACAAACGTGCGTGGCGTAACATCCATCGAAGGATTCTGTTTCAGCCTCTGGTAGAGACTCACCATGTGAAGTACGTTGAGATGCTGGCGCTTGTATTCGTGAATGCGTTTGACCTGGATGTCGAAGATCGAATCCGGGTCCAGTGAAACATTGCAGAACTGGTGAATCCGGTTTGACAGGCGTTCTTTGGCCAGTCGCTTGATCTTTCGCCACTGCTCCCGGAAGGCGCTGTCCGCAATGCGGTCTTCCAGCCTGACGAGTTGTTCCATCTGGTGCGGCCAGTCGGGGCCGATGGTCTCGTCGAGGAGCGTGGCCAGCGGCGGATTGGCGAGTGCCATGAAGCGACGGGGTGTCACACCATTGGTCTTGTTCTGGAATTTCTCGGGCCACATATCATGGAAGTCCTTCAATACCGTGTGCTTGAGCAATTCCGTGTGCAGCCGGGCAACGCCGTTTATGGTCAGACTGCCGACGCATGCAAGATTGGCCATGCGAATACTCCGGGAGCCTTTACCCGTGCCTTCGTCGATCAGCGACATCCGGGCCACCCGCTCGGGTTCCCCGATAAAGCGCACGCGCACATCGTCCAGAAAGCGGCTGTTGATTTCGTAGATAATCTCGATATGACGGGGCAGGATTTTTTGGAAAAGATCCACAGGCCAGGTTTCCAGCGCCTCGGGCAGCAGCGTATGGTTGGTATAGGCAAAGCTGCGCCGTGTCAGATTCCAGGCCGCTTCCCAATCCATCCGGTGTTCGTCAACCAGCAGACGCATGAACTCGGCGATGCCGATGGCCGGATGCGTGTCATTGAGCTGCACGACAAACCGTTCCGGAAAATGTTCGATACCGCCCCGGTCCCGCAAGGTGAGACGGATCATATCCTGTAATGAACAGGAGACAAAAAAATACTGTTGGCGCAGCCGCAGGGCCCGGCCGACCTCCGGCTCGTCGTTGGGATAGAGTACTTTTGTGATGTTCTGCGCCGTAACCATGTCATTGACCGCGCCGTAGTAATCGCCCGTGTTGAACGCCCGCAGGTCGAAAGACTCCCGCGCCTCGGATTTCCACAGCCGGAGCCGATTCACATTGTGCACTCCGTAGCCGAGGATGGGTGTGTCATAAGCAATGCCGAATATCGTCGATTCCGGAACCCAGCGGACACGCTGGCAACGCTCGTTGTCCTCGAAGCGCTCCACATGCCCCCCGAATCTTACTGGATAACGATGCTGTCTGGGCAATTCCCACGGATAACCATTCCTGAGCCATGCATCGGCCACTTCGACCTGCCAACCGTCCTTGATGGCTTGTTCGAAGATGCCGTACTCATATCGGATGCCGTATCCGGTGGCCTGAATTTCAAGCGTCGCCAGCGAATCCATGTAACAAGCCGCAAGGCGCCCCAGTCCGCCGTTTCCGAGCCCGGGTTCCTGCTCGGCCTCAAGGATCGTTTCCAGGTCAAGGCTAAGGCCCGACATGGCTTCACGGGTATTGTCGCCGAGTTGAAGGCTAAGGATGTTATTGGCAAGCTGCGGACCGATCAGGAACTCCGCGGACAGGTACGCCACGGTTTTTGCACCGCGCCGCTTGTAAAATTCGTCCGCAGCGATCATTCTCCCCAACATTCGGTCACGAATGGTAAAGGCCAGGGCCGAATATAGGTCCTGAGGGGTGGCACTCTCAAGCGTGCATCCGGTGACATAGAACAAATTGTCGATAAATGACCGCCGGATGGCTTCAACGGAGCGGGCGATGCGCGTGTGTAAGGCTCTTTCTGCTATTTCAGGCAAGGTTTTTCTCCTCGGGTTCGAGCATGGCATCCGCACGCCGCTTGCGCTCGGGCAGGGCGATGTCTCGCACCCGCAGTGGATAGGCCATATTTTCCAATACGCTCATGCGCGGAAAAAGTGCATAGGATTGAAAGACAACACCGCACTGGCGCGAGCGTACACTCACTGCCGTGACATCTTCTCCGCCCAGAAGGACTCGTCCCGTCGAACAAGGCAGGAAGTCGGCAATGAGCTTGAGCAGTGTGGTTTTTCTGCAGCATAAGCAATAGTAACCCAGCGCGGTATCATCAGCGGGACACAAAGAAGTTCGGTGGTGCCAATGAAATTATAGATTGCGTTCATTCCAAACAGGCTTTGACCGCAGTCTGAAAATCCACTCCGCCGGAAATTTCAAAAACCTGGGTTGCCTTCAACAAACGGATGTAGGCATTTTCCGATGGATCGGATGCCGGCATGGCAGGTTCCGGAAGAAAGAAAAGGCCGGTGGATTTCATGAAAGCCGGCAGCAGATCCCGGCGATTTTCGATATCAACCTGCTTCATCAGGGTGGGACCGCCATTTTGCTTCCAGTTTAAAATGATCAGTGCATCCAGTGGCGTGCTTAATATAAAGCGGTTGGCGCCGAAAAACCGGTCGATGGGAACATCGTATTTGTATTCCAGATTCCAGAGATCCGCATTGGGAAGGGACGCAAACTGCTCGAAATCCCGCGGGGGCAGCAGGCCCTGCAGGCTAGGGTTGTTCAGTATCGTGCCCGGGTTGACGCGGGGAAGCTTGCCCACGCCGTGCATCCAGACGCCGGATTCCGTCTTTTCCAGAATCAGCCGGTCATTGCTGACAAACTCCGCCCCCTGACTGACCAGATGCAGGGCCAACGTGGATTTCCCCATTCCGGAAAATCCGGCCAGGGCAATGCCTTTATCCTGCAGCCGGACACCGGCGGCATGTCCCAGAATTCCGCCCCGGAGAATCTGCCATTCGATATGCCGGTTGTTGATGAAATTGACCACCTGATTCAGATTATCCATGCAGGGGCCTACGGCGATATGGTCTGTCCCTCCAAAAATAAAAACCATTCCGGTCAACTTTTTTCGAACAATCCGACCATCGACGATATCGGCATATTCCTCCTTGACCCGAGTTTTCCCGGGATCGGGCAGTTTTTCCGTCAGCGGCATATCCACGGAAACATCATCTGTCTGATAGACGGAAATCAGCCGGTCCGGCGCGGCAGGTACCGTGGTAAAAGTACTGAAATAAAGCTTCAGGCCGTTTATCACCGGTTCCGAATTGGACTGGACCCGAATATGACAATTTCCGAACTGAAGATGGACATCGCGGGTGATCGGGTATGCGGATCGAATGCTTGCGGCCAGTTTTTCGCGGTTGCGTTCACGGATGATCATGATGCGATCCTTTTTAACACATAGTCAGCATAGAGCTTGGCACCGTTCATATTCCGGGCGATTTCCATGCCCTTGAACCCGCCAAAAGCAGAGACCTCGAACACCAGGGGGCCGTCCGGCGTTTCCACCACATCCACGCTGGTAAAATCCAGATCAAAGAGCGCCTGAGCCTTTCTGGCGATGTCGATGGTTTCCGGGGAGGGGTCGTATGCGACATATTTCCCGCCGTTTACCGTGGTTGTATTCCAGGATGCGGTGTCATTGCAGCGGGCATAGGTGGTGATATACTCTCCGCCCAGAAATACGATCCCCAGATCCCTGCCATGTATATCCAGTTTTTTCTGAATATACATGATCGGATTCTCCTTCTTGAAATTTTCCACTTCGATATGTGCTTCTCTGCCGTGCCGAATCACCCGCATTCCCCTGGCTTTGGTGGAGTAGAGCGGCTTGAGAACGGCTTCCTTGTAGTCGTCGATAATTTTGAGAGCCTGGTCCGTATTTTCCGTGACAGATGTCGGCGGCATGGGAATCCCCGCCATGCCCAGCGTAATGGTGCAGCTGAGGCGGTCGAGTACCCGAAGGATATTCAAGGGGCGAGAGAATATTCGAACCCCCCGATGCTCCAGGAAACGCAGAATTTCCAGGCGGTCCAGAAGATGGGGGGAGTAATAGGGTCCGATCTTTTTAACGATAATGGCATCCAACTGCGTCAGATCCGTTCCGTCATACCAGACTTTCCCATGGGATAAATCCAGGCAGACATCCTGCATTTCCACCAGAAGGCGGCTTCCGGTTACACCGGCAACGTAATCCGCCAGGAGTTCGGATGACCATCCGCCAGAATTTCCAATAACAGCGATTTGTGGCATGATTTTCCTTTTTATCAATAGAATAAAATGTCTTCTGAAAATGAAAAAGAGTTCCAATTATCTGGCGGATGATGAATTATTTTCTCCATCAAATATTACGATCTGAGGGTCATCCTCATGCAAACTCATAATTATGCTCAAACCGGATGGATGTATAAAATGATTTTTCCTGTTTCAGTGCCTTCTGGGTGAGTCTGGTCAGTCTTCATGATGGCAGGCCTTTTTCATCGCTTTGATGTCAGCGAATAATGCCTGGCATCTTTGAATATCGAATTGGTCAAACGCTTCCTGAAACTCGTTGATAAGCTGAATGAATGCTGGATACATCTTGTCGTCATAGCCCGGGTAAGTTGTCATCAAGTGGGCATTACTGCAGAATAGTTCAATCTCAATATTCGAAGGAATACCCTGTTTTTTTAGACGATCGCCGATTGTTTTCAAAGATTTATTCAATCGCTTTTTCAGAACTTTATAATCGGGTTTGTCTCTAACAGAAGCACCAAGTTCAATCTGATCAATCAGAATATCATTCTTTCCTGCATATTTGATCTTACATTTTACATAAGGTGCCTCACATTTTTTTTTGACACTGATTTTCAGTTTTTTCAGTTTTGAAAAATCAATTGAGTAGGTAGTTGATATAATCGAATTGTTGGATAATCCGTCAATGATGTGCTGGAGAAACGGTATGGTGTCGTCTCCATAAACATGGATTTCCGCTTTGTTCTCATTTATTTTCATGGAAAATTCCTTTTTATCTACAATCAGATTTCATTCAAGGTCCATCATTTATGAAAAAAATGGGAATGGGAATGGGATATTCTTTCAAATATGATCCTTTTGATATGTTAATTGAAGATTGTTAAGAAAATGTTAGAAGCCTGCTAAATATCAATGAGGGAATCATTCTTTTTTCATATTGGCTGTTATTTAAGTGATCAAAGAATGACAACCAAAGATGCTTCAATATTTTTGATAAAGATATCAGCAGTATATCGGAGGAAGGCGTCCTGTCTTGGTAAAACCACTCTCTGCCAATCCTGACAATCCATATTTCTCACCAGCCCTAACATTCTCCTAACATACTGATGCGATAATGTTCTATCCGGATAAATCTAAATCTTTACAAAACAGCCAGGAGCCTTAAAAAATGAAAATAACTGAAGATCCTGATCAACGATGTTTTCGTTTTGCGACCATTGATGTGAAGAGGCAAGGTTCCACCCGTGTATAACATACTGATTCACATCCGGCCGTTTCTGTCATATCTCAGCGGCTTAATGGAGATGATCCATGAATAAAAACCTGTTTGCGCGACTCTCTTTCGGTTCCGGCGCCAAATCTCCCGATTTAAATATAGCGAACGAACATGAACGGCAATTGGCCGCTCTTTGCACAATAACTGTTCAGGAAACTCTGGAAAATCTACACACAAACCTTCAAGGATTGATGGCTGAAGAGGCCGAAAAGCGGCTGAATGAGTACGGCCCCAATGAGTTGTCCTATCTCAAACGCCTGGGCTTTTGGGCCGATATGGCGCAGCGCATGAGAAGCCCGCTGGTCATTCAGCTTGTGGTGATCACACTGGTTTCGGCGTTTATAGGTGAATTGAAGTCCGCTGTAATTGTCTTTGCGATGATCGTTCTGAGTGTCGGATTGTCCTATGTTCTTGACCGCCGTTCCAGCCTTACCATCGAATCGCTTGGCAAGAGGGTCCAGTCCCGCACATTTGTCTTGCGAGACGGTGCGGAGACGGAAGCGAGGATATCTGAAATTGTTCCGGGCGATATCGTGCTGCTCCAGTCCGGCTCAATCGTTCCGGCGGATCTGCGGTTGATCGTCGCCAAGGATTTTTTCGTCAGCCAGTCGGCCCTGACCGGAGAGTCCATGCCGGTGGAAAAAACCTTTGCCAGCGCCGATCCTGCCATCCAATCGGCCATGGATCTGCCGAATGTCTGTTTCCTGGGGACCTCCGTTACCAGCGGCACGGCCCGGGGGGTTGTCATCCATACGGGCACCCGCACCCTGTTCGGCGCCATATCCGAGCGGCTTACCGAAAAACGGGACGAAACCAGCTTTGACCGCGGCGTGCGGTCCTTCACGTGGCTGATGATCCGCTTCATGCTTGTGATGGTCAGTGCGGTCTTTTTAATTGTGGGCATGACCAAGGGCAACTGGCTCGAGGCGCTGCTGTTCGGTCTGTCCATTGCCGTCGGTCTCACGCCGGAAATGCTGCCCATGATTGTTACCGTCAACCTGGCCAAGGGTGCGCTGACCATGGCCAAAAAGAAGGTTATCGTCAAGCGGCTGCCGTCGATCCAGAATTTTGGTGCTATCGACATCCTGTGCACGGACAAGACCGGCACCCTGACCCAGGACCGGGTGGTTCTGGAGCGCCATGTCGATATCGTCGGACACACCAGCGTGGAAGTCCTGAACTACGCCTATCTGAACAGCTATTTTCAAACCGGCCTGCGCAACCTGATCGACCGGGCAATTCTGGAATTTGAAGATCTGCATGTATTGCAGGACTGCCGGCTGGTGGACGAGCTGCCGTTTGACTTTCAGCGCCGCCGCATGTCCGTTGTGGTGGACTATGAAGGGGACCATGTGCTGATCTGCAAGGGGGCTGTGGAGGAGATCTACACGTGCTGCAGTCATTATCAGATCGAGGATGAGGTCTACCCGCTGATCGACATGATCCATGCCGATCTCTTTGAAGAGGTAGAAAAACTCAATCGGGACGGGTTCCGGGTTCTCGGCATCGCATATCGGGAGTTTCCTCAATCCAATACGGTATTCACGGTCGGTGATGAGAGCCGGCTCATCCTGCTCGGATTTATCGCGTTCTACGATCCGCCAAAAGTCTCCGCCACGGAGGCGATTGAACTGCTGACAAAAGCCGGCGTGAAGATCAAGGTGTTAACAGGTGATAATAGGCTGGTGACCGAAAAAGTTTGCCGGGATGTGGGACTTGATGCGGGGCGGATCGTTACGGGAGCCGAACTCTCGCAGCTTTCCCCGGAAGATTTTTCAAAAACGATTCAGGACGGCAATGCCTTTGTCAAGCTGTCTCCGGTACAAAAAGAGCAGATCGTGAGGGAACTCCGGCATAACGGCCATGTCGTTGGATTCATGGGAGACGGCATCAATGACGCACCCGCATTGAAAGCTGCGGATGTCGGCATATCGGTGGATTCCGCGGTGGATGTGGCCAAGGAAGCGGCGGACATTGTGCTTCTGGAAAAAAACCTCCTGGTTCTGGAGGAGGGCATCCTGGAAGGCAGGCGGGTCTTTGCCAATATCGTCAAATACATCCGCATGGGTGCCAGTTCCAATTTCGGGAATATGTTCAGCGTGATCGGTGCCAGTTATCTCATTCCGTTTCTGCCCATGCAGCCGATTCAGATCCTGACGAACAATCTGCTTTATGACTTCTCGCAGACCGGAATCCCCACGGACAATGTGGATGAGGAACTGATCGTAAAACCTCTGAAATGGAATATCGACAACATCAAGCGGTTCATGGTCTTCATCGGGCCGATCAGCTCCATTTTTGACTATGCCACGTTTGCCTTGATGTGGTTCTTTTTCCATTGCAGTGCCTATCTGGATCCCCTGGCCGGCACCGTGCAAAAGGAATCTGCCGCGCGGCTATTTCAGACAGGGTGGTTCGTGGAATCGCTGCTGACCCAGACGTTGATCGTCCACATCATCCGGACGAGAAAACGGCCTTTTTTCGACAGCCGGGCCTCTTTCCACATGACGGTGACCACCCTGGCTGTCATGGCCATCGGCGCCTGGCTGCCCTATTCTCCTTTTGCGGAAGATTTGCAGATGGTTCCGCTGCCGGCAGTCTATTGGGCCTGGATAGCGGGGTTCCTGTTGACATACGCCGTACTGACGCATGTGGTAAAGACCTGGTTTTTTAAACGTTTTGGAGGTAATTGATTATGGATACCATTTTGGACGCGCTTCAGGAAGGCAGGTTGTTCGAATTGCCTGAGAACGACAAGGCGCATGCCCTGCAATTTCTGGCACACATCATCGAAGCCTTTCCGGAAACTCACGTCGGAACCGATGTGGTCGGACTTGTCATGAAAAGAGAGGCTGCCACCAACACTGCCATCGGAAAGGGTTGGGCCAGTCCGCACACACGGGTGCCCTATGATGAAGATCTTATGTGCGTGATGGGGTGGAGCCCCAAGGGAATCGATTATGGCGCGCCTGACGGCAAGCCCGTGGCGCTGGTCATTATGTATCTGGTTCCGGACAATCAGCGGAATCATTACCTGCGAGAGATTTCGATGCTGGCCAAGGCGATTGAAACCTATCCGGGCCTTGAAAAATTGAGTGAAGCCGGAAACCTGGATGATGTTCGCAACTACATGCTTGATTTGATTGAAGCCACCAAGGGTGCGGTCGGTCCGGATGCCCGGGCTAAGATGATCCGGCTGCAAACCAAGGCGGCTTCTGAAACATTCTCCTTTCATGATCTATCGAATCTGGTTGTTGAGCCCGTAACGCTTGTTGCCGGTTCAGGCATGAAGCACATCGCCCTTACCCAGAATGCGGTACTTGCGGAATGGCTCGATGCCGCAAGCGATGTAATCGAGAAGTTAATAGCTGACGGCGTTTACCAGAACGGCGAGTGGCGCCTCTTGTGCCGGGGCGCCGTTACCTATCAAGGCGGGAAAGCCGCATATGACTGTTTGGCGATCAGCATGATCACAAACAATTCGTTGCACCTCAAAGCACCCATGGTTCCGCCCAAGACGGGATAGAAGGGGCTATAGGCCGTTATTGCGTAACCTCCAAGGTCATTTATGCACGAACCACATGCAAAAAAACCTGAAAGAACAATGCATAAAATTGATAGCGGCCTTTAAGGGAGAAAAAATAATGAACAAAGAGAAATATCGAATATGCCCTGTTGAAAGGGCAGGCCGTCTTGACAATGGCTGCCGCAGATGGTTTCAAAATCCGGCCGAGTGATTGCTTCAGATTTGCAGGCAGGGATGCTTCAGAAACTAAGGGACAAGATTCAAGGAACAGAGATTGAACAACGCATCATACTGCATAAGTGCGAAGAGACCAAATTAGGCGTGTCAGAGAATGTTGATTTTGATTTAGGGGTGCGGTTTGGTTCACAGCCTATGCGGCGCGCTGGCCATTCTGGAGGCTGCCGAGTTTCCGTCCAAAGTGGTTCACACGTTTGGCCATCCAAAACAGGGAGTGCCGCCTCGATTCCTTCAGGGCCTTCGTCCTGGGTTAAAAAAAGGCTTTTTAAAATTTATCGTGAAAGAGATCCGGTTGCCGAAAAAATCTTTCTCCATGAAACCAACCGAGTTGGCCGTGCGAATCACGCTTGCACGGCCCTGAAAATGCGGGTCGGCGATGACTTCTGTCACGGACAATATCCCCCCTGGCTTCAGGCTGTCAAAAATCTCTTCCATTGCGGCTTTTCGATCGGGTATCTCTCCAAGCACCGTGACCAGCAATACCCGGTCATATTGATCGCGCCCCGGTTTTACGCCTCCGGCTCCCCCTTGCAGGATTTGAATGTTGTCAAGATTCTCAGCCAGCGCCTTTGCCCGCACCCGTTTCAGCATTCCGGGTTGAATGTCAAAGGCGGTCACTTCGCCGGCAGGGCCGATTTGTTTCGCAACCGGAATGCTCAGCCGTCCCGGACCACAGCCAAAGTCCAGTACTTTCATTCCGGGAGCGAGCGCCATATGCTGGATAATAGCCTGAGCGCGATAATTTTTAAAGAAAGGATTGTCCAATTCGACCAGCCAGCTTAACCATGTGGGGCAGGGAATGGGTGCGCGAAGGGAAGAAAACCGCCAGACAATCGCTGCCAGGACCAGAAGGAAAATGAAGCCTGCGGCGATATGGAAAAAAGGAAACATATTCATGCCTCGGTTAAAAGAGTGTTCCGATATGCCGGTGGTTCGACTGCCAATCGCAGGGACCGACGGCCCGACCCCGTCCCGCTCAGCCAAGGCTGAGCCCAAGCCTGACAGTAACAAATTATTGAAATAAATAATTTGTTACTGTCAGGTCGCTGAATGCTTCTTGATGAACTCGCCAATCTCTTTCATTGCCTGCGTCGCCTCCGGGAAAAGAGGCGCGCACACGGGATAGCAGTGAAACAGTCCCTCCCCGACCCTTAGCGTAACATCGACCCCGCTGTCTTTGGCCTTTTCGGCAAAACGCACCGCGTCATCGTATAGGATTTCATCCCCCCCGACATATATGAGCAAAGGCGGGAGGCCCTGAAGCTCTCCGTACAGCGGAGATATCCACGGCAAGCCGGCATCATGTTCGCCGGCATAATGTTTGCTGAAAGCCGTCCACGTCCCGTCAGGGGAAAGGCATTTCCCGGCATTTCTTTGATAGGATCCACCCGTGCATTTAAGATCCGTCCAGGGGGAGAGTGCCACGGCTGCCGCGGGAAGAGGGATTCCCTGGTCTCTAAGGGCAAGCAGTGTCGCCAGGCATAAGCCTCCGCCGGCGGAATCGCCGGCAAATACGATATGGCGAGGGAATACGCCTTGACCGAGCAGCCACTGGTAAGCCTTGACCGAATCATCAAGCGCCGCGGGGAAGGTATTTTCAGGGGCCAGGCGATATTCAAACAACAAGGCACCGATTCCGGCGCCCTTAACAAACTTGGAGACATGTATCCGATGATCGGAACATGAACCGCAAACATATCCGCCGCCATGAATAAAAAATATCACCTTGTCTTTTGTTGCCTGAAGCGGCATGATCCATTCCGCCGTAAGGCCATCGATTGAGGCATGCGCAACTACAATATCAGCGGGAATCTTGCCGAACCGCCTGGCGCCGTCTTCACATTGTTCGCGAAAATGGAGAATCGATTCACGCGAATTCCAGTCAATATTTTCCCTTTTGAACGGGAATCGCAACAAATGGCGATTTTTCATGATGCGCATCAGAATACGGCTTCTCAAACTTGGCATCTGTTATTTTCCTTTTCAAGAATGCCCATGATTTTCTCACCCAAAATTCCTGATGGTAAGTTCAGTGCGAAGCAGGGGGAAGCGACCGCATTCGCTTCGCGATAACGTTGCCGACAAGAATCAGACCGATCTGATAAAGAAAGCAAATCACTTTTTTAGAATCGCTCACCACTGAAAATGCTTGTTTTTCCTGGTCTCCACTTCGAGTGTAATCCATTGGCATAAATTGACTCTACACATCCATCCCAAAAAATTGAGGTTCTTTCCGAGTACTGCAATTTTCATATAACCAGTTGGCGATGTTTTTCCACATGCCGTCCTCCATGACCCTTGCACCTGTGGGGCAGTTTTTGATACAGGCACAACAACGAATGCATAGCTCGATTTTGGTTGCCACGCTCCCGTTAACTGAAATGGCTGCAGTCGGACATACACTGGCACACGTACCACAAACCGTGCATGTGTCTCCTTTTGTCACTGGTGAAACAGCCATAGATCGCGCTCCGCCGCTTTCATATGGAAATCTACCGGGAATTTCCAACTCCATTTGGGCATCAGGTGATTGTAACGCTGTGACTTTATCTTTAAGTTTTGCTCCAAAATCCATTGCCTTTTGAACGTCCAGGCTATCCGGACATCCATTTGCGATGGGGACATCCTTTGTTGCAAAAGAGTGCTCCCCAATGAATGCACCACCCGCAATCGGATTAAAGCCTAACTCAGTTGCAAGATTTTTCAATTCTAATAATGCATCTTCAAACTCCCGGTTCCCATAAACAACTACGAGAATCGCTAAGGTTTTGCTTGCTTTCAGCCGTTTGAATCGATTGATTGCATCAACTGGCAGACGACCACCGTAAACAGGCGCACCTATAATTACGAGTTCATCTGAAAAGGGTGGAATTGTTTGCCGAACTCCTTCCGGAAGCGTCAAATTAATATGCTCGACATCTTCAGCAGTGATGCCTTTAGCAATACTTTCCAATACTTTTTGTGTGGTTCCAGTGGGTGAAAAATAGATGAGTTTTACCTGGTTAACTTCCATTGTTATCTCTCTGATAGTTTGTTATCGCTTTCGATAACCGAGCGCATTGCTGGTGACCGGCAGCCGAACCCTGTACGGTTTAAAAATGATCAAAGGTGCCCTGGCAGCCATCCGTTGCCCCCCATCATAACTACGTATCTTCCGTAGTTTTATCCACACATATCGAGCATCAATGCGGCGTAAATCCTTGCGGCGTAAATCAGTTGATTCACCGGCACCACGTCTTTGGGGGTATGAGCCAGATACTCGTTACCGGGACCCAACCCCACGCAGGGAATGCCCATTTCGTTGATAAAAGTGCCATCAACCCCGAAATACCAAGCACCAACATCTCCAGCATCTCCAAGGATTTTTTTCCGAGCCGCCATCATGGCCAGGACCACCGGCTCACTCGGTGCAGTCAACATGGCCGGAAACCATTTCAGAGGAGCCACCTCGGCCTCAAAATCCGGGTCACAGGCATGAATCTGATCAAAGATGCGACGGAAACCGTCGAGGAGTTGATCCTGGTGCTCATCGGGGAAAAACCGCCGGTCGATTACCGCTTCGCATCGGTCCGGCACAATGGGGGTCAATGCGCCCGGACTGGCGCAGATGTCCAAAACCGTGACCGTTGCTCTTCCGAGAAAAGGATGGTCCGGCAGCGGATAACTCGTCTGCAATGCGTCGAGAAATCGGTTCATCTTTAAAATAGCATTTATTCCGCCCTGAGGATAACCGCCGTGGGAGGTTCTGCCGTGTACCGTTACCTTGGCCTCGAATTTTCCCCGGTGCCCCACATAGACCTGTAGACCACTGGCCTCTCCACTGACAGCGGCATCAGCCCGCAACCCGTTTTGGAAAAGATGTTTAATCCCCTCGCCCCGAGCCATCTCCTCTCGGGACACGCAGGTGATCAGGACGTCACCTGCCAGCTTCCGACCCAGCGCTTTGACCGCTGCCCCGGCATGGATCATGGCAGCGACCGCCCCCTTCATGTCAGAGGCGCCGCGGCCATAAATTACCGGTCCGTCGTGGCCGAACGGCGCCCCGTCGATCACCTTGCCGGAAAAGGGCTCGGACATCTCTCCCACACCAGCGTGGTCGATATGCCCATTGAACATCAGGGTGGGACCGGTGCCCGTTCCCTTGATGGTGCCGACCACATTGTGAAGGGAATCAACGAAAACATCATCATAGCCAAGGTCTACCATTTCGGCCCGTATTATTTGACTGATCGCCGCCTCCTCCAGGCTTAGACTGGGCGTTTGGATCAATTTCTGACAAAAGGTCTTGAGCCTTTCGATATTCAGGACTGTATCGACAGCGGTCATTTTTTCTCTTTTCCTTAGTGCCCGTCCACAAAATCATGAAACCAGGCAGGGCGATAGATTGCGTTTCCACTCTGGAATGGAAATCGATTATCAATTAATACCCAAGATAGGATTTTTGCACGTGGGAATTTTCCATCAGGGTCCGGCCGTTGCCCTCCATGGCGATTCTTCCGTTTTCCAGAATATACCCGCGGGTGGCCACATGAAGCGCCCATTTGGCGTTCTGTTCCACCAAAAGGATCGTAATCCCCCGTTCTTGATAGATCTGCTGAATAACTTCAAAGATCGCCTTGCGAACCACCGGTGCCAAGCCCAGGCTCGGTTCGTCCAGCATCAGCAGGGTCGGTTTGGACAGGATTCCCCGGGCGATGGCCAGCATCTGAGCCTCACCACCCGAAAGAGTTCCAGCAGCCTGCTTCTCCCTTTCCCTGAGGCGCGGGAAAAGTTCAAAAACAAAATCCATGTCCTTAGCCACCCCGCCTGCATCCTTTCGGATGAATGCGCCCATGCGCAGGTTGTCGGCTACGGTCAGCTCTGGAAAGACGCAACGGCCCTCGGGAACCTGGATAATGCCCATATTCACCATGTGGTGGGATGGCAGATTCTGAATTTCACGCTCATTAAAAAGGATTCGCCCGGACTGGGCGCGGTTGATCCCGGAAATGGTTTTGAGCAGCGTGGATTTTCCGGCACCGTTGGAGCCGAGCAGGGCCACCAGTTCTCCTTGCACCACGGACATGGAGACGTCATTGAGGGCCACGGCCTTGCCATACGAAACTTTCAAATTTTCAATTCGTAGCATCCGTATCGCCTCCAAGGTACGCTTCGACCACTTTTGGGTCGTTATACACAGCCATGGGAGCCCCTTCGGCGATTTTTTCGCCGTATTGCAGAACCACAAGTCTATGGGAAATACCCATGATGACTTTCATGACATGCTCAATGATTAAAATGGTTATTCCCTGGTCGTTGATTGCCTTGATCAGCTCGATCTGCCCGACCAACTCAGCAGGATTGAGGCCGGAACTCGGCTCGTCGAGAAGCAGCAGTTTCGGCTCCGTGGCCAGAGACCTTGCGATCTCCAAGCGTTTGGTCAGCGCATACGGCAGGTTCTCCGCCAGTTCATTCCGATATTGGTCAATGCCGACAAAGTGCAGCAGGTCATCAGCCCTGTGGCATGCTTCCCGGTCCTCGGTCAGTGCGCTATTGCGCCGGAACACCGCTTCTGCGGCCAAACGCCACGGTCCCTTGCGGCGACGGTCCACTAGTGCAGCCAGCACATTTTCCAGGACTGTCAGCTTTGTGAAAATCCGTACTACCTGAAAAGTTCTTGCCACCCCCAGGTTGTTGACTTTGTGGGCTTTGAGCAGAGTGATGTCTTCACCGTCAAAAATAATGTGGCCTTGGCTTGGGGGAAAGGCGCCCGAGATCAAGTTGATCAGAGTCGTCTTCCCAGCACCATTAGGACCGATCAGTCCCATGATTTCGCCCCGGTTGATTGCAAAGCTCACTCCGGTGAGCGCGCAAAGACCTCCGAAGAATTTAGTCAGTCCTTCTGTACGAAGCATCTCAGTCAAGCTCCGTTACCTCCTTTATCGCTTTTCCGATCATCGACAACGAACTGCCCCCGAATACTTCGAAACAAGCCGACCAAGCCTCCACGCATGAAGCGAATGGTGAGGATCAGAAGCAACCCATAGATTACCAGGCGGATGTCCATTTTTAGAAAATCCTGCAGGTATCGAAGCCCCTCGGATAGAAAGGTGAGCATGACCGCACCCAGAATCGGTCCGACGATGGTTCCCAGCCCGCCGACCATAACCATGGTCAGGGTATCGAAGGTGGTGTGAAGGGCCATGGTCTCCGGACTAACTAGACCAACGAAGTGGGCGAACAAGGCTCCAGCAAATCCGGCAAAAAAGGCGCTGATTGAAAATACTGCCAACTTGTAGGCGGTGATGTTGATGCCGATGCTTCTGGCGCCGATTTCGTCGTCCCGAATGGCCTGAAGACTGACTCCGAATCCGGACCGGATCAATCGACGCATGCAAAACAGTGTAAGCAACACCGCCACCAGTACGACGTAATAGTAGTCCTTTTCAAAATAAAACTTGAATCGCCAGTTTCCAAAATGAATCTGGGTGAGCAGTGGTACTCCTGATAGGCCCAAAGACCCCCGGGTCAAGCCCACCCAGTTGACAGCCACTAAGCGAAGAATTTCGGCAAATCCGATAGTGGTAATGGCCAAGTAAGGCCCTGAAAGTCGCAATGCCGGAATCCCCAAAAGCAGACCGAAAAAAGCGGATACCAGGCCTCCGGCGAAAAGCCCGATCCAGGGCGATATACCCAGTTCCAAGGCCAACAGGGCGCTGGTATAGGCACCGATACCGAAAAAAGCAGCATGTCCCAGGTTCATTTGACCGGAGTAGCCTGCCAAAAGGTTCCAGCTCAGAGCCATGATGGTGAAAATTCCCGCCATCACGACAATATGCATGAAATAGCGATCATGAACCAATTTGGGCAGCAGGATCAGGGCACCGAGAATCAGGAACCGGAGCGCCCATTGCTTTTCTTTTCCGATCATGCGTCCCCCTTTTGACCGAAAAGACCGCTCGGCCGAATAAGAAGCACCATGATGATGATAATAAAGCCAATGGCATGCTTGTATTCCATGGAGATATAATTGCCGCCCAAGGCCTCTGCTACGCCGAGAATAAAACCACCGAAAATGGCGCCGCGAATATTGCCCATACCGCCCAGAATGGTCACCACGAAGGCTTTAAGCGTCGGCATGGCCCCCATCAGAGGCTGTACGGCAAAGAGCGTGCCGTAGAGCACGCCACCCACACCGGCCAGGGCTGTACCCAAGGCAAAGGTCAGCATGTATACGAAATTGATATTGATCCCCATGAGCTGAGCTGCAAATCGGTTCTGGCTGGTGGCCTGAATGGCAACACCCACCCGGGCTCGGTTCAAAAAGATCTGTAGCAGGGTGATGGTCACGATCGAGAAAAAGAAGCAGAACAGTCTCAGCACGCTGGTGGACGCCACCCCCATGTTCACGGTTGCACTGGCAAAGGGGTCTGCGAGCATCCGCGGTGTGGCGCCGAAAAAGAGTTGGGCCAGGTTTTCAAGAAGAATAAATAATCCTATGGAAACCATGATCGTATCGATGTCGGTCCATCGGGTCATCAGGGGTCGAAAGACAAAACGTTCGGTTACGATCCCGAGGAGCCCAACGATCGCCGCTGCAGCGATCAGAGATCCTACCCAGCCCATCCACCCCGGAATCCAGGCCATTACGAAAACCGCCGTGTAGGCCCCTACCATGCAATAATCGCCATGGGCGAAGTTGCTGATTTTCATCACACCGAAAATCATTGTCAGTCCGATAGCGATCAGACTGTAAATGCTGCCGATGATCAGGCCATTGAGTACCTGTTGAATTAATAAGGATTGCATATCCTATCCGTTTGTATCACCACCATAGATCAGCGGCTGAAAAAAAGAGCGGCCGAAACCGCCCCTTTTAACTGTTTGTAAATTCCGAACTAATTTCTTCTATATCTCCGAAGTTTTATAATGCTGCCTATTTGCAGCGCCGTTGGTTCCAGGGAAGCGGCGTTTCGTATTTACCGGCGGCACGCTCCGGCGGATATATTATTTGAGTGTCCGGTTTGCACTGACCGTCGAGTTGAACCTGCACTACCGAGGGCAGGATGGTATTAACCTGACCGTCAGCTCCGAACTTGATATGTCCCTGGGAAAGCTTCATGTCCGTGCCTGCCAGGGCGTCTCGGATCTTTTTTCGTTCTGCTGCCAGATCGCCGGACGGTTTGCCGGCCCGCTTAACGGCATCAAGGATTACCATCAAGTTGTCATATCCCTGGCTTGAGAAAATGCCCGGCCTGCTTCCTGGATACTTTTTTGTGTATGCATTGACAAATGCCGCGGTCATTGGATCTATCATTGCCTTGGTCGGCTCCAGGGAAGAGCCCATGGCGAATTCACTGATAGGACCGGTCATATCAAAAAAGGCCGAGGTAAACTGGCCGCCAACTCCGACCCACTGGGTAACATAGTTCAGCTCCTTGGCCTGTTTCTGAATCAGGGCGGCCTCTGTGGTGGAGGCGATATTAAAGACAACATCCGGATTCAGGTCCTTGAGTTTGGAGATGGGTGCCGTGAAATCGGTCTCACCAATCTCAAAATAGAGGTTGGTAAGGACCTTGGCGCCGAGCTTGTTGCACTGCTGTTCCCATATCTTCTGTCCATCCCGGCCATAATCGGAGTTTTCCATAAAAAAAGCCACGGTTTTGGGATACTTTACGTCGGCCAGCCATTTATTGATACCTTCAAGAAACATGGGGCTGCTGGGGCTCGTACGGAAAACATAGTTATAGCCCCTGTTCGTGATGGTCGGGCTGATGGCGATGGCCACAACTACGGGACACTCTTCATTCTGTCCCAACTCGCTGGTGGCGATATTGACGCTGGAGCAATAGCCGCCACCGACAACTAGAACCTCGTCTTCGGTTATCAGTTTCTTGGCCACAGCAAGCCCTTTGTCCGGCTTGCATTCTGTGTCTCCGAAGACCAGTTCGATCTTCTGGCCGAAGAGGCCGCCTTGAGCGTTGTACTCATCGAGAGCCAGCATCATTCCATTTTTCATTTCAGTGGCGTTGAAAGCCAAGGACCCGGAAAAAGGACCAATGATGCCGATCTTGATGCTATCGGCCGCCGAAGCGGTCGGGGCCGCGCTGAGAGTCATCAGCAGGGCCAGGAAGAGGGCGAGACTCAATAACTGTGCTTTTTTCATTCAATTGCCTCCTATTTTTGTTGCATTTATGGTTGCCGACCGTGATCTGCTGCTGGCTGAAATCTTTCGGTTAAAATCCCTTTGACTCGATTCAACCTTGCTGCGCCCATGACCGGATAAATCCCAATACCGGCATCATTCGACTAAACGGCACCAACGAGCCAGAAACAGGGCATACGTCCGAGCGGTATGAATGACACTGTCGATGCGGACGCGTTCGTTTTCCGCATGAATGTTCTCGGCCACCGGACCAAAGCAGGTCGCCTGGCCGCCGCCAAAATGCACAAACGATCGAAGATCGGTGGTGGCCGTACAGATGAAATTTTCAGCCGGGCTTCCGGTAAGACTTTGATGGCAGTCGCTGAGCAGACGAAATGCCGGCAACTCAGGACTCAAGCTGTGTCCCTCAGACCGGAAACCGTAAAACTCTATCTTTGGGGGGTTGGCCGATAACCATGAATCTTGGGACGCCGCTTCAGCAATTGTTTGAAGAACTGCATCGCGAATCTCATCATAAGCAGTCCCCGGAAAAAATCCGATGCGACAATGAAATTCCGCCTTGGCCGGTACGGTGGAAGGCCAGTCACCGCTTTTGAAGATGCCGATGTTCAAGTTGGCGGAATTTTGAAGCCCTTTAAAGTTCGGATGGCCTTTGCTGTTAAGTGCGGTTTCCAGCCGGCGAAGGGCCGCGATGAGCGGAAAACATTTTTCAATAGCATTGACGCCGCCATGGGTATCCAGGACATGCCGGGGCACTCCGGTCAGCATTACCTTGAACCATGCCACCCCCACCTGGGTAGTGAGAATGGTCGGCCCGAACGGTTCCGGAATCAATACGGCCTCAGCATCCAGTCCTGAATTCAAACATGCCAGCGTGCCATTGCCACTGCATTCTTCCTCGATCACCGTCTCGATGATCACTGGAGCAGCCAGCCCCATGCCGGCGGCATCGATTGCACGAACCGCATAGGTCATAGCAGCAACGCCAGCTTTCATGTCTCCGGCCCCACGACCGTAAAGCCATCCCGCCTTTTCCACCGGATCAAACGGGTCATGCGCCCATCGTTCCAGGGGTTCAGGACTGACCACATCGAGATGCCCATTGAATAGGGCGCTTCTTCCCCCGGCACCGTCCGCTGGGCGCGTACCGACCACATTGTAGCGACCTTCGTAGGTCCAGGGGACCGGAGCAAATCCGGGATGATTGCCCAAAAAGGACGGGTCGATCGGAACCCTGGTTGGATTGAAGCCGAGACGATCCAGTTCGCTTTCCATCTCCAAGAGCACTGTCGCTTCGTTTCCCAGGGTGCTTGGATGCTTTACCAGCCTCATTGCGAAAGAAATCATATCCTCGGACAGGGCATCTACGGCAGCAATCAGTTTTTCTTCTCGTTTATCCATAAATTCTCAACGATTCATTAATGGTTTTGTGTTTTCATATATATATGCAATATGCTTGTCAATGGGAATGAAAATCATACCTTCTTGGGGAGAGGATATAATCACGGCTCGTTCTGATAAACAGATATGATTTCTTCCGGTCGGGTGCAACTAAACCTCATTGTCTGCCTCTGCTGGTGATATCCCCGCGTTTTCCGCAAGGTGTGCGATCCGGAGTTTCCCGCTGTCCCGAAATCGTCAGACAAAACATTCCGGTTCCCGCCGTGTAGCGCCAAACTGGACCTCCAGTTCATGTTTGTGCCACAAATAATTTTCATCATCAAAATATTTCGCCCCAACCGGACATTTTTTGACGCAGGCGCAGCATTTAATGCAAATACCTGTTATTTTGGAAACATCGTCTGAATCAATTGATCCCATGGGACAAACCTCAGAGCAAAGTTTGCAGTCGATGCATTCGCTGTTTGTTTTGGGAGTCACCTTAAGGATGCTTACGGGATTACCGTTTTGATCCTTCGGTTGATAATATTTTTTGTAAGGTTTATTCCCTTTTACAATAATAGCTGAATTTCCACCCGGTGTCATTGTTTTATCATGTATCTTAGCGGCAAAATCTGCCGCCACAACCATATCCTGTTCGTCAGGCCTGTTGGCCCCGAGCGTCGTTGAAAAGGAATGCTCGCCGATAAATGCTCCAGCGCCTATAACATTAAAACCTTTCGATTCCAGAATGTCCTTGAACTCTATTAACGCATCGTCATAATTACGGTTTCCGTAAAGAACTACAGCGGCAACCGTTGCCCCGTTACCGGAAATAGTGTTTAAGAAATTCAGCAGTACATTCGGTACGCGTCCGGCATAAACCGGAATGCCCGCAATCACAAGGTCATCCTTGTCAAAGGAAAACGTTTTCTTCCGGGCTTCCGGCAGTGTAAAATCAATACGATTGACCGTAATTTTTCCGCCGTAGTTTTCCGTAATTTTTTCCGCAATACCGGTTACAATTTTCTCAGTTGTGCCTGTTGTGCTAAAGTAAAGTGTATGGATTTTATTATTCATCCAGCAAGTCTCCCTATCTGATATTTATTCCAACGTAAAAACCTTGTCGACAGGGCAAGGTCAGAGTTCATAGGTTTTTCCGTCTGAGTTATAATCAAATCTTGTGTTTAGGAATGTAGGTGGCGTATCCATCGGTTGATTGTTTCCAGGCAGTCGACCGACCCTAAAAAAGGAAAGGATACACACACCATGAGTAAAAATAACGTATTTGAAATGAAAAAGCCAGAGCCCATTGTCGTTGATCAACTTACCGAAATTTTACACCAGGGAGCCAGAAAGTTGTTAGCGCAGGCATTGGAGGCCGAAATTGAGCAATTTATCAGCCAATATGCTGGATTGAAGAACGATCTGGGCAGGCAAAGGATCGTTCGAAACGGCTATATGCCTGAGTGTTTGATTCAGTCCGGCATTGGTGATGTGCCTGTTCACGCTCCTCGTGTTCGCGACCGTCATCCTGATAAGAAGGAACGGATCGCCGCCTAAATTTCCCATACACAACTATTGACTATATCTCCCGTCTGAATGGCCCAGTGGTACACCAAAACCGGTGGTTTTTTTGGCACGCACGTTCGTTTATATGTTTCCAAGCAAGTAGCCATTTTTTGCAATCACGTTACGCTCTCTTGCCAAGGAGGGGGCATACTTATTAAATTCAGTTGCTTTGCTTCAAAGATTCTTATCCTTTCGTAAACAATTCTCTTTTGGAGTTGTCTGTAACCTCAACGGCCTCCCATCCACCTCCGAGCGCTTTGTTGAGGCTGATGAAAGAGGTTAATATGGCGGCCTCGGATTGACTTAAATTACTTTGCGCACTGTAGAGGGAGCGTTGCGCAATAAGAACATCCAGAAAATTAGTGAGTCCCTTACGGTATTGTTCCTCAGCAATCAACAATGATTCCTTGTAGGACTTAACTGATTCGGCAAGTGTTTTTCGTTTGATCTGAGCAGAAGCATAGGAGGATAGAGCGTTTTCCACATCTTCCAGCGCGCTCAGGAAGGCGGATTTATATGCCGCGAGGGTTTCATCATAAACCGCCTGCTTTTTCTCGACACCGGCCCGCGTCTTGCCGCCGTCAAAGAGGAGGGCTGACACCTCGGGCACAAGAGACCAGTAGCCGCTGGAAAGCGAAGTCAGTTTGGAGATCGTGTTGCTGTTCAAGCCCAGTCCCAGAGTAAGGTCGAACTTGGGGTACAGGTCGGCCGTGGCAATGCCAATATCGGCTGAGGCGGCAGCGAGGTTTCGTTCTGCCTTGCGAAGGTCCGGCCTGCGGGTTAAGAGTTCTGAAGGTAGCCCCGTTGCGACGCCGCCGTTGCAATCGGGAAGCGGTCGTGCTTGGATGAGCTGTTCGCTGAGGGTTCCCGGCGTTTGGCCAGTGAGAATACTCAAGCGATGAATGGACTGTTTAATAGTAGATTCATAATCAGGAATGTCTGCAGCCGTAGTGCTTTTCTGCGCTTCCGCCTGGGCCACGTCAAGATAGCTTGTCAGTCCGCTCCGGTAACGTTCCCGCGTGACATCGGCATTTTCGGTCTGGGTTTCAAGATTGTGATGAGTGATGGCGAGCTGTTCCTGAGCAGCGCGCAGTTGCACGTAATAGTTGGTCACGTCTCCAAGCAAGGTCAGTTGGGTGTCATGCAAATCCTCAACACTCACTCCCATACGGGCCTCGGCTGCCTCGACGCTGCGCCGAACGGATCCAAAAACATCTATTTCCCAGGTTGCATCAAACCCCGGTGTGTAGAGAGTTGAGTCTTCCCCTGTGATGCCGGCGTTCTCACTCTCCTTTTTCCGTGTAATGGAGCCTGCGCCATTCACAGTCGGCTTATTTCCAGTTCCTGCGATCTTGAGTTCGGCCCGCGCTTGTTTGATGCGTGCTTGCGCCTGCTCGATATCGAGATTGCCCTGTACCGCTTTTTCCATGAGCTGATTGAGCACAGGATCATTCAGAGTCTTCCACCAGGCAATTTGTTCAAGACCCGGGGCTGCTTTGGCAGTCCCGCTTGCCTCCGTCCATTCAACAGGAGTTTGCAGTGCAGGAGATGCATAGTTCGGTCCCACGGCGGCACATCCGCTAACGAAAAAGGCCAGACACACAACGGTCAAATGAAGAATGTTCATTCCTTCCCTCCAGCCGCCGCCAGGGCGTCGCTTTTCAGTGCGTTGTCCGCTGTTTCTTCGGGCGTATCGATGAAGACGTCCAATTGTTGACCAACATAGGCCGGAAGGACGCTCCGGTCAAAACTGTAAATAGCTTGAAGGACCCGTGTATCGACCCTCTCCGTGCTGTCGCCCGTGAGCGATTTCTTGGGTGTTACGTAGGGCTCCACCCGGACGAAATCGACTATGCCCTTAAGGTCGCGATTACCGCGCATGAAAGCCATGGCCGAGGAGCCTACCTTGAAACGCCACGCATCATTTTCGTCGATGTCTACGCGAACATGCAGGTGATTGTTATCGCCCAGAAGCATCAGCGGTGTGTCGAGCACCCCTGTTTGGGCGTATTCGCCAGGATGAACGTTGACCTGCAACACCATACAATCCATGGGTGCTCGCACCAGGAGGCGATCCACATCGGTGCGAACCGATTGTAGCTCGGCTTCAGCAAAGGAAATCCCGGCCTTGGCGCTTTCAACCTTGGCGTTCGCCAACAGTGCTGCATATTTACGTTGCTCCAACGTGTCGATGCTCACCGCCCTCCGGTCAGCAACGCTCACCAGCTTGTACTGCGTTACGTAATCCTGTAGTGATGCCTTAGCCTCTTCCAGCGATGCCTTCGTCTTAGCAAGGCTCGTCTCTTTGACCCGCAGATTTGCACGTAATTCCCTGTCATCGATTTGGAACAACTGATCGCCCGCCTTCACCGTTTCGCCGACCTTGACGAAAACCGTTTTGACGATGCCCGCGATGGAGGTTCCGAGTTCCACGTTCTCCGTACTCGCCTCTACAATGCCCGCCCCTCCGATGTAGGATTTGAACGGGGCTTGAGCGGGCTGCGCCACCGGCTCAGCGGGTGTCGTCATTTTCTGCGAGTTTGCGGCTACCGCGATGGCGATGATTAGGCCCACAATGGCAAATGCGGGAAGAATCTTATTCTTGATAGTCATGTGGATGTTCCTTATAGCGATCAGTTGTTGTGTCCGATTTGTTCGATACGGCCGTCGTTCATATGAGCGATGCGGTCAGCAAATTCGAAGATTCGCTCATCATGGGTCACGATGACAAGTGCCCGGTCTTTGTTGATGGCGAGTTTTTTGAGCTCTTCCATGACACGCCGGCCAGTGGCATGATCAAGCGCGCTTGTGGGTTCGTCACAGACCACCAGTTTCGGGGAATGGACCAGCGCCCTGGCGACAGCCACACGTTGCTGCTGACCGCCTGAAAGTTGCGAGGGCAGAGCCTGCTCCCGCCCCTCCAACCCGACGCTCGCCAAGAGCTTGGCGGCTTGCTCCACGGCTCGCTCCATCTGCATACCATTGATGAGGAGAGGAACAGCCGCATTCTCCGCCGCAGTGAGCGACGGGATAAGGTTGAAGGTCTGGAAAACAAAGCCGATATTCTTACCGCGATATTGCACCCTTTCGTGTTTGGGAAGCCGCGACAGGTTTTGTCCGAAAAGCAGGCACTCGCCATCGTCCTGATCGAGGATGCCCGCGATGACTGAGATGAGGGTGGTTTTGCCGCACCCGGATGGACCCACAAGCATAAGGAGTTCTCCAGGGTGTACTTCGAGGTCAACACCGCGTAACGCCTGTACCTTCGTTTCCCCGGTCCCGTAAGACTTGGTAATGCCGTTACACTGCACTGCGGCGTCTTCCGGCGCGCTCGTTGCCTCCGAATTGAGTACGTCATATTCTTGTAGGGCTTCCAAGGGATGCATGTCGTTCATATTCTCTATCCTTTAAAGACAACAGCCGCTTCAAGTTTCAGCACCTTGCGGATGCTAAACAAAGCCGAAATCAAAACGATGAATAAAACCGCCCCGCTGCTTCCGAGAAGGAGTTGCCAGCTGATGTTAACCGACGGTCCGTTGCCGTGACTCGTGGCCGCTGCAAATGCCGCTGTGGCACCGGCCCCGATGCCAAAACCCACGAACCCCACCAGCAGCGCCTGGAGCAGAATCATCATCCGCAGGGTTCGGTCCGTTGCCCCCATTGCCTTGAAGACAGCAAAATAACGCAGGTTGTCGAGGGTGAAATTGTAGAAAATCTGACCCGTCACCGCCGCGCCGACGACAAAGCCGATCAAGACCACAAAGCCGAAGTTCACAATGATGGTTGTGTTGTAGACCATGTAGCGAAGCGACTTCTTTTTGAATTCATCGGCGGTATAGGCTGCAAGATTGGTTTTTTGAGTGATGCGTCGCGCAACGGTCTCCTGGGTTTCGTCCGACTTCGCCTTAACCAAAATATAGCTGAGCATTTTGCGCTCACTGTTTGCGTAGTTTTTTGCACGCGAGTAGGTTGTGTAAATTATGGGCTGGGACCCGAACGTCTGACCGGCCCGAGCAATGCCCACCACCAGTGCGCGCTTTTCGTTGAGTTCCAGAGTGTCGCCCACTTTGAGCGGTGTGGATTGGCCGCCTGGGGTTGCCGAGGGTTTGGCCAAGCGTCCGTTGGCTCCTGCTTCGTCAACAATGACCGAGTCAGGCAGACGGAGCTCCGACAACTTGCCCTCGATCATGACCGCAGGGCCGCCGATAAGGGTTGCGTCATCGAGACCAAACAGATTACTCATAACGGTTTCGCCGTTGGAGAGGCGCACCTTTTGGCTCCCTTTATACAGCGGAACCGCCCATTCCACACCGCGCACACCTCTAACCCGGTAGAGTTGGGTGTCGAGCAGCGGTTTGGAATCGTCGATTTGCTGGATTTTGGGGTCCATGACCCAGATGTCCGGCAACGACACGTCGGAGATAAAGCTGTAGGTCGTGGAGAGGATAGATATCAGCATGCCCGGTTGCTGGATCATGAGTACCGATGCCAGAGCGATACCCGTAACGATACCGATGTACTTACCCCGGTCGCCGAAGAGCATTTTCATGGAGATGCGAATCATAGTGAAGATTTTCCTGTGGTGGGTTGCGCAATAGATAGAGACAAACGCTTACTCCTGCCTGCTGTTGATCAAGGGCGATTTCATGCTGGCGGCTGTGGAGGCGATTAATCGCTTTACCAAATTATCGGCGTTTATGAATTCAGAAGGCAGGTGAGGGAGTTGGTCCAGACGGCTCAACATGTTTAGCGTGTGATGCACCGTGCCGATGGTGAAGTGCAGCCCCCAGAAGGCATCCTCGGGAGTCAGATCTGGCAAAGCGCGGGCTACGGTGGCATGAAATCGGTCCATCAGCGCGTCAAAATGTGGCCTGATATAGTCGGTGTGGGTCGGCGGTTCACTCAAGCAACGGCCCATCAACCGCATAAAGGCATCATTCTCCCCCTTTGGTATAAGGTGATGGACCACCACCGGACGAATAAACGCTTCTAACACCGCCTCAATGGATAACGCCCCTTCACCGGCCATTTCTTCCGCCATGTCGAGCATCTCAATGCGTGCGGCGTTAATCGGTTCGAGATGACGGGCAAAAATGGCTGAAATGAGGGAATCTTTGGAGCCAAAATGATAATTCACCGACGCCAAGTTCACTCCGGCGGCCGTGGTAATGTCTCGCATGGAGGTGGCGTCGAGCCCTTTTTCGGAGAAAAGCTGTTCTGCCGCTTCCATAATGCGGTCTTTGGTTTTTTTCTTGGGAGTAGCTTTGTCGTCAGTTGACTTGAGGGGCATAGGGTTTCTCTCTATTTTTTATGTTTCTTGGAGTTATGAATTAATATAAACGTTCGTTTTAATTTTGTCAACAATGGATTTAAGAATGATCACAATAAATGATGGAGGAATAGCTTAAAATTTGCAAGATAGGCGAGGGAGAACAATGGAGGGGAACCATTTTCCGACATCCGAGCAGGCTTTGGTGGCTTGTCTCAGGTTTTTGGCTGCTGGTTCTTCTGTTTTAAGCACCGTCAGTGAGGGATGATTTATCTCACGCAGAACATGGCCGTTTACCCTGCTTATTAGAAGCAGTATCAATCCTTCCCATCTGGTGAGAACCGGACTTTACCCCTAATCAACGGAAGGAGGTCATGTAAATGGACAAATCGTCGCTAAAAACATTACAAAATTGGGCGGTATTTCGCTAACCTTTATGCCAAAATCCTTCAAGGAAAACGGTTTCCCTCTGACAGTTGCTGTGGTCCGACCCAACTCGATCAAACGTTTTACTTCTCTATCAAATCTTGGCAACTGTTGCAGAATTCATGGCATCCGACGCCAACTCCCTTCATGCCCTTCATGAGTTCCGACTTCAGCGTATATCCCGAACCCAAAGTGGAGTGGGTATAGTCGATGCTTATAGGTTTTACCCTCACAAAAAGTGATTTTTCAACGAGAAACGTCACACCTCTTTCCGTGAAGGCCTCATCATTATCCTTTTGCTCATCGAGAGCCATAACGAGATATGGACCTTTCCACCCGCCTTCGGTCATCAGGCTTCTGATGGACTGAAGCCCTTCGCGCCCTTCCAGGAACTGTTTGATCTTTTCCGATGCCTCTTCGCTTACTTCAAACATGTAGAATTCCTTTCAATGGATTTGTGATTTTCTTTCGCCTGATCCCATGGTCCCCCTTGGCTATTGCATCAGAGAGGTACGGTCCAAACCGATCAGCCAGTTTTCGATAAAGGGATACGCGAAAGTCTATGGCTGTGTGCAGCAAATTCTGAAAGGTTGTCCATTTCCATGCGCAGAACTCGCCGCCACTTTTTATATCAATTGTGTCATCACTGCCGTAAAATCTGTAGAGGAACCAGTATTGAACTTGCCCCCGGCCTGTTTTCTCAGTTCGGGCGATATCCGGAAGCTCATAGACGAGCGGCTCCGGGTACGTATCCAAAAGCTCTAAGGCGGTTTCTACAATTCTCGTTTCCTCGGCAACCTCCCTTAATGCAGCTTGATGTGGTTCTTCAAATGCTTCAAGCTCTCCTTGCGGAAGTTGCCAGGCGCCGGAAACATCGGCACGTTCCAGGGCAAGAATAAGTCCCTTGCAATTAAGAATGACAGCTCCAGCGCCCGCTCGGAAATACTGTGCCGGTAAGCTCATGACGCGTCGTTTCCCTCTGTTGGCAATGCTTGCCTGTTTTGTGCCTCTTTCCAGTCCTCTGATCGGGTGGCTGTGATTTTCCGCATAATGCCGGGAGCCTCGGTTGTGGGAGATATCTTGATTTTGTTAGAAGAAATGATAAATCTGTCCCCTTTTTTCCTTTAACGTACGTCCCTTTCTTTGCTCTAAATCGTCAGACAAAACATTCCGGTTCCCGCCGTGTAGCGCCAAACTGAACCTCCAGTTCATGTTTGTGCCACAAATAATTTTCATCATCAAAATATTTCGCCCCAACCGGACATTTTTTGACGCAGGCGCAGCATTTAATGCAAATACCTGTTATTTTGGAAACATCGTCTGAATCAATTGATCCCATGGGACAAACCTCAGAGCAAAGTTTGCAGTCGATGCATTCGCTGTTTGTTTTGGGAGTCACCTTAAGGATACTTACGGGATTACCGTTTTGATCCTTCGGTTGATAATATTTTTTGTAAGGTTTATTCCCTTTTACGATAATAGCTGAATTTCCACCCGGTGTCTTTGTTTTATCATATATCTTAGCGGCAAAATCTGCCGCCACAACCATATCCTGCTCGTCAGGCCTGTTGGCCCCGAGCGTTGTTGAAAAGGAATGCTCGCCGATAAATGCTCCAGCGCCTATAACATTAAAACCGTTCGACTCCAGAATGTCCTTGAACTCTATTAACGCATCGTCATAATTACGGTTTCCGTAAAGAACTACAGCGGCAGCCGTTGCCCCGTTACCGGAAATATTGTTTAAGAAATTCAGCAGCACATTCGGTACGCGTCCGGCATAAACCGGAACGCCCGCAATCACAAGGTCATCCTTGTCAAAGGAAAACGTTTTCTTCCGGGCTTCCGGCAGTGTAAAATCAATACGATTGACCGTAATTTTTCCGCCGTAGTTTTCCGCAATTTTTTCCGCAATACCGGTTACCATTTTCTCAGTTGTGCCTGTTGTGCTGAAGTAAAGTGTATGGATTTTATTATTCATCCAGCAAATCTCCCTATCTGATATTTATTCCAATGTAGAAACCTTGCCGACAGGGCAAGGTCAGAGTTCATAGGTTTTTCCGTCTGATTGGCTCAGTGGTACACCAAAACCGGTGGATTTTTGGGGACGCACGTTCGTTTATATGTTTCCAAGCATGTAGCCCTTTTGGGCAATCGAAAAAGCGAAAGAGCGAAAAAGGGGACCGAATTATTTTATTTCGTTATAAATAAATCTGTCCCCTTTCCCGTCCCATCCGGGGCGATGGGGCGCCGAAGGCGGCCCATCGTGCTTTTCAGCGGCCGCGGCTTTTTGCGGTCCGCTGCAAAAGGCTTGTTATGTTACTTCATTATTCTAAGAAAAAGATCAATGCCTTCAGGCTATTATTCAACATCTTTTACCTAGAGTAAGAACTAGGTTTAGGAAAGCCACCCCGGACAACAACCACGACAATTACAATTGGGGACTGGCTGGTCTGATGAACAAAGACCTCAATATCGTCTTCTACGACGCCGACGGGTGCAGATTTCGGTGAGGCTTCGAGTACGGACAACACACCTATTCGCTTCCCCAACCCGATTGCATAAGCAGCTGTCTGATCGAAGAATTTAGAGAAATCTTTCGGAAACAAAACTTTGCTGTTCTCGACTTTCAATTCGATCGGGATGTCCCGGAATGTGAGATCTGTGATACCACCTGCTGCTTCGGGGTGACCTTGCAAGTGCTCACCAATATCACTCCGGTTTCGAAGCATCTCAGTGGCTTTGTTTTGAAATTGCTGCTCTGATGTACCAGCCTCGAACAAGCCGCCCTTCAGAGCTTGTGCTGCTATGTTGCCCAACCCAACAAGTACTATCATTGTGTTGGCAACATCATCTGAATGCAAACCGGGGAAGGTTCTCAACTTGTCGCGAACGCTGAGGAGATGCCTATCGACATTTGAAAACCCAGTCAAAGAGTGTGAAGCAACATCGCTTCCCTCTAAGAGCAGACGGCGATGCCCTACAATTGCAACATCCCGGCAATTGATCGTGTTGTCGAACTCAGCCGCGTAAAGGAACTCGTATGGTCTTGAGCCGAACGAATGAGCCACCTCCAGAACCGCCCTCCCGGTTCCTGTAAGAGTGAACGGGCCATCCCCCTCGGGTTTCTCGAACCTGAAACTAGGCAACCAGTCCCGCTCGCGCATGTCGATCGTTACGGGCGTCAATGAGAGGACGCTTGCACCTTTGGGCCAATTTGAAACCCTGACTTCTATCGTAAGGTCGTAAGACGTCCCTGGCTTAAGGTAGTTCCAGTGTTTGGCCGGCTTTCCGTCGATGTCAAACTTCAAGAACGCTACGGTCGTTTCGAGTTTCTCAGGCTCGTCTGAACTTCCGTTGGAGACAGGAAGGCGAAGCCCTCCATAACCTCGATCCTGAATATTGGCGAACAAAAGAAGCGGTAAGGTCCATAATTTCAACTGATCTTGTATGGCGGTTAGTTCGTCGACTCTCTTGAGCCCTTCGACTTGATACAGAAACGCTTCCAGCCGTTCATCGGCAGCGAAACTCAAAGACTTGTCCATCTCTGAAGCTTTTAGCTTCGCCGAACTCAAGAACCTTTGAGCATCTGGTTCAGCATTGCGTATGGCATGCTTCCACTCAGCCAAGAGCAAAAAAATGGAAATGGCTGTGTGATACGCTCGGTACTGATCCTCGACATCGCCTTGACCGATCTCAGAGATTGTTGCCTCAAGCTCCAGACAAGCTTTTTTTAGGCGCTCAAAGTCATGCGGTGAAGGCTTCAGAGCCCCCACAAGTGCTGCAGCAGCCTCAATCCTCGAAGAAAACGCTCGGTGGAAAATCTCTAAGTTTGGCTCGTTCCTCATTCTCTTTCTCCAATTCAGACAGGAGGCGGTTCCATTTTTCGATCAGTTCAACAAACTCCTCTCCACTTCCTATCGCGTGTTCAATCTTGGAAGCCGCTGCGACTAAAGCGACTTCAAGTCGCCACTGTTCATTTCGATCTTCTACTGGGATGCTTGGCATCAGTTCCTTGAAACAAGTGCTTGCCGCTGCATGGTTTCCTGCCTTGGTCAACGCGGTAGCATATAGAAGAGCCTCAATAAAGCCTTCTGGCCTGAATGGCCTGAGTGCTTCGAATGCCTTTTTAATGTCGTCTACACAGTTTTGAAGCTCGTTGTGTGGGGCTCTCAAGATTACGGACGCGCAGTCGTCCGTAGAAATGGAGCGAGTATAGTCATCTTGAATTGACTTCAACGCCACCTTGGCGAAGCCAGGAACGTCCCCAAAACCATAGTGCAACCGATTAACAGCATGGTAGAGGGCACTTCCCTCCAAGCTGAGCAAGATACTCGAGAGCAGCTGCCCAAGTTGCCCTTTTCTTTCTTCAGGAGAAAGACAGAGAAAGGCAAAAGCATCAATGCAGTCGACAACGAAGTCCTCTTGCTTGCCTTCTTGTGCGTAGTAAACAATCAGGTTCCAAAGCCCGTGCTTGATAAGGCACCGTTTCTCTTTAGGAAATGATCTACGCCTTAGAGAATGGACGGCCGACCGATGAACAATGACATATGGGTCCATTAGCGAGACGGAAAATGCTTCAAAGAACAGATCAGGGAAGTTCTTCACCAAGTCGTATGGTACATCCTCCCATGCTCGCACAGCTCTGGCACGGACCAATGTGCTCTTGTCCATAAGTGCACTATACCAATCGGTGAGTACTAACGTCAGGCTTTCGACCCCGGTCAACAATTTCGAAACATGAACTATCATGTTTCCACGCATTTGCGTTTGGTGCTCTGGCAATCTTCGATACAGTTCAAAGAACTCTTCAATCCCTTCACGTCCCTTGGATTTTGCTCCAACCGCAGCCCACTCAATCAGTGCGACCTGCAAACTGTTAATTGCTGTGCGTTTGTTACTTCTTTCCATATGAGCGAGCACATTGTCAGCTAGTTCCAGAGAACGCTCTGTATCTACTTGCTCATACTTCTCGCTAAGTGTAGCCGCTGCACCGATTAGATCATCAAAATGCTCGACCGCGAGCTCTGCAAACTCGTCCCATGAATGCCTGAAGAACTGTCCTGCATCGTCCATGCTGTTCTCTGGACTCTCTATGGCAGCCCAAAGCAATCTTCTAAATGCTATTTTTTGTGCTGTTCCTATCTGTACTTTTTCACGATAATTGTGTTTCAGCACCGAACTATAGGTGCTATGAGCTTCTTCTTTTCCCGTATCATCGCAGCTATCAAGAAAAGATTGGATGACCTCATCCGTTTTTTCAGGGAAACGTTCAAGGCACTTAGAGGCCGCTTCCCGAAGATAGTAGAGGACGCTGCTATCTCGGCGTTCTCCCGGGAGCAAAATTCGCCTGCGCATTAGCTTAGCAAAGATGCTTATAGTATGTCTTGAAAGTAGTTCGTCACTATCCGTCGCGAGCATAATCTCAACGGCAGCCCTTAATTTTTCTGGGTTCGCATCACTCAGAAGTGCGTCGACCTCTGCACAAATATCAGCACGCCTTTTCTGGAAGAGTGTTTGAATTGGCGCAGTATCGAGCCTTATTTGCTCGCTCCCTCCAAAATGCATTCCGGGTGGTGGTCCTAAAGCCATCGACACAAAGCGATATAAAACCTTTGTTAAGTCGCTTTGGGAAATCTTTTCCGCTCTCAACAGAACTACGTCAATAGCAGCTGATGATTTCTCATAACTGCTCACCAAGCGCACTGCCACCGAGAGTTTTTCCTCTGGTTCTAACGGTGCCCTGAGTAACGCCTTCGCGGCAGGAATAGAATACGGTAAGTGCTCTTTTAGTACTGCTGGCAATAAATGTTCGATCACCTTTCTGGTAAATGTCTCAGGGGCAAGGTTTGCAAGCTGCTCCAAACGCGGATCGTCCCTTGCTATGTCTTCCTGATCAAGCTCATCCAACAGATCGAAAACGAAGGTTTCTTCTAAAGAGAGTTCGTAGCGAAGTTGCGCCCGTTTTTGGCGTCTGTCGGTCTGCTTCTGCTTCCTCTCCCTTTCTTCTTCTTCGCGTGCTCTCTTTCGTTTTTCGGCAGCTTTTTCCCTTGGGCCAACAAAACTCATAATATTGGGAAATCCCACGGGAACACGTTCTTGACAGCCCTTGCAGTTGTTCTGGTAGAAGCCATATGCTGCATCTTCCAGTAACCAACAATACATCGAGTTTTTCTTGGAAAATTTGCACTGGACGCCCATATGCCCGATTGGAAGACCAGTTGAAGCTTCAATCATTCCCCTTCCAGGAGACCTTACAAACTCGGCATGGAAACACCAATTGCTTAGAAGCCTTGTTGCTCTGAGATTGCGCTGACCTGCTTCTATTGCGTTTTTATAGCTGTCTTCAAAATCGTCCATCTTGATTACCCTTCAAGTGAAGTTTCAGGGTTGCCAGCAGGTAATACGGATTAGGGGCACCGGGCAACAGGGAGAGTTCAGTGTAAGTTCTCGTATTGTTGCGTTACACATTCCACTTGATTTTCGTCATTTAAACATAACGCCGGGGTCACCCGGAGCCCGCAGTATGGGCGATTGGGTGCACCCAGTGGTTGAGCGGTTTTTCGTTTGTCACGTTAGTCAACTACGGCCCCACTCCCTTCCCGCTCCCTTGTGCATTTCTTGTTGTAGATCGTTCATTACCATGGCTCGGAGTGTTTCCACGAGTGTGTGCATAGAAGCCTCCTGAAGGAAAGGGCTCGTTGTCAGAGCGATTGTGCGTGCAGTCAGCGCACTGGCATTTGGTGTTCTTGACGCGGCAAGTTTCCCTGCGAGGCTTGGGTGGTCAGCTATGGGATAAATAAACGGTTTGGACACTCCAAAAGGTGAAGGCCAAAGTACATCAAGCGCTGCCCTGCATTGCGCCTCTGATGCAAAGGTTAGAAATCGGTATGTGCAGTTGGGCTGCGTCCCCTGGTTGGGTTCATGCAATTCCAAGCCCGGCAGTCCATGAAGCTGCACGCCTAGTTGCTTAAATACTTCGCGAATGCGTGCCAAGTGGCTAGATAATCGACGCGAAGCCCTTGCACCAACGGACATCCGCCATGAGCTGACCTTATGTAGCGGAATGTCAGAAGTGAAACAATCACCACTTGCCCTTGTGATATCATTGCGTCGCAGCCAAAAACGGCGTGGTACACCATAGGTTAGTGCAATGCCGAGAGGATTGTAAAGCAGATAATGGCGAACAAGTTCTATTTTCCGCAGTGCTTCAAGCAAACTATTATGAGGTATTATTTCATCGCTTACCTTACGAAGCCCTCCTATTATTTCTGAATCCTGGCTGACCAAACAACCACCTTCATAAATCGTTAGTCCTTTTCCCACTGCAAAACTGAAGATGCCAATATCGCCAGCAAATCCGACACTTGCATTATCCCAGGTGGCTCCGAAAGCTTGAGCTGCATCCTCCACAACAAATGTTCCACTTGAGAGATTCTTGACAATGTTGCATATGCCCGCAACATCGGCCAGCGCCCCACCGTAATGCGTTGGGACAACACAGAGCGTATCGTTATCAACTATTGTTGCGAGATGATTTGGATCAAGCTCAAAACCACCTGGGACGGTATCGCAAGGGACAACGTTTAAGCCAACATGCACCGCGGCAAGCGCGACCAACGGGCATGTATATCCGGATATTATAACTTTCCTGCGCTGGGATACGCGCTTGAGATAAGTCAAGGCGATAACCAAAGCGGCGGTGCCTGAACAGGTCACCACAACATCGGATGCGCCGGTAATTTCAATAATTGCTCGATTCAGTGAATGCGAAGCTGTTGCCCCAAGCAGGTCACTCAGGCAAAGTGGCAAACCACCGGTTGGAGGTGCCTCGCGAAGTATCATCCCTTATTCCTTTTTGGACTGGCTATAGTATTCTGGATATAGGAACGGTGCCCCATGACCTATTCTCCACCGTTTTGCTTATGACGGATGCGGCTCTGCAGGTAAGGTGAAAAATATCCATCATAACGTTTCCATAGATCAGGATTTTGCCAATCGTTGCCTGTTATTTTGCCACGACAGTTGTGCGAACGGCATAAACAGACAAACTCGTCATAAGGTGAGCTATCGCACATTGCATAATCGAATGTGACTTCCTCGCCCATGGCGATGCCACGCATTGCAACGATCACAATCTGGCCGTTGAAACCAGTATTCGGATTGCAGCTATGGTTGAAGTAATTTGGCGGTTCGTCAGAACCCACCGAAACTAAGTAATACCCCTCTGTCACCTGGAGGGAATGCCTCCGCTCCTTTTTAGTCAGTGAAGCTAACAATTCGTTATCCACAACCCACCCCATATACAAATAATCTCTCCCTTCAAGATAGGCTGGGCTGCGAAGATTCCATGTCCGCCTTTGGTTGGTTCTTCGACCATGCGGCATTTGGGCGAAAGATGAGACGGCGATCGGCTTGGCATAACTACTCTCCTCTCTACTGTGTGCCCGCTGTTAATTCGTCGCGTCTAATTCCTTTAATTCGTGCGTCAAGCAGAAGTCCGCGCCAGCCGTAAAGGGATCTGAGTCACCATCCAATCGTGCAAAAGCCAAGGCAGTCCCCCTACAACCCCCAAGGCATAATTCATGAAACATACACATATCCCTGGAGCAAACCCCGCGCAGGTTTTCACTCAAATATGATGGTGTCCATTTGCGTATTTTGTCATCATAAAACTGAATATCTCCACTGCGGCGGTCGAAATTGCCAATAGCCTCATCTTCTAAAGAAATATGATAGAAGCATGGATAGACTCTGCCCGTCTCGACCGAAGGATAAAGCACACATGTATTTATGGCATCGCACCAATACATACTTATCAATGGCTCATCCGGGATTGTTCCCAGCAAGTATTTGTAGTGTCGGAATGAAAAAAAATTAGGGCCAAAATTGTCAGAGAACCTAACGCGGAGGTTTTTGTGCGCAATAGCACTCTTTGCGACGTCAGAAACTACTTGACGGGCATCTTTGCCGCGCAGGAACTTTGAAGCGGGCCAGCTTTTCGCGGCGCCTACGGGCACTGCCATTCCGACAAACCATCCATCCACACCTAATTTTTCAAGTAGACTATATAGATAGTCAACGCAATGTCGATTGTCTTGATAAAATGTCGTATCTATGTCAACTCTAAATCCGTGCGATTTGAGCACATCAATGCCGTCGAGTATTTGCTTATAAAATTTTGGCGAAGCCTTGGTGAGAGAGCAGTGCGCCTCTTGGTCACCATGAACAGAATGCCTGATGGTTGTTATGCCGACCCGCCGAGCACGCTCCACAAGACCTTTATCAAGCACAAAAAAAGCGGGATTTATCTCGGACGTAGTTTGGGGAAACTTCGACACCCCATCAAAATAGTCGGAGCGCATAATCGGATCTTGATAATAGAAATTGCTTTTGTAACCTCTGGCGACGAACTTCTGTGTAAGATCTCTCAGTTCCGAATCTGATATTGGAAGCCCTTTATCCAAGCAATCCCACTCGGTCATAAAGCAATGTGAACATTGCTGGCTGCAACGGTCAAAATTTTGCGTAGGCATGAAATAACGTTGTTGACCCTTCTCAACCATTGCAGCTTTGAACTGACTTTGTGTCATACCTGAAGCGACCATAATAATTTGGTCAAGAGTCGCACCATCGATTTCCTTAAGTAACTTAAAGCCATCAGATATTGCTTGCCGCCGGAGTTCCACAACCGCCCCGCAGTCAACATCCGATCCATTACCAGCGTTGTTGCATAGTTTGCTTTGGGAAGTGATAGCATTACATGATTCAGTAATAAGTTGCTTGTCTTGTTTGACATCCATTCAAAACCTCCTACCTCCAAAAAGCGCTATAATTGAAACCCAACCATCTTCTCTTTTGCCCAACAAGTAATTCTACAGTTTCTGGATATCTTTACAACTTGTGAACGATCTCAGGATGTACCTGCGATATCAGATTTTCTATTCCGCCTGCATGTAATCCCCTGTCGCATTCCAATATTTCAATATATCATGGGGTTATACTTGACAAGATATTTTTGGTACTTTGTTTGTTTTTCCGTATATCATGCGATAAAAATGAAAATGACAGTTTCTGGATATTATTCATGAACAGCATAGATACAGTTTCAAGCAGAATTTGAGGCGTTTTTAAAACAGGTCGGTTTCAATTGACTTGCATACGGTCTACAGGAAATGGTGATGTCCTGGAGGGGTGAGGAGGCTGCTGTCAGTCCGAGATGTTGGATATGGTCCAGAAAAGCAGCAACCTTTTCCGTTTCAAACGTGTACTTCGGCTTGCGGAGAACTTCTTCATATTCCGCCTGGATACGGGCATCAGAAGATAGTTTGGTGGTGCAGGTGCCCTTTTTTTCCTGAACAGAATCATCAGATTGCCGCTGTTCGAATTGGCACCATAGGGTAGTTCGCGAATTTAGCGGCAGGCTTCAGGTCAACTTGCCGCTTTCCTTGAACATGTCCAAACTCATTTTCTCGACCCGAATGGCCTTGCCTTGTTTCGCCGACCGAATTTCATCAAACTCGATTAACCGATAAATCGTACTACGGCTGACCCCCAGATATTTGGCGGCTTCCGAAATGGACATCAGCGGAAAATATATACATGGCTCAACTTGCGTTCCTGGCATAGGTACCTCCGAAACGTCCGGTCGCCCCTCGGATTAATAAAGAGGCATATACCGACGCCTCCACCGCAATTTTCGCGGGGTGTGCGCGGCATTTCGCGAAAGTCCGATGCAATAATTGCCTGGGCATCATGAATCGGGACCGGGCACCCGTGCCCGGTCCCGGCAGTGTCATAGCACTAACAGCAACAGCTTTCCGTATAGCATTCACATGGGTCAACGTCATACCCACAGGATTCTGCGTCATCACAACAGGATTGCTCGGAATCGGATTGTGAAGCGTTGCTTTTATCCTTATCGTCATTGATGGTGTCTTCGTAATTTTTCATGGATATCGCCTCCTTTTTCGTGAATTCAAGCAAATATTTGCTGCTGAAATTCATCAGCACCGGCACCAAATCGAAAAAACAACCAGAGCGAAATACCTTTTTTCAGGCTGGTGTGATGATTTGATATGAATGAAAAATAAATCTCAAATACGAACAAGTCAAACAGGGTGGTTTTCAATCAGATTTAAAAACAGTGTGATCGGGGGTGGGACAGTATCTGAAATTTCCATGAGATGAATTTAAATGTGCGTGTTACAATCAACGGCTTGACTTTTATGTTTTATTTCGTATTTCATACCTACAGATTTTGCAGTGAGTGTAAAAAAGGCTCATTATAAAATCTGAGGTGTAATACAAAACACCCCTCCTCTACCTGTTGGATTCTTGCCAGAGATCCAACAGGTTTTTTTATTTTGTATGGGCGGGGTGTGAGAGAATGTTTGCCTTTAAGAGTTTGAGCCCTTCTTCCCGGCCGCGAAGGATATGCTTGAGATCGACCCCGGAAAGCTCGGATCGTTTTAAAACAACATCGATCAGCGCTTTCCGGTAGAGTAGGTATTCGTCTTTTTCGGAGATGTCGGGCTCAACCTGTTGAACATAGAGAAACTTCTCAATGGATCGGTTTTTCCCGTTGCGGTTGCCTTCGGTCAGATCGACCCGGAAATTTTCATACACCAGAAAGCAATGAAGCATCGGGATGTATGGCAGATGGAATTCGGCCAGAAGCGAGTCTGTGCCCGAAACAATTTCCTCTGTCATGGCGTAGATGCCGACATTTTTGTGCACGGGCAGCGCCAGTTCCTGCGCGAGGGTTCCGATGACCGCATGCTTGGTGGTGCAGGTACCCTTTTTCTCCTTGAACAGAATCATCAGATCGTTACTGTTCGAATTGTAACCATAGGGTAGCTTGTGAACGTAGCGGCAAGCCTCATGCAAACTCGTGATGCCAAGATCGATAAACTTCTTGGAAACCGGACCGTCCTCAGTAATGTATTTGTCGGGGAACACGTTGAAATTGTCCATCTTGACCCCCTTTGAAAAAGATGCGGTAAAGAACAGGATTGGTTACAACAGATTACTGGCCAGCTCGGACAGCTCCGAGCGTTCTCCTTTTTCCAGATTGATATGGGCGTAAAGTTTTTGTCCATGCATTTTTTCAATCAGATAACTGAGCCCGTTGGACTGCGTGTTCAGATAAGGATGATCGATCTGAAAAATATCGCCCGTGAATACCACTTTTGTATTCTCCCCGGCCCGGGTGATAATGGTTTTGACTTCATGGGGAGTCAGGTTCTGAGCCTCGTCGACGATAAAATATATGTTCACCAGGCTGCGTCCGCGAATGTAAGCCAGGGCGGATATGACCAGTTTGTTTTCCAATAGAAGTTTGTTGATATCATCCCGCGAGGATTCGGATTTGCCGAAATGAGACTTGATGACGCTTAAATTATCAAACAAAGGCTGCATGTACGGGTCCAGCTTGGATTGAATATCCCCCGGAAGGAAACCGAGATCTTTATTGCTGAGCGGAACGACCGGTCTTGCCAGAAAAATCTGGCGGTAATTCTTTTTGCGTTGCAATGCTGCGGCCAGTGCAAGAAGGGTTTTCCCGGTGCCGGCTTTCCCGCTGAGCGTAATCAGTTGAATATGGTTGTTGGTCAGGGCATCCAGGGCAAAAGTTTGCTCCGCATTGCGGGGAGTGATGCCATAAGCCGGATTTTTATCGATGCGACGGATTTTCTGGTTGAAGGAATCGTACATGGCCAGAGCGGATTTGTTGGCGTTTCTGAGGATAAAATATTCGTTGGCCACGGGTTCTTTTTCCAGGGGCAGCTCCGATGGGTCCAGTTCATATGGCGCGTCATACAGTTTTTTCAGAACGGTTCCCGGAATATTTTCAACAAGGCGTTTTCCGGTGTAAAGCGTTGAAATGTCCTTTATCTGGTCGCTCTTATAGTCCTGGGCCACCAGGCCGATGGATTTTGCCTTGATGCGCAGGTTGACGTCCTTGGTGACGAGGATGACCTGAAGGGATGGATTTTCTTTGGCGAGGTGGTAAGCGATGTTCAGGACATGATGGTCAGGCCTGGATTCTGAAAAGCTTAGAACGAGATCTTCATGGAATTTCCTGTCCAGCTTGACGGTGATTTTTCCCAGGCCCGATCCGATTGGCACCCCGCCGTTGAACAAATGTTCGCCGCACAGCAAATCGAGTGTGCGGACAAATTCACGGGCATGAAAGTTCAGTATTTCACTGCCTTTTTTAAACTGATCGAGTTCTTCAAGAACCGTTACGGGGATGACGACATTATTCTCTCCAAAATGATAAATACAGGCGCTGTCATGAAGAATGACATTGGTGTCAAGAATGAACGTGGTTTTCTTTTTTCGTGGCATCGGGTAACCTGTGATTTGAGTTAAATTGTTTATTTTTAATCAATCGTCTCAAGAGTCTGGTATCGGTGTCCCGCAGATCAACCATCAATAGTCCATCTACTACACCTGAAAACCCTTCATCAACAGAAAAACTCAATAATTTGCCGTTCAGCTTCAGATAATGTTTTAACAGAACCGGCACGCCCTTTCCGTCTTTTTCGATTTCGGAAATCAGAAAAGAGACATCTTCGATATCCCGGAAAGCGCTCTCAATTGCCGCGGATTTCAAAAACCGGAAGCGGGATGCACGGTATGGACGGCGAGGTGTGACATAAGGGGACAATTGGGTATGCATTTGGGTTTTCGTTAAAAAGCGTACCATCAAATCTTTGGATACGCTATGGTAATCGTGACTGATGCTGACCGGACCGAAAAGGATTTTATAATGGGGATTCCGGTTGATAAATTCGCCGATGCCACGCCAGATCAAGATCAAGCTGTTAAATTTTTTCTGATACTCGGAGCGGATAAATGAACGTCCAAATTCGATTGCAGGGGTCAGAAACCGCAGAAATTCCGGTTTAAACCGGAACAGCGTGTTCGTGTAAAGCCCTTTGCTGCCGAATTCACGTAAAATCCGATCCACCATTCCCAGGCGATAAGCCCCCACCAATTCAGAGTTGTCATGATTCCACAGAAACAGATGGTGATAATGGATGTCAAAATCATCCAGATCCGCAGCGCGCCCTGTCCCTTCATGGACTTCGCGGAAGGTGCACTCACGAAGCCGGCCGATCTCTTTCAGCAGGTTGGGGATTTGTGTGCTGTGAGCGATATAGACACAAAGCTCACCTTGCTTCACCAGTAGCTGCGCTTCCGGCAGAAGATCAACCTCCTGCTTCAGCATAGGGACCGGTATGGGTTTGATAAGCGGTTCGAGCGGTTTTTTTCTTCCGGCGGACATTCCGAAGCCCATAGATGTATAGCGACTATGGGTGGAGCGCAATTTCAGTATATCCGTATTGACTCTCAGGTAATCGATGATCGTCGCATCATCGGCATGTCGCTGCAAATGAGTCCATGGGATGGGGCGGCCGATATGCATCGTGAATGTCCGGCTTGTCTTATTCTCCAGCTCACGGGGAAGCAATATGGTTCGGAAGCGGGGGGACAACATGCCTGCCATTGAAAACAGCGCACTGTTCTGACCGGGGAAATATACCGGAAGGGTCGTCGCTTGGGTGATTCGAATCAGCGAGGCGACATGGGGGCTCCAGTCCGGGTCCGATACCTGCCCCTCTTTCGAATGCCAACTGGCGACTTCTCCAGCCGGAAATACGACCAGGGCGCCGCCGTTTTTTACCCAGGACAGGGACTGTTTCAATCCCTGCAAATTATCCCGGGCTTGCCGGTTATCAAATGGATTGACTGCAAAAATCCGATCGCCCAAACCGGCGATTTTTTTCAATAGGAAGTTACCCATGATGCGGACATCGGGCCGTATCCGTGACAGCATGGCGCCCATGATCACCCCTTCAACTCCGCCAAAGGGGTGATTGGCAACCACCACGAGAGGCCCATCCGCGGGAATCTGACCCATCTCGTCAGCGTCACACGCAAACCGGACATCCAGGACGTCCAGTATGGTTTCAAACACGGATTTGTCCGACCTGCCGGAGAGAAGTCTTTGTTGTATGAGATCGTGATGGTGATTGATTCGGTCTATGGAGAGAAATCGTTCAACTGGTCCCTGGACCACCCCGAAAAGGCTTTTGTTTAGCGGGCGTTGAATTGCAGTGGATAAATCGATGAGCTTTGACATTCAGTACCCTTTCGAATTCATTTTATTCAGTTCCAACATCCCCGCCATTCACCCTAATGTGGAAACATTTAAATGGTGTTAGGTTTTCGTTAGAAATTTGTGATTGCCGGATATCTGTTGCAGGCACTTGTGACTGGAGAAGGATTTCCCGGTTTCATCAATTTCTAATCGGATATTAATCCATCCTTAACAATTCAGTCATAGGATGCGCTCATTGCAAAAGGATTTTTAGTCTGAATAAATAAGTTTTCCTGATGCGGGGCAAATACCCCCCCCGGACCTGAAAAACAAACCTGTACAAGAAAAGAAGGGTTAACCGTATGAAGATTAATTTGAGAAATAGATTTCTGATTCCGGTTGTTGTCTGCATTGTGATGTGCATGGGAATCGCAACAAGTATTGTTTATAACACCGCGAGCTCCCGAATCGAGGCCATTATTACCGATCAGATCGCACGCGATGCTTTTGTTCTGGAACAGCATTTTACACTATGGATGGAGCGGATCCGTTCGGATGTCTCCAATTGGAGCCGGATGGACGGCGTTCGCGCCTATTTTTTCGAAAATATGCCTGGAAAACCCATCGCCGGTGCCCAGACAATGGCCGATCTGATTAAAGGTCATCCATTTGTTGAAGGGCTGCGGGTCGCGAATATAAAAGGAGATGTCGTTGCATCATCTGATGAAGGCATCGTCGGTCATCTCAACATATCCGACCGGGAGTATTTTAACATTGCCATGAACGGAGAAAATGCGCATTCCGATGTGATTATCAGCAAAACAAGCAATGTGCCGATAATCGCCTTTGCCGCACCCATTAAAATCGGCGACAGGGTCGTCGGCGTTCTTTATGGCACGGCCGATTTATCCAAATTCAGTGAAAAATATATCGATCCCGTTAAAATCGGCAAAACCGGATACGCATATGTGGTGAACAAAAAAGGTCTGATGCTGGCCCATCCGGACAAGGGGAAAATTCTTAAATTGGATATCCGGTCATATGATTTTGGCAAAGAAATGTTTGCAAAGAAAACCGGCATCGTGCGGTATGTTTTCGAAGGAATCGATAAAATTGTTGCATTCAACACGGAGAAAACAACCGGCTGGATTTTTGCCGTCAACGCGCCGGTGGATGATGTTTTTCTGCCCGCTGTTGCGATTCGCAATATTCTGATTGCTTCCAGCTCGATTGCCGTACTGCTCATTTGCGGTATCATCGGATGGATGCTTTCCCGATTTATCTGCACCCCGCTGGATCGAATTACCGGGATTTTGAAAGACAGTTCCCATCAAATAGCCTCTGCCGCGGATCAGGTGGCTGAATCCAGTCGGTCACTGGCGGAAGGCGCTTCTGAACAGGCCGCCTCCATTGAAGAAACGGCTTCTTCGATGGAAGAAATGTCCAGTATGACCCAACAGAATGCCGAAAATGCCAGAAACGCACAGCAACTCATGAAAGAATCCGGAATCGCTGTCACGGAAGCCGGAAATACCATGGCGCAACTGACCCAATCCATGAAACAAACATCTTCAGCAAGCATGGAAACTTCAAAAATCATCAAAACCATTGATGCGATTGCGTTTCAAACCAATCTCCTGGCGCTGAATGCGGCCGTCGAAGCGGCTCGCGCCGGTCAGGCCGGCGCTGGTTTTGCCGTTGTTGCGGATGAAGTCAGAAATCTGGCCCTGAGAGCCAGCGCTGCGGCCCGGGAAACATCCGAGTTGATCGAGGAGACAATTGCACGGGTCAACAGCGGAACGGAAATTGTCAATCGGTCCAACCATGTCTTTTCAACCATGATCGATGTCACGAGCAAGGTTGGACAGTTGATTGGGGAAATCACTTCCGCTTCTGCCGAACAGGCCCGCGGAATTGAACAGTTGAATGTGGCGCTGTCGGAGATGGATCAGGTTACACAGACCACGGCTGCCAATGCAGAGGAAACCGCCGGTGCCTCCGGGCAGATGCGAGAACAGGCGGAACATATGGCGCAGGTCGTTAGGGACTTGTGTGCGTTGACGGATGGTTCTTCCATCAGCCTGGCGAACATGTCCGGCGTATTTCATTCAGACCCTGCCAAACAGGCGAAAGCGCATCCTCTGACCCTGAGAAACAGTGAAAGAGTCAAACTTACTGCATTCAATCAGGGTACCGGATTGAATCCATATCCGTCGTTGCCCGTTCGAAACAACGAATAGCCGAGTCTTTCCCAAGATATTATCCATCTCTTCTCGGTCAACCGGGACCGCGTTAAAGTCGGTGTCCAAAGGATTTAAAGACTGAAATCCAGGAGGGTTCTTACCCGGCGAGATGCTCCAACCAAGACACGGTTTTGAAATCCCTTGTCTGGGCGTACTCGAAAAACCTGCCAATAAATGCCGCCCGTTCATTGTAGAGTTCCTCTTTCCAGCCCGTGTGCGGTGTGTGCAAAACATCCACCCCACCAAGCAGGTACTGGCGCGCGGCCAACTCTTCCAGGCCAAGGACGCCTGCGTTGCGCAGCATGTCGTAAAGCAGCATGAAGGTTGTGGTGCGTCCATCCCCGGCGTGGCAATGAAAATGCAGCCACGTGCCCGGGGCGAGTCCCCGGATAAAGAAGATGAAGCGGTCCACATCAGCATCCAGTGGATGCGAGTGATCGCACACCGGGATGCGCAGGTAGCCAAGCCCGAGCGAACAGGTGGCGCGCGCCTCGCTTTGGGCAAGGAGGTAAGCAGTTTCCTCGGTCTGGACATTGGACAAATGCCCCTCTGAGTCCTTGGCATATACCCTGGCAACCACTGCCGAACGCGACTTGGATAGGGCATCTATGCGAGAGCGTTCGTCAACCTCCACCTCGGCCTGGGATTTGCCTTTGTTGGCCCAATTTTTCGTTCCGTACCAGCTCACTGGATGCTCGCCCAGGTATGCGTGCGATTCCTGGCGCAGGTCAACGACGATAACGTTTTCCCCGGCCCCGCGGATGACTCCGGCCAACTCGAACAACGATGGCTGTTCGCTGCCGGAGGCCATGAGGGTGTCAAGGCCAAGGCGCGTGGGCGGCGTTTCGGCCGCTCTCGCCCACACGCCGGTCGTGGTCCGGAAATGGTTGGGCAGGCCCTGCTCATGGATGGAATCGAAGATCAGGGTAAGGTTATTTTCCATTGAAAGGTACTCCTGCTGAGGGGTTTAAGGAGACGGTTTTGATCATTCTCTGCTATTAAATAGAACTGTCCATAATTACCCCGCAACTATTTTTCCGGTTCGTTAACAAGTTTATTATTCCTCTATAGTCTACACAATAAATTATTCAATATCTAACATTATTTTAACACAATCCATTTATGCTGAACTCGTAAATGCTCATGACACCTATAAGCTTGTCACCCCCGCACATGATATAGGTGTCATGAACGTTTACGAACCATCATTTATACTTTAATGCAAAAAAATAAGGAAACGGGAATACTCCCGGCCGGTGCAGGTCGCAATCTACGGGATTGTAAGCAGAACAAAGGAGGATCATTATGCGAGAAAACAGCTCAAAACAGAAAACCAAAAAAATCCAGTTTTCATTAGAAGCAGTTGAGGTAAAGAAAGTTTCTCTGGTTGGAGAATTTAACAACTGGAATCCTGACGCAGACCCGATGCAAAGAGATGGAAACGGAAATTGGACCAAGGCAAAGATGCTTTCGCCAGGGGATATAGAATACAAGTTTTTTGTTGATGGTGAATGGACGCAAGATCCTAAAAATTTAAGGACCTGCCCGAACTGCTTCGGGACCCGGAACAGCGTTGTCAAAGTCATCTGATTTTTCATCAAACTCTAACACAGTACTGACATTCCCTGAACATTAATTGGATAGTGTGACCGAAAATGTTCAGGCAACTCTTTAAATTCCCGTCTGTAACCAATAACTGTGTTGATAAACGAAATAAGAATTTATCGCCAAACGTGAGGGGATGAACCGCATGGAACAAGACAATCCGCAGACCCCGATGACCAGAATTGATCTTCATGTTCACTCCCGATTTTCCAAACGCGCCTCCCAATGGGTGCTGAAAAAGATCGGATGCCCGGAAAGTTTCACGGAACCCCGGCAGGTCTATGAGACTGCCAGAAAAAAAGGAATGGATCTGGTGACCCTGACCGATCACAACACCATTTCCGGTGCGCTTGAAATTGCACACCTGCCGGGAACCTTTGTGAGCGAGGAGATCACGACCTATTTTCCGGATAACGGCTGTAAAGTCCATGTGCTGGCCTATGACATCTCGGAAGCTCAGCATATAGACATTCAGAAACTGCGTGACAATATCTTCGATCTGACCGGTTATCTTTACCAGGAAAATATTTTTCATGTTCTGGCTCATCCGCTATACAGTATCAATGATCGCCTGACACTGGATCATTTTGAAAAGCTTCTGCTGCTCTTTAAAACATTCGAAATCAACGGAGCGCGGGATGCGATACAGAGCCAGTGTCTTCGATCTGTTCTGTCAAGCCTTTCCCCGGAACGGATGGCCCGGCTGTCCGATCGGCACGGGATCGACCCGACAGGGGCTTTTCCCTGGCAAAAGCATCTCACCGGCGGTTCCGATGATCACAGCGGACTCAACATCTGCCGGACTCATACGGAAATATATTCCCCAGCCGATACAAAAGCGGCACTGAAAGCTCTCCAGACCGGCCAGACCCGGGTGGTCAGTCTGGCATCCACTCCCTTGACACTGGCCCACAACCTGTATGGAATTGCCTATCAATTCTATCGGAGCAAATTCAACCTGGAACGGTATACGGAACGGGATATTTTGATGCGGTTTCTGGATAGATCCCTCACCATACGACCGGAAAACGAACCGGGATTTCTTTCGCGAATCTATTTTTACTGGAATTATCGAAAAGCCCCAAAAATGGAAGCCGATATTTCCGAGAATCTGATGGATATGATTCGGCGGGAAACGCGAAACCTGATTCATGACTATCCGGATATGCTGAATGATGAACCGGAAAACGCCGAACAGATGGATACACCGGAACGGAAATGGTTCGACTTTGTCAACCGAATATCCAGCAGGGTCCTGAACGGCTTTGCCAATCACCTGTTAGGTCATCTTTCCGGCGCCAATGTCTTCAGTATCTTTCATGTCATTGGATCGGCCGGAGGTCTGTATACCCTGCTGGCCCCTTATTTCGTGTCCTTTTCCCATTTTACACGGGACCGGGCCTTTATACAGGAGGTCTGGACACGATTGTCAGATGATCCGTTGCCGGCCAGTGTCGATCGGTCCGAAATCCGTGTGGCCCATTTTACAGACACCTTTTATGAGGTGAACGGTGTGGCACGAACCTTGAACCAGCAGATCGAAATCGCTCTGAAAAGTCATAAACAGCTCATCATCATCACCTGCGATCCCGAAGACCGGAGAGAACGGCAAGGCGTAAAAAATTTCAAACCGGTCGGCGTTCATGAACTGCCCGAGTATCCGGATCAGAAAATATTCTATCCACCGGTTCTGGAAATGCTGAATTACTGTTATGAGCAGGGCTTTACTCATATCCATTCCGCCACGCCCGGTCCCATCGGGCTTGCGGCGCTTGCGGTCGCGCATATCCTGAAGTTGCCGATTGACGGCACCTATCATACGGCCTTGCCTCAATACGCTCTGTATCTGACCGGTGACGCTGCCATTGAAGAACTGACGTGGAAATATACACTGTGGTATTATGGACAGATGGATCGTGTTTATGCGCCATCCAAAAGCACGGCGGACGAATTGATTGAAAAGGGCATTTTAGCGGATCGTATCCGTCTGATGGAAAGAGGTATCGACATCACCCTGTTCCATCCGTCCAAACGAAACGGATTCTTCAAAAAGCGCTGTCAGATCGATGATCATGTCATCAAACTCCTCTATGTGGGCCGGGTATCCAAGGAAAAAAATCTACCCGTACTGGTCGAAGCGTTCAAACACCTGAGCGGGGAACGATTTGATGTCCATCTGATCATTGTGGGCGACGGGCCGTATCTGGAGGAAATGAAAATTGAACTGTCCGGAAAACCCGTCACCTTTACCGGATATCTCGCCGGCGAAGATCTGGCGGCGGCCTATGCGTCTTCAGATGTTTTTGTCTTTCCCAGTACAACCGATACGTTCGGGAACGTGGTTCTGGAAGCCCAGGCATCCGGAATCCCGGTGATTGTAACGGATCAGGGCGGACCACAGGAAAACTTAATTCCCTCCCGTACCGGTTTCATTGTCAGGGGAAACGATATGGATAGCTTTCTGCAACACATCCGGTTATTGACAAATGATGTCAAAATGGCCGGACGCATGGGCCGGGCCGCCCGAAAATACATGGAGGACCGGGCGTTTGAAAAGGCGTTTTTGAAAACCTGGGACATGTATGAACCCGAGGTGTTTTTAAAAAATGACATGGCAGTCAACGCATGACATCGGCATTGTGGGTTCAAACGATCCGGCATGTATGGCGGAACAGGATTCCCGGCCAGTTGATCATTCAGACAACCGATGCCTGTAATGCACGGTGCCCCCAGTGCGGCATGCGCGTCACAGAGGGATTTAAACGTTCCAGACTTTCCCTGGATACTATTCAGCGAGCCATAGCCGCTGCTGCTGAAAAGGGATTTCAGGCCATCTCTTTTACCGGTGGCGAACCGCTCCTTTTTCTGGATGATCTGATTGAAATGATACGGTATGCCGGTCATGCGGGAATTCCCTATATTCGAACCGGGACCAATGGTTTCGTTTTTATGGGAAGCGATAAAAAAGGGTTCAATTCCCGGATTGAGCGGATCGCCCATGCCCTGGCCGACACCTCGATTCGAAATTTCTGGATCAGCATCGATTCTTCGCTACCGGAAGTCCATGAAGCCATGCGGGGACTGCCCGGTGTCATTGACGGCATCCACAAGGCGCTGCCGATTTTTCACGCCTGCGGGATTTATCCATCCGCCAATATGGGCATCAACCGGAATCTTGCCGGAAATACATCAACCGGAAATCAGCGCATTGAACCTGAAGCATTCCATCAGCATTATCGGTCCGGTTTTGACCGGTTCTATCAGTTTGTATGCGACCTGGGATTCACGATGGTGAACTGCTGTTACCCCATGAGCATCCCCGACAGGGAGACCGGGTCCGGATTGTCACCGGTATATGCGGCAACGGCAACAGACGATATCATCAATTTCAGCCGAGTGGAAAAAGCATTGCTGTTTCAGGCTCTTTCGGAAGCGATCCCGTCCTATCGATCCCGTATTCGCATCTTTACACCCAGAACATCACTGCTGGCATTGACCCGCCAGTTATTGCGCCAGGAGCCTGAATCCCATCCCTGCCGGGGGGGGATTGATTTTTTCTTTATCGACGCCAAATCCGGTCGGACCTATCCCTGCGGGTATCGGGGCAACACGGATATGGGCGGTTTCGAAGCGCTGAATCTCTCAGACACGTTGAATGGCGGCCTGGATTGCCGGGAATGTGACTGGGAATGCTTCCGGGATCCTTCCGAAATGATGGGACCGGTGCTTGACATGCGAAAGCATCCGGTTCAGGCAATCAAACGCCTGGTGACCGACCGAACCTACACAAATTTATGGTTGGAGGACGTGCGATATTACCAGTCATGCGGCTTTTTCGATGGCCGGAAGGCGCCCGACCAAAATCGGCTCCGGCAGTATGTCTTGTGACAGAAGCCTTGCTGAATGAGCGCATTTTTCCAGGGAATAATCGTTGGACTGACATTTGCCGCGCTTCTGGGACCGGGGTTCTTCGCTCTGGTTCAGACCTGCATCCACAGTGGATTCAGGGCAGGCGTGTGTCTGTCCATTGGAATTTTTTTAAGCGACATCTTTGTTCTGTTGCTCTGTTTTTTCGGCATAACGCAGTTCCTGGGCGTCGATCCTCGGAACAATGTGTGGTTTCAAATCATTGGCGGGATGGTTTTGACAATTCTGGGCTTTTACACCTTCAACAAACAGATCGTTCAGACATATCCTTATCCAAACCGGAAACTCATCAGCATCCGGAATCAAAGCCATCTGTATGTCATCAAGGGTTTTTTCCTGAACATTCTTAATCCCGGTATCTGGTTTATCTGGGTTACGGTAATTGTTTCCATCAGTACAAAATATGGCGCCAACGGCCGATCAGTTGGAATTTTTCTTGCCGGAATTCTGTCCAGCACGCTGACGGCGGATTTGTTGAAATGTTTTGTTTCACATCGTATCAGCCGGTTCTGTGGAACTCAAACAATGACACGGATCAACCATGCCATTGGTATCATCCTGATTGTTTTCGGGATTGTTTTGATGCTCTTTAGAAATGATCCCCCCCTTTGAAAAAAAGGGGGGGGGTAGAGGGGATTGAAGATCGAAATCAACAATCAGATTTCGATTCGTTTTCTGCATCTACTTTCGGCGCTTCGGTCAATGACGCCATATCCAGGACAGGCTCTTCGGCAGAGATTTTGATTTCGGCATCCGGATCTTCCAAAAGAATCTCTTCTTTCCAGCTCAACTGGATTTCGATTTTCTGTTTTCCTTTTTTTTCAACGGCCTCGATTTCCACCTCGATTTGTCCCTCAGGCCTCAGGGTTACAAACGAAGCCCCTTTCTGAATAACCACTTTCCCTTCTTTAAAGTTGCCCGCCAGGTCTGAAAGCATCGAACCGACGGCATCCGCTTCCAGTTTGCATTTGATTGATACTTCGTTTTTTTTCATTTTCATTTCCTTTCTGATGATGGGTGTTAGGGATGCACTCCGCTGCATTTGCGGTGCTGAGAACCGGATATGCGTTGGCAATCAGATCATGAACACGAGAACTCCTTTTGGCGAATTCTTCAAAACCAACTTGGACACACAAATAATCGATGATTGTTAGAACATGATTAGCTGTTCGTGAGAATTTGATTTGTCAATCGGCCTGCCCCGGAAATAACAATATTCTAACCAAAAGATCACAATTCATTAACAAATGACAGGCAAAATGATTTCAAATTACGGAAGATGCCATTTTTATATCCGGGGGGAGAAAGCCTGCCATTCTTAACGGTTAAGCTGCCTGGCCGGTTGCCGTTTTTATTGATTATCTTGAGCCAAATAGAGAGAAAGGAGGTCAAGCGACGTAACCATTTTAGATGATTTATTTATTGGTAAAGAACATGGATCAATTTACCGAAAGCAATTAAAAATCAGCAAATGCAATGAGAAAGGAGAAAGTGAAAATGAAACGAAAAAATCTGGCGGTTATTCTATCAATAGCCCTTGTCCTGTTTATGGCGGGGGGTGCAGGCGCCGATTCGCCGAAATATGTGTTTTTCTTTCTGGGTGACGGCATGTCGAATTCACAGATTCAGGTTACCGAAGCCTATCTGACAACCCTGAATGGCGGCTCCGCAATGAAGGCCGAAGATCTGCTGCGGAGCGAAAATCGACTGAATATGAGTAAAATGCCGGTTCAGGGAATGCAGACGACATACGATTCTTTTGCCCTGATGACCGATTCCGCGTCCGCGGCCACGGCTTTTGCCTGCGGCATCAAGACGATGAGCGGCACCGTTAATATGGATAACACGAAAACGCACAGTTATAAGAGCGTGGCTCAGTTGGCCCATGAGAAGGGCAGAAAAGTCGGTATCGTAACCAGCGTATCCCTGGATCATGCCACGCCCGCCGCATACTATGCCAGCGTGCCCACCCGTGACTATATGAATAATATCGCCTCGCAGATGGCTGTAAGCGGCTTTGAATTCTTTGGCGGTGGGGGGTTGGTATCACCCAATGGGCCCAAAACAAGCGGCGATACGAGCAATAACGTCGTGAATATGCTGATTGCAAATGGATACACCGGTCGATGGGCACGAGATACGATCATGGCACTCAAAACAGAACCGGTAAGCAAGGTCATATGCGTCAATCCCTGGTTGCAGGATGCTTCGGCCATGCCATATGCCATCGATCGGCCCGCCACCAATGTTTCGCTGGCGGAGATGACCGAGGTGGCGATTGCCAACCTCTACAAGTTAAATAACAATGGAAAAGGCTTTTTCCTGATGGTCGAAGGCGGCAAGGTGGATTGGGCCTGTCACGCCAACGACGCCATGGCCACCATTGGTGATATGCTTGATTTCGATAAAGCAGTCGGCGCGGCGATGACTTTTTATGTAACCCATCCGGAGGAAACCTTGATCATTGTCACGGGTGACCACGAAACGGGCGGCATGACCGTCGGTCATGCAACCACGGGTTACAAGGCCTACTACGAGCAGTTGCTTAACCAGAAAAACAGCTTCACTTATTTTGCGCAGAACCAGTGGGCCGCGCACAAGGCTGCTTATAGCGCCGGATACGACTGGACGTCGAGTGACAACCTGGCCAAAAATGCAGCGATGATCCAACTGATGCTCGATGCGTTCGGTCTCGACTGGAGCAAACTCAATGCCTATCAGAAAGAAAAACTGGAAGATGCCTATGACAAGTCCATGAGCGGCTTCAACAAGAATAATGCAGATGCAAACCAGCTTCTCTACGGCAGTTATGAGCCCATCATCGTAACGATCACCCATATTCTGAACGAGCGTGCCAGTATTGGCTGGACCTCCTATTCCCACACCGGGGTACCGGTTCCTGTTTTTGCCATGGGAGTGGGAGAAGAGCAATTTAGCGGTTTTTACGACAATACGGATACAGCCAAACGTATCGCCATCGCATTGGGCATTCAACAGGAACTGCCCGTCGAAAAGTAAAATCAGGTTTGATTTTAAATCGGAAAACAGCGCCGATGATGCTTCGGTGCTGTTTTTTCTGTTTGAAACAGGGAGATATGCATGTCAAGTATACGGCGCGAATGGCTTTTCTCGATTGTTATTACCATTATCTGCATGGGGCTGTGGTTTCTAGACCTGTCACAAATTCCGCAATCCACAAGAGGACTGCACTGCCGCGGCCGGATTACCGCCGTGGATAACAGTCGGGTGCGCGTGAACCTGATCGTCAGAACCGAACACCAGTTTCTCACCGTTCGACTGCTGGACGGGCCATACAAAGGGCAGGAGATATCCATCACCAATATGCTTACCGGCAAAATGGAACTGGACGAATTTTACGAGGTGGACGGTGTTGTGCTGGTGGAATATGATGTCGTTGATGGTAAACCCAGCCACGGCCTGGCCCGGGGATATTACCGACTGCACCTTGAGCTCATTCTGATTTGCTTGTTCGCTGCGCTGCTTCTGGTTACTGCCGGCGTTACAGGACTGAAGGCCATGCTCTCCTTTGTTTTCTCCGCCATCGTGCTGTGGAAGCTGTTTTTTCCGTTATTGCTCAAAAATTATCCACCGCTATCCACCGGCCTGATTATTGTTGCCGTGCTCATCGCTGTTGTTACCTTCTCGGTCGGTGGACTGAACAGGCGCGGACTCGCCACCTTTATGGGCTCCATGTTGGGTGTATTGATGACATGCGGGCTTGCGGTCTGGTTTGTCCATCTCTTTCGTCTCCATGGCGCGGTGAGGCCCTTTGCCGAGACCCTTCTCTACTCCGGCTACTATTACCTTAATCTGACCGATATGTTTATCGCAAGCATATTCATCGCCTCCTCCGGTGCGATCATGGATGTGGCCATGGATATTGCAGCGAGCATGGACGAAATCAAGAACAGTCATCCACAGATCGGCCTGATTGAACACATTCAGTCAGGTCTGCGTGTCGGCCGGGCAGTCATCGGAACCATGACGACCACACTGCTCCTGGCCTATTCAAGCAGCCATATTGCCATGTTTCTGCTCTTCATCGCCAAGGGTCTTCCCAGTTCCAATATATTAAATGCACCCTTTGTGGCCGCAGAGGTATTAAACATTTTGGTTGGCAGTTTCGGGCTGATTACCGTGGCACCATTCACCGCGGCAGTTGCGGGGTTGCTCTACAAATACTGTGGGCATCAGGGGCATTGCGTTTGATTTTCCGACAACGAAATGAATGATCATTTCATCAACTTCTAACCCGCCTCTAATTTCCATCTAACAATTTTATCATAGCATACACTGTATGTGTCAGTTTGTCCTGTCCTGAGTCAGGTACGATTTTATGACCAGGCTGGATTATGTCGTTCGCCGGAATGAAGGCAAGAGCCAATTCCCCATTTTGTGCGAATTCATCAATATGGTTTCATGCTCTTTTCCGATTGGAGTCAATAATCTGTTGCTGTCAACTGTGAATACTCGAGGATTCGATATGGCGAAGCGGTTTTGTATTTGCTGTCTGATTATGTTCGGTGTCCAGTTGTCAGGATTGGCTATGGATCAACCGATACTGAACGGCGCCGGTGCAACATTTCCCAGCCCATTGTATCGAAAGTGGATTGATGTGTACCGGCAATATTCGAATGCCAGAATCGATTACCTGGAGACCGGCTCCGGAAAAGGCGTTCAGCTTTTTCTCGATCGTCAACTGGATTTCGGGGCAACCGATGTATTTCTGGCGGATGAAGAATTGCAGCGCTGTCCCTCGGAAATCATTCACATTCCCACATGCCTGGGTGCGGTCGTTGTCGTATTCAACCTGCCGCATCTTTCATATGTCAGGTTGACGTCCGATATGCTGGCCGCAATTTTTATGGGGCAGATCACCCGATGGTCCGATGAAAGGCTGGTCAGGGAAAATCCCGGACTTCGTCAGACCGATAAAGATATCACCGTAGTTCACCGTTCTGACAGCAGCGGAACGACATTTCTATTTTCGGACTATCTCTCAAAAGCCCATCAGCTCTGGAATAATCAGATGGGAAGAGGGAATTTGCTGAAATGGCCGGTTGGCATCGGCCTGGAAGGGAATCCCGGCGTGACGGAGTACGTGAAAAAAATACCGGGCAGTATCAGTTATGTGTCGATGAATTACGCCATCGAAAACAAATTGCCTGTTGCCCTTGTTCAAAACAGGTCAGGCAACTTTATTCTTCCCTCACTTCAATCCGTATCATTAGCAGGGGAAGTGGAGATTCCGAAGGACATGCGGTTGCTCATAACCGATACTGCAGCACCCGATGGATACCCCATCAGCGCCTTAACCTACCTGATCGTATTTAAAGAGCAGGGGTATTCGAATCGATCCAGGGAAACGGCCGAATCGCTGTTCGGTTTTCTTCAGTGGATAACGACAAAAGGGCAGGATTATACGGAATCGCTGAATTACGCGCGTCTTCCGGCATCCACCGCTCCAAGCATGGAAAAAGCGCTTCGTTCGATGACATTTAAAGGAGATACCATTTGGAACGCTCTCAAACAATAGGTATCCGGTGTCTTCTTGTATTTAAGCGGAAATACCTGCTGCGATGCTTCTGGTTGCTGGCCGGATTGCTGGCAGTGATGTGCAGTCATCAGTCAATGGCGTCAAGCCAACGTTTCACCGTAGGCATCTGTGAATACGAGCCGCTGAGCTGCTGTGCCTATCGGGAAAACGATCGCGGCATCATCGTGGAGGTGCTGAGTGATATCGCTTCAAAAGAAGGCTGGGACATCCGGTTTGTTCCCGGTAATCTTGATAAGACGCTGTCGCGACTCGAAACAGGCGAAATTGATCTGGCAGCGCCAGTACCCTATGCCGAAACAGCAACGGTATCCTGCGATTTCAACCGGCAGACCATCATCTCAACATGGGCGCAACTCTATTCAAATGAAACCGTGGAAATTCAGTCTTTTCTGGATCTGGCGGGACGTTCGGTCGGCGTAATTCTGCAAGATGAACACGGCAGAAGTTTCCACAAAATGATGGCTCGTCTTGGCATTCCTTGCCGTTATGTTGAATTCAATCATGATAGCGAGATGTTGGAAGCTATGCAAAAAGGCTGGATCGAAGTCGGCGTGTTAGACCGTTTTCAGGGTGATTTGAATGCAAAAAAATTCAGAGTCAAACGGACATCCATCATCTTCTCGCCCGTTGAACTGCGGCTGGCATCGAAGAAAGGCCGAAATAGAGAGATCTTGGATATTGTCGATTACCATCTGAAAAAACAAATAAATGAACCCATTTCCACCTATCACCGCGAACTGAGAAAAATAGTCGGCGACGACGACAATTCTGCCATTTACCACAAAATGAGGATATGGCTGAGTGCCTGTACAGGATTCCTGTTGATTACGGGCACGGCAACAGTGATGCTCCGCCGTCAGGTCAAGAAAAAGACAAGCGAATTGCTGAAGAATCAGCAAAGCCTTGAAACCGAGATTGCTGCCCGCCGCAATGCCGAAGAAAAATACAAAAGCATTTTTAACAATACGGGTGCTGCCACTATTTTGATTGAAGCGGACATGACCTTTTCCATGGTGAATGAAAACGCTTTGCGCCTCCTGGGCTACACCCGTGATGAAATTGAAGGCAAAATGAAAACCGGCGATTTCATCAAAGGCGATCATTTTAAAACCATTCGTGAATATCATCTATCCAGGCGCAATGGAAATCACAACGCACCTTCTGAATATGAAACCCAACTGATCAACAAAAATGGTGAAGTCAAAGATGTCTTCATTCGCGTGGGAATGATTCCGGAAACCCAGGTCAGTATCGTGTCTCTCATTGATATCACCGAAAATAAACGGATGGAATCGCAGTTGCGGCAATCCCAGAAAATGCAGGCCATCGGCACACTGGCCGGCGGCATCGCACATGACTTCAACAACATTCTGCTCGGTATCAACGGGTACGCGGAACTGGCAATTCAGGATGTCGATGATTCAGTAAAAACCACGGAACGTCTGAAACGCATTCTTTCCGCCGGTGCCCGGGCAAAGGAATTGACACGGCAGATATTGATGTTCAGCCGTCAAACCGACCAAAAGCTGGAAACCGTCAACTTGAATGCGATTCTGGATGAGACGCTGAAGCTGATTCGGGCGACTGCACCGGCAATTCGAATCGATAATAAAACATCTGGGACCGATGCGTTGATTTTAGCTGATCCGTCACAGATTCATCAAATCATCATGAACCTATGCACCAACGCGGTTCATGCCATGGGCTGTGAAGTCGGTGTTTTGACCGCAAAGCTGGAACCCGTCGAACTGGATTCCAACACAGCCCTGCAAATCGCCGGACTTTCCCCAGGGCAATATGCCCGGCTGACAATTGGCGATACCGGCCATGGGATGACCCTGGCGATCAGGGACCGGATATTTGATCCCTTTTTCACAACCAAAAAAAATGGCGATGGTACGGGGATGGGTTTGTCGGTTATTCACGGTATTGTCACACGCCTTCATGGCGCGATCACGGTGAAAAGCGAACTGGGCAGAGGATCGACATTTCAGGTATATTTTCCGGCAGCGGAAAAACAGCCCATCCTGCCGGCTCTCGCCAAAGCAGCCATACCGACCGGATCTGAAAATATTCTGCTGATTGATGATGAGGAAGCGATTGTCGATGTCGTCGGTCAGATGCTTCGGGGTCTCGGATACAAGGTGGTTACAGAAACGGTCAGCCGCTCTGCGCTGTGGACTTTTCTGAAAGATCCGCAGGCCTTTGATCTGGTGCTTTCGGACCAGACGATGCCGGGAATGAAGGGCACCGAGATGTTTACAAAAATCCAATCGGTTCGCCCGGAGCTCCCTTTCATTCTTAGCACGGGTTTCAGTGAAACCGAAACCCGGGAATCGTTTCTGGCAATGGGTATTCAGGAATTGATCATGAAACCCTATCTAAAAGATGAACTGGCTGCGGTGGTGAGAAAGGCCCTGGATCTTCCTTTTGTAAATACCGATCAAGGTCAATGATGGCTGACGCCCGTGTGTAAACCGGAATTAGTCAATCGGGCGCGCGCCATTCATTATTTATTTCCATATGCTAATAATTTACTAACAATTGAATGCCAAAATTAATACTGGATATCCGGGATCGATCTGATCATGGCCTTTTATCATCATCAGGGAAAAATTTGACGCGATTCGAACGATGAAAATATGGAGCAACAAACTGTTACCCCCATGATTGAAATGATTTTTCACGTCAAGACGCAAACACAAAAAAAAGGAGGTCCGATATGTCCGAACTCGAACGGTTTGAGCATGAATCCATTCAGGATAAGCAGAGCATTCAGCAGTTTTTAACCGAATTGATCAATGGGATCGAAAAAGGCCGGATCATTCTATCCGCTGAAAAGGATCAGGCCGTGCTGTCACCGGCGGAACTGATACGCTTTTCAATCAAGACCAAACAAAAAACCGGAAAATCCAAACTGTCCATCAAGCTGACATGGAAGGATTCGGCCATTGATACCTATCGAAAGAAAGGCAATGAAATCCATATATCCACCTGATGTTGCATCAAAATTCGATGAAATCCGGGAAAATTTCACGTTCCTGACCCTGGAAGTGTCGGGTCAGGTTCAGGCCACATTCGATCTGTTGAATGAACCCGGTGAACGAATCTTCAGTCGTATATGCTCACGGGATGACTATATCGATAATCTGAAAAGCACGATCGAAAATGCCTGCTTTTCCCGTATTCACGGCAAAGACTCGCTGACAACAAAAGAAATCAACACCATTCGGTCCATTCACATCATCTGTGTCAATCTGGAACGGATCGCGGATTTCTGTGTCAATGTTGCCAGGCAGCTTCAATATCTGTCCGGTTCAGCATTTATTCACCGGTTTGATTATCGGTCCATGATTCAGGAAATTCAGCGCAACATTTCCCGGATCACACCCGCCTTTGAGGAACGAAGTCTTTCCGCCGCACTGGAAATCTGCCGGTCGGAATTCATTCTGGATACGCTGTATAAAACGGAATTTGACCGAATCATGAATGATCTGGATAGCGGTAAATCCAGTCGGGATCTGGTCACCACGCTGTTTGTTTTTCGATATCTGGAACGAATAGGCGATTCGCTGTTAAATATCGGAGAGGCCCTGCTGTTTGTGGTTCTGGGTGAAAAAATCAAAATCCATCAGTTTGAAGCGCTTCAACAAACCCTGTCCGCTTCCGGTTATGACGGCACGCTCTCTGAAATTGACTTTAAATCCATCTGGGGATCCCGATCCGGGTGCAGAATCAGTCTGGTAGCGCAAAAAAATCAAAGCCCGGACAAATCCCAGGGAATCTTCAAAGAAGGCAACCCTGAAAAAATTAAAAAGGAAAAAGCCAGTCTGGAGCAGTGGGAAACCGTTTATCCCGGACTGACGCCCCGAATTTTCGGTTATCATGAGGGTCGTAACACGGCTTCGCTTCTGGTGGAATTTCTACCCGGTTGCACGCTGGATGAAGTGGTTCTGGCCGCATCCGAAGACATCATTCAGAATGCCATGTTTCTGATGGAAGATGTCATGATCGATATCTGGGAGCATACACTGACGCGGAATCCTGTTCCCGTCACCTATATTCAGCAGTTGATGTCCCGCATGCAGGACAGTCAGCGGCTGCACCCCGAACTGCAGCGATGCGGAAAACGCATCGGGACGGTTGAAATTCTGTCCACCCAGGGGCTGATTCGAAAATGTGCCGAGGTTGAAACGCGTATTCAGGCGCCGTTTACCGTGCTGTGTCATGGCGATTTCAATGTCAACAACCTGGTCTATGATCATATATCCCAACGGATCCGCTACATCGACGTGTATCGCTCCCATCATGACGATTATGTGATGGATGCCGCCGTGTTTCTGGTTTCCAACTTTCGATTGCCCGTGTTTGATTCGGTTCTGCGGGATCGGCTGAATGCCGTCATTTATGCGTTTCTGAACCGGGTCAAACAGTTTGCATCCGATCATGGCGATATGACCTTTCATGCCCGAATGGGCCTGGCGCTCAGCCGGAATTTCTATACATCCATCCGGTTTGAGCATCATCATGATTTTGCCGGCGAAATGGCCCTGCGATCGTATTATCTGATGGAAAAAATCATTCATCATCCGCCTGCTGATTGGAACACCTTTTCGTTTTCAGAAGACATTTTATTCTACTGATATCAAGGAAAGTCATGCCACGTATCGCTGTTATTGGTAATTATGGCGGATCGTCATCCGAACATCTGGCCGACTGTGTCGCCCGTGTCACAGGTAAGCGCTTGCTGGTGGATATGGAAAACGTCAGGTTGGATTTGGATCGGGGAAAAGTCTGGCACGAGAGTATGGATCTGACCCGACTGGATGCCATCATTATCAAGAAAATCGGACCGTCTTACTCCCCGCATCTTCTGGATCGCCTGGAAATACTGCGGTTTCTGGAAAACAGCGGCGTCCGTATTTTTTCCCGCCCCTTGAGCATTCTGCGGGTTCTGGATCGCCTCAGTTGCACGGTTACGCTGCGTATGGCCGGAATTCCCATGCCACCTACAACCATCACCGAGAACACGGATCAGGCGGTAAAAATCATCGAAGAATACAAAGAGGCTGTCCTGAAACCCCTGTATTCCTCCAAGGCACGGGGTATGTGGGTTCTGCAATACGGCAGAGATACATATATCACGGTAGAAGATTTCAAGCGACACAACCCGATCCTGTATATTCAAAAAAAGATGAATCTGCAGGGACAGGATCTGGGCATTGTGTTTCTGGGCGGCGAATATGTCACCACCTATGCCAGGTGCAATGATGCCACTTTCTGGAATACCTCTACTGAAAACGGCGGAAGATATGTGGCCTATGATCCGTCGATTGAAAGCATCGAGATGGCCCGAAAGGCCCAGGCGCTTTTCGATCTGGATTTCACCATCGTGGATGTGGTTGAAATGCCGGATGGCCCGCTGGTGTTCGAGGTCTCCGCATTTGGAGGATTCAAGGGAATGAAAATCGCCCGAAACCTGGATGGCGCCACGAGCTATGTCGACTATGTATTGAAAAGGACAGCATCATGATTATCAGTGAAACGGAAAGGGGACTTCTGGTTAGACGGATTCGGGCCGAATATCCGGCGACAAAGGATATCCACCTACAGTTTGGAAACTGCCGCCTTTGGGTTCAATCCAATTCCTGGCTGGTCATTTCCGAACTCAAACAGTATTTCAGCGCGTTTGTCCGCGAACCGGCAGTGGCGGATCGAATCGTATCCGTCCACCAGGCGGATAATGCCTGTGTGGATCTTCCGTTTGCTGTCCGGCAGCCGGACCCTGGAAAAACGAAAATCAAGGAAGAGTATGCGGATATCCCAAACGGCCGGATCGTAAGAAAGCGGATGACCGGCATGGTGTTTGTTTTTGGCGGCAACGATCATGTGGTCATCGGGCCATGTCTGGAAAATCTGAACCAGGTGGTTAATTTCATCAACAACCGGTATATCGAATGGCAAATCTATCGGGGCGGTATTCTGGGACATGCCGCCGGAGTCCGGCTGTATAACAAGGGGCTGGCCCTGGCCGGATTTTCCGGAATGGGAAAATCCACGCTGGCCCTGCATCTGGTCAGCCAGGGGGCGGATTTTGTCAGCAATGACCGGTTGATTCTGGAAAAGACGGAATCCGGTATCTGGATGCATGGCGTGGGCAAGCTTCCCCGCGTCAATCCGGGCACGATACTGAACAATCCAAGTCTTCAGGGATTGCTGCCCCTGCAGGATTACGAGCGGTTGGCATCTCTTTCCAAAGATGATCTCTGGAATCTGGAACATAAATATGATGTTCCAATCGATCGGTTTTTTGGTGCCAACCGGTTTAAATTAAGAACACCACTGGATGCGCTGATCATTTTAAACTGGAAGCATAATGATCAGCCTGCTCAAATGCGCCCTGTGAATATCGAAGCCCGCAGGGACCTTTTGCCTGCGTTTATCAAATCCACCGGCCTTTTCTTTTTGCCGGAGCATTCGGACCAGACGCCCGATCAATCCGAATCCACCTATATCCGTTTTTTGAAATTGAGCCAGGTTTTTGAAATTAGCGGCGGTGTGGATTTTAAAGCTGCGGCCAAAGCCTGTGTTCAATGGGCGCAGATCCGAATGGCGTCGTGCTGATTCATTTTTATCACAACCATTTCATCCCGATAAAACAAAAACGACCCCTTCAAATGCCATGATTCAGATAATACATGACAATTTTAACCCTGCTGATAAAGGTGCGACACCAAATATGAGCCAATTACTGAACGAAACCTGGCTTTCGCGAATTTTCAACAATATTGACTATGCGTTTCAGCCCATCGTCAATATTCATTCCGGCATTTGTTACGGGTATGAAGCGCTGCTGCGGAATCATGAAGCGGCTGGTTTTTCATCCATTGCCGAATTTTTTGATGCGGCCTATAACGACCAGGTTCTGTACGCGGTCGATCTGTATCTTCGTGAAAAAGCCATTACCAAATTTACGCAACTGGAATGGAAGAATCAAGTCAAACTGTTTTTCAATCTTGATAATCGGGTACTGAACTCCGCGGATTACAAACCCGGAAATACGCTGAATCAGCTCAAATTCTCCAACGTGTCTCAGGATGCATTCTGTTTTGAAATTTCAGAACGGCACGAGCTGAACCATAATCAGGAAGTAGCGGATGTCCTGAATAATTACCGGTCCCAGGGATTTAAAATTGCGGTTGACGACTGCGGCGCCGGGTTTGCCGGTTTGAAACTGCTGTATCACGTCCGTCCGGATTTTATCAAAATCGATCGCTTTTTCATTCAGGATATTACCGACGATTTGAACAAGCGGATCTTTGTCTCAAGCCTGGTCAATCTGGCCCATATTCTGGGCAGCATCGTCATTGCCGAAGGCGTTGAAACAGAGAAGGAATATCACAGTTGTCGAAATATCGGGTGCGACCTGATTCAGGGCTATCTGATACAGCGGCCCACGGTCGATATCGGCCAGCTTCAAATCCGTTATGATCATATCAAGGCACTAAGCGAAGAGGAGCAGCGAAAAGATAAATCCGGCGACAAGAAACTCATCGATATGCAGATGGAATACATCGAGCCGGTGTCAAACTGCGCCAATGTATTCGATGTATTTGAAAAATTCAAAGCCCGGCAACACCACACGTTTTTCCCGGTTGTTAACAATAATCACGAGCCGCTGGGCATTATCAGCGACAAAAGCTTCAAGGATTATACTTTTTCACGCTTTGGCAGCCAACTGCTTCAGAATCCGTCAATCGGAAAAAATCTGAACCGGTTCATCACCAAATTTCCAATAACCGATATCCACACGCCCGTTGAAAAGATTCTCGAAATCTATACCCAGAATGAGCATATAGAAGGCATCATCATTGTGGACAACCTGAAATACAAAGGATTTCTGGATGCGCGGTCCCTGCTGAAGGTGCTGAACGAAAAAAATCTGGCCATTGCCCGGGATCAGAATCCCCTGACCAAACTGCCCGGCAATACGCTGATTCACAAATATGTTTCGGAAGCCATGCTGGAAACCGATACCTCATATTATTTCGTTTATTTCGATTTTGACAATTTTAAACCCTATAACGATACGTACGGATTCCGCCAGGGAGATCGGGTTATTCTGCTTTTTTCGGAAATACTCAAAAGCCGGGCTCAAAATCTCTATGGATTTGCGGGTCACGTTGGTGGTGATGATTTTTTTATGGGGGTTAAAGACATGGAACTGAAAAAAGTATATGCAAAGGTTCAGAAACTGGTCAAACGGTTTCAGAACGATGTGACCAGTTTCTATGATTCGGAAGCCATCGAAAAAGGGTGCATTCTGGCCAAGGATCGCGAGGGCAGAAAAGTCTGTTTCCCGCTGCTGACGGTCAGCGCGGTCATACTGGAACTTCCGGCTCCCCGGTCATTTGTTTACTCTGTCGAGGAAATCGGGAAAAAAATGGCAAAGAAGAAAAAATCCGCAAAAAACAGCGCGGATAAAATATGTGTCGTCCGGGTGACCGACACAAATGAACTGATCATGATTTCAAATGAATCGTTGAATGGTGAATCATCCTCTGCGCCAGTCCCAACCGATTGGCTATCCGATCCCTCGGAACGAATATCGGCGATGAGCTGAAATGCATAATCGACATGAGATAAGCGTGAAACCGGGAGGTTGTCTTGGGTAAGACGCGGATCCTCGTGGTTGACGATGAGGAAGATATCTCTGAACTCGTCAGGTATAATCTGGCTGCAGCCGGCTATGTCGTCATCCTGGCAGAATCCGGAGAGGAAGCCATCCGGCTTGCCGGAAGAGAGCCTTTTGATCTGGTGGTTCTGGATCTGATGCTGCCGGGAATCAGCGGCATCGAGGTCGCCGGAATGCTCAAGGCCGATCCAAAGACTCTGAACATTCCCATTATCATGCTGACCGCCAGGGGCGAAGAAGCCGATGTCGTTGCCGGGCTTGCGCTTGCCGATGATTATGTTACCAAACCTTTCAGCCCCAAAATCCTTGGCGCCAGAATCAGCGCGGTGCTTCGCCGTAAAAGCGATGTGTCGGAAAAAGACATCCTTTGCCGGGGCGATATCTCGATTGATCCGGGACGACGCAAGGTTGAAGTCAGCGGCGAACCGGTTGAGCTTTCCTTTTCGGAATTCCAGATTCTGGTGATGCTGTGCAAACGTCCGGGCTGGGTGTTTACCCGCTCCCAGATCGTGGATGCGGTCCGAGGGGACAACTATTCGGTGACCGAGCGTAGCGTGGATGTCCAGATTGCCGGACTTCGTAAAAAACTGGGATCCCGCGGACATTACATTGAAACCGTGCGTAGCGTGGGGTACCGGTTTAAGGAAATTCCATAGATGAATCTGCGCTGCGAACGGTTTTTCAGATACACGGTTGTCGGTGGTTCAACATTTCTGTTTGATCTGTCACTGCTGTGGATTCTGATCGAGAAGTTTCACGTTTATTATCTTCATGCCGCGGTATCCGGTTTTCTGGTCGCCGTGTCCGTGAACTATTTTTTAAGCAGAAGGTGGGTATTTAAAGGCTCGCAAAGAAGGCTTGCCGTGGGGTATCTGTACTTTCTAAAGACGGCCCTTGTCGGAGCCCTGGCGACCGGCTTTTTAATGTGGCTTTTCTGCACCACGACGCACGGACCCTACCTGCTGATCCGCATTATCATCGCCGCTATCATTGGAACGGTCAATTACCTGATCCATCTCTACCTGAATTTCAGGGTGGCCGGACATGAGCTGTAAAGCCCGAAACCGGTTCATGCACATCGGAAACCCGCACGCCACTGTTTTTAACAAAAAATAAACCTGTTTGTAACATCCCCCTAACAATCCCCGGCTAATATCATATTCACCTGAGAAACCCGGTTCGATATGTCAAAGCGAGTTTGTTTTTCAGGAACCTGTGTCTGGACGTCTCCGGATTCAGCAGGCGGGTTGCCTGCGCCGGACCCGGATGTGCAGCGGCATGGCAATTAAAATCGAATGACAGCGGAGGAAAAAGCATGGGGCATATTCAAGCGGAAAACCTGACTTTAGGCTATGGCAGCAAAAAGGTCATTCAGGGCATAGACCTGAATATTCAGAAAGGAGAATTCCTGAGTATTATCGGCCCGTCCGGAGTCGGAAAATCAACGCTTCTGATGGGATTTAACGCGACCACTTCCATACTCGGCGGGCGTATGAATATCTTGGGGACCAACCTGGGTACGATCCGATACACTGAGTTGAAGGCGCTTCGCGCCAAGATCGGCGTGATCTTTCAGGGATTCAACCTGGTATCCAGACTCAGTGTCCTTGACAATATCGCCAGCGGCATGCTGCACCGCAAGCCGCTGTTTTCGTCAATAATCAAGAAATACAGCGATCAGGAATATGAAGAAATCTACGAATACATGAAGGTTGTCGGTATTGAGCAGGAGGCCCTCAGCCGCTGCGACCGGCTTTCGGGCGGCCAGAAACAGCGGGTGGCGATCGCCAGAGCGATCGCTCAGCGCCCTGAGATCATCCTGGCCGATGAGCCGATCTCGTCGCTTGATCCGGTCAGTGCCCGCAGCGTACTGGAAACCCTCAAAAACGCCAATGGGAAATACGGCATCACGGTGGTGTCCAACCTGCACCAGCTTGACTATGCACGGGAATTTTGCAGCCGGGTGATCGGCCTGAACGGGGGGCGGATCGTATATGACGGCCCACCAGACCAGCTCTGCGCTGCAACAGTTTCGCAGATTTATCATAAGGACCATCCTGATCATCACGACAACAATTGTTTTTCAAATCCATTTACCCCCGCCTCGCTCCCGCTTCCGATGTGCCCGGTTTAGAGTGGCAATCCCCGGGAATCATTACCGGCGTTGGTATCAACTTAATTGGTAAATTCTTGTTCTATCTTTCACATCAAGCAAAAGGAGAAAATACGATGAAAAAGCTTTTTAAAGCAGTTGCCACCCTTGCCCTGACGCTCTGTATGCCTATGGCCGCCCTGGCCGCCCCCGCCGACTGGCCGAAGGAGTTGAACTTCGGCCTGATTCCCACCGAATCGGCCGAAGGGATTACCGATCGTTATGATGGTCTTGCCAAACACATTGAAAAAAAACTCGGCATTCCGGTAAAAATGCATGTGGCTACGGACTATGCCGGGATGATTACCGCCATGCAGTTCAAGCATGAGGACGTGGCTTATTTTGGTCCGAAATCCTATGTGGAGGCGGCTGCGCGGGCCAATGCGGAAGCTTTTGTAATGGAAGTCCTGGAAGATGGAACCATGGGCTACCACGGTGTGATCATTACCAGAAAGGATTCCGGCATCAAAAATATGGAAGAAGCCAAAGGCAAGGTCTGGGCCTTTACCGATCCCAACTCCACCAGCGGCACGCTGGTTCCGACCGTCTATTTTTATAAAGTGATGAAGATAGATCCGGAGAAGTATTTCTCCAAGGTGATTTATTCCGGCAGTCACGAAGCATCCATAATGGCGGTAAAGGCGGGCAAAATTGACATTGCCTCCACCAACGATCTGGATCTGGAACGCGGCAATGGCAAACAATGGAATTCGGACAAAGATTTTCAAATACTCTGGACCTCCGATTTGATTCCCGGCTCCCCCATGGCCTATCGCAAGGATCTGCCGGAATCCCTGAAAAAAGCGCTCAAGGAAGCGTTTCTCTCCTACGATGACAAAGAAGGCTTGAAAAAGCTCAAACTCAAGGGATTTGCCGCTACGGACGATAAAACCTACGATCCCATCCGCGATCAGATTGAAGTCAAAAAGCAGCTCGGAAACAAATAAGTGCAATCCCCGCGGTCGGCACTCTCGGGAGCCGACCGCGGTCCCTTTTAGCCGGCAACAGACAACTTGCCATAGGAATTCTTAAGTTATGCATCTCGATGAGATAAAGCGCCAGACCAACCCATTCCATCCCTATAACATCATGGTCGCGGTCGTGAGTCTGATCATCTTGGCATGGTGCTGGCGCTCAACTGAAATGAGTGTCGGCGCATTATTGGCTGGTTGGGGCAATATGATCACCTATATTTCCGGAAACCCGGAGATCAGAGACAGTGGATTTTTCCCTCCCAGCTTGCATGGCCCCAAGCTCTTGAAATACCTTCTTTCCATGCTGGAGACGGTGCAGATGGCCGTTCTGGCGCTGATTCTCTCTGTGGTGATTGCTTTTCCGGCCTCATTATTTGCTTCCAGGAACACGCTCAACATTATCATTCCCGGTAATCATGGGCCGGCGAGATTCCTGAAAAACGCAATCTACACTGCGGTCAGATTTTTTGCCAACCTCAGTCGATCCATCAACGAGGTCATTTGGGCGCTGCTCTTTGTCTCCGCTGTAGGTCTGGGT
>Ga0268283_1000053_pt1 | contig 119105 bp, 88 predicted proteins | sample saktaG_13_FD_190140 | JGI IMG/M metagenome (GOLD analysis project Ga0268283, IMG submission 190140) | Saline water microbial communities from Sakinaw Lake, British Columbia, Canada - sak_2013_06_06_36m | ecosystem: Environmental > Aquatic > Non-marine Saline and Alkaline > Saline ...
ACAACGAAAAGCTCCCTGATGCCGACTCAAAAGACCCCGCTTATAACAATGCAATGCCAGCCATTTACCAGAGGTGGTATCGTTTTGTTCTGCTTACTGGTACCAGTTTAGATCAGGGTCAAAATTCAGCAAAATCAACTTCTCAACGCTGTCCTGCATAATCTGCCGGATTTACCGCATAATCCGGTAGAAGGACAGTTGTATTACAATACAGGTAAGTTCGCCGCGTATCTTTGGAACGGAAGTTATTGGATTCCCTGGGGAGAATATTCCGGAGGCCAGAGCCAGGAAGTCAAACAATACATGCTGAATATCCCTAATCCTTCGACCAAATCTTCAATGGTCTTTGTAAGATTATACGAGGACCAGACAGTTGTGAGGATCGATTCTCATTTTAGTACCGATGCTTCCGTGGATTTTCATATTGAGTGTCGGCAATCTGTCAATGAAATAGGTGTTAATATCACTGATGAACCAATCCAGGCAATTTACGCCGGTACTGAAACGACAGTATTTTCAAATGATTATCTGACGAAGGACAACTGGCTTTATTTAGAAATTGTTATCAGAGAAGGAACAATCGAGACACCTATTGAAGGCCAGCCGGCAGAGCCTCCTGTTGATGGTGAGATTCTTGGTCTGCTGACGATAACGATCACCTGCATTGTCAGGTAATCGTTATTTCTCCAGATTTCTTAACTAAAGAAGGGGTTTGAAAAGATAAATTCAGCACCCTGGTCTTTTTTATAATTATCTTTGCATCGACTTACCATTTTTTTATTTACAGACAAGAACGGGCATTTGCCCGTTGTAAGTGTTTAAGAAACACAATCATAGTTCTTGTCTGAACAATGGTAAGTCGGTACAACGGGTTTTTTAGTGGTTAAAAAATTCGTATGATACTATCTACAAAGCACCTCGAAATATTTATGCAGTGCAGTCAAAAGACAGCACAAAGACGCGCGAAAGAAATCAGAGACCATTACGGGATTAAGCACATTACGGTGTACCATCTTGCAGAATACTTGGGTATTTCGCCGGCTCATCTTGCTTCCTATTGGGCATATGAGGCAAGTAAACCAAATGCAGAAAAGTTAGTATTTCCTCATCTAAAGACAAAAAAGGACAAATAAGGTCAAGAACAGTAAAGAAAGGAACAGTATTTTCTCAATCACATTCATACATGTACTTTTGTGAATAAATAGACACTCAATGCCCAAGAAACCCAAAATACTGCCTGGTCTTACGAATTCCCGATCCCAAAAACAGGTTAAAAAGCTAATGAAACTGCCTAAGATTGTTCTGGCTGAACTTGTTCAGAATTACGAGGCTTGTTTCCGAGAGGCTTCGAAAAAGCCTTGATCATCTGTTCTTTCATTATTTGCTTTTCCAATCTTGCATAAATCAGTGTTGTTTCAATTTTATTGTGGCCAAGGATGCTCGATATTGTGGTGATAGGGACTCCCTTTCTCAACATCCAGGTTGCAGCCGTGTGGCGCAGCACGTAGGTTGATAATACCTTTGTGATGCCACAACTTGCAGCAAGTATTTTAAGATCGAGATTGTATTTCTGCAGACCCTTGCAGGGGATCAACCTGTTATTTCCGGCATAGCGGTCAATGATCTCAACCGCTTCCGGTAAAAGATATATGGTATACATTTCCCCGGACTTTTTTCGCAATCCTTCAATCCATACATCCGATCCATCCCTTCGTAAATTATTTTTAGTAAGGCATTCCAGGTCCCGGTGGGTTATGCCGGTGAACAGTTGGAATACGGCGCAATCCCGGGTCAGTGAGGCTGGTTGGTTTAACAGGGCTTCAATTTCATTTTCATCCAACCGGGTTCTTATTTTATTCTTTCCTCTATCAACGTTGAATTTCAGATAGGGATTCGAGCTGTAATCCATGAGGTTTGCCTTGGTTGCCATGGTGATGTAGGTCTTTACTACCTGATGATGTTTGGCAACAGAGGTTTGAGCTTTCAATTCCTTTGAAATGAACTGGTCAAATGAGACTATATTCATGTAGGTGAGGTCCGTATATCGTATGATACCATGCTGTTCCAGCCTGTTTGCTACTCTGGTATGCAGAAACCTGGTACCAGGGGCAATATCATTCCTGGCAGCTATCTGATCACGCATGAAAGCCACAAACGATCCGGTATCTTGTTCTCCCAAGGCTACATTTACCTCATTTGCAGTTAGTCGCATGTTTTTTTCAATCAGGATAAGCTCATGGGCCCTGATTTTCGCAATCTTTTCTGCTATCTGGTTATTGAGCCGGGTGGCAAATGGCCCGGTAATCTGCCTGGATTTGGAATCCCATTCAGATGATGTTATCTTTAATCCGGTACCAACATATTTTTGTTTTCCATTCGGCAGAAGGATTTCAATTTGAACCAATGCAGCGCCTGCCTGTCCCTTCCGGTTCCACACAACCTTGTATGTAGCGTAGTTTCTCATGGTATTATTTTGGTATTAGTTTCAGTATTGAATTGGTATTAGAATTTATGCAATATTACGCATTATTTAACTTTATTTAATCAATTTGAAAAAATAAAATATCACTTGAAAACCATTGTCAATACTGTAATTACGTTGATTACCAGGCAAAAAAAAAGGAGACCATTACGTCTCCTGGGTGATCCCGGCGCGATTCGAACGCGCGACCCACAGCTTAGAAGGCTGTTGCTCTATCCAACTGAGCTACGGGACCCCAATTGGACTGCAAAAGTAACAAATATTAAGTTTTGAACAAATGATCGGGGCTTTCACGGGAAATCTTAATTTTGTAAAACACATTTTTGTCTAAAAACTATATCACATGCGTATATTACGTGATAATGTTATCGGTGTCGTCATCGATTTCCAGGAACGGATATTCCCGGCCATATGGGAATATGAAAAGCTGGAAAAAAATGTTCCCATCCTGATCTCAGGACTGAAGGCGCTCGGTATTCCCCTGATGGTGACAGAACAGTATGTCAAGGGACTTGGACCTACCGTGCCCGTAATTGCCGAAACCATACAGGGAATCGAACGGATTGAAAAAGCATCCTTCAGCTGTTGCGACGAACCAAGCTTTATGATGGGACTGGCCTCATCGGGAAAGGATTATGTGATTGTTTCCGGAATAGAGAGCCACGTTTGTGTGCTTCAAACGGTGATTGATCTAAAGCATCACGGATATAATTCCATCGTGGTTGAGGACTGCATCTCATCCCGGAAGGAAAACGATAAAAGGATTGCACTGGAGCGGATGAGGCAGGAGGGGGTGATCATTACAACCTATGAAGCCATCCTGTTTGAACTGCTCCGATACTCCGGCGGCGACACCTTCAAGGCGATTTCAAGGCTGGTGAAATAATATGATTTGAGATTTGATTTTTGAGTTTACTTATGTCCACTGAAGAATTGACCAACGGTAATGGTGACCATCCCGAACTTGAATCGGGAACATTGCAGGAAACGGTTCACCTTTCGGAGATGTATCAGAATTGGTTCCTTGATTATGCCTCTTATGTCATACTGGAGCGGGCTGTCCCTGAGATAACCGATGGTTTGAAACCTGTGCAGAGAAGAATCCTTCATGCCATGAAGGAGCTGGATGACGGCCGGTACAACAAGGTTGCCAACATCATTGGCCATACGATGAAATATCATCCTCACGGGGATGCATCCATCGGGGACGCCTTGGTGCAACTTGGACAGAAGGACCTGCTGATCGACTGCCAGGGGAACTGGGGCAACATCCTTACCGGCGACAGCGCCGCCGCTCCCCGTTACATTGAAGCGCGTCCTTCGAAATTTGCACATGAAGTTTTATTCAATGCCAAGACGACCGTCTGGCAGGCCTCCTATGATGGCCGGAACAAGGAGCCGGTTGCCTTGCCGGCCAAATTCCCCCTTCTGCTTGCCCAGGGAGTGGAAGGCATCGCCGTAGGACTTGCCTCAAAAATCCTTCCGCATAACTTTAATGAACTGATTGACGCTTCGGTAAAAATTCTCCAGGATAAGGAATTTGAACTCTTTCCCGATTTTCTTACAGGAGGGATGGTCGATGTGTCGCGATACAACGACGGCCTCCGGGGAGGTAAGATCCGCCTGAGGGCAAAGATCATCCTCGAAGATAGAAAAACACTGGTCATCCGCGAAATCCCTTATGGCACCACCACAGGATCCATCATCGATTCCATCCTGACTGCCAATGACAAAGGAAAGATCAAAATCAGGAAAATAGATGACAATACTGCTGCCGATGTGGAGATCCTGATCCACCTGGCACCCGGGGTTTCACCCGATACCACCATGGATGCGCTGTATGCCTTTACCGAATGTGAAGTGTCCATTTCACCCAACGCCTGTGTGATTGAGAACGGAAAACCGCGTTTTATGGGAGTTTCCGAAATACTCAGGGTGAATACACAGCGCACGGTTGACCTTCTGAGGATGGAACTGGATATCAGGCGACAGGAATTGCTCGATCAGCTCCACTATAATTCGCTGGAGAAAATTTTCATCGAAAACGAGGTGTACGAGGGGATCAAGAAGTGCAAGACGACCGAGGAAATTGATGCTGCCATTTTCAGGGGGCTGAAACCCTTTGCAAAGCAGATCATCCGGCCGGTTTCAGAAGATGACGTTCATAAATTGAGAAAAATACCCATCGAACGGATTTCCCGTTACAATGCCGCCAGGGCTGAGGAGGTCATGGCGACGATCAAGGTGGAGATGGACGTGGTCGAAAATCATCTTGCGCACCTGATCGATTATGCCATTGAATATTTCAGGCAGATCCGTAAGAAATACGGTAAAAACCGCGACCGGCGGACTGAAATCAGAAGTTTCGACAACATCGAGGCAGCCAAGGTTGCTGCAGCCAACGAAAAACTTTATGTGAACCGTGAGGAGGGTTTTGCCGGGACCAGTTTAAAGAAGAATGAATTCGTGTGCGATTGCTCCGATATTGACGACATCATTGTTTTTCGTGACGATGGAACCTTTCTTGTCGTTAAGGTTGCCGACAAGATGTTCGTTGGCCAGAATATCATTCACATTGCCATTTTCAACAAGAATGACAACCGTACCGTTTATAACCTGATTTACCGGGATGGAAAAAACGGCAAGATCATGGTCAAGCGGTTCAGCGTGCTTGGGGTGACCAGGGATAAGGAATATGCCGTTACCAAAGGGACACCGGGTTCAAAGGTGTTATATTTCACAGCCAATCCGAATGGGGAGGCTGAAGTGGTGAGGGTTGACCTGAAGCCCAAACCCCGCCTGAAAAAGAGCTCGTTTGATTTTAACTTCGCCGACATTGTCATTAAAGGGCGAAGTTCTATTGGCAATACGCTTTCAAAGTATGCTGTCAGGAAAATCGAACAGCGGCAGGAGGGGATATCTACCCTTGGTTCCCTGAATATCTGGTATGATGAGACTGTTCAACGCCTCAATAACGATGAGCGTGGTGTGCTCCTGGGCGCTTTCTCGGGCGCTGATCGTATTATCACATTCATGCAGTCAGGTTATTATCGAATCACCTCCTTCGATTTGTCCACCCACTTTGATGAGGAGATGATGCGCATCGAGAAATACCTTCCCGGCAGGGTGTATACTGCTGTTTACCAGGAAAATCAAACAAAACATTACTATGTAAAGCGATTTAAAGCCGAGTTGACAGAGAAAAAAGTTGAATTTGTCGAGAATGCCGACCGGCTTATCCTCTTCTCTGCTGATCGCCATCCGAGAATTGAGCTGTTGTTTGACATGAAATTAAAGACCAAAGGGGATGAACAGGAGGAGATCATTGTACATGAGTTTATCGGAGTCAAAGGATTAAAGGCCAAAGGGAAGCGGTTATCCCTTCATGCCATTAAGAAGCTCACGTGGCTTGAACCCATGATCATTGAGGAGCCGGCCATTGAAAGTGAATTTGCCACGAAGGATGAGGAAGCCGAAGAGGCTGATCGGCCTCATACATTGGTGGAGCCTTCCCCTTCTGATACCATGGGAGAGATATCGGGAACCCTGACAGAGATTCCGGAGGAGTCCGCTATTCCTAAGAAAAGGGGCAGGAAAAAGAAGCAGGAACCCGGCGCTGAACCACCCAAAGAGGGGGCAGATTCGGGGGATCTTATACAGATGGAACTGCCCTTGTAGTGAACGAATGAATACCCCTGTTGGTGAAGTTGAATAAAAATTTTAATAAATGGTCGACGATAAAGTATTGCAAATTTCAGAAGATGTCAGTTGGATTGGTGTTCTTGATCGTGACATTGTCACCTTTGATGTTGTGATGGAGACGAAATTCGGAACCACTTACAATTCCTATTTTATCAATGCCGCGAAAAAAACCGTTGTCGACACGGTCAAAGAGAAATTCTGGGAAACCTATCTTGCCAAGTTGAAAAAATGTGTTAACCCGGAAGAGATCGAATACATCATCTTAAATCACACGGAACCTGACCATTCAGGGTGTGTTGCCCGGTTGCTTGAAATCGCCCCGAACGCCCGGGTGGTCGGCAGTGGGAATGCCATCAGGTATCTCAAAGATTTACTTGGATTCGAATTTCAGCACCAGATCGTAAAGGATGGACAAACGCTGGATCTTGGAAATAAAACGCTTCAGTTTGTTGCTGCTGCGAATCTTCACTGGCCGGATACCATCATGACCTATCTCCGCGGGGACAGCATTTTGTTTACCTGCGATATTTTTGGAGAACACTACTGTAATGAGGCAGTTTTCGATGATCTGGTTGGTGACTTTGACGATGCTTTCAGATATTATTTCGATGTGATCATGAAGCCATATAGCAGATTCATGCTTCAGGCGATTGAGCGGATAAGGACCTTTGATATTTCTGTTATCTGTCCGGGCCACGGCGCGGTACTGAGGAAAAACTGGAAAAAGTATGTCGACCTTTCAGAACAATACGCCCGTGAAGCAATACATGACCAACAGCCGAACCGCGTTTTCCTGGGTTATGTTTCGGCCTACCGGAATACAGGAGCCATTGCCGCGATGATTGCTGAAGGGATAAAAAAGGCCGGCGATATTGAAGTTGATCTCTGCGATCTCGAGCACATGGATATGGCAACGATCGAGCATAAGCTTATCCAGGCATCTGCCTTCGTTTTAGGATGTCCCACATTCAACCAGAATATCCTGCTTCCGATTTACCAGGTTTTCGCACTGATTAATCCGATTCGCGACCGCAATAAACTGGCCGCTGCGTTTGGTTCCTACGGATGGAGCGGGGAGGGGGCGAAAATAATGGTTTCAGCATTGAATTCACTGAAGCTCAATGTGGTGGATGAGGGTTTGATGATCAAATTCACCCCTCATAGCGAGGTAAAGGATAAATGCATCGAATACGGTCATCAGTTTGGAATGAAACTGTTAAATGGAACTTGAATTTCGCCGGGTTGAATTCTCCCGGCGCAGGACAGATCAATCGTGAATGAAAACAAATACTAAATTTGTAAATTCAAAGTTATATTGGGAATAAAGAATTGGCTTCAAAGGTGAGATTCGGAATTCGATCAATCATATTTTCCATTTGGATTGTGTCAGGGATATTGATCCTTTCATCCTGCCTGCCTGAACGTAAAATCGCGAATGATTTTATTCAATCGCAGAATGTGTTGAATCTGCTGGTTAATCCGCCCGAGTTTGTTTTTAAATACAACCACAAGGGTGAAATTGTCGAAGGATTTGACTCATTGTCCGAATCAAAACAAGATTCAGCTCTTTGGTCATCCAGCCTGTTCGTTCAGTATCTTAACGACAGCATTGTCCTTGAAACCTATATGAACAAATTTATAACCGAGCTCCGCGACCTGGGATTTAATGTTTACCTGGCAAGCGACATCGATTCGTTCATGACCGGGAAACCCCAATCCTATATTGTGGATATCGCACAGATCCAGGTAGATGAATATTTTTATCCGCTTCTCGACCAGGAGGATTTCATGGATACAACCTATTACAAAAAAATCAATCTCAATGCCGTTGATTTCAGCTGCTGGTTTGAGCTTCATAAGGCCAATACGGAGAATGCAAAAAAAATGGTGCTTTATTCCTCCAGTACATCCTACGACTCATTTGACGGACGATTTTTTAATGACCCGTTTACAGGCGCGGTGCGCTATAAATATACCATCGATACTTTGAATATCAAGGATGTAAATGCCATGGCAACCTATCTTGGGAAGAAGCATGCAGATTATTTGTATGATTACTTTATGAATCAATACATTGCCAAGCATTTGCCTGATGGCATGAAAATGATGGATTATTACCACTATGACCGGAACCGCAAAACCTTCACCCCCGCCTACGACGAACGGTTCGACATCCTGGGATCGAAGTAAATTACCAATTACCAATTACCAATTACCAATTTTTACTTCATTACTCCATTACTTCATTACTTCTTACCCTGTTACCCTGTTACCCTGTCACCCTGTCACCCTTTTTATTTCGCCCTTGCATAAGGAACATCGGCCTGGCTGCCAAAATCACCTTTCAGATATTTGAAATACCCGGCAATGGCAATCATGGCAGCATTATCCGTTGAATATTGCAGGGGAGGAATAAAGATGTTCCATCCGTATTTGTCACGGGCATTTTCAAGGGACTTGCGCAATCCGGAATTGGCTGAGACACCGCCAGCAATGGCCACATCAGGCCATTCATGGGCAGGGTTGAGGTTCCGTGTTTTTTCCATCGCCATACAAAGCTTTACCATAAGCATGTCGACAATGGTAGCCTGGATGGAGGCACAAAGATCATTTTTATTCTTTTCAATGAAGGCCGGGTCTTCTTTTAACCTGTCGCGCAGAAAATAGAGAATGGAGGTCTTTAGCCCGCTGAAGCTGAAATTGAGCCCGGGAATGTTGGGCTTTGAGAATGTGAATCGCCCGGGATCACCCAGTTGCGCATACTGATCGATCAATGGTCCCCCGGGATATGGAATGCCCATGATCTTGGCCGATTTATCAAATGCTTCACCGGCTGCATCATCAATGGTTTGTCCGATCACCTCCATATCAAAATAATCCCGAAGCAGGACGAATTGCGTATGTCCGCCGGATACGGTCAAACAAAGGAACGGAAACCTTGGGATGGGGTTTGTCCTGCCGGTATTTCTGATAAAATGGCTCAGGATGTGGGCTTGCAGGTGATCCACCTCGATAAGCGGGATATTCAATCCAAGAGAAAGAGCCTTGGCAAAGGAGGTCCCGACCAGCAGCGATCCCAGAAGACCGGGACCCCGTGTAAATGCGATGGCGGAAAGTTGATTTTTACCTATATTTGCTTTTTGTATGGCAGTTTCAATTACAGGGATAATGTTTTGCTGATGCGCACGCGAAGCCAGTTCAGGGACAACGCCCCCGAAATTTTTATGAACATCCTGGCCGGCAGTGATATTTGAAATGATGACATCATCCATGATAACAGCCGCTGCCGTATCATCACAGGAAGATTCGATGCCGAGAATATAAGTTTGCATAATTAAAGGCGAAATTACCATAAAAACGGGTTCAAAAATACTACTTTATCTTGTCACAGTGATTTTGGCGCTGCTGACCACCCTCTATTTGGTTTTACGGAGCGATAGGGTGCAAACCATGCTGGTGCGCCTGGCCGCTGATTATCTCTCGAAGGAGATGAAAACAGATATCCGGATCACCGGATTGGGTTTGTCATTCAAGAATGGACTTCTTATCGAGGGGATATCAGTCCGTGATCTTCACCATGAAATTCTTTTTTCAGCAAACACCTTGGGGCTCAGGCCTGGACGTATATCCCTGAAGAACCATCATGTGAATCTTAACCAGGTCTTTATTGAGAAGGGAAATATTCAGTTAATTACCCATCGCGGAGATAGTACGCTTAACCTGCAGTTTATCGTTGATTATTTCTCGTCGACAGATACGATAACCAAAACCGATACCACGGCCTCCTCCCCCTGGGGAATTTCAATCTCAGCCGTCAACCTTTCGGACACAAAATTTCATTTACAGGATCAAAATGAACCTCTCTCTCCCGAAGGGATGGATTATACGAATATAGATGTTTCGGGAATCAACCTCGAACTGACCGATATTGCATTCGATGCAGATACCATTCATGCAAATATCAAACACCTGTCGGCCAGGGAACGCTGCGGATTTGTACTTCACAACTTAAGCGGTGAATTTCAGGTCGGCCCGAAATTTCTTAAAGCACATAATCTGAAGATCCTCACGGATCACTCTGACCTGGCACTGACCTTTGATTTTTTGTATGACCGCTGGAACGCTTACAACGATTTTCTGAACAAAGTTACCATTCAGACCAAGATTGAACCATCCTATCTTGACCTTCAGGATATCGGATATTTTGCCCCGGAACTGCTGGTGATGAAGGACAGGATCCGATTGTCGGGCAGTATCAAAGGAACGGTAAGCAATTTCAAGGCCCGCGATTTTCGCTTTGCTTTCGGAAAAAACACCTTTTTTTACGGGAATGTCAGTGCACTGGGGTTGCCCAATGTGGAAGAAACATTCATTGATTTGAATGTCAAAGCGATGAATACCAATAAGGAGGATATCGAATCGATGCTGATCCCGGGCGACATGCGCCATGTTGAATTACCCGGAATGCTTGCCAATTTTGGCGTTGTGAACCTGAGGGGGGTCTTTACCGGTTTTTACAATGATTTTGTGGCCAATGCGCATGTCAATACCAACCTGGGCTCTCTCAGTGCCGATCTTTCGCTGAAAAAACAGAAAGGGAGCAAACTTATAGGATACACAGGCCAGTTGAATGTCATCTCCTTTGATATCGGGAAACTGACCGGCAACCAGAAATACCTTGGCATCATCACCATGAAGTCGGATATAAACGGGAAGGGTTTCAAACTGAATGAAGCCGATCTTAAAATGAATGTCCGCATCGATTCGGTTTACCTGAATAATTACAATTTCAAGAACCTCGATATTTCCGGATCTTTGATTGACAAGCAATTTACCGGGTTGCTCAGTGTCGACGATCCAAATCTGCATCTCGATTTCAACGGGCTTGTCAATATGGGAGACAGCCTGCCGGAATTTGATTTCAAGGCACAGATCCATCATGCCCAATTATTTGATCTTCACCTGCTTAAACGTGATTCCGTCGAAAACCTTGCTGCCTTTCTGAAGGTGAATTTTAAAGGGACCAATCTGGATAATATCGATGGGTCGATCATAATTGACAATACAATCTATGCCGAGGGAACCAAGGTTATCACCATGCATAACCTTTCGCTTCTGACCAGGCAGGATACCGCAGCCGGCAAGAGTTACCACCTTCAGTCCGATTTCGTAGATGCAGACATAACAGGTGCCTTTTCATTCAAGGCGCTGGTTCCGTCATTAAGCACCTTCATTCAGAATTACCTGGCCTCCTTCAACATGAACGATTCGTTGATTGCGCTGAGTCAGACGCAGTCAAACCAAAAGATGAACTACGAGGTGCGTTTCAGGAACTCAGACGAGATTACGAATGTTTTTTTACCTTTTCTCCGGATAGCACCCAACTCGATGTTGCATGGGTATTATAACGAAGAGAAGGGATCTCTGGTGATGAAAGGAAGTTCTCCTGCGATTTTCATCAATAATATCGAACTGAACAACTGGTACCTGGATGCTGAGAATAAGATGAATGACATGACCATTCGTACAGGTGCATCAATGGTTTACTTCAAGAAGGCTGACAAAAAGGATTCGCTGGAGGTGAAAATTGATTCATTCCAGGTGGTTTCGAATTTAAGGCATGACAGTATCCTTTATTCCATGAATTGGGTCGGTAATGCCAGGAAGAGCGAACTGGCAGGATTTGCGAGTTTCCGCGACAGTCCTGTTATTAAAGTGAAGTTGGACCGCTGCCACGTATTCCTGAATGAAAAATACTGGGGCGTTGATCCGGAAAATTTTGTCAGCATTGATACATCCTCGGTCTTGCTGTCCAAAATCGGATTTATTTCCGGGGAGCAGTATCTCAAAATAAATGGGAAACTATCCGGTTCCAGGGCCGATACATTGAATATTGATTTTAACAAGGTAGACATCTCCCGGCTGGATCAGTTGATCGGCGGTGCCCAGGTTGATGTGGATGGCATCCTGAGCGGGCATGTGAGGATTGCCAAACCTTATGCCAATATCGCCGTTCTGTCGGACCTGCGTATCGATAAATTCAAATTCAACAAGGAGTTATTGGGCGATGCTACGTTCAGTATTTTGTTTGATGCAGAGACCTTCAGATTTGACGTTAAATCTCAAATCTACTATACCGGCAATATCGGTACGAACATTCCATTTTCCCTTACAGGAAGTTATTTTTTTGATAAAAAAAATCCTCACTTTGATTTCGATCTGTCCCTGAAAAACCTGAATTTACGGATGCTTGGTCCTTTTGTTTCCGACTTTATGTCGGGAGTCAACGGATTGGCATCAGGACAGGTTAAAATCAAGGGATCATTTGAAAAGCCTTCCATTACCGGCCAGCTCAAACTGATGCGTACTGAGTTTAAAATCAATTACCTGAATGTTCCTTATTCTTTTGCCGATGTGGTGACCATTGATACCAATGGCTTCTTCTTTAAAAATATCACCATCTTCGATTCATTGGGTCATAAAGCAGTGCTAAACGGGCAGATCACGCACAACTACTTCCGCAATCTCCGGCTGGGTTTGAATGTTGAGATGAATGATTTTGCTGCCTTTAACAATACCCGGGCACAGAACAGCATTTTTTACGGTAATGCCCGTGCGACAGGAAATGCAACAGTGACAGGACCATTCGAGAATATCAATATCACTGTTAAGGCCTCAAATGGCGGTAAAACCCATGTGGTGATCCCGATTGACCTGACCCAGTCGGTGGGTCAAAACGACTATATCATATTCGTCAATACCAATGTGGATTCGGTTGGAACAGTGAAGGAAAAACCGCCTATAAATACAACTGGTTTGTCGCTGGATCTTGGTTTGAGGGTAACCCAGGATGCTGAGGTGGAGGTGTTTTTTCCTGACCAGTTAGGGAATTTGAAGGCATCCGGTACAGGTAATTTTTTGTTGGGAATGACTCCGACAACACCATTCACTTTGTCCGGAAGGTATTCACTTACCAAAGGATTTTTTCTTTTTCAGTTTAAAAATCTGTTGAGGTTGCCAATGTCGATCAAGGAGGGAAGCACCATCAGCTGGAGTGGAAATCCTACGGATGCAAATATTGCCATCAGCGCTGTTTACAAAACCAAAGCCCCGTTGAAAGGTCTTACCACCAGCCCGGAAGAAGAGGGTGTCCGGATCCCGGTGGAATGCATTGTCAGGCTGGGCGGAAAACTGATGAATCCTGAAATGTCATTTGCCATCAATTTACCAAATGTGGAGGAGAGCATCCGAAACCTGGTTTATTCCAGCATTGATACAAACAATGCAACCACCATGACGGAACAGGTAGTCTATCTCATGGTTCTGAACCAGTTCAAGCCGGTTGTTGCAACATCCAGCACCGTTGATGTCGGTGCAACATCCATGTCGCTGGTCACCAATCAGATCAACAGCATGCTGTCCCAGATATCATCGAATGTCAATGTGAATATGAATTACAAACCGGGATCAAGTACCACCAACCAGGAATTTGATGTCGGGATATCCACCCAGCTTTTCGATGACCGCCTGCTGATTGACGGAACATTCGGGATGAATTCATACAGCAATTCCGCCATAAAGCAATCGAGTACCATTGTGGGTGATATCAATGTGGAATATGTACTCACCAAGAACCGGAGGTGGCGCGTTCGTGCCTTTAACCGCACCAATACGTTGAATATCCTGAACAACAATTCGCCCTATACACAGGGAGTCGGGCTTAAATTTCAGCGTGATTTCACAACCTTCGGGGAATTGTTTTCCTGGAGTAAAAAGAAAAAGGAATAGGACGGGGTAAATTGTATTTGAGGCGAATGTTGGCTTAAAAAATGAGATATGAAAAATTTTGTAAAAAACATATTTGTATTTTTCCTGGTGACTTTTTTGCCGGGAGCGGCGCTCCATGCGCAGGTTGTCATTGATCAGTCCGACATGCCCTCCCCGGGTGACACCTTGAGGGTGAGTGTGTCAAATGTGGTTCCGGCAGGATTTTCGAAAACGGCGATGGACACCTCCTGGAATTTTGCCGCCCTGGAGGCCCTGAGTCAACGGGTTGACACCTTCGTAGCCGCCACCTCAACCCCTTCGGGTTACCAGTTGTTTTTCGTTTTGCTTGGAGGCGCGAACCTGGCCTCACCACGAAACGGGAACCTCATCCCGGGGTTACCGCTGTCACAGGGTTTTTCCTTTTATAAGAACAGTGCGGCATCCTTCAGCGACCTGGGTTCAGCTTATACCATCCAGGGACTTCCTTTCCCTGCAAAATACAATAACCCCGACAAATACTATGAGTTTCCGCTTTTACCTGGTAAGACATGGTCATCAGACGCATACTTCTCGATTGCGGTGCCTGGCCTCGCCTCATACACAACCGAGCGGATTCGTTCAAATCTCGTTGACGGGTGGGGAACACTTATAACCCCGTTTGGGACCTATGAAACGGTGCGGGTGAAATCGACCCTCATGATCCATGACAGTGTTTACATCGATTCGCTGAATATTGGCTTCCCAATCATACGGAACATCACAGAATACAAATGGCTGGCAAAGGGACAGGGAATTCCGTTGCTTCAGATCAGTGAAGAGGGGGCGCTTGTTACGGCCATTTACCGTGATATCTTCCGGTTCCCGGTGAACCAGTTATCTGTTTCACTGGGTCCTGATACCTCGGTATTGAAGGGGACCACCATCACGCTTCACGCGGCGATAAACAATGGCACACCCCCTTACCAGGTTTTCTGGAGTACGCTGGAAACCACCGATTCCATTCATATCACTGTTCAGAATACACGCACCTACAGTGTGATTGTGGTAGATGCCTTGCAGAATATCGGAACCGCCCAAAAAGTGGTCACGGTGAAATATGCACCCGGGGTGGAGGAACACCAGGAAAAAATGGTAAAGGTTTATCCGAATCCCGCGCGGGGATGGGTCCGGGTTGAAATTCCTGCAACAAGCGCAAAAGCTACGTTCCAGATATTGACACCACAGGGAAAAACAGAAAGTAAATTTCTTGTATCTCCATCCAACGGTAAATTCGATGCTGATCTCTCCGGCTTGCCTGGCGGAATTCATTTTATCCGGGTGATAACCGAAAGCGAAGTTTATTCCGGTAAAGTAGAAATTATCAAATGATGTCCTTCACCGTTTATCGCTCGTCTGCCGGTTCCGGAAAAACCTTCACCCTGGTCAAGGAGTACCTAAAAATACTCCTGCTTGAACCTGCAGATTTCAGGCACATCCTGGCGATCACCTTTACCAACAAGGCAGCCAACGAGATGAAAGAGCGGGTTCTGAAAGCGCTGACCTCACTCGCAAAGGGAGACCAGTCGGCCGATGCATCCGCCAGGGGATCACTGCTGCCCCTGCTGTCAGAGGAAACAGGGATGACCACCCACGAAATTGCCCGCAATGCCTCCCTGGCCCTCGAAATGATCCTGCACAATTATGCCGATTTCTCAATCGGGACCATCGACAGTTTTTCCCACAAGCTCATCCGCACCTTTGCCCACGACTTTGGCTTGCCGGTAAATTTCATTGTGGAGCTTGATGCTGACGAAATCCTCGCTACCTCAGTTGACCTTTTACTGGACAGGGTAGGAGATGATCAGGAACTGACCAACCTTCTGGTTAAATTTCTTGAAGCCCGTATGGATGATGACCTGGGCTGGAATATTGATGAGATACTGGCAAATTTTGCACATTTACTGCTTGATGAAGATGGCCAGGCAAGGATTGGCAAATTGAAGCATATTACACTGGAGAAGTTTCAATCAATATCCCTGATGCTTCACCGCCGGATGGCCGAATTCGAGAAAAATATCAGCGGGATCGGAAAAGAGGCAACCGCGCTGATTCATGAACAGGATATTCCGGCGGATGCCTTCTTTCACGGCACCAGCGGGATCGGAAAATATTTTGAAAACCTGGCTGCCGGAAAAATGGATAAGCTGGAACCCAATTCGTATGTCGTAACAACAGTGGAGGAGGACAAATGGTTTTCGGGAAAAGTGTCGGCCCAGGCCCGTGCCGGCATTGAATCCATTAAACCTGCGTTGCTCGACATTTACGAAAAACTTCAGGTTGAGCTGGCAACACATAAATCGGACTATGTTCTCCGCCGGCTGCTGTCGAAAACGATCTATCCCTTATCGGTGCTGAATGAAATTGAAAAGGTGCTTCACGATTTCAAGCGGCAGAATAACCTTGTTCACATTTCGGAATTCAACTCCCGGATTGCCGGGATTGTTATGAACGAGCCGGTGCCATTCATTTATGAAAGGCTTGGAGAGAAGTACCAGCACATTCTCATCGATGAGTTCCAGGACACCTCGGTACTCCAGTGGATGAATTTTATCCCCTTGGTTGAGAATGCCCTGGCGGGAGGTTTTTTTAACCTGGTTGTGGGAGATGGAAAACAGGCCATATACCGTTGGCGCAGCGGCGATGTTGAACAATTCAATGCGCTTCCCTCAATCCCGGGAAGCCAGGGCAACCCCATCCTGCAACAGCGCGAAGAGGTGCTGACCCGCCATTTCGAGATGGTGAATCTTGCACAGAATTACCGGTCAAAGACCGAGATCGTCTGCTTTAACAACCGGTTTTTCAGGGTGATCGCTGATCGCGTTCTTACAGCAGGAAAAGAAAAAATATTTGAAGGATTGGAACAGGTCCCTGATCCTGGAAAGCCGGGAGGGTATATCAGGCTGGAATTTCTTGAAGGAGAAGAGGAAGATACACAGAATTACGAAGAGGTTACGATGTCAAGAATCCTGGCGGTCATCAGGGAGTCCCTGGCTGATAAGTTCGGTTTGAGCGACATGGCCATCCTTTGCCGGAGTAATCAGAATGCCAGCTCGATCGCCCGGTTCCTGCTGGAGCAGGGGATCGATGTTATATCTTCCGAATCGTTGCTGATCGCCAATTCACCGAAGGTGCGGTTTATCATTGCCTTCCTGCGTTACCTTTTTGAACCGCCCAACGACGTTGTAATTGCAGAGATCCGCATGTATCTGAATCAATCATTGTCGAAAGGCCCTGACGAATGGCACTCCAAACGACATGAACTCACCAGGCTGCCGGTTTATGATTTATGCGAAGAGCTGATCCGGAAATTCAATCTCAGCCCGAAGCCTGATATATACCTCCAGTTCTTCCTGGACGCCGTTCTTGGGTTTTCGATCAAGATTTCTACCGGCGTGGTTGAATTTATCGAATGGTGGGGAAAAAACAGGGGAAAACTTTCCATCATTGTTTCTGAAGGGGTAGATGCAGTGCGTGTCATGACAATCCATAAAGCCAAAGGACTGCAATTCCCGCTGGTGATCCTTCCTTTTGCACAGGAAATACGTAAAAACACCAAAAGGTATCTTTGGATCGACCTGGATGAAAAGATAGCTCCCGGCCTGGAAACAGCCATCCTGAGAAGCGACAAGGAGATGGAATCAACAGTTTATAAATCTCTCTTCGTTGATGAGCAGCAAAAGTCGATGCTCGACCTGGTCAATGTGCTCTATGTTGCCATGACCCGGCCTGAAGAGCGGCTTTACATCCTGACAAAATTTCCGCCAAAAAAGAAAGAAGAGCCTGATTCCATGCCTGCCTTTTTTGATTTTTTCATGAAAAACGAAGGTGTCTGGATTGAGGATCAGCCATGGTATGAATTTGGAACAAAAGAGACTCATATTGGAAAGTTTGCACAGGAGGAAAAGGAGATGGTTTCGCCCGAAATTATGATCAGTACCAACTGGCATGATAAAATTGAGATCCGGCAAAGGGCCCCGCAAATGTGGGACATTGATCAGCCGTTGCTGAAATCGCAGTGGGGAAACAGGATCCATACGTTGCTGTCATGGATCAAAACCGCCAGGGATGTGCCATCGGCATTGCAAAAGGGCATCCTGATGGGATTGGTTGAGCAGGAGGACAGCGACAACCTCGGGAAATTACTTTGGGCAGTGATCCGTAATCCAAAGCTCGAAAGGTTTTTCAGTGACGGGGTCCAGGTGAAAACCGAAGCCGAAATTCTGGTCCCTGAGGGTTCATTTTATCGACCCGACCGCGTCGTATTTGATGGTGATACCGTGACCATCCTTGATTACAAAAGCGGCAAACAAAAGGAAAGTCATGCGGAGCAACTTATTACCTATGCAGGTTATATCAGGGCGATGGGCTATCAGCATATAAAACGCCACCTTGTATACCTGGAACCCGAGGTACAGGTAGTCGAGGTCTAATTTATGGTTTATGACAAAAACTGAAGAAAATATATCGCATTTATACCAGAAATGGAGCGGCGAATTACCCGGACTGATCACTCCAATGCCCGGATCGGGATCCTACAGGAGTTATTACAGGGTTCATGGGAAAAAAGGCTCAGTCATCGCAGCACACAACGAAGATATGAGGGAGAACCAGGCCTTTGTAACCTTTTCGAACCATTTCCGCGGTCAGGGATTGCCCGTTCCCGAAATCCTCGCCGACGATCCCGAAAACCGGGTGTACCTCCTTTCTGACCTGGGTGACATGACCCTTTTTCAACTGCTGACCCTTCGTCGTCCTTCAGGCACCACGGATATATTTCCGAATGAAATCCTTGAGGTCTATAAAAAGGCCTTGTTTTGGCTTCCGCTCTTTCAGGTAAAGGCCTCCGCCAACCTCGATTATTCTGTTTGCTATCCGAGGGCTGCATTCGACCGTCAGTCGATGATGTGGGATCTGAACTATTTCAAATACTACTTCCTCAAACTGGCAAAGATCCCTTTTGATGAACAGGCGCTGGAAGATGATTTTTCTGCTCTTTGTGATCTCCTGCTGCAGGCTGATTCGGATTTCTTCCTGTTTCGTGATTTTCAGTCGCGTAACATCATGGTCGTGAATAATGAACCCTGGTTTATCGATTACCAGGGCGGACGGAAGGGGGCCCTGCAATATGATGTGGCTTCATTGCTCACCGATGGGAAAGCTGATATACCGATGCCGGTGCGTGAAACATTGCTCCGGTATTACCTGGATAAACTCGCTGAGATTTACCCGGTTGATCAGGAAAAATTTTTGGGAACCTATTACGGGTTTGCACTGATCAGGATATTGCAGGCGCTGGGAGCCTACGGTTTCAGAGGCTATTATGAAAACAAGTCCCATTTTTTGCTGAGCATTCCGTATGCACTTCGCAATCTGAGCTATCTCCGCGAAAACAATCTGGTTGACTTCGGACTCGAAACCCTGATGTCGGTGATAGATGGCATGGTCGCCAATCAGGATTTATACAATCAGCAATCGGTAGATGTGAATAAGCCAGCCGGTCAGGCGGCCAATGAATTCAATAACCGGGCAGCACAAACAATACCTGGTAAAAACCTGACTGTCACCATCCGGAGTTTCTCGTATAAAAAGACAATTCCTATGGATGAAAGCGGAAACGGCGGGGGATATATTTTCGATTGCCGTGCTCTTCCCAACCCGGGCAGGTATGATGAATTCAAGCAATTGAATGGCATGGATCAGCCGGTGATCGATTTTCTGAACAAAGAGACTTCGGTGGATGAATTTCTTCATCATACATTTTCACTGGTCGATCAAAGTGTCAGGAACTATGTTGAGCGGGGGTTTGAATACCTGATGGTATCTTATGGCTGTACGGGCGGGCAGCACCGGTCGGTATACTGCGCCGAGGCGCTGTCGGAATACCTGAAAAGTAAATATGACATCCATGTAAAAACCATTCATATTCAAATGTATGAAAGCAATGATCCTTGCGGCCGGACTTGGAACACGGCTTAAACCCTTTACTGAGTCGCATCCAAAGGCACTTTTTGATGTCAATGGCAAAACCCTGCTCGAACACGCCATGGATCATCTTAAATCAGGGGGAATCAGGGAGGTGATCATCAATGTGCATCATTTTGCCAGCCAGGTCATCGATTACCTGAACCAGCATGACCAGTTCGGCATGCAGGTAACCATCTCTGATGAATCAGGAGAATTACTGGAAACGGGGGGAGGGGCTAAAAAGGCAGCCTGGTTTTTTCAGGACTGCGGGAGTTTCATTGTCAGAAATGTGGATATCCTTTCAGACCTTGACCTGATTGAAATCTCCCACGATCATCATTCATCCGGGTCACTTGCAACCCTTGCCATCCGAAGCCGCGAAACCTCCAGATATCTTCTTTTTAATGAGCAGATGCAGCTTTGTGGCTGGGAAAACCGAAAAAGCGGAGAACGCTTGCTGGTCAGGGGCGCATCATCTGTCGTTACATCCCGGGCAGCCATTGAAAACAACATCGGAGGTGACCCTTTGCATTCCTATGCTTTCAGTGGTATCCAGGTGTTGAGTCCGCAAATATTTCCCCTGATCTCTGAGACTGGCAGGTTTTCTCTTACCACGATATATCTTCGCCTTGCCACAGCACAGAAGATCACGGGATATCTCGAAAAGGGTGAGTTGTGGCAGGATGTTGGACGAATGACGAATGACCAATGACCAATAGAATCTGAACGTTACAATTTTAGGTCATTGCTTTTAGTTTCTTTCTCGCCGGGCAAAGCGAGCTCTCTTCAAACCATCTGCACCTCGGCTTGCAACTCAGGCAAATATTTATTTTTTCATGGTTCTTCACATGATTCACCCAGGCCGGATCGGAAAGCTGCGGCCTTCCCAGAGCAACGAAATCGGTCATTCCATTTCCTATTAGCCAGTCGGCCCGTTCCGCAGTTTTGATCTCGTTTACCACGACCACCGGGATCCTGACCTGGGTCTTGATCACCGTCCCGCTGTATACGATCCAGTTGTACTCGAAATCTTTTGGCGTTCGGGGCAAATTCAATAAGCTGCCCCCATGTGATACATGCAACAGATCAATTCCTGTCTTCTCAAGAAGTTTTGCAATGGCGATTCCATCCTCGAGCAGCGGAGCATTTGCACCAAGCCGGTAATCAATGATAAAGTCAACTCCGCATTTTTTTCTGATCCCGCGGATGATATCTGTGGCCAGTTTCATGTTTTTTTCAAGGCTGCCTCCAAAATCATCCTCCCGTTTGTTGAAGTAGGAGGAGGCAAACTGACTTAAAAGGTAGCCGTGAGCGCCATGGAGTTCAATCCCGTCATACCCGGCTTGCTGCGCCCGGAAGGCGCCGTCGATGAATGCCTGGCCTGTCTCTTCGATTTCATCCGTCGTAAGGGCCTGAGACCTGGGATTTTTTTCATCCATTGAAGGACCCCTGGCTTTATCTGCAGCAGTCTCCGGAGTTAAAAGTCCGGCATGATGAATCTGTAAAATCGAAAGGGCTCCTGATGCTTTAACTAAGGATGTGATCTGCTGCATGCCGGGAATATGTTCATCCGACCAGATCCCGAGCTGGAAAGGGGCCAGCCGCCCATCCTTGCGAACTGCGGTTGCCTCAGTGATGATGATGCCGGGGCCGCCTTCGGCAATTTGCCTGTAGTGTATCAGGTTGCGGTCGGTTACCAGGCCATCATCACCGGCATAATGAAAACAAGCCACCGGCGGGAAAACAATCCGGTTTTTTACGATCTTACCTTTTAGGGAGTATTCCGTGAATAGATTTAACATGGCGAATTACGAATGACAATTGACGACTGACGCGTGATGGATTGCAATATTTTCTACTTTTACCAAAGCATTTAAACCTGGATATGCTTCCATTTCTTAAGCAGGTAGCGCACTACCTGATAACGGAGTACAAAGATAATCTTTTTGACCTGTGTATCGTTTTACCGAATCGCCGTGGAGGGTTGTTTCTGAGGAAATACCTTGCCGAAGAGATCGGGAAGGTCACCTGGGCGCCAACCATTTTTTCGATCGAGGATTTCATAACAGAGATAGGAGGATTGCAGGAGGTTGAGACGCTACACCTTCTTTTTGAACTTTTTGAAATTCACAGGGAAATTGAAAAGAAGAATGCGCAATCCTTCGAGGATTTTTTGCGATGGGCGCCTCAGTTATTGAGCGATTTCAATGAAATTGACCGTTACATGGCCGATGCCAAAGAACTCTTTACAACACTGACGGAAGCCCGGGCGTTAAGCCTGTGGAACCTCGACAATCAGCCGCTTACGGAATTTGAGACAAAGTATCTTCAGTTTTATCAGTCACTGTACCTGTATTACGACCAACTTACCCGGCGGTTGCTGGCTAAAAACCAGTCATACCAGGGACTCAGTTTCCGCCAAGCAGCAACGATCATTGAAGATATTAAGGATAAATTGCCCTGGCGCCACATCGTGTTTGCAGGGTTCAATGCCCTGACCAAGGCCGAAGAGCAAATTATCGGAACCTTGCACAAGCATGGCCTGGCGACCTTGCTCTGGGATGCTGATCATTATTACCTTGATAACAGGCAGCAGGAAGCCGGTGATTTCCTGCGCGACTGGCACCATAAATGGCCGGTCAGGGATTCAGAATGGATCTCCGACGAGTTTGCCACATCTGAAAAGAGCATTGACATTATCGGTTCCCCCGACCCGCTGGGCCAGGTCAAGTACTGTGGAAACCTCCTGAGGGAGATTGCCATGAAGGGACTGGCCAATGAGAGAACAGCGGTAGTGCTGCTTGACGAAGGATTGCTAATCCCTCTGCTTAACTCGATCCCCGGTGATGTAGATGCCCTGAATATTACGGCAGGTCTGCCGCTCAAACAAACACCCCTGGCTGGTCTTTTTGAAACGGTGTTCCATCTTCACATGAATACGGCCCGCTTTACCTACCTGGCATCCAAAGGCAAGGGAAAATACTATTACAAGGATGTGCTGAAATTGTTGCAGCATCCCTATATTCATATGATGGCGGCAGGTTTAATGGAGGGAAACCTGTTCGCATTTGATGAAACCATTGATAAGATCCGTCTCGGGAATAAAATTTTTCTTGGTGTGAATGACCTGGCACCGGAGAGATCAGGTTTGTTCGGGGGACTGATAAACTTTCTGGATTCCATATTATCACCATGGAACGGGCCCGCAGATGCCCTGGTATGTTTTAAAACCATGATCGGGAATCTCAGGGAAAGCATGATGAAACTGGCTGCAGCTGATACCGCTGCAAAGCCGGCCACGTCTGATTCCCGCATCGGTCACGAGCCCGGACTCTCTTCGCCAGGCCGTATGGACATGGAGTACCTCTTTGCCTTTACCAAGATCATATACCAGCTCAACAACCTGTTAACGGAATTTTCATCAGAAATTAAAATTCCGGCCTTTTACCAGCTATATGAACAGGTGATTGCAGCCACCTCACTTCCTTTTTACGGGGAACCGCTCAAAGGTGTTCAATTGATGGGAATGCTCGAAACGCGGACGCTCGATTTCGAGAATCTCATTATCCTGTCATGCAATGAGGATCTTCTGCCAAAAGGCAAGGTCAATACCTCGTTTATTCCTTTTGACATCAAGAGGAGCTTTGAATTACCTACCTATCGGCATAAGGATTCTGTTTATGCCTATCATTTCTACCGTCTCATCCAGCGGTCAAAACATATTCATATCCTTTACAGCACTGAACCTGACCAGTTGGGTGGCGGTGACCGGAGCCGTTTCCTGCGGCAGATTGCACAGGAGCTTCCTTTGTATAACCCGCACATCAGGATAAGGGAGCTCATCCTGAACTCACCGCCTGCAAAGGGGGCTACACCTCCCGTTATGGAATTTCAGAAAACGGAAGAGGTGATGGCCTTGCTGGAAGCGAAAGCGGTGAAGGGATTCTCTGCAACCTCATTGAACGCCTATCGCAACTGTCCTTTGAAATTTTACCTGGGCGAAATTGCCGGGATCAGGGAGCCGGAGGATGTTGATGATACCATCGACCCGGCTGTGCTGGGCAGCGCCGTGCATGAAGCCCTTTGCAGCCTTTACAAACCATTCATTGACCAGCCAATGACCGCCGCCGCGCTCACCGGAATGAAAGAGCACGCTGACACTGCGGTTGATAAGGCCTTTGGGAAGAAATTCAAAGGTTCTGATATCGCCTATGGCAAAAACCTCCTGCTGGTGAATGTGGCAAAATTAATGGTGAAACGCTTTCTGCAATTTGAGATAGCCGGCATTGGGAAAGGGACTCAGTCCGGAACAGGATTTTCGGTTGCATTTCTCGAACAATACATCGAAACACAGGTAAGGATCAGTCACGGCGCCGGTGATTTGAGCATTAAACTGAAAGGGCTGATCGACCGCGTTGATAAGGTGGATGGCTGCTGGAAAATCATCGACTATAAAACCGGGATCACCCAGCCAAAGCAGGTGAAGGTAAAGGAATGGGATGAACTGATCACTAACCCCGACCTTAATATAGGGTTTCAGCTTCTTTTTTACGGATTGCTTATAAGCAGCAGATTCCGCAGCAAGGTCAGTTCAACAGCCGGCATCATTTCACTTAAAACGATTAATTCAGGGTTTACCGCGGTATCTGTGCCATCCGAAGAGCCCGGTAAAACGTCGACTGTACTGGATAATGCCGCCATCATTCATTTTGAAGAGGTGGTGCTGGATATTTTACAGGATATTTACAACCTATCCAAGCCCTTTGATCAAACCAGGGATATAAAGATCTGCGAACGGTGTCCCTACATCAATCTCTGCGGACATTAAATTCCTTTTCAGAAAAAACACAGGCTTCATAGGTAAAAAGATCGGCATCTTTCCAGCCATCCCAGCCGATTCCTGCCTTGTCCCTGGCACAATGACCCAGGAATTCATCTTTGGTCCATCCGGTTTCTGTGGCCACCTGGGGCAAGAAAGTGCCGGAGTAATGTCCCTTCCTGATATAAATGCCATGTTTGCCCAAGATGATCTCATCAGGAGATTGAATCTTTTTGAGCGGTGACAGGACCGATATTTCAATATCGATCTGGGGGACCTCCTTTGCATTTACAGGTTCGAACCGGGTATCTTCCGTTGACGAGGCAACTGCCATCTGCCTGATCAGCTTATACAGCGGCATATCGGAGGTGAACCTGCCGATGCATCCCCTCAGTTCACCGTCTTTTTTCAGGGTCACGAAGGCACCGGCTTTCAATTGCAGGTTTTCGCTGTATACTGCCCCGTTGTCGTCAGGGATACGTCCTTCGGTGAGAAAGGTCCGGATGGTATTCCTGGCAATGCGGAGCAGGGTGATCTTGTCTTCCCTGGTAAAATCAAAGCCAGCCGGCTTGCCTGTTCCAACAACAAGAGACCAGTATCCTACAACCTGATTTTTATCGCCATATCCCGAATCTCCTGAGTTCATGTATTGAATTGGGGAGATTTTAAGGTCGTGATTCCCTGCAGTCATATTAAGCATCGTCAGGATGGAGGTCCACCCGCAGAGATTCGTGGAAAGGTTTGGTATCAGTTTTTCCCGGTATTCATCCAACACTTTCATCAGACCGTCAGGCGATCCTGCAACAATCGCATCACAGGTGGCTTTATCGGTTGAATATGCATCATCATAGGAGGGATAGTGTGAAAAATCGGTGCTGAACACAAAAAGATTTCGTTCATTGAACCAGGGTTTCAGTGCATCGGCAATTTTTTTACATGTTTCAGCAGATTGGGTGCCCAGTACGATGGGGACCAGGTTAAATTCTTTTTTCAAATGATACTGCAGAAACGGGATTTGAACCTCCAGGCTGTGCTCGGTATGGTCGGCTTCGGGGTTGAAACAGAATACCGGGTGTTCTTTGATCAGTTTATTTGCCAGGTCAATGTTGACCTTCACTTTTCCAAGAGGAGTCAGATAATCACCTTTATTATAAATGGAAGCACCATTGAAGGAGATCTGATGGCTTGATGTGATGACAAAAATATTGTCGAACCGGGCATTGGGATCCACCTGGTTAAAACCACTTGCCGCCACCTGGCCTGAAAAGACATACCCGGCATGCGGGCATACGATTCCGATAACATGGTTCACAACCCGCGGTTTTGCCCTGGAAAAAAGATCAGCAAGGGTTGATCTGAGTTCCGCGGCAGTGCCCGGATAGAAACGACCGGCGGCCGCCGGTTTACGGTCAGTATGACCGGGATTGTCCTGGCCTGAACATCCCTGACTGAAGTTCATAAATAGTCCCATAAGGATAAGACTCTTGAGAATGATGCGCATTGTTTCATTAACTTTGACCTGATTTCATGGTAAAGGTACAACATGCAGGCAAAAAATGCAATCAGGATGATGCTGTTTGGCCTGGGTTTTATATCCATCGGAGCCCAGATCTTCCTTTTGAGGGAGTTTTTTATCGTTTTCAACGGCAATGAACTGGTTTTCGGCATTGTCTTTTCATTGTGGCTGATGTTTACAGGTGCCGGCGCTTACCTGGCCCGGTTCATCAAGGATCCTGGCAGGAACATCGTGTTCGCCGTGTTCCTCCTGGTGCTGAATGGGTCTCTGCCATCCATACTGATCATTGGCCTTGACTGGCTGAAAGTCCAGATGATCCCCACGGGAAGTATGGCAGGGCTCTGGATGGTCATCGTGATGGCGACTGCAGTACAACTGCCTTTCTGCCTGCTGAATGGATTCCTTTTTTCATTCCTGAGCACAATATCACCGGGTAATGCGCTGGCCGGGGCCTATTCGTGGGAGTCGGCAGGAAGTATGGCATCAGGTGCCCTGGTAAATCTTGTTTTTCTGTGGATATTCGATTCATATCTGAGTCTCCTCTTATTATCAGCTGCCTATTTTATCGCGCTGTTATTTTTTACATACAGGATGATTCGTAGGAATCATTTTTACCTTGTGACAGTATGTTCATTATCCCTCCTTGGAACGTTGTTTTATTTTGATCTTCCTGCCTTCTCTGAAAGAAACCTGTTCAATGGCCAGCAGGTCATTTCGAATATGGGAACACCCTATGGCCAGGTTGTGGTGACAAAAAATCAAAACCAGATGAATTTTTATGAAAACGGATTACTCCTTTTCTCATCCGGAAATGAAATCAGTAATGAGGAAAATGTTCACCCGGCCATGGTTCAGAGGGAAATGCCCCGTCATGTGCTTCTGATATCGGGCGGATATTCGGGAACACTTGATGAAATTATGAAATACAAACCCGAACGGGTCGATTATGTTGAAATGAACCCCTCCCTGATCAGGATAGCCTCAAAATATACAGGACAGCTGAGATACCCGTCAGTCAGGGTCCATGAAATGGATGCGCGGAAATTTATCCGTTCAACAACACAAATGTATGACGTGATTCTTGTAAATCTGCCCGCACCTTCCACACTGCAGCTTAACCGGTATTATACCCTGGATTTTTTGGTTGAAATTGACCGGATATTAAAACCCGGCGGCGTCCTTTCATACAGCCTGCCAACCGGCAGTGACTATGTCGGTAAGGAGGCATCGCAACTGAACGCAGTACTTTACCATACCTTGAATCAAATCTTTGATGATGTGCTGGTGGTTCCACTTGAACGGAACTATTTCATGGCATCCGGTTCACCGTTGAACATCGATATCCCGGCACTGATTCAGGAACGGGGAATTCCGACGGTGTATGTCAATCAATATTACCTGGATGCAGGCCAGCTTCGCGAACGGTCATCCTATGTGACGGCCAGGATTGTTAATACCCTGGCAGAATCCAACCACCCCATACCGCCCCGTTCTGGCAGAGTCCTGGCTTCCCCGGACCATACTTCCAAAAGGTTTATCAATCGTGATTTTTATCCCGTGGCCATCTTTTACCAGAATTTATGGTGGTTGGGTTATTTTTCTGTCAATCCGTTGGTTATCCTTGGCATAGGAAGTCTCATCCTTCTGCTGGCACTGGCAACGCTGAATGCGAGGAGTATCAGTCTTTTCACCGGTGGTTTTACACTGGCCTCATCTGAAATTATCCTGGTGTTTGGACTGCAGGTAATTTATGGATTTGTTTTTCAGGTGATCGGATTGATCATCATGGTTTTTATGGGTGGATTGGCGCTGGGTGCCGGTGTTAAAATAAAAATTTTACAAACCAGGCCATCCGCTTCATTATTCTTCCTCCAGGTTGGCCTGGCTAACTGTTCAATTGTGCTGCCAATCCTTTTATTATGGTTGGGGGCACGTGAAATCAATGCAATCATCGTACAAGGGATACTTTTTGCATTCGCCTTTTTTGCTGCTTTTGTGGTTGGCCAGGAGTACAGGTTGGTTGCAGCGTTGGTAAAAACCTCACCCTGGGCGACGGTTTCACGCAACTATTCAGCTGACCTCTTTGGATCAGGAATCGGGGCTTTCTTTGTCACGATGATTTTGTTCCCTTATCTTGGTATTCTTTGGACCGGAGTTTTTTTAGCGTTTCTTAACATGTTAAGTGCAGCGATCCCTTTTCTTCTGCCCCGAAAATCAATATCTTTGTGATGCCAAAGCCAATAGGTTGTTAATGTTCATTCTGCAAAGTGGAGAAAGAGAATTCAAAACGACGATTTTTTAAGTACAGCCTTGCCGGGATCGGCGGAGCTTTGGCGGGGTTGAATCCGCTAGATATCCTGGCGAATAAACTCACAAATATGGAACACCTAAATGTCCCCCCGATGATCGGGCCCGGGAAATTCAGCAAAGAATCACCCTATGCCGTTGTCACTCCAAAAGGAGTAAAATGTCAGATATGTCCGAACAATTGCATACTTCGTGAGGGTTTCGACAGCATTTGCAGGACCCACATAGTAAAGGATGACAAGCTCTATACGATTGCTTACGGCAATCCCTGCTCTGTTCACATTGATCCCATTGAAAAAAAACCGCTGTTTCATTTTCTGCCCGCTACACCAAGCTTTTCTATTGCCACCGCGGGCTGTAACCTGGCCTGCCTGAATTGCCAGAACTGGGAGATCTCTCAGCAAAGCCCGAAGGACACCAGCAACATTGAACTTTTTCCTGCAAAAGTTGTGGAAGAAGCCATCGCGAAGGGATGCAAATCAATTGCCTACACTTATTCAGAGCCCATCGCATTTTACGAGTATACCTATGATACAGCCCGGCTGGCTAAAGCGCGTGGCATAAAGAACCTGCTTATTTCCAACGGGTATATCAATGAAAAGCCATTGCTCGATCTGAGTAAATACCTGGATGCCGCCAACATCAACCTGAAATCATTCAGTGAGGAAATATATGCTAAACTCAATGGGGGCAGTCTTCAACCCATTTTGAGTACCTTGAAGATCTTAAAGGCTGCCGGCGTTTGGCTGGAGATTACCAACCTCGTGGTTCCTGGCTGGACGGATGACCTGGGTATGATCAGGGAGATGTGCGAATGGCTTGTAAAAAATGGTTTTACAGATTCGCCCCTTCATTTCAGCAGGTTTCACCCATTGTATAAACTGACCAGCCTGCCCTATACTCCTTTGCCTACGCTCGAAAAAGCACGTGAAATTGCCTTGAAAACCGGGATCCATTACGTTTATATCGGGAACGTCCCCGGCACAAATGCCGAGAATACCTATTGCCCTGAATGTAAGAAGATCGTGATTGAACGGCGTGGTTTTACAATCCTGGCCAATAACCTTAAGCTGGGTGCCTGCAAGTTTTGTAACACCAGAATTTCCGGTGTCTGGGAATAGGAACCCCTGTGCGGCCCCCTGTATAAACCCTGGTTTCCTGCTTAATCCGGGTTGTGACCTGGTTTGTCATCTATTCTCAGACGTATTGGCAGATGATCGCTGAATCCGCCGTGGTAGCGGGGTCCCGTATAGGTCCTGTTCAACTTTTCTCCAAAATAGGCATTGTCCTCCTCAATCAGGTAGTTTGATCTGAAAATACTGACGTTCCGGGTTCCGGCATGAAGTCCTGAAGCTCCGTTTAACAAGGCTCCCGTCACCACAAACTGGTCAAAGGTGCTCCACTGATCCCTATATTTCAGGGTTCCCTCCATCCTGGTTTTATTTCTGATCCCCATCAGATTGTAGAGGGTGTCCGGATGAATGGAAGTCGTATCCGTGTTGGCCTTCAGGATTTTTTTCAGACTTTCATTTTCTGGTTCATCATTGAAATCACCCATGATGAGGATGTTTGAACCAGGATGGAGCCGAAGCACCGAATCGGCCAGCCCTTTCAGTACCGACGCCACCCAGTTCCTTCGGGGCTGGGACGCCAGGTAGCCACCGCGTCTTGATGGCCAGTGGTTCACAAACAGGGTGATTGTGTCGTGCCCAAACAGAACACCTCCCACCATCAGGATCTCCCTGGTCTGTGCCAGGGTATCGAAAGGAAACCGGATGCTGATGCTCAGGCTGTTGAGTAATTGAAATAACGCTGGCCGGTAGATCAATGCCACATCCACGCCGCGAAGATCGGGTGATTCATGATGAATAAATTTATACCTCCAGGGTTTCAGCGGCGTTTCATAAATAAGCTTGTTGAGTACATACCTGTTTTCCACCTCGCACAGCCCGACAAGGGCCGGAGCATCCCATCCGCCGATGGCCATCAGGGTTTTGGCCACATGATTCAACTTGAGATTGAACTTTGACCATGTCCAGCGTTTTGCACCGGAGGAGGTGAATTCATCGTCCAGCTTCGTCGTGTCATCATAGGGGTCATATAAGTTCTCCACATTCCAGAAAACGACACTGACATTTTGGCTTTTTATTTTTAACGAATCTAAATTGGTATGATTTTCGCTGGAGTTTATACCTTTTATACCGATCATTTCTTCTGATGAGAAACGCTGGAAGCCAACTGTTAAAATAATGAAAATGAGCAGGATATTCATAATTTATCTTTTTAAATGCAACCTTTATGAGATTCTATTGTCTATTAATCATGGAAGAGGCGAAAAGGTGAGATTAAACCTTCAATTTATTAACGAATTTTTAACAGGAGATTAACAGATTTTAACAAAGAGGGAGAAAATATCAGTCATCCAACATCGTTTTAATCGCATTAAATCAGCATGAGTAAAAAGAAGTGTCAGTAAATTTTAGTTTAACGATTGAAAATTTATGGATATGAAAAGAATAGCAGGAATTTTTTTGATCGCAATGATTGGAGGAGCTGTTTCTCTTGGATTATACAAGGCTTTTGAAAGGAAACAGATATACAGTAATTCACGCCCTGAAGGAATTCCGATCAGGCAAGTAAATTATAATCCGAGTGCTGCCTTTAATCAACCTGATTTTGAAGCAGCCGCGGCGGCATCCGTTCATGCGGTGGTTCATATAAAATCAGAATTTCAAAAAAAGAGCATGGTCTATGATGATTTCTTCGGTTTATTCAATTTTGGAGGTCAGCAGCAGCCAAGGGAGTATATATCACCTTATACGGCGATGGGATCCGGAGTAATTGTTTCGCCCGATGGATATATTGTCACAAACAATCACGTAGTTCAGGAGGCGACCAATATTGTGGTTACCCTGAATGATAAGCGTGTATACCAGGGAAAGATTGTAGGGACTGATCCCAGTTCTGACCTGGCCTTGATAAAAATCGATGCGCAGGCACTGCCGTTTCTCACCTACGGGAATTCAGATGATGTAAAAATAGGCGAATGGGTGTTGGCTGTCGGGAACCCCTTCAACCTTACCTCAACTGTAACTGCGGGGATCGTTAGCGCCAAAGCACGGAACATCAATATCCTTGGGTCACAGGGGGCCATCGAATCCTTTATTCAGACCGATGCCGCGGTAAATTCGGGGAATAGCGGCGGGGCGCTGGTGAATACGCGCGGGGAACTGATCGGGATCAATGCAGCCATTGCCTCCGGGAATGGTTATTATACCGGTTATTCTTTTGCGATTCCCGTTAATATTGTAAAGAAGGTTACCGGTGATCTGATGAAATACGGGAAGATACAGCGGGCCTATCTTGGGGTCTACTACCGTGAAATTGATGATCAGTTTGCCAAAGAGAAGGGCTTTACCGACCTCAGGGGAATTTTTATTGATGATGTTGTTGCGGGAGGCCCGGCAGCCCATGCAGGCGTGAAAGCCGGAGATGTCATCATCAGGATAGACAATATGCCTGTGAACGGAAAGGCTGAGCTGATGGAGTTAATAGGTCAGAAGAACCCGGGGGACAAGGTGATGTTAATCGTCAACCGGTCGGGAAAAGAATATGAGATGGCTTTGACCATGCAGAATGAGGAGGCACAGACGGCCAGTATGAAGAATGAAGAAAAGATCATTCTGCAGGGCGCCACTTTCCAGGTACTTACAAAAGAGGAACTGTCTAAATTTAACCTTGATTATGGTTTTAAAATCGTTTCGTTGGGGAATGGGAAGCTGAAAAGTGCCGGGATCAGTCCCGGGTTTATCATCCTTTCGGTTGACCGCGAACCATTGCGAACTATACAGGATTTAAGAGAATCGCTTGCAAACCGGCAGGGAGGGGTGTTAATTGAAGGGGTTTACCCGAATGGTTTGCGGGCATATTATGGAATCGGATTATGAGACAACTAAAAATATCAAAATCAATAACAAACCGTGAAACTGCTTCTCTCGACCGATATCTGGTGGATATCGGCAAAGAAGAGTTGATCACCTCTGATGAGGAGGTCCTGCTTGCCCAGCGAATCAAACTGGGCGACCAGGCTGCCCTTGAAAAACTTTGCAAGGCGAACCTGCGTTTCGTGGTTTCCGTTGCCAAGCAATACCAGAACCAGGGACTTGGTCTTTCTGACCTCATCAATGAAGGAAATGTGGGGCTGATAAAAGCCGCACGCCGTTTTGATGAGACCCGTGGCTTCAAGTTCATCTCTTATGCTGTCTGGTGGATCCGTCAATCGATCCTGCAGGCGCTTGCCGAGCAATCACGCATCGTTCGGCTTCCGTTGAACCAGGTAGGGTCGTTGAGCAAATTGTCGAAAGCCACCATGAAACTGGAGCAACAGTTTGAGCGGTCTCCCTCGACCGGGGAACTGGCAATTGAAATGGAAATCCCTGAGGCCAAGGTAGCTGAAACCATGCGGATATCAAGCCGGATCGTTTCGATGGATGCTCCCATCGATCAGGATGAGGAGACCAAAATGATAGACGTGTTTGTCAGCGAAGATGAACCGGGAACTGATGAAAATCTGATCAGGGAATCCCTTGCCAAAGAGGTACAGCGTTCCTTGTCAACGCTGGCCGAGAAGGAGCGGGAGATTATCAACCTCTTCTATGGAATTGGAGTCCCTCACAGTTATACCCTTGACGAGATTGGTTCTGTTTTTGATCTGACCCGTGAACGCGTTCGACAGATCAAAGAAAAGGCGCTGAGGAGACTGAAACACTCATCTCGAAGCAAGCTTCTGAAGTCATACATGGGCTAAATGGTTGTCCAATATCCTGGGTGTTACCTGATGAATTTTTTCTTTGGTCAGGTGCAACTGTTTTGGTGCTGAAGATTGTTTGTTGATAAGTAAGGCAAAAAAACATCAGATAAATTCTGCGCATCAGATTTTTTTATAATTTTGCCAACTGTTAAAAGTTTAGCATCACATGATCCGTCGCCAAAGAAACAATATCATTTTTTTTCTCTGCTTTCAGGCAATGGCGGTTGCTATCATCTGCCTTGGATCACTGATCAATTTTCATCAATATAAGATATGGGGAAAACCTTTGATCCCCAATTTTGTTGGTTACAAAAGGGATATCGAAAAATATTCCAAAACGTTATCCTTTTCCAAACTTACCCGCGACAACCAACACCCTCACTCTGATTATCAGGGTGATGATTTAGATTTTCCGGTAGGGGTTCTGAATATACCAACAGGACCTGAGCCTATTATTTCTTTTACTCTCCTGAATGAAAAGCCGGTTTCAGTCCGGGTTTCCCCCAATGGCCTTCGTGGTCCTCCACTTTCCTGAAAATCAGCTGGTGAAATTGTGAATCGCATGCGCATGAATTTTAAATTCTGAAGCGCTGTTTTCAATAATTCATTGATAAATCATTAACAGTTCATCTGTTTATCAATTATCTAATATTCAATCCAATAAAATTATAGTTATGAAAAAGATATTTCCTTTTTTGTCATCCGGCCTGTTCGTGATCTCCCTCTTTGTTTTCGGCTTTTCCGCAAAAGGGCAGGGGACCATGAAATTTGACTCAGTCGTGATGTCGGCAGGTTATGCCAATGAGGTTTATTACAGCATGGAAAACGGCATTATTCAGACAAGCCTTCGTGCAACCTGGGATATTGCATTCAGAACAAGGAAAACAAGTTCATCTATATTAACCAACGACGGAGCAGGGGTGGTGCTTTATACCTATCCGAAAGCTGATACTGCGGGATGGGCCTCTGTTGACACTTTGGGACTATCCAATTGGAAACCAATGTATAATGATCCCACCGATTGGGAAAATGGGGCATTCTCACGCAATGCCAAAGGACATCCTGATTATGGATGGGGAATTTACAATGATGTTACACATGATCTGACAGGCGATTCCCTGTTCGTGATCAAACTGCGCGATGGAAGTTTCAAAAAACTCAGGATCGTGAAAAAATTCTCTTCCCTTGATATTTATAATTTCAGATATGCCAACCTTGATGGTTCAAATGAGCAACTTGTTATAGAGGACTTGATTGCATTCAGATCAAAGGATTTTTTTGGTTTTTCCTTAATAACCAACGAAGTGGTGGGATTTGAACCCGCCAAATCTACATGGGACATCCTCTTTACCAAATATGTATCAGTTCAGCCTGACGGAACCCCATACCCTGTTGTTGGTGTTCTGTCCAACGACAGCGTTAAGGTAAAGCATTTTCATCCGGTTTCGATATTCTACAATGATTTTGGCCCGGGCAAATGGGATTCAACACGTTCGCCCATCGGCTGGAACTGGAAAAAATTTGACCTGACCAACTTCGTTTATGTCGTTCCCGATACCAATGTCTACTTTGTCAATCAGGTGAAGGGAGATGTTTATAAGCTTTATTTTACGGGTTTCTCAGGAAGTTCAACCGGTGTAGTGACTTTTGTAACGGGGAAAGCCGCTGGTGCCGGAATCGCCGGCATTAAAAACAATGATATTCAAGTCAGTATATTTCCTAATCCTGCCAGTACCAGGATTAATTTCAATGTGACCGGTGGAACCGGTGAAGACCTTACGTTTACTCTTACAGATCTGGCAGGCCGACAACTCCGTGCAGATCGTCCGGGACGAAAGGCTGATGGGCTGAATGCTTATTCAATGGATGTAACCGGGGTGCAACCCGGGGTTTATTTTGTGACCGTTTTTACTGCAGCAACGAAAACGGTAACCAAGATAATTATCACCCGTTAGGCATGACTAAAGGACCATTCAGTCTTCTGATCGGACTCCTTAGTCTTTTGACCGTAACAGTTGGTTACGGTCAAAAGGCTTTTATCAGGGTCATGGATCAGAAAAGCCAGGAACCGGTTGCCTTTGCCCATGTTTGCTTTGAAGGAGTAAAATCCGGTTTGCCGAAATATGGTCTCACCGATCTTAATGGGACCGTACCGAATGATGTAAAAGAAATTTCGAAAGTAGCCATCAGTTATATGGGCTATGCCACCTGTTTTGACACGATAAAACCGGGTGAATCCATTGAAATACAGCTTCATCCAAAGGTGTTAAACATGGATGAGGTTGTTGTTACGGCCCAGTATACCCCTGAGCGGGCCGATAAATCCATTTACAAGGTCGAAGTGATCAATTCCCGCCAGATTGAGCAAAAGGCAGCCACCAATATGGCCGATCTGCTGAAAGACGAGTCGTCCATGAGGGTAACCCAGGATGGCGTGCTTGGAACAAGTTTGCGTATCCAGGGTTTGTCGGGCGAAAATGTAAAATTCCTCCAGGACGGAGTTCCCCTGATCGGCCGGATGAACGGGAATTTTGATCTCAACCAGATCAACCTATTCAATGTTGATCATGTGGAGGTGATCGAGGGGCCCATGTCGGTAATCTATGGGAGCAATGCATTGGCGGGGGTCATCAATATAATTACCAAAGAAAATAAATCCTCTGTTTTAAGTACTTCAGCCAGTGCTTATACTGAATCTGTAGGTGTTTACAATTTTGATGGTGCGATGTCAATCAATCATAACAAACATGGGTTTTCCCTGGATGGCGGACGTAATTTCTTTGGCGGGTATTCACCGGTTGACACCAGCCGTGCCCAGACTTTCAAGCCTCGCCGCCAGTATTTTTTTGATGGCTATTATACCTTTACAAACAACGTTTTAAAGCTCAAGATTGCCGGCGATTATTTCAATGAATTGCTGCTTGACAAGGGTCCGTTGCTGGGTCCTTATAATGAAACTGCTTTTGATAACCATTTTACCACGATAAGATATTCGGGACGGGCCGATGTCTCGATCAAACTGGGCAAAAGCCATTTCATCAGCCTGCTTGGTTCCTGGTCGGGGTATGACCGTGTGAGGGAGACAATTTATAAGGATCTTACCACACTCAACGAGACTGTGGTTCCTCAGTCCTGGGCCCAGGACACCACCACCATCAACAACCTCATTGCCCGCGGCACCTTTGCGAAGAGCAATCCCCTCAGCAAATTCAACTACCAGGCCGGGTTTGATGTTAACCTGGAAAGCGGTAGCGGGAAAAAGATTGCAGATTACAAGCAGGAAATAGGCGATTATGCTGCTTTCCTGAGTGTTAAGTGGGACCCGTTGCGGGTGGCGGGGAACCCCGACAAGGTCATCCTGTCAATCCAGCCAGGAATCAGGGTAATTTACAATACCAAATACAATGCGCCGCTGGTGTATGCCTTGAGCGCCAAATGGAACATTGCCGAACCACTGAGCCTGCGGTTCTCCTATTCCAGGGGATTCCGCTCACCCTCCATCAAAGAGTTATACCTCGTATTTGTGGATGTAAACCACAACGTGCTTGGCAACCCTGATCTGAAGGCAGAAAAGTCAAATAATTTCAACCTTAACCTGAATTGGACCGTTGAAAAAAGAAAGGTGGCCTGGTCAATTGATGTGAGCGGATTTTACAATTTTATTGAAAATGTGATCCTCCTGGCGCAAACCGGCAACAGTCTGGAATATAGTTATGAGAACGTCAGTCTTTACAAAAGTGCAGGTGTGCAGCTAGGTTGTTCCTATTCCATCTACCCGGCATTTCAATTGCAGTTGGGATTTGCTGAAACCGGCATTACCGGCAGTCCTGATGCTTCCATCGGCTATGAACCCTTCAAATGGTCAACAGAGGTTACCCTCAGCCCTTCCTATCACTTCAATAAACCGGATATCACACTCTCGTTGTTCTACAAATATTCGGGAACGGCGCCGCAGCTCATTTTTAATGAGAAGGTCTTAAGCTGGCAATGGGTTGATCCGTATAATACCATGGATTTTACGGCAAGCAAAGGATTCTGGAGCAGCAGGATCCGCCTCTCCGCCGGCGTAAAAAACATTTTTAACACCACCATCATTCCAACTACCGGCGGCACAGGCGGCGCTCACAGTGGTGGCGACGGAGGGATGAACATTGGGTGGGGGAGAAGCCTGTTCTTAAAAATCTCATTTCAATTCAATAAGTACAAATGATACGGCCGGGAAAAATAATTATTCTTCTTTTATGCAGCCTCGCATTCCACTCCTGTTTCAAGGAGGATGAAATGGTCACCCCGCATCCCAGGGGCGATGTCAGGACCGATACGATTTCCATGACCGAAAACTACCTCCTCCAGGTTTATTTTGACCTGAATTCGGGCAAGGTGGTAAGTTCTGATGCAAAGACTTCGACTGATCTTGGATTTGAGTGCAGTGAGAGTGGCTGGCATGTGATCCTGAATACAAGTGATTTTATGAAAGTTTCCGATCTGGGCGAGGTGACTTTCGGGCAGGCATACGATACCACCGGCTTGAAAATGCGCTTTGATAAATCGGACGGGAATCCTGATTCGAATGCCATCGGCCAGTGGTTTACCGTGACCGGGAACGATACTGTTTCGAACAGGCATGTGTATGCCGTCAGCCGTGGCATGGATGAACTGGGAAACCCGCTTGGGCTTTACCAGGTGATTTTTGACAGCCTGAAAAGAGGCAGTTATTATTTTCGCTATGCTGCCCTGCCGGGAGGGACCATCTCTGCGGGAATTGTGAGAAAAGATCCGGCAGTCAACTATATCTTTTTTAGCCTGAAGTCAGGAAACATGGTACCAGTGGAGCCTCCAAAGCAAACCTACGACCTGTTATTTACCCAGTATACAACCATGCTTTTTACTGACCAGGGAATTCCCTATCCCTATCTGGTTACAGGCGTTCTGTTAAACCGGTACAAGGTTGAAGCGATCGTGGACTCTTCAGCCGATTTTCAGTCAATCACGCTTGATAAAGCAATGAAGATGCAATTTTCAAGTTCCATTGATGCCCTTGGGTATGACTGGAAATATTACAATTTTACGACCGGGGTATACACAATCAGGCCAAACGTGAACTATATCATTCACGGAGTTTCGGGGTTTTATTATAAACTCCGTTTCGTTGGCTTTTATAACAAAGATGGGTTGAAGGGCTACCCGGTTATTGAATATCAGCTTCTCTGAATTCTCTTTTCTCAAAATCATTTTCCTGTTTCACACTCCCGAAATAGTAATTATCTTCGGGCCATGCTAAGAACAATACTTGCCTGGTTGCATCTTTTGTTCCCCAAAGGTTTTTGCCATGGCAGGCAATACTTTATTGTAAACTGAATGTTAATGGAACACAGTATAAAAAAATACAGCAATGGAGAAGTGACGGTTGTATGGCAACCCGATAAATGCATTCATTCCTCGATATGCTGGAGGAACCCGGGAGGATTGCCGGATGTTTTCAGACCGGATGAAAAACCATGGATTGATATTTATGCAGCAGAAACAGACGAGATCATCGAAACGGTGAAAAAATGTCCATCACTCGCATTGACTTACTTTATGAATGAAACAGAAAGTGCACCCGACGAGGTGGAAGATGAGAAACAAGAAGGAAAGAGTGATTGTGTGGTCAGTGTGATGAAAAACGGTCCATTGTTGATTTATGGGAACATTACGATAAAAGATGCGATGGGCAGCGAAACCAAAAGGAGCAATGTAACTTCATTTTGCCGCTGCGGACTATCGAAACAGAAACCTTTTTGTGATGGAACTCATTTTGATATTCAATTTGATGAATGATTTTTGTAATGAGAGAAAACAACAAACCGGGGATCCAATTTTAACCATATATCGAAAGTTTGTGAAATAATATATAATTTTGCTGCTTCATGCAATAGGACCATCACGAGAGAATTATAATCTGTAGAGATGTAATACATTGAATTTATAAGATTGCCCGCCTTTTCGCCACTCTCGCGATGCTTTTATTCCATTTATTTATTTGAATCGACTGCATGTTCATTTGAATCAGTCGGGTATTATGATTTTTCAGTTGTGAATGTTGACAACTGTTCTCAAAATATTGACTACACAATGGATTCATCTGCAGTTTAACGAGGTTAGCGTATTCAATGGTAAAGAAAAAGGAAAATGGAAAATAATGGCAAGCAACCAGATCCGGGGAGGTTTCGGGAAGAGGCGGAAGCGATCTTGAAAAACAGACCGGGCATTAAAGATGCATCAATTTCTCAGGAAGAGGCACGCAAACTCATTCATGAGATGGAGTTGCATCAGATTGAACTGGAATTGCAAGTGAATGAACTCAAAACGGGAAATAAACCACTCAAAGAATACCGCTGACAAACATTCTGAATTATATGATCTCGAACGTGATATCACCCAACGAAAGCAGGCTGAAGACGCTTTGCGCAAAAACGAAGAACTCCTCAATGCCATTGTTGAATCAGCAAAAGATTCAATTTTCATTAAAAACACATCACGACAGTATATTAAAGTGAACAAGGCCATGGAGGCCCTTTTCGGGATGACTAAAGAAGATATGCTGGGCAAAACCGATACGGATCTGTTCGGTCCTGAAAATGCCGGTCACATCGAGGAAATTGACAGCCATGTATTGGAGGGCAAAACGGTAGAGGAGTTCCCATCAAAACCTGTGAACGGGGAGTTGAAGCATTTTCACACAATAAAGGTTCCGTTAAGGGATTCTGATGGATTAGTAACCGGATTATGTGGTATTGCAAGGGACATTACCGACAGCAAATTGGCAGAGGCCAATCTTCGGATCAGTGAAGAAAAATACCGCAATATTTTCGAAAGCATGCAGGATGTCTACTACGAGGCATCACTTGAGGGAACGATACTTGAAATCAGTCCGTCAATTGAATATTTCTCGAAAGGTCAGCTTACCCGGGAGGAACTGCTTGGAAAATCTCTTATTGACTTTTATACAGATCCGGATGACAGGAATACTTTTTTTATCGAATTGAATAAAAAGGGAATTGCAAGAGATTATGAACTGTCAATGCGAAACAAAGACGGATCGATAGTTCCGATTTCTATATCTTCTATTGTGTTGCCTGGTCCTGACGGCAAACCGGGAAGAATCTCAGGCATCATGCGCGATATCACTGAACGCAAGCTGGCTGAAGATGCGCTGAAACAAAGTGAGAATGATTTAAACAATGCCCAGGAGATTGCAAGGATGGGCAGCTGGGAATACAACCTGGTCACCAATAAATACTCCTGGTCGAAAAATAATTATAACCTGGTTGGGTTAAAACCATTCGAAACGGTAGTCAAACCAGAATTCCTTTTGAAGATGGTTCATCCCGATGACAGGTTCGTATTGGATGAAAGTTTCAGGAAAATCACCAGTAACAAAACGGCTGTTAGTATGGATCTCCGCATTGTTATGCCCGACAACCGCATTGTATGGCTGCAAAATAGTATTGTACCTGTTTTTGACGGAGACATATTAATTGCTTACAAGGGGGTCAATATCGATATTACTGAGAAAAAGTATGCCGAACAGGAAATTCGTGACCTCAATAAAGCCCTGGCGCTTACTATCGATGAAAGAAATGCCCAACTGTCAGTTGCAAATGGAAACCTGCAAAAGGAGATAGAGGAGCGCAAAAAGGCCACGGCCGCGCTGAAAGAGGCCCTGGAGAGGCTTCATAAGGTGACCGACCTTGTCCCGGGAGTCGTCTATCAGTTTCGGATGCGCCCTGATGGGTCCTCCTGTTTTCCTTATGCCAGTAAAGGGATCAGTGACATATACAAGGTCAGCCCGGAGGAGGTTGCGGAAGATGCCTCTGCCGTATTTAAAAACCTGCATCCCGATGATTTCGATGCTGTTGTTGCGTCAATCCAGAGTTCAGCCGCCAACATGAAGTTGTGGCACCATGAGTATCGGGTCAGGTTTGCCGACGGTACGGTTCGCTGGCTGTTGGGAAATGCGATGCCTCAGCCAGAACAGGATGGTTCGGTACTCTGGCATGGATTTATTACCGACATCACCGAACGCCGGCAGGCCGAAAAGGAGTTGCAGCAGGTCTCCACCCGGCTGAAACTTGCGGCAAGCGCCGGGGGAGTTGGCGTTTGGGATTATGATATAACCAACAACTTACTTGTTTGGGATCATCAGATGTATTCGCTTTACGGCATTCATGAGGAAGATTTCAGCGGGGCCTATGATGCCTGGCAGACCGGCCTTCATCCCGATGACGCTGCCCGGGGAGATGAGGAGATCCAAATGGCGATTAGGGGTGAAAAGGAATTTGACACAGAGTTCAGAGTGGTATGGCCTGATGAGACAATTCATTATATCAGGGCGTATGCAATTGTATACCGGGATAAGGATGGTAAGGCCTCACACATGATCGGCACAAACTGGGACATCACTTCACAGAAACAGTTGGAGACCCTGTTAAATCAAACCCGGGAGAATTATGAGATGTTTTTCAATACCATCGATGATTTTCTCTTTGTTCTCGATGAGCAGGGGAACATGATCCACACCAATTCCACGGTTACCAAGAGGCTTGAATATACGACGCAGGAACTTTTTGAAAAATCGGTTCTTATGGTTCACCCGTCCGAACGCCGAGAAGAGGCAGGCCGTATTGTCGGCGAAATGCTGGCAGGAACCGCTGACTATTGCCCGGTTCCTCTGATCACGAAATCGGGTAATTATATTCCGGTTGAAACAAGGGTGAAAATTGGTTTCTGGAATGGAAAACCGGCTATTTTCGGAGTAAGCAAGGATATCTCAAAAATAAAACTTTCGGAGGAAAAATTCTCCAAAGCCTTTCAGTCAAATTCAGCCCTCATGGCCATTTCACATGGAGATGGCAGACTATTGGATGTGAATGAAACATTTCTTAATACTTTAGGCTATTCACGTGAGGAGGTTATAAATAAAACTTCGCTGGAATTAAACCTTTTCAGAGATACTAGTCTGCGTGAAAGAATTACTGAACAATTAAAACAGAATATTCCTGTCAGGGAGTTTGAACTGGCGGCAGTTAAAAAAGACGGTTCGGAAATAATGGGTTTATTTTCAGCGGATACAATTTATATAGGAAAAGATTTGTGTTTATTAACCATGATGGTTGACATCACAGCGCGCAAACAGGCGGAGGAAGAAATTAGAAAGGCAAGGAATGAGGCAGAGAAGGCGAATCTTGCAAAGAGTGAGTTTCTTTCACGCATGAGCCATGAACTACGAACCCCCATGAATTCAATATTGGGTTTTGCACAATTGATGATCATGGGAGAACTGAATCCGGCTCATAAGAAAGGAGTGAATCATATTATAAAAAGTGGAACACACCTGCTTCCTTTAATCAATGAAATTCTCGACATTTCCCGGATAGAGGCAGGACGTATCACATTGTCGCTGGAACCTGTACAATTGAGCAGTATAATCCTTGAGATGATCGACATTATCCAGCCGAATGCCTCAAAGCGGAAACTTCGTGTTGAGTTTGAACAATCTCTTTCAAACCTTCTCTATGTTAAAGCCGACCGTCAGCGATTGAAACAGGTATTGCTTAATTTGATCAACAATGCAGTGAAGTACAACAGGGAAGAGGGTTCTGTCACGATAAAAACCGAATTGCATCAGTTATCTGCTCCGGATGTTTCATCGGTCCGTATTTCAGTAATAGATTCTGGTGTCGGGATCAGTCAGGAAGAATTCAGCAAGCTTTTTCTCCCGTTTGAACGGATAGGTGCGGAGAGATCCGACACCGAGGGGACCGGACTCGGACTCGCTGTGGTAAAGAAGCTGATGGATGTGATGGGCGGAACAGTCGGCGTTGAAAGCATCGTGGGACAGGGAAGCACATTCTGGATTGAACTGCCGCAAGCCGAGAGCATGGAAAAACAGATTGTCCGTGCATCAGAAGCCTTAGAACAAGATATGATCACAAGGGAAAGGAAAGGAACCATTCTATACATTGAAGATAACATTTCCAATGCTGATCTTGTGCATGATATTCTTGAAAACCATCGCCCGGCAGTCCAATTGATGACCTCTATGTATGGGGCACAGGCAGTAAAACTGGCTACAGAGATTCATCCTGATTTAATTTTACTCGACCTTGACCTGCCTGATATGCATGGGAGCCAGGTATTGGCAAAACTAAAGGAAGATAATGTAACATGCCAGATTCCTGTTGTCATTATAAGCGCTGATGCCATGCCGAAGATGGTTGAACTATTAATGCTGGCTGGGGCCGAAGATTATTTAACCAAGCCACTGGATATCATTGGTTTTCTGCTGATGATAGATGAGTGGATCGAAAACCGTCAATCATAAAAAAATATTGAACCAATGATGGATCTATCATTTAAGGATGCTAAGATTTTAATCGTCGATGACCAGCAAGCAAACATTGACATACTGGTTGGGCTACTGGAGTTCAAAGGATATTCAAATTTGAAAACTATAACCGACCCTAGGCTGGTTAATGGGTTGATGAGGTCTTTCAACCCTGATATCATACTGCTTGACTTATTGATGCCTCACCTCACTGGATTTGAGGTGATGGAGGATATAAAGAAGATTGTTCCGGAGGGAGAATATTTTCCGATACTGGTACTTACAGCCGATATGACGATGCAAACCAAACAATTGGCATTGGCAAATGGAGCCAAAGATTTTCTTGTCAAACCATTTGACCTGATTGAAGCCAGTTTGCGGATTAATATTCTGCTTGAAGCCCGATACCTGCATCAGCAACTTGAGAATCAAAACAAGGTGTTGGAGGAAAAAGTTTGGGAGCGCACAATGGAGGTGGTTAAGAAAAATGTTGAACTGGAGGCAGCCAGGGACAAAGCTGAAGCAAGCGACCGGCTGAAGACTGCTTTTATGCAAAACATTTCCCATGAGGTGCGCACCCCGTTGAATGGGATAGTTGGTTTCGGGAATTTGCTTGCTGAATCTGATCTTTCCAGTGAAGATAGAAAGCAGTACATCTCACTTCTGAAGGTATCAAGCAATCGGCTTGTAAATACCATGACCGATTATATGGATATTGCTTTAATTGCGTCCTCTTCTATGGATGTCCATCTCAAGACAATGAACATCATTGATATTCTCAAAGAATTAAAAAGTAAATTCAAGAACCTGATTGGTAGTAAAAATGTCACGTTTGATCTTATCATTCCAGGGAATGTTGAAGAATTCTTCATTCAAACCGATCCTGAACTTTTTATAAAAATCATATCCCATTTGCTTGACAATGCTGTTAAATTCACACAACAGGGATCCATTACCCTGGGATACTCAGTCGGGTCAGATAAACTTGAATTTTTCGTTGTAGACACGGGTGTTGGTATTTCTGATGAAAAAAAGGATGTGATTTTTGAGACTTTCACGCAGGAGAATTCAGCAATGACCCGTGGTTATGAAGGTAGCGGACTCGGTTTGTCAATAATAACAGGAATATTGAAACTCCTTGGAGGCGAAATCCGGGTTGAATCGGCGAAGGGAGAAGGTAGCTCCTTTTTCTTTACAATTCCACTTCCGGTTAATCCTGGTTTCAATGATTTTATCGAAGGCGGCACAGTCTGGTTAAAAAATACTTCTCCATTGATCCCGGTATTCCTGGTTGCCGACGACGAGTACGCTCATCGTGTTTATATGGAATCATTTCTGAAAAAAGTCGCATCCGTGGTATTTCTTGCCAGGAATGGCAGGGAAGCAGTGGATTTAATCCGCGAACATTCTGAAATATCCGTGGTGTTGATGGATCTGAAAATGCCTGTGATGGATGGGTTTGAGGCGACAAGAGAGATTAAGTCATTCAGGAAGGATCTTCCGATCATTGCAGTTACCGCTTATGCCATGTCAGGGGATGAGAAAAAGGCATATGATTGCGGTTGTGACGATTATATTGTCAAGCCAACCAGCACTGATGAATTGCTGCAAAAACTTAAAAAGTTTGGGATCGGGAATTGAACAACCCCGAACCTCCTATGAAAAAGGTCAGTCAAAAACAAGCGTCACAGTTTGTTTCACATCCGGGTGGAGGCTTAAGGCAACCGGACAGGTCTTTACCGCATATTCTAAAATTTTCTTCTCCTTTTCCGAGTAATTGCCCGATGGGAAGGTCAGTTCAATGATGATTTCCGCAATGCGCCTGGGTGGTTCCTGGGTCATGACCTTGGTGATCACCAGTTTCGTTCCGTCAATGTTGAAATTGTGCGTGCGCGCAGCAATCCCCATGATCGTGATCATGCAACTGCCCAGCGCTGCTGCAACGAGATCGGTTGGCGAAAAGTATTCCCCTTTCCCCTGGTTGTCGGGAGGGGCATCGGTGAAGAGTTTGATTCCCGACCGGAGATGGGTGGCTTCGGTACGAAGTTCACCCATGTAAATGGTTTCTACGGTTGCCATTTTTTAATTTACGATTTACAATTTTAGATTACGATTGCTTATTTATAGCCGATTGCAGTGTAACCTACCCAGTGATGCATGTTGGCAATAGCGGTTTTTCCCATTTGCAGGTCTTCGACCGGAATGGCTGGCTGCATAATTGAATTGCTGTATCCCAACAATATACCCCTGGATGGATTCGATCGCAGGTTCTGCTCCATGTAAAATGCGGTGAGCAAGCCGAATGGCACCGAATAACGACCGCACCAGCTCCATCGGTATGCACGGAAATTGGTGTCCTGCACGGTATATTCTGAAAACTGCCTGAGTTTGGGCTTTGTAATATTCCCCAGGAGACAATTATTGATGATCTCATATTCATGCGACAATGCTTTTTTGTACCCAGCGCTGTCGCACCCGTATTGTGCATAATTCTGCCCGCCCCAGTCCTCATCGCCGTAATGCACCGCATCAGTTGAGATGACGATCGCGACATCCTTGTTCCAGCCCAGGTTCAGTTCCTGCATCATTTTGGTAATAGCCAGTGCCAATGAACCTGCAAGTGCATCCATTTTGCTGAACGACATGGAGGGGATAAGGATCGGTACGATCTCTATATTCCTGTTGTAATACTGCAGCACAGGGATAAGCGCCTCGAGCGAATGTTCAGCCTGCTGCAGCGAATCGTGGATGATATAGGTCGACCGCGGCAACTGGTTCATGATCTTTTCACGCAGGATGGAGACCTTCACCGGGCCATAGGGTTCAGCCCACCGGTCGAAGCCGTCGAAGACCATTTTATCCTCCAGTCCAAACTTTTTAGCCTGATGGGCCACCCCGATCAGAATAACAGTGGATGCTTTTACATTGCGTAAAACAGCCGGGTACAGCCAGCCTGCATAGGTGTAGTCATCGTGGGGACAAATGGCAACCTTCCAGGGAGTGAATTTTTTAATGTCATTCCGTTCCCATGAATTCAGGATTTTTTGCCCCTGGATATTGAAAATACGGTTCATGACCGAATCCATTTGCCACGCCTGCGTAGCAAAGCCAACCGTGTCAACCGGTTTGCGAACCTTTTCAGGAGGCATTCCTCCAGCCAGCAGCATCAGGAACGCAATAAGAAACCAATTCCGAAGAAACATTTTGAATTACCAATTACCAATTACCAATTTTTACTCCATTACTCCATTACAAACCTAAGTAATTTTTTGGTATTTTTGCCAAACATTTCATATCATCAAATTGCATCAGCTTTTATCTTCACAACTGAATTTTCGCGATCTTGGCGGAATAGTGACCATTGATGGCCGGAAGGTCAAGCCAGGGATTCTCTTCCGCAGCGGTGAGCTGTTCTCACTTCAGCCTGAAGATATCCGGCGGCTGGAAGAGATGAAACTCGCCTCCATCGTAGATTTACGTGCGCAACGTGAAATCGACGTCCGACCTGATAAGCAAATCGGTACAGTCAAAGAGGTCATTCACATCGACATTCATGATGCGGCGCGGGACAAGGCACAAAAATTTCTTGAAACCAATGATGCAGACGGATTGGAAACCGTGCTGATCGGCGATTATGTCCGGATGGTCAACATCCATCAGGATGACTTCCGGAGATTCCTTGAAATTCTGGCAAACACCGACAACCTGCCACTGGTATACCATTGTGCGGCAGGGAAAGATCGTACCGGGCTTGTGACCGTCTTCCTTTTATCGGCACTTGGAGTTGACCTGGAAAACATTTGGGATGATTACCTGGATTCGAACAGCTATTCCGAACCCACCATCCTCAGGATCATCAGGAAAGTAAGCGAATCGGGAATGAAAGGTGAGTTACTCCGGCCATTGCTGGAGGTGCGCAAGGAGTATCTTCAGGCTGCGCTGGATGAAATTGGTTTAAAATACGGTGGGTTGCAAAGTTTTGTCGTAGAAATTCTCAAGGCAGATAGTGCTAAACTTCAGCAGAGATATCTGGAAAACTAATTCGCTCCACAATTCCCCTGTTCCCATCAAGCCTCACCAGATCTCCATCCCGGAGGAATCTTTTTGAACCTTTGGCTCCGACCACCGCCGGGATCCCGTATTCGCGGGCCACAACGGCGCCATGTGAAAGCGGGCTGCCTATTTCGGTGATCAGCCCGGCAATTATGCTGAAATAGGGGGTCCATCCAATGTCGGTAAAGGAGGCGACCATAATTTCTCCTTCAAGCAGTTGTTCTGCGTCGGCGAGCGAATGGATGATGCGGGCACGGCCTTCAACAACGCCGCCGCTTACGGGAGTTCCCATTAACTGTCCTTCATGAATTTCAATTTTCACCTCCTGCTCCAGCGGTTCCGGTATGCCAAAACTCACCTCCTCGAAAATCAGATTATCCAGTTCAGGCAATATTGAACGGCGTTTATTGGCTTTCAGCTTCCATTCCGGATTGTGATCGCGCAGCAGTATGCCGATCTCTTCATGGGTGAGAAAGTAGATTTGATCCGGATCATCAATCAACCCAGCCTCTGTCATGGCATTTGCCAGGTTCCGGTATCCTTTCCGAATGGTACTCACCATTTTGATGGACAGTGCCTTGGAGATTTCACGTCGGGCGACTGCTTTACGTGCAGTGGGAATCATGGTCCGCAGGATGCTCTGTTTTATCAGGGACAGGTGACTGAGCGCTTGTGTGATCTCGCTGGCAACATTGTGGGATACATGTTTCACCTCCCCAATCCGCACGCGGGTTTGAAGCGTCCGAATGAGTTGCTGCGGATTCTCCTCCCATGTTTTCTCCCTGAGTTCCGATTCACGCACACACCGGTGCCCGTGGCGTTCGATAAAGGCGCTGAACTGGTTCCTGATTTCCGGAGGGGCATCCGTTTGAAGCATTTTCAGCGCTTCGGCAGGGGAGGAAGTTGAAAATTTATTGGAAAACTGCTGGTCCTTGCGGATCAGGGATGCAAACCGTTCCAGGGATTTTACCGCATCGGCGCTTTCGATTTCCGGAATATTCAGCAGGAGCATGGTGGCAATATGGTGATCATTGGCTGTCGGCTGCCGTTTTTCACCCGTCATGATGCGGATGAAAGCAGAATAGAGGGTGCCCGACTGCGCAGAGGTTCCTAAATGAAATCCAAATCCAAAACCAAGCAATAACCGCCCTTTCCCAAGGTTGGCGTGTAACTGCTGCATTGTGCCGGTGGTATCGATCCTGAAACCGGCCTCCAATTTTCTGAGGTGTTCCAGATGCTTACCTGCCCTTGCTGTGTTGATAACCTGGCGAAAGAAATTGATCGTACGGATGGGCCATATGCGCTCCGGCTTGGCGTCAATTCCAGGAAACACCTTCCCGCTGAGAGCAAACTGAACATCTGAGGCTTTATTGAGCCAGACACTTTTCGGGTAATCCATCATGTTGCTCATGTTGATGAACAACCGGTTGTAAAACATCTGGATGTAACGCGGAGCATTGCGGTCCTTCAGTTTAAAGGCCCCTGCACGCTGTGCCAGGACGGTCATTCCATAATCGATGGCTTCAGCGCTGACAGACCAGGTGAGGGGCGTCGCAACGCCTGGCATCATCTCCCCGATATTGCCGAGTGTCCAGATATCCCCGCTTTGCCCTTTCACTGAATCGAGTTCGTTGTAATGTACGTCATTCACTGTGGTTACCGGTCGCACCTGCAGCCAGTGCAAGTTGTCTTCATGGTCGATGACCCATTCGAGATCGACTGGTTTTTTCAGGTGATTTTCAGCTTTCAGTGTGCCATCCAGTATCTCCTTCAGATGTTTTTCATCCAGGAGTTGCCCGTTTTTTCCAACTTCAATTCTGAGGTTTGAACCACTGCGGAATATTTCATAGTGATGGGCATCCTTCTTGCCGCTCACCAATTCTTCGCCCTTCCCGGTCACGGCGTTGACCATAATTTTATCCCACCGGTTGTTCACTGGGTTTACCGAAAAAACAACCCCTGCAACACGGGCATCCACCATGTTTTGTATGACAACCGAGATGCGCAGATCAGCATCCGACAACAAATTGTCGGAGTAGGAGATGACGCGCCCGGCTCCGGCTGCCTCAACACATTTGGCTATGGCAGCTTTGATATCTTCAAATGAATGGAGATCCAGGAAGGTTTCAAACTGGCCTGCAAAGGATGCGGCATGCCCATCCTCGCTGATGGCTGAGGATCGAACTGCTTTGGGACCATCACCCAACCTGTCCAGGTAGGTCCGCAGAATCGCATCATCAATCAGATGGCCTGTCGGGTGAATCAGAACAAACGCTTCAGGAACCCTGAAACCCAGGCTCATCAGCAATTGCAACCCCTTCGCTTTCCCACCAACCGGTTCGTCCTGAATATCTTGAATAAATTTGATCAACTTCTTAAATTAAACCGCAAAACACTAACTTAACTCACCATGGAATCATGGGATCAAACATGATATTTATCTGCATGAAATCCGAATTCAACCATACCAACGCCATCGGCTCCATCGAATTTGTAGGTGCCAATGCCTTCGCGCATCATGTATTTGCCATCATGGAGGTAGGGAAATTCTCCATGCCGCCAGAATTCCATATGGTGAATCTTTCCACTGCGGGTCTTAATTTCTATAACTCCGTGATCGGGGAGTAGTTTTTCCTTTGAAACGGTCTCCAGGTCGGTACATTCAACTATTGCATCAGTTGTGCCATCGGCTGCAGTGATAAAACCAGCTGTCAGCCGTCCCAGGAACTGCCATTTGATCGTGGTCACGGTCCAGTGAATGCCGGCATCTGATACTCCGGTGATCCAGTAGTGCCTGTCCCAGGTAATCCAGTTACGGGAGCCAAAGGAGTGATCGCGTGAGGCCATCATATTCAGGTTGAATACCTTGTCATCCAGAGTGATGGTCCCCTTAAACCTGCCGGTTTGCTCATAATGAACCTGGTGGGTATCCTTCATGTGGAAGAAAAATTCCCTGGTCCATTTTTCAGAGGCAATGGCATTTGCGATGGCGCTGTGATCGGAACTCTTGGCAAAATCGTAAATCGGATGATCGCCGGTAAATACCAGATTCGTCTTGCAGGCGTGGGCTTTGCCATGGGGGTCGTAAACAACGCCTTCGTAGGTGACCCGCCAGATCTTGCCGGTCTCAATGGGTTCCCATTTAAGTGCACCCTGCTGAAACCCTGGACCTTCGGCACCCGGTGAACTTTTCAATCCGAAAAAACCATGGCCCTTCAGAAAGAAATCAAACCAATATTCATTGCTACGCTTCGGTTCCCGGAATGCCATACGGGTGATGAATGCATTTCCCTCCTTGTCGCCTCCGTAAAAATAGGAACTGTCGTTCGGATAGGGTTGTTTTTGGTCGACGTGTTTCTGTTCAAGATAGTCGACGGGGAATTGCCGGCTTTTGGTTCGTTTTACCATTTGCCGGGCGATGAGTTGTTTGAGCATGTTTTAGTTTTTGAGGCGCAAAAATAACAATTTATCAGGTGCGTCCGCGGCCTTTTTTTGATTTTGTTTTACGATCTTTTCCCGGGAAGAACCTGTCATCACGACCTTTCGCCATCTCCTCTTCCCATGGTTTACGCCTCTTTTCCGGATCGCTCAACTCCTGTTTTTCTTTTGGTTTATAGCTTTTTTCCGTGACTTTGGATTCCTTAGGACCGCCGTATTCTTTTCCTCCACTGAAATCTTTTCCTCCTTTAAATTCCTTTTTCCCCTTGAAGTTGTCCTTCTTGCCAAAAGTCCGGCGTTCGTTCACCTGGACCTGCGACTGACCAGGGGCAACCTGGACCGAGAGATTTGAACCTTTGTATTCAGCTTCACTCAGTGCCTGTGTCAGGTAATTGGCAAATTCGGTATCGACTTCAAAAACCCCGTCATTTTTACCAAGGGTGATATCCCCGATACGGATCCTTTTACCCGGGCTGTTTGCATTGATCAGTTCAATGAGGGTATTGGGATAAAGGCCATCGCTTTTACCAACATTAATAGACAGGCGGGTAAAGGAGGAAACCTCTTTCCTCGATTCGCCGCGGGTTCCTTTGTCGCGGAATGACTCCTTCCCCCCTTTATCGCGGAAGGATTCACGGCCCTTTTCCTCGTATACATTGATATCCTTGGCATTCCTGTAATATTCAAGGAAACGGTTGAATTCAAGTGCAACGAAACGTTTGATCACATCTTCTTTTTCGAGCCATTCCAGTTTACGGTAGATTGAAGGAAGGAATGGATCAATTTCAGCATGTTCGATTTCAACATTTTCCATTTTATTGATCAGGTTGAACAGCTGTTTTTCACAGATCTCACGCCCCCCGGGAACTTTGGCGGCAATGAAAGATTTGTTTATCAGTTTTTCTATCTGACGGATAAGATGTCTTTCCTTCAGGTTGATGATCGCAATGGATGTTCCCGCTTTTCCGGCACGGCCGGTTCGCCCGCTACGGTGCGTATAGGCTGAAAGATCATCAGGCAGGGAATAGTTGATGATGTGGGTGAGATCATTCACATCAAGTCCGCGCGCGGCTACATCAGTCGCCACAAGCAACTGCACATGCCTGATCCTGAATTTCTGCATCACGCTGTCACGCTGAATCTGCGAGAGGTCCCCATGCAACGCTTCGGCATTGTAACCGTCGGCGATCAGTTTGTCGGCAATCTCCTGGGTATCGATCCGGGTACGGCAAAAGACGATCCCATATATGGAGGGGTAGAAGTCAACTATGCGTTTCAATGCGGTGTATTTATCCTTGGCGTGCACGGTATAATAGAGATGCTTGATGTTCTCGGCTCCGGCATTGCGATCGCCAATGGTGATCTCCACCGGCTTTTTCATGTAATTCTTAGCAATGATGGCCACCTCCCTGGGCATGGTGGCCGAAAACAGCAGGGTGTTCCGGTCTTCAGGCACCTCGGCAAGAATGTCGTTGATGCTGTCGAGAAATCCCATGTTCAGCATCTCATCGGCCTCATCAAGGACCACAGCCCGCACACAGGTGAGTTTAATCGCCTTTCTTCTCATCAGATCGAGCAACCGTCCGGGTGTGGCAACCACAATCTGAACCCCCTTTTTCAGTGCTTTGATCTGGACCTCCATGCTGCTGCCGCCGTAAACCGGTAAAACTTTCAGATCGTCAACATACTTTGCAAAATCATTCAGGTCTCCTGCAATCTGCACACACAGCTCACGGGTCGGACACAGGACCAGGGCCTGGGGTAAATGGTTATCCGTATCGGTTTGCTGAATCAACGGCAAGCCGTAAGCTGCCGTTTTCCCTGTTCCGGTCTGAGCCAGGGCCACAATATCGGTTTTATCGCCAAGCAGTAAAGGGATCACCTTTTCCTGTACAGGCATTGGAACTTCGAAACCAAGGTCAACCAGGGCAAGCACAATTTCTTTGCTTATGCCCAATTCTTCAAATGTACTCATGTAATTATTTTATTAGTATTCATTTATTCTTTTCTTAATACAACAAATTTTATTTCACGGCCGTCCTCATTGGCCGAAAAATCGATTTCACGCACCAACCCGGGCGTCTCAAGCAGTGATCCGAGGGTGGTTTGCGTTTCAATTACAGCAAACCAATTGTCCCAGATAACCTTATCGCCGGGTTGTAACAGACTGACATTTCTCATGGTAAGGTCACGACGCCGGAGACCATTGAAATGGTCATTATTCATCGATTCGCTGAGATATGGATGGGTATATAGCATTTTGTTCTGGGGCGGAACAGGATTTTGAGCCATGAAGGAGGCAACTGCCTTGGCCATGGTTTGCTCCCTGGTAGCCTTCATGTCTTTCGAAAAGCGGATCGCAGCCGGGTTGTGGGTAAAGGGGAAAATTATAACATAGGTGACAAGCAATCCCCCCATGATGCGCGTGACAATCTTTTTTCCAGGTATTGATTCCAAAGTCACCAGGTTAAATCCCCTCAGCGCCATGAGGCTTATCAATGGTGCAGCGCCAAGAAGGACACGCTTTAATCCCATCGAGTTGAAGATGCCCAGATACCAGAAAAGAGAATGGGCGATGAAAAAGAGGAGAAACCCGGCAAAAATCAGGATGGTTTCATCGGGTGATATCATTCCTTTTTTCCTGATCCAATGCCACAGGTAGCTGAAAATACCGGCCACCAGCAACAGGTACAGCGGAATTCCTATCACGTAATTCATCTGGGTCACGAAATGCAGGAGCGGGCCGCTTCCGTACTTCGGATCCAGACTGCCATAGGGTATTTTTGTGAAAATCCACAGCAGGTCATGGTGAACCGAAAATCCCGCAATTGAATACAGGATGTGCCCGGCCAGCAGCCAGGGAATATATTTCCATTGCCTTCTGTAGAGCAGCCAGCCCCCGAACACCAGAATGATGATCAAGCCCTCGGAGCGCACAAAAGGCATCAGGGATACCACGACCGCTGCAGCAAGGTATTTTCGGTGGATGGCAAGGAAAATGGCGCCAATGAGGAAAAGGGCAAACAGGGGTTCCGTAAGGCCTGAAAAGGTAAGAATATACTGAAGCGGCATAAAGATCAGGAAAACGACTCCCAGCAATGGGTTCGGCATTCCAAGTGAACGAGCTGTCAGGTAGGTGAGGTACAAAGTCAGTAAAGAGACCGAGAGATTGAACAACTTCATCCCGTTAAATCCAAATTGAGCAAACGGCGAACTGATCAGTACGAATAAAGGTTTGGCCCAATGATCAAAGTAAAGTTCAGGATGAACGGGCGCATACCTGGCAAACAGGTAATGCATGATGCTGTCGCCGCTGTCGCCGGTGCCATCAAAAAACACAATGGTCATTACCCCAGCCAGCGCATAAGCTAAAAGCATCAGGTAAATTGCATTCTTTTTAAAATATTGAACCAGCTTGTCTCTCACGGTTTACTTTTAAAATTAACATTCATTGGTCACTGGCCATTGGTCATTGGTTATTCCTTTATCCGCAGGGCCGCCAATCCTCCCTCTGCTGTCTCCCTGTATATTCTCGGCAGGTCATGCCCGGTCTGCTTCATGGCCTGGATCACCCGGTCGAAACTTACGATGTGGTGCCCATCTGATAGCAGGGCATACATGTTGGCATCAAGGGCACGGGCGGCGCCGAAAGCATTTCGTTCAATACACGGAATCTGAACCAGTCCCAGCAAGGGATCACATGTAAGTCCCAGAAAATGTTCCATGGCAATGGAGGCCGCATATTCAACCTGACCCGGTGTTCCGCCGAACATTTGTTCAGCAGCAGCAGCTGCCATTGAACTTGCACTGCCGACCTCACCCTGGCATCCGACTTCAGCTCCGGAAATGGAGGCGTTGGTCTTGATCAGATTTCCAATGAGCCCGGCTGTTGCCAATCCCCTTAAGATCTTTTTTTCGGAGAAATCATATTGCGTCTTTAACAGGTAAAGTACAGCAGGGATAACTCCGCAGGAGCCGCAGGTAGGGGCGGTGACAATTTTCCCACCGGCAGCATTTTCTTCTGAAACAGCCAGGGCAAAGGCAAAGGTGAATGCACGCCGTGCCAGGGTTCCCTTGAAACTTCGGGCCTTTGTGTAGAACGATGAAGATTTCCGGGGTAGATTTAACCGCCCGGGAAGCACTCCTTCAGTTTCAATACCCCGTTCAATAGCCTCCTGCATCACCTTCCATACTTCCGCAAGGTGATTCCATATGTCAGGTGATTCGTGTTGTTCAACAAATTCCCACATGGTCCTTCCGTTTTCCTCGCACCATTTCAGCACTTCACTCATGGTCGTCAGCGGATAGATCAAGCTGTTCGGGTCCCTTTGTCCTGTGTCGCTGATATCGCCACCACCGATGCTGTAAGTGGTCCAGGTATCACGCACATTGTCCTGCTTATCCAATGCCTCGAATGTAAGGCCATTCGGGTGGGCTGGTAAAAATACTTCCGGTTCCCATAGAACCTCCGTGCTGAAAGGCTGAAATGCTTCCGTTACGGCTTTATCCGTCATATGGCCCTTTCCGGTTGCCGCCAAACTTCCGAATAAGGTCACCCTGAATTTTTTTATTCCCGGGTTTTTGCCTTTAAAAATTTCAGCAGCTTTACGTGGTCCCATGGTATGGCTGCTGGACGGGCCATAACCAATTTTAAATATTTCTTTGATCGATTCCATAGGCCATAGAAAATGAAAGAAAAAGCCGTCGTTAATCAGGACGGCCAATTTCCGAATAAACTGTCTTGTGATCCACTTAGATATACTTCGGTACAGTGAAGAAAAATGTCGCCCCTTTCCCAACTTCTCCGGTTGCCCAAATTTTGCCTCCGTGTTTCTCAACAATGCGTTTTACCGTAGAAAGTCCTACTCCTGTTCCCGGGAATTCATCCTGTGAATGAAGCCGTACAAAAGGGGTAAAGAGGTTATGGGCCTGGTTTGGGTTAAAACCGGCGCCGTTATCTTTAACAAACACGGTTGTATGATCTTCATTGGGTTGGGTTCCAATATATATTTCCGGATTGGCTGTGTATGAGGTATACTTCCATGCATTTCCAAGCAGGTTTTTCATGACAACCATCAGAAGGCTGGGATCGCCGGAGACGTAAATACCCTCTTCGACGATGAACCTGATCTCCCGTTCAGGGTTGTCCTGCCTGGTCCAGTCAATTACCTTTTTTGACAGATCTGTGAGGTCTACTTTCTGCAGGTCGACCTTGATATTGCCTGAACGCGAAAACTGAAGCAGGTCGCTGATCATATCCACCATCGATCGCACGGTATTCAGGATGGTATTCAGGTATGAGTTGTCCTCTTCGTTAAATTCTTTCTCGTGCTTTTGTTTGAGCAGTTGTGTGCTGACGCTGATATAGTTAAGCGGTGTTCGCAGATCGTGGGAAATGGTGTAGGAGAAGGATTCCAGGTCACGATTGGCAATGGCCAGGTGCTCATTGGTCTGCTGTAATTGTTTCTGAGCCTCTGTCAATGCCTGGTTTTGTTCAATGGATGTTTCATAAACCGACAGCAGAAGATCGAGAATCTGCTTCCTCTCTGAGTTTATGGCATACCTGTTCCCTTTGAACATGATCTCGAGCATCATATCGGTATTACCGGCACTCCGTAGTTCGCGGTTGGCAAGAAGGTAGTTTACCCTCGATAACAGGTACTTTGATTCAAATGGTTTAGTAATGAAATTATCGGCCCCGACCTGTAATCCCCGGATGATATCCAGCGGATCATGCAGCGAGGTAAGAAGGATCACAGGCACATCCATCAGATATGGGGTTGATTTCAGCTTTTCGCAGAATTCAAACCCATCCATGACAGGCATCAAGACATCAGAAATGATGAGTATCGGAAGCTCCACATTTGCAGCATCGAACGCTTCGGCCCCATGGTGGAATACCTTGACTTTATAACCATGTTGCTTTAGCAAGGCTTTCACCATGGTGGATTCGACCAGGGAGTCTTCCACCACCATGATGTAACCTTCCATGTCTCCATGCCTGATGAAATGGCTCATATTATCCCATTTTCACAACCAGGTCGGCGAGGCGGCATGAGTATCCGTATTCGTTGTCATACCACGCAATGACCTTTACAAGGTTTCCGCCGAGGACCTTGGTCAACTCTGAATCATATACTGAAGAATGATTATTGCCAATAATATCGCAGCTTACCAGTGGTTCGTCAAGATATTGCAGCACCCCCTTCATCGGGCCGTTGGCGGCAGCTTTCATGGCTGCATGAATTTCGTCCTTGGTCACTTCGCGGTTCAGTTCACAGGTGAGATCAACGAGTGATCCATCCGGAGTCGGAACGCGCACTGCAAACCCGTCCATTTTACCTTCAAGTTCAGGAATAACCAGGCCGATGGCCTTTGCAGCGCCGGTCTTGGTCGGAATGATCGAAACAGCAGCCGCACGTGCCCTGCGAAGGTCTTTGTGCGGAGCATCCAGGATGATCTGGTCATTGGTATAACTGTGAATGGTATTCATCAGCCCTTTTTTAATTCCGAAACTATCGTTCAGGACTTTGGCGATGGGTGCAAGGCAGTTCGTGGTACAGGAAGCATTCGAAATCAGCTTCATTTCAGGAGTCAGTGTGTTATCATTTACGCCAAGCACGATGGTGGCATCCACATCCGTTTTGTTATCGGACGGAACGGAGAGTAAAACTTTCTTAGCTCCGGCTGTAATGTGTCTGGTCATCTTTTCGCGGGTGCGGAAGATGCCGGTACATTCGACCACAATGTCAACGCCAAGGGTTCCCCAGGGAAGATTTGCAGGATCTTTTTCAGCCATGACCTTGAATTTCTTTCCATTGACGATCATGCTGTCACCTTCAACTGAAACTTCACCTGAAAATGTTCCATGAACAGAATCATATTTAAATAGATGTGCCAGTGTTTTGGCATCTGTAAGATCATTGATCGCAACTACTTCAACGTTGCTTTTTGCAAGAAGTGCGCGGTAAGTGAGGCGGCCTATGCGCCCGAATCCGTTAATTCCAACTTTAATTGTTCCCATGTTACGTGATTGTTAATTTAGAATATTTTAACTCATAAAAAATGCAAAATTAAGGATTTAAACGATCATAAAAAAACCCGTGATTAATTTTGCCGGGAACCAATAAAAGTTATAGATTTATCAGCATCAATCCCTGTGGCATGAATAAAATTTTTGTCGTTTCCGATGGCACCGGACGGACCGCGGAACAAACGCTGATGGCTGCCCTGACTCAATTTCCCGGGAACGAGGTGGAGGTCATACAAAAAGGGGATGTACGAACGGAGTCCCAGATAGAGGAAATTGTGGCGGAAGTGGTCATATACAAGGGTTTCATTGTACATACGCTGGTATCGGAATCATTGCGCGAAGATATGCTTCGCATCAGCCGTATTCATAACATTGACGCCATTGACCTGATGGGGCCGCTTTTATCAAGGCTAGCCCACCATTTTGCCGATTCCCCCACCGGTGAGCCCGGACTTTTCTTTTCGTTGAACAAAGAGTATTTCAAACGCATTGATTCCATGCAATTTGCATTTAACCACGATGACGGTCAGCGTGATGAAGAATATGATAAAGCGGAGATCGTCCTGGTTGGGGTGTCGCGGACCTTTAAAACGCCACTCAGTATCTACCTCGCATTTAAGGGCTGGTTTGTAGCCAACTATCCCATCGTCATGGGAATTGACCTTCCCGATTCGCTTTCCAACATGCCGCATGGCAGTGTTTTCGGATTGATGACACAGGCGCACGACCTCTCCAGCCTGCGTCTCGTCAGGCAGCAATACCTGGGAGGAGCAACCGGCGAATATTCGTCGGTTGACTTTGTCAGGAAGGAGCTAAGCTATGCGCAAAATATTTTCAACCGGTTTGAATGGCCCGTGATCCAGGTGACCAACAAACCGATCGAAGAGATTGCCTCCGAAATCCTCGCGATCAAAAGACGGATCAGGAAGGGTGGAAATTAAATAATTTACCGTAAATTTGCACGGGTACAGTCTTCAACATTATTTTCATGTCTAAAACAAAATACATTTTCGTCACAGGCGGAGTGACCTCCTCATTGGGGAAGGGAATCATCTCCTCTTCGATTGCAAAACTGCTTGTTGCTCGGGGATTTAAGGTGACCATCCAGAAACTTGATCCCTACATCAACATAGATCCGGGAACACTGAATCCCTATGAACATGGAGAATGTTTTGTAACGGAAGATGGTGCTGAAACTGATCTTGACCTCGGACACTATGAGCGTTTTTCCAATGTGCCCACATCGCAGGCCAACAATGTCACCACCGGCGTGATTTATCAGTCGGTGATCACCAAGGAACGGAAAGGGGAGTATCTTGGAGAAACAGTCCAGGTAATTCCGCATATCACCGACGAAATTAAATATCGCATCAAGTTGCTTGCCAACCGTGGAGATTACGACTTCATCATCACCGAGATCGGGGGCACCGTGGGCGACATTGAGTCGCTTCCGTTTATTGAAGCTGTCCGTCAGCTGCGATGGGAACTTGGAAACGATTGTGTGGTGGTTCATCTTACCCTGGTACCCTACCTTGCCGCCGCCGGTGAATTAAAAACCAAACCTACCCAGCATTCGGTTAAAACCTTGCTTGAATCGGGAGTTCAGCCTGATATCATTGTTTGCCGTACAGAGAAACATCTTACGGAGGGTATCCGCAATAAGATAGCCCTGTTCTGCAATGTCAGCCCGACATCGGTCATTGAATGCATCGATGCCGAGTCAATTTATGATGTTCCGATCCTGATGCGCCAGGAAAACCTTGACCTGGAGATCCTGAAGAAGACCATGATGCCCTGCGACAAGGAACCCGATCTTTCTGACTGGGAACAATTCCTGTATGCGCTCAAGCATCCCTCCAGTGAAGTGAATATCGGGCTGGTTGGAAAATACGTTGAACTGAAGGATGCTTATAAATCGATCAATGAATCGTTTATTCATGCCGGTGCGATAAACGGGGTTCGTGTCAAGGTTCAAACCTTCCATTCCGAATTTATTGACGAATCGAATGTGGCCGAAAAATTAGGCAAGTTGGATGGTATTCTGGTAGCTCCCGGTTTTGGCGAGCGGGGGATCGAAGGCAAGATCACTGCCATAAAATATGCACGAGAACAAAAAATTCCCTTCTTCGGGATTTGCCTGGGCATGCAGTGTGCCGTGATTGAATTTGGCCGGAATGTGCTTGGTCTCAAAGGCGCTCATTCCACCGAATTTAATAAAATCACACCCTACCCGGTGATAGATATGATGGAGATGCAAAAAAAGATCTCAGGATTGGGAGGCACCATGCGCCTTGGATCGTATCCGTGTAAACTGAGTAAAAATTCAAGAGCCTTTGGCGTTTATAAACAGGAAAATATTTCGGAACGTCATCGTCACAGGTTTGAATTTAACAATGAGTTTATTGAGTTATACACCAAAGCTGGTTTGAGACCGGTAGGTTTGAACGAGAAGGACAATCTTATTGAGATCATGGAACTAGAAGGTCATCCCTGGTTTATCGGGGTGCAGTTCCACCCGGAATATAAGAGCACCGTGGCACGGCCGCACCCGCTTTTCGTCAGTTTTGTAAAAGCTGCAAAGGAATACGCAGACAGATAATAACAATTTTGTACCTTTGCACCCATTTTTCCAACAATCGCTATGAATAAAAACACCATCATCGGACTTGTCCTGATATTCGGGATTTTCATCATTTACAGTTACCTGATGAGCCCCTCGCAGGAACAACAACTTCAGATGAAGCGCAGAGCCGACTCTGCCTATCTTGCAAGCCAGGCCCGTCGTGATTCAGACATCAGGGCACTCGCCCGCGACAGGGCTATCCAGATGGCCCGGCAAAAGGAAAAGGTCCTTGCCACCGGTCAGAAACTCGATTCCATGACGGTGCTGCGCCTGACGATGAAAGATGAATTGGGGGCATTTGCCAATGCTGCCGTTGGAAAAGACACCTCGTTTTCAATTGAAAATGATGTTTATACCCTTAAAATTGCCTCCCGGGGAGGGAAAATTACGCAGGTCGAGCTGAAGGATTATCGTACCTGGGATCAGCGTCCGCTTGTATTGCTGGATAAGGATTCACTTGAATTCGGACTCTCCTTTTTCTCAAACAACAGGATCATCAACACAAACAAACTCTATTTTCAGCCTTTCTGGCCCGATCAGAAAAATGCCGGTCAATCAATGATTAAAGTGACCGGGAAGGATTCGGTAAGGTTTGGCATGCGTCTTTTCGTGGCGGCAAACGATACCTCCATCGACCCGACAAAATATATCGAATATATTTATACTGTCAGGGGAGATGAATACATGCTTCGCTACTCGGTTAAATTGGTGAATATGGCCGATGTGGTTGACCCTTCAACCAAATACCTGGTGCTTAACTGGAATGAAAACCTGAAGCGGCAGGAAAAGAGTCTGAACATGGAACGGATGAGTACAGGCTTATTTTACAAGTATTCTGAAGATAAGGTGGATAACCTGTCGGAAACCAAGGATGAAGAGAAGATCCTGAAGAACGAACGGCTGAAATGGGTATCCTACAAACAGCAATTTTTCACAAGTACGATCATAGCCGATGAATTTTTCAGCGATCCGAAATTGAAGGTGGCTACGTTGCCGGGTGGGAACCACTACCTGAAGACCATGACCACCGAAGTCGGGATACCCTATGTTCCGAAGGAGAGTAAAGTGATTGGCATGTCGATGTACTTTGGTCCAAACAAATATTACGGGATGAAAAGATATCATCAGGACCTGGAGAAACAGATTCCCCTGGGATGGGGCTTTTTCCTGATGGCCTGGATCAATATCTACGCTGTAATTCCCGTTTTTACCTTCTTTGGTAATTTTGGCTGGAACTACGGTATCATTATCCTGATCCTCACCATACTCCTGAAAATTGTCCTGTTCCCAATTGCCTTCAAAACCTACAAGTCATCTGCAAAGATGAAGGTCCTGAAACCGGAAATCGATGAATTGACCAAGAAATATCCGAAGAAAGAGGATGCCATGAAAAAGCAGTCTGCAACCATGGAATTATACAAAAAGGCCGGGGTGAACCCGATGGCCGGCTGCATCCCCTTGTTGCTGCAGATGCCGATCCTTATTGCCATGTTCCGCTTTTTCCCCTCCTCGATCGAACTCCGCCAGCAGGCTTTTCTCTGGGCAACGGACCTTTCGTCGTACGATTCAATATGGACCTTCCCGAATGGCTTTACCATTCCCTACTATGGCGACCACGTCAGTTTGTTTGCCCTGCTCATGACCATCTCCAGCGTGCTTTATACCAAGATCAATGAGCAGATGATGGGCTCCCAGCAAACACAGATGCCCGGGATGAAAACCATGATGTACCTCATGCCGGTGATGTTCCTTTTCTGGTTCAACGACTACTCATCCGGGTTGAGTTATTATTACCTGCTGGCCAACCTGCTCACCTTTGCCCAGATTTATATCATCCGCGCAACGATTGATGAGAAAAAACTCCATGCCCAGATCGAAGCAAACAAGAAAAAGACAGTGAAAAAATCGGGTTTCCAGAAACGCCTGGAAGATATGGCCAAGAAACGCGGGTACCCGGTTAAAAAATAATTCGTCACTCTTCACTCTTCACTCAGACAGGTACCCTAAAAATTTCGAGAGTCCCTCTTTCTTTTTTTCATCGAAATCGTAGGAGATATTGTTCTCGAGGTATGAAAGGCAATCGTCACAAGCGGGTAGTTTATCCCTGAAATATTCAAGTGACTCACCTTTGTGGCTCACTCCCCAGGCGAGGGCCCGGGTGAACTGCAACAGCCGGTCATCATCCAGTTTTTTGCGTGAAACCCACGCTGCAAAAACAAAAGGCAACCCGGTATAGTTGATCCAGGCTTCTGCAAGGTCATAAACATAAGGGAAGTTTGGCCTGATCCCGAAGGTCTTGTCCCCAATGGCTACCAGCGACTCCAGATCAACCGTGGAGAGGGCCTCACCCGATTTCAGGTTTTTCCATTGCGGGTCAATCTTCCAGTATTTCTTTGCAAGCACCTTGACCAGTTTAACCGAGGTGCGTGAATCATAGTCAAGGTAAACCTGGTTTATCTTTTCCAAGGGGACATTTGACAGAAGCAACACGGTTTTCACTTCACCCACAGCGCCAATGCAATGATCGGAGATATAATGGAACTGCCGGATCCCAGGCAACGCACCCACCGGAACCAGGGCGATGTCGACTGTTCCGTTTTTCAACTTTTCTGCACAGATGGAGGGAACATCCAGTTCGAGTGTGAAATTTTGTAATAATCCGGATTCCCTGATCCCGAATACAAATGGGAATGTGTTCAGATAGGAGACGGCAGATATTTTCAGTAATTCCATATGACAGGTTTCTTGCGCAAAAATACGTGATTTGCGTTCCGGTTTCCCAACAATACAAATTTCTTTATCTTTGCGGTTCATCTGCCCCTTCTGAATTTGAAAAAATCTCTTGCTTTTCTGATTCTGTTAGTTTTGCTTTTCAACTCGATTGGATATTATCTCCTTTTTGAATTGAAGAAATATGTAATAAAAAAGGAGATGCAGTCTGCCATACGGCATCCTTCCTCCAAAATGGTCGTCCTGAAAATCGACCACCTGGAAAAGGATCATGAATTCCAGCGGATCGACAAAAAGGAGTTCAGGTACAAAGGCGCCATGTATGATATTGTCCGGGAAATAACAACCGGACATACCACGGTGTTTGTTTGTATCCTTGATGCCAAAGAGACCGGACTTTTTGCCGGACTGAAACGGGAGACCAAAAACAGGGACCATCCGGCTCTCTGGGATCACCAGGTGATGATCTTTTTATCCATTCCGGCCATCGAACTTAACATTACCGGATTTTCCGAGCTGATGTTCCCGAAACTCGAACTCTCTTTTAATTCACCAACCCTTGGCACCTGGAGTCCTCCTCCTGAGTTAACCTAGCATTGCCTCTTCCTTTATTATTTTTATTTTCAGGCACAGCAGTCGCTGACGGCTCTGTCATCATATATATTTAACCCCATTCACATGAGATTTACTAAACTACTATTTTTATTCCTGGTTTTCTGCGCTGTTTCAGCACAAAGCCAGCAGGTTAAAGTCCTGGATAAATCTGATCTGCAGCCCATCAGCCAGGTCAATATTTCTAACTCTGGCAAAACCGTAATGGTTGTGACCAACGCTGACGGTGTAGCTGATCTCACCGGGTTTAAGGCAGGTGAGTCACTTAATTTTACGCATGTAGCATTCCAGTCATTCAGCGTTTTAAAATCTGAAGTTCCCTCATCGGGGCATATCTATCTTACTGAAAACGTGATCAAACTCGATGAATATGTAGTTACAGGGAACAGGGCTGAAGAAAAAAGATCTGATCTGCCCAACAAAATTGAGGTGATCCAGGCCAAGGATATCGCTTTCCAGAACCCGCAGAATGCCGGCATCATGCTTGAACAAACCGGACAGGTGTTCGTTCAAACCAGCCAGTTGGGTGGTGGCAGTCCGGTACTGCGCGGTTTCGAAGCCAACAAAGTACTGCTGGTTGTTGATGGAATCCGCATGAACAATGCAATTTACCGTGCTGGTCATTTGCAGAACGCGATTACTGTTGACCCTTTCGGTTTGGCTTCGACCGAGATCCTGTATGGTCCGGGTTCCACCGTGTATGGAAGCGATGCCCTGGGTGGTGTGATCAACTTCATTACCAAGGATCCGGTGTTGTCCACAACCGGAAAAACAGAGATTCATGGGAACCTGCTTGGGCGGTTTTCATCTGCAAACACTGAGAAAACAGGTGGTATAAATCTTAACCTTGGATGGAACAAACTAGCCATCCTCCTGAATTTCTCATACAGCGATTTTGGCGATCTCCGCGAAGGCAGGGTAAGCAACCCGGCTTATGGCACGTTTGGCCAGCGTTTCTTTTATGCCGACCATGTTAATGATAAAGACGTGACTGTTGCCAACGATAAGCCCTGGATACAGAAAGGTTCAGCATATTCTCAGTATAATTTCCTGGGTAAAGTACTCTTTCAGCCATCAGTTCACAGCCGTTACATCATCAATGTCCAGTACTCGAATTCGAGTAACATACCACGCTACGACCGGCTAACCGAGATGAAGAACGACAGTACCATGAAGTATGCCGAATGGTATTATGGGCCGCAATCACGCTTGCTGGCATCGTTGAAGGCTGAATACAATCTGAACGGAGTGATTTTCGACCACGCTTCCTTTATTGTAGGTTACCAGTACATTCATGAAGACCGGATACAGCGTGATTTCGGCAGTTCAAAGAAAAAATACAACCTCGAAACAGTTGGTGTGATCTCCTTCAATGCTGACTTCGATAAGAAGATCGCTTCGAAGGACAATCTGCATTATGGGATCGAACTTGACTACAACAAAGTTGGTTCAACGGCCTACAATGAAAACATTAAAACAGGTATTTCAACTGATGATCGTGCGACCCGGTATCCTGATCAGAAAGCCAATATGATGTACCTGTCTGCATTTCTTTCGAACATATGGAAGATCAGTGACCGACTTGCTTTCTCACAGGGAGTTCGCTTCAATTATGTGACCTTGAATGCCGCCTATTCAGATACCATGGTTAAAATTATGAAGATCCCGTTCGATCCGAACATTTCCCAGAAGAATGCCGCAGTGAACGGCTATATGGGTCTTGTTGCCACTCCGGGACATGACTGGAAATTTTCATTGGTTGGTTCAACTGGTTTCAGAGCTCCCAACATTGATGATCTGACCAAACTCAATGTTGTGGAGGCGCAGACCATTGTCGTTCCCAACCCCGACCTGAAACCCGAATATTCATACAATGTTGAACTTTCAGTTGCTAAAACGATCCTCGGGAAGGTAAGGATTGAAGGAACCGGTTTTTATAACTGGTTGAAGAGCGCCCAGGTAATCAGGCCATTTGCGTATAACGGACAGGATTCAATTTCTATTGATGGCTCCAAATACCAAACCCTTGCGCCTGTAAATACCGGTAATGCATTCATCTACGGATTCCAGGGAAGCATCCTTGCCCAGGTTACACGTTCCTTCTCGATCATCAGCAACCTCACTTATACCTACGGTTATGATGAAACTGATGGCGTGCCCCTCGATCACATTCCACCGGTTTTTGGCATGACTTCATTCCGGTTGGAAGTAAAAAAATTCAAAGGTGATTTCTACGTGATGTACAATGGCTGGAAGCGAATCAGCCAGTATAGCAACAGTGGTGAAGACAACGAACAATATGCAACTCCATATGGTATGCCATCGTGGTACACTCTGAACCTGAAATTAAGCTATCAGATCGTGAAATATGTGAATGTTGAACTGGGAATGGAAAATATCCTGGATGAAAATTACAGGAAATTTTCTTCAGGCATCAGCAGCCCCGGTCATAATTTCATTGTTGCGCTTCGCGCCAATCTCTAACAACTGTTGATGAATGGCCAGGATCTGGGGAATAACCAGTTCAGAACCATCATTGCGGATGATGAAATTTGCTAAAAGCGATTTCTCTGTTTCTTCAATTTGAAACTGCATCCGCCGAAGTACAGAATGGCCATCGATATTGTCTCTTTTCATGACACGATCGATGGCTGTTTCTTTTGGACAGGATACATGAATAATGTAGTCATATTCCTTGCCGGAGCCGCTTTCAAAGATGATTGCCGCCTCCTGCATCACATAGGGTTTTCCGGTTTGAAGGTTTGCCCAGTTGCGGAAATCCTCCTTAACACGCGGATGGAGGATCGAATTTAAAATGAGAAGCGCTTTCTCATCGGTGAAAACAATAGATGCCAGTGACCGGCGGTTTATCTCATGATTATTGGTGAGGATGCCATAGCCGAAATGTTTGATGACCGCATTTTTCACATTCGGATCATCCAGGAATTTTTTTGATTCCCTGTCGGCATTATATACGGGAATTCCCAGTACAGAGAAAATCTCTGAGACCATGGTTTTTCCGCTTCCAATGTTCCCGGTAAGACCTATTTTTAACATCAGTCAGTGCTTCTTTGGTACTGTTTTCATGTCAACGTGATGCATCAGGCTGTCCGACAGGTGCATCACCGTGTCTTTTCCTCCCACCTGCATCCTGATAAAGGTATTGGATGTGTGGGCAGGAATGCGCTTTATCGATGACTTCTCGAATTCAAAAAAGAGCGTGTCGGGCGAAACAAAATAGACATCGCTCGGGAAATTCGACTGTGCAATGATCTCCTTTCCGATCCGGTTTGTCACCAGATATCCCAGGATATGATCGCCATTGTTCTTCAATCGCACATTGCGGAGGCTGACTTCGAACTCCCTGTTCTGTTTGATGATGAATTGTTCAGAGAAAAATTCAAAGCCCTGCACCTTGATCCGCAGATTCATCGTGGAATCGGAACAACCCGTCATTTTGAGGTTTCCGGGAACTTGGGTGAAATTCAAACGGTACTCGATTGAATAGTAATAGTCTTTGGAGAGCCTTACCAGCGTCCAAATAAAAATTGAAATAACCAGGCATACAATGAAAACAGGCAGGTGATTCCTGAGTTTTTCACTGCGGCGTTGCCGGCCATTTCCGATGAATTCAAGAAAATCGGATTTCATCGGTCGATGGTTTTGAACAATTTACTTCGCTTCGATGGTCTGGGTGTTGTCCATAGCGACGGCTGTTTTCTCAACGCGGAGCCGCACATTGTTTTCAACTTCGATTGTTACCGTAGTTTCCTGGATTTCAACAATCCGGCCATGAATGCCACCAATTGTGATTATTTTCTGTCCCTTCTGGAGGCCTTCTTTGAATTTTTTCTGATCTTTCGATTTCTTCATCTGTGGGCGGATAAAGAAAAAATAGAAAACAACAATGATCAGCAACAGGGGTAAAAATGACATCCAGCCACTCTGCTGTCCGCCCTGGCCCTGAGGAGCCATCAATAGGATATTCAATAAGTTTGTCATAAAAATTGCGATTTTAGATTTACGAATTAAGAATTATGATTTTTTTTTACCATTTCACCAATTACTTTTCGGTTGCCGGATTCACCACCTGAGCTTTGATCCTGATGATGGTGGTATTGGGTTGGGTGTTGGAAACGACGACGATATTTTTATTCTGGAACCCTCTTCTCCCATTGCTGTTGAATGCCACTTTAACTGTTCCGGATTCTCCCGGGCGAACAGGCATCTTAGGGTAGGAGGGGACGGTACACCCGCACGAGGTGGATACATCCGCAATGATGAGATCGGATTTGCCGGTGTTTTTAAAATTAAAAATATAGGAAACAGTCTCACCTTCAAGGATCCGGCCGAAATCATGCTCAGTTTCAGTAAAGGTAATGACCGGAAGCGCATCCTGATTGGCTTTGCCACTGGCCGAATTGGGATTGTTCACCACATCCGTTGAAAGGGTCCCCTCGCCGCTTGGACCACCCTGATTGCATCCCCACGTCAGGATGAGGGTTATCATTAGAAATAGCTGGCAAAGTTTTTTCTGAAGCATGTTTTGACTCCTTGTATTGCAGTGCAAAGTTAAGAAAAATATTCATAATTTTACAGCAATGCGTATCTACCTCATTGGTTATATGGCCTCGGGAAAATCGAAACTGGGGCGCTTGCTTGCTGAAAAGCTTGGGTTCTCCTTCCTGGACCTCGATCATCTGTTTGAACAACGGTTCCGCATCAGGGTCCTTGATTTTTTTGAAAAATATGATGAAGCAGGATTCAGAACGATCGAACAATCGCTTCTTCACGAAACGATTGATTATGAAGATGTTGTAATTGCCACAGGGGGAGGAACCCCCTGCTTCTTCGACAACATGCGTTTTATAAAGGAATCGGGGGTTTCAATTTACCTGAAATGGGAAGTTTCCGACCTGATCGGCCGCTTGCAGCAGGCCAAATGGAAAAGGCCCTTGCTTAAGGCCATGCCGGTGAATGATTTTGAAGTGAACGTCAGTTCACAGATTGAACAGAGGAAATTTTATTACGAACAGGCTGACTTTACTGTTGATGCAAAAAAACTGAATCCCGACAAGGTCGTTGAATGGATCCATAACCGGCAGGGGTAACGTTTCTGCAGAATGGAGATGACCTGAAAATTAACTGATTCCCTCCCGCAATCTCAGCAACGCAACATTTTCAACATGTTGCGTATGTGGAAACATATCCAAAGGCTGACATTTTTCCATCAGGTAGTGTTCGTTCATCAGGGCCAGGTCCCTGGCCTGGGTTGCGGGATTGCAGCTGACATAGACAACCTTTGCTGGTTTTGCATCCAGGATGGTGTTGACAACTTTTTCATGCATCCCGTTTCGCGGTGGATCGGTGATGATCATATCCGGCCTGCCGTTTGATTCAAGAAATGCAGGGGTCAGCATCTTTTCGGCCTCCCCGGTGAAAAAGAACGTATTTTGAATTCCATTGATCCGGGCGTTGATTTTCGCGTCGGCAATGGCTGCTTCCACTGATTCAATTCCAATGACCCTCTGAACATACGGGGCGATGTAATTGGCGATCGTCCCTGTTCCGGTATAGAGATCGTATACATGCTCATCGCCGGTCAATCCTGCAAATTCTGCAGCCGTCCTGTAAAGATTCACGGCCTGGAACGAGTTGGTCTGGAAAAATGAGGCAGGCCCGATCCTGAATTCGATCTCTTTGCCTCCCGGGCGGAATGACGGCATTTTCTCGATGATATAGGGATCACCCCGGTACAGGTTAAAACCAAGGTCGTAGATGGTGTCATTCTGTTTGGGGTTGATCACATAAAATAAACTGGTTATTTCGGGGAACCGGGCCGCAAGATGATCAAGCATTACCGGGATGATATCATCCTCGTGGTGGAAAACCATGATCACCATAAAACCCCCGGCTTCTGTATTGCGGATGATCAGGTTGCGTAAGAAGCCCTGCCAGGTACGCACATCGTAGAAACTCAGATGATGTTCAACGGCAAATTTCCGCATTTCAGTCCGGATGGCATTGGACGGATCCTTCTGGTGAAAACATTCCTGAATATCGACTACCTTGTCAAAAAACTGGGGAATATGAAATCCCAGTGCATCGGTGTTTGCAGTTCCCGACTCCCGGAAGCGGTCATCATCTGTCAGCCAGCGATGGTTTGAAAAGGTGAAGTCAAGCTTGTTCCGGTAATACCTGGTTTTTGGTGATGGCCAAATGGGCAGGATGGTTGGGTTGGCCAGTTTTCCTATCCGCGTGAAACTGTCGAATACCTGTTTTTGCTTATAGAACAGCTGATCTTCATATTTCATATTTTGCCAGCGGCATCCGCCGCACAATCCGAAATGGGTGCAGTGTGGCTCAATTCTCTTTGAAGAGGCCGTGTGCAGAAAAACCGCCTTTCCTTCAAGATATCTTTTTTTCTTTCGGGTCAGCTGGACATCAACAACATCGCCGGGCACCACGAAGGGTACAAAAATGATCTGGTCGTTGATCTTTCCGACGGCCATGCCCTCTGATCCGGCATCGATGATCTCGACCGATTTATAAATGATTGGTTGCAGGTTCTTCATGGTCTGATCTCTCTTTCCCTGTAATGCAGCGAATCGCCCCATTCACCATACCCGATGGTATCACCTGCCATGTGGATGCGTGTTTCGAGGCAGCTTTTACATTCTTCGGCCTCTTCGTCAATGCAGGGTTTATTTTCGTAAAGGAGATAATCCTGGCGGTATTTCACGGGAGTAAGGTTGGGCATGATGACATTGGCGCCAACCATCAGGGCTTTTTCCCGGCCCTGCGGGTCAATGGCCTGCATAGCCGTGGTGGCCGCAATGTTGATATTTTTCATCATGATCCGCAAAATTGCAACCATTTTCAATGCCAGGTCAAAGCGCTCCGTCAGGGGTAAAAGATTATCTTTATATTGATACAGCGGGGTGTCTGCATGTTCAATATAAGGACCCATTCCAGCCATGTCAATATCGAACTCACGAAAAAAAAGCAGGTCATCGGCCAGGTCGGGGAGGGTTTGAAACGGCAGGCCTATCATGACGCCGGTACCAACCTGGTACCCGACTTTCCGAAGCAATTTCAAGGCATCGAGGCGGTTCTGATAGTTGTGTGTTTTATTGTTTGGATGCAGTTTGCTGTATAGTTCCGGATTTGAAACTTCAATTCGCAAAAGATAACGGTGTGATCCGGCCTCCATCCAGCGGCGGTAAGTCTCTTCGCTTTGTTCCCCCAGAGAAAGCGTCACATGCATTTTCCCTTCCGTTTGGTCCGTGATCCTTTTCAGCAGGGATTCAATCTTGGATACGAACCGCTGGTTCGTCTGCTCACCCGATTGAATCACGATGGAGGCATAATGATTCACTTCAGCGTACCTGACTGCATCAAGAACCTCTTCATCGCTCATCTGGTACCGGGCATAACGGCTGTTCCCGGCCCGGATTCCGCAATAGTAACAGTTTTTCCTGCAAAAATTGGCGTACTCGATCAATCCCCTGAAATAGACCTTATTCCCAACAAACGCGGCTTTCGTCTCTTTGGCCTTGGTGAAAAGAGCCAGCCGTTCTTTCCCGGCGGTCCCCAAAAGATAAATGAAATCGTCACGGGTAAAAAAAGGTTTTTCTACAATTTTTTCAACAGTGGTCAAAATCATGGATTTATATTAATACTTTAGCAACATTACAAGTAATGTTATTTTTGCGGTAAAATTACTATTTTTACAGCATATTTTTATTTGTATTTTTCAGGGAATTCAGCATTATTCACAGGCAAATACACATTTTATGAGTGACATAATTAAAACGGTACTGATCGATGATGATAAAAGTGCCATAATTATTCTCCAGACACTGTTGGCCACCAATTTTCCGAATGTTGAGATCCTCGGAACAGCTAACAACGTAAGTGAAGCTGTTTTTCTGATCGATGCGATCAAGCCTGAACTGGTATTTTTGGATATTAACCTCCCCGATGGCAACGGATTCGATGTCATTGAACGGGTCTCAAACAGGGATTTCCAGATAATTTTTGTAACCGCTTATGATAAATATGCCGTCAGGGCTTTTGAATTTTCAGCGCTGCATTACCTGGTTAAACCTGTTAACCTGGAAATGCTGAAAAATGCGGTTGAACGTTTCAATGAAAACAAGGTCGAAGATATAGATACCAGGTTACGGGTTCTGCGGGATTCTCTGAAAAGCAAGAATGAAAAGATCATCATCCCCTCAACCGACGGTTTGAATATTGTAAAACTTGGCGACATTATCCGCCTGGAGGCGAGCGACGTGTACACCCTCTTTTACATGACTACCGGTCAGCGCTTTGTCGCGTCAAAGCCGCTGAATAATTATGAAAAAATCCTGGAAGATCTCCCGTTTTCGCGCGTTCACAGCAAACACCTGATCAACCTGATGTTTGTGAAACGATATGTAAAGGGAAAAGGCGGTTCCATCATCCTTGAGGATAATACCGAAGTTGAAGTGTCGGTGAGGAAAAAAGCTGATTTTCTTGAAAAACTGAAAAACTATGCCCGGTTCGTTTAAACGTTGAACCGGATGTGCAGGATATCCCCGTCGCCCACCACATAATTTTTGCCTTCTACCATCAGTTTGCCGTGCTCCTTGCAGGCATGCTCTGATCCCAACTGGATAAAATCATTGTATTTCATCACCTCCGCGCGGATAAATCCACGTTCCAGGTCACTGTGAATGACGCCTGCTGCCTGGGGTGCTGTCATGCCGTTTTTAATGGTCCATGCACGAACCTCCTTGGGCCCGGCTGTGAAGAAGCATTGCAGGTCAAGCATCTGGAATGCAACCCTGACCAGGCGGTTCACGCCAGGTTCGGTTAAACCGGCATCAGACAGGAACATGTTCCGGTCCTCCTCAGTTTCAAGTTCGGCAATTTCAGATTCCATCCTGGCAGCGATAACCAGCACTTCGGCCTTTTCATCCTTTACCGATTCGATGAACCTGGCTGAATATTCGTTTCCACTGATCGCCGAGGCATCATCAACATTGCAAACATACATGACAGGCTTATCGCTCAAAAGGAACATGTCATCCAAAAACCGGCGTTCATCTTCCGAAACGGTTGCTGTGCGCGCTGACTGGAATGATTCAAGATGTGCTTTCAGGGTTTTGAGAACCTCTACCCCGTGCCTTGCATCCTTGTCTCCGGTTTTGCCCAGCTTCTCCATCCGGATGATCTTTTTTTCCACCGATTCAAGGTCTTTGATCTGAAGCTCGAGATCAACGATCTCCTTGTCACGCACTGCATTCACTGAACCTTCGAGATGAGGCATCTGCGGATCATCAAAACAGCGGATCACATGGATGAGGGCATCCACATTGCGGATGTCGGACAGGAACTTATTCCCCTCGGTTTGACTGCCGCCTTTTGAAAGACCAGGAATATCAACCATTTCAATGGTGGTCGGAACCACCTTCGCCGATTTGATCAGCTGATCGATGGCATAGAGCCGGGCATCGGGAACATTCATCACGCCAAGGTTCGACTTGGTGCCGGCAAAGGCAGCCTTGTGCGTTTCCGCACGGTTATTTGAAATACAATTGAACAGCGTGGTTTTCCCTGAACTGGAAAGACCGATAATTCCGCATTTTAAGGGCATAAAGAAGCATTTTAGGGTGCAAAAGTAGGTAAAAAGTACTTCATTCCATCATGATCCTCACAGAGCTTACCTCCAGATAGCTGCCTTTACCGGGATGGAGCGGATCGAATAGTACATCCAGGTAAGATCGAAATGAAGCTGTAGCGGGATACCAGCTTTGTTCCATCTGAATAAGTCGCATTGAGTCGAGCGACAGGGTAGGGAACATGGCAGCCATGCTCTTTGGCAAGACAGGCAAGGTCATGGAGGTGACCGTGTCGGGTCCGTGAACAGTCCATGCGAAAGCAAGGTAGTCGGCATCCTGAAAATGCCAGGTTGCCTTGGTTTCCGTATACGACCCGGATACGGAAAACAGGACGCTCCCGACTGACGGATGAATGCCGGAAATGACGGCTCCTGTTTTAATAAACTCGTCAGGGAGGGGGCCAAACTTTGAGTAGGTATAGGTACTGGCTGAATCCCAGTTCTCGACCAATTCAAGATAGGTATGGAAATTCACAAACGCTGACGGAGGATAGCTGACCACAATTTTGTCTTTGGCTGTGCCATCTCCCAATACTTCATCCGTTGTTACCATAAGGGCAGAATAATCGCTTGTATCATTATAACCTGACACCCTGGCCAGGAAATCCTGTGCCATTACCGGCAGAGAAATCGTATGGGTTCCAGCCATATTCATGGTTGACAGGTCGATTTCCAGGCTGGCGCCGGCAACCAATCCGGTTTTCCATTTATACATAGGTCCAGCTGATCCATTGAGCTTAACATACAACGAATCAGGGGATTTGTAAACCGGCAGGCTGCCAGCGTTTGCAAAGGTCAGGTTTGAATACCCGGAACTTGAATTGAGGATCAGGTCAGAATGCTGCGGAACATTCGTAAGGCGGTAGCTTGCATCACCTGTTGAGATGAGCCGGTTCCCCCTGATGGTCCATTCTGCAGGAAGCACGTGAGTATAGGTATTGATATTTACAAGGAAATTATGCATGTAGGGATCCCATGTCGCGATCGTTACCTGGTACGGGGGTGTGACAGTTTCTGATGTGGAAAGTACCAGCCTGGGATTTCCGGTGATGCTGGTGTCGGCCAGGGAATTCCCGGCGGCATCAGAGACAAATACGATGGCACCAAGCTTCGGATTGATGAAATTATTTGTAAAATTAATCGTCATAAGCATCTGTTTATCAGGGACAGGTGTGTCGTCCTGCTTTTTTTTACATGAAATGCTGATCAGCAGCAGGAATGCGATGACAATGGGAAAACAGGAATGGGATTTGAATTTATATTGGTTTTTCATTTTTATCCGTATTTGCAAATTTCCATGCAAAGGAACACACAAATGATTTACGAATGACGAATGACGAATGTCGAATAAGAGGATAAAGGAGCCTTCAACCAACAGCGCGACAAAGCCTGAACGGAGCTGAAGGTCAAATAGAAGCAGGGTATAATTCAATCTTCTCTTGTGAATTCCAAATTTTCTTTCTACTTTTGCACTCCATTTTCAAAGGGGTGGAGATGAAAAGCGTTCTTTATTTAATTCCCCGTCAGTTAACCAAATGTTAAACCCGGTTGGCGCTTTCGCGCCGCCACAAAGCAAAATTGAATGACTCCTGAAGAAATGAATGAAAACGTGGAGCAGAACATTGAGCCCATTGTAGAAAAAGTTGAACTTGCAGAAACCGAAACCGCCCAGGTGGAAGATGTTGTTGCAGAAACTGTTGCAGAACCTGTTGCTGAAGTTGTTTCAGAACCTGTTGCTGAAGTTGTTTCAGAAACTGTTGCTGAAGTTGTTTCAGAACCTGCAGTAGAAATTGTTATCGAAACTGTTACCGAAGCTGTTGCCGAACCCGTTGCAGAAGCTGTTGCGGAACCTGTAGCTGCAACACCGGAAAAAAAGAGCAGAAGAACACCTGCTGCCCCTGTATTTCTGGCAGATTTTGACTGGGATGCTATTGGAAAGAAGCATGAAATTTATTCCAATGATGAACGCAAGAAACTGGAAGAAACTTATGACCAGACACTCCGTGCCATCCAGGATCATGAAGTGATTGAGGGCACGGTGGTCACCATGACCAACCGTGAAGTTATCGTTAACATCGGCTTTAAAAGCGATGGTGTTATTCAGATGAATGAATTTCGTTACAATCCTGAATTGAAGATTGGAGATAAAGTTGAAGTTTATATTGAAAATCAGGAAGATACCAGTGGGCAATTGCTGCTTTCGCACAAAAAAGCCCGTATCCTGAAATCATGGGAACGTATCAACGATGCCTACGAAAAGCAGGAAATCATCAAAGGGTATGTGAAATCGCGTACTAAAGGCGGTCTGATCGTCGATATTTTCGGTATCGAGGCTTTCCTCCCGGGATCACAGATCGATGTGAAACCCATCCGCGATTATGATGTTTACGTTGATAAAGTTATGGAATTCAAGGTGGTGAAGATCAACCACGAATACAAGAATGTGGTTGTTTCGCACAAGGCCCTCATCGAAGACGAACTCGAAGCACAGAAGGCAGAAATCATCAAGAGACTTGAAAAAGGTCAGATCCTTGAAGGTACCGTCAAGAACATCACAAGCTATGGTGTATTTGTTGACCTAGGTGGCGTGGATGGTCTCATTCACATTACCGACCTCAGCTGGGGCCGTATCAACCATCCTGAAGAGATCGTAAAACTCGATCAGAAAATCAAGGTGGTTATTCTCGATTTCGATGAAAACAAGAAGCGCATCGCCCTTGGTCTCAAACAGCTTACCCCGCATCCATGGGATTCACTGAATCAGGAGTTGAAAATCGGCGACAAGGTTAAAGGTAAAGTGGTGGTCATTGCCGATTACGGCGCATTTGTTGAAATTACAACGGGTGTTGAAGGACTTATTCACGTTTCCGAAATGTCCTGGTCACAGCACCTTCGTACTGCCCACGATTTTCTTAAGGTGGGACAGGAAGTAGAAGCCATTATCCTGACGCTCGACCGCGAAGAACGCAAAATGTCGATGGGCATCAAGCAACTTATTCCGGATCCATGGGCCAATATCAAGGAGAAATATCCCCTCAAGTCAAAACATACTGCTACCGTTCGCAACTTTACCAATTTCGGTATTTTTGTTGAATTGGAAGAGGGTGTTGACGGACTTATTCATATTTCAGACCTGAGCTGGTCGAAAAAAATCAAGCATCCGGCTGAATTTACCAAAATTGGTGAAAGCATTGACGTGATGGTGTTGGATGTGGATGTAGATAATCGTCGCCTGAGTCTTGGGCACAAGCAACTCGAAGAAAATCCGTGGGATGTATTCGAGAATGTTTTTGCTGTGGGATCAGTTCATGTTGGGACCATTGTCAGTTTAAGTGACAAAGGCGCTATCGTTGCGTTGCCATATGGCGTTGAAGGGTTCGCCCCGCTCCGTCATCTTGGCAAGGAGGATAACACCCAGGCGAAAGAGGAAGAAACAATGGACTTCAAGGTAATCGAATTCTCTAAGGAGAATAAGAAGATCATCCTCTCGCACAGCAAGATCCACCAGGATGTTGCCTATGCAGAGAAGAACAAGGAGGCTAAAGTCGGTCAGAAAAAGGAAAGCGATACCAAGAAAGCGGTTAAGAAACTCAAGGATAACCTGGAGAAGACAACCCTTGGCGATATCGAATCCCTGGCTAACCTGAAAGCTGATATGGTAAAGGCCGAAAACCTGGCCCGCGATACCAAACCGGCAAAACAGGAACCAGCTCCCGAAGCTGAGCCAACCGAAGAAGAACCGAAGGCTGAATAATCTGTCATGACCTTCTCGTTGACTGTCCTGGGAAGCAATGCTGCCATCCCGGCTAACAACAGAAACCTAAGCGCTCATTTGCTCAATGCAAATGAGCGCTTCTTTTTAATTGACTGTGGGGAGGGAACCCAGTTCCAATTACGCAGATACCATATATCCTTCCAGAGGATAAAGCGCATATTCATCAGCCACCTTCACGGAGATCATTTTTTTGGAATGATCGGTCTGCTCCATTCCATGCATTTGCTGGGTCGCAAGGAGGAACTTCACCTTTATGCACCTGCAGCGCTCCAGCCCATCATTGATATGCAGATGGAGGCCTCGCAAACCCGGCTTATCTACCCCCTGATTTTTCATTCCCTGCATATGGATCAGCCTGATCTTGTCTGCGAGGAAGAAAGGATCTCTGTTCATAGTTTTCCGCTTAAACACAGCCTTCCCACCTGCGGCTTTGTATTCCGTGAGAAAAACCCTCCCCGTAAGGTGCCGGTGGCACGCTCCTATGCCTATTGCAGCGATACAGGTTATTCGGAAGAGATCATTCCCTTCATCACCGGCGTTGATCTGCTGTACCATGAAGCCACCTTTATGCAGGATATGGCGGCCGTTGCCAGGGAGAAGCTGCATGCCACCGCTATCGAAGCGGCAACCATCGCCGTCAGGGCGAAGGTGAAAAAATTGCTTATCGGTCACTTTTCTGCCCGGTATGAAGATATTGCTCCATTGCTTGACGAAGCCCGGTCGGTATTTCCTGAAACCTATCCGGCCGAAGAGGGAGAAGTGGTGGCGATTTAAATTGCGAATTTTTCGTCACGCGTCACGCGTCACGTGTCACGACCTTTTGCTCTGTTACTTTTTTTACCTTTACAACCTCAACATAACTTCAATTTTATGAATCGTACATTTATCTTATTTGCCGCCATGGGATTAATTATCGGATCAGTGGTTGGGCAGGGGACCAACCCGTTTTTTGAAAAGTGGACGACACCTTTTGAGGTTCCTCCTTTTGAACAGATTAAAAATGAGCATTATATGCCGGCGTTCCTGGAGGGGATGAAACAGCAGCAGGCTGAGATCGCGGCCATTGTGAATAACCCGGCTGACCCTACGTTTGAAAACACCATCGTGTTGCTCGACAATTGCGGTGAATTGCTTGAAAAGGTCAGCTCCGTTTTTTATGCATTGAATGGTGCCAACACCAACAAGGAGATGCAGGAAATTGCCAGGCAACTTTCTCCGCTCATGTCAAAACATTCGGACGACATCAGTATGAATCCCGGGTTATTCAAAAAGATCAAGGAATTATATGAACGCCGGGATAAGATGAAGCTGGATGCAGATCAACGGAAGCTTCTGGAGGAGAAATACAAAGGGTTTGTCAGGGGTGGAGCCAACCTTGAACCTGCCCAGCAGGAAAAACTGAGGGAACTGAACAAACAGATCAGCATGCTCCAGCTCAACTTCGGGCAGAACCTTCTGGCAGAGACCAATGCTTTTAAACTGGTGATTGATGATCAGAAGGAACTTTCGGGTTTGCCTCCGGGTGCAATTGCTGCAGCCGTTGAAGCTGCCAATGAAAATCCCGAAACCAGGGGGAAATGGGTGTTTTCTTTACAGAACCCCAGTGTCATGCCATTCCTCCAGTTTTCTGACAGCCGAATGCTTCGTGAAAAGATTTTCAGCGCTTACATCAACCGGTGCAACAACAACAATGACAAGGACAATAAAGCGGTCATAGAAAAGCTGATACCCCTGCGCCTGGAAAAGGCGAATCTGATGGGGTTTGAAACCTGGGCCGATTTTGCCCTGGATGACCGGATGGCAAAAAAGCCCGCGAACGTATATAAACTGCTGGAACAAGTCTGGACACCGGCCATTGCAAAGGCAAAGGAAGAAGAAACCGCAATGCAGCAATTCATAGATCATGAGGGCGGAACTCTCCAACTTGAGGCCTGGGATTGGCGCTATTACAATGAAAAGGTGATGAAGCAGCGTTTTGACCTCGATGAGGAGATGCTGAAACCCTATTTCAAGCTGGATAATGTGCGGGATGGGATCTTCTATGTTGCCAATAAATTGTATGGAATCAGCTTTACCGAAGTGAAAAATGCCCCTAAATATTTTCCGGATGTGAAGCTTTATGAATGTAAAGAAGCTGATGGCAAACACCTTGGCGTACTGTATCTCGATTTTCATCCCCGGGCCAGCAAACGCGGTGGCGCATGGTGTGGGAGCTATCGGTCGCAGTCGTACAAGGATGGAAAGCGTGTTGCCCCGGTGATGACCATCGTGTGCAATTTCTCAGGGCCTACCAAAGAAAAACCTGCTTTGCTCACTCCCGATGAGGCTGAAACCTTTTTCCATGAATTTGGACATGCATTGAACGGGTTGCTTAAGAATGTGAAATATGAAGGTATATCAGGTGTTCCGCGTGATTTTGTTGAATTGCCTTCACAGATCATGGAACACTGGGCCTTTGAACCGGAGGTGCTAAAGGTGTATGCCAAACATTATCTTACCGGGAAAGTTATTCTGCAGGAACTGGTTGATAAAATGATCAAAAGCGGCAAATACGGACAGGGATTCAAAACGACCGAATACCTTGCCGCCTGCATCCTTGACATGGATTATCATACAACGAAAGACCTGAAGGACATGAAAGTATTGACCTTTGAATCGAATTCGATGAACCGGATCGGTTTGATCCCACAGATACTTCCAAGGTACCGTTCAACCTATTTCCAGCATACCATGACCGGAGGATATACCGCAGGGTACTATAGTTATATCTGGGCTGAAGTGCTTGATGCTGATGCTTTCCAGGCATTCAAAGAGGCGGGAAATATTTTTGATAAGACCACAGCCTCAAAATTCAGAAAATGTATCCTCGAAAAGGGCGGATCGAAAGATGCCATGGAATTGTATGTCGATTTCAGGGGACATGAACCAACCATTGATGCATTGCTTGAAAACCGGGGATTGAAATAAACCGGCTAAAGCAGGGCATCATACAGGATTTCGATCGGATGAAAGGCTGTCCGTCCTGTTCCATCCTCGATCTGGTGCCGGCACGATGTTCCCGGGGCCGCAATGATCATGTCTGGGGTGGTTTTTCTTATTTCAGGAAAAAGAACAAGTTCGCCTACTTTCATCGAAACATCATAATGTTCCTTTTCATAACCGAATGAGCCGGCCATGCCGCAGCAACCCGATTTGATCTCCTCAACATGGTAATTGATCGGTATTGAAAGCATTTTTTTCGTTGGCTCAACCGACGCCAGGGCTTTCTGATGACAATGTCCATGTAATTTGATCACTTTCGTTTCACTGGTAAACATGGACCCGAGATCCTTTGTTTTCAGCTCCCTGACGATGAATTCATCAAACATCAGTGCATTCTCCGCAAGCTTCACGGCTGCAGCCCTGAGCGGTGCATCGGCCAGTTCGGGGTATTCGTCGCGGAAAGTAAGAATGGCCGATGGTTCAATGCCGATAAGTGGCGTTTCGCTGGTGATGATATCCTGAAACTTTCGGATATTTTCATTGGCCAGTGTTTTGGCCTTTCTGATCAGTCCTTTTGAAAGGTAGGTTCGTCCGCTCTCTCCATGATCAGGAATAAGGACCCTGTACCCGATCGAATTCAGCAATTTGATGGCTTTAATGCCCATTTCCACATCGTTGTAGTTTGAAAATTCGTCGGCAAATAAATACACGGTTTTTAATGGTTTCGAATCTGTGGCTGCAAGGTGCAAATACATCCCCGACGATAGATTTCTGGCCGCCCATGTACGCAGGGTGGTTGAATAAAGCAGCGGGATGTTGCGTTCGGGGGCAAAACCCAGGACTTTCTTGGTGATCCCTGAGATGGTTTTATTTTTCTGGAAGAAATTGAACAGGGCAGGGGCGATGCTGCCCAGCCGGTTGACTGCGGTGATATAGGCAATAAGCCTTGAGCGGAACGGTATCCCGTTGGCGTCGTACCAGTGCTGCAGAAATTCAGCCTTCAGTTTGGCGATATCCACGTTTGAAGGGCACTCCGACTTGCAGGCTTTACACGAGAGGCATAGATCCATCACTTCATAGATTCCCTGGTGGTCAAATGGATTTGCCTTCACCGAATTGGTGAGAAATTCCCTGAGGATATTCGCCCTGGCCCGCGTGGTTGCTGTTTCATCCTTCACCGCCATGTACGATGGGCACATCCAGCGGCCGGTGATGACCGTGTTGCGGCAATCGCCCGAACCATTGCACTGTTCGGTTGCCCGGAGTATCCCATGACTTTTTGAAAAATCGAACACGGTCGGGATGTCCCTCACCGGTTTACCCGGTTCAAAACGAAGGCTGGTGTTCATTTTAGGAGTCCCGACAATTTTATTAGGATTGAAAATATGACCCGGATCCCACAAGTCCTTTATCTCCTGAAACAGATGGTAGTTCTGCTCCCCAAGCATCAGCGGGATGAATTCTCCCCGTAACCGGCCATCGCCATGTTCACCCGAAAGTGACCCATTGAATTTCTTGACCAGCTTCGCGGTTTCCAGTGCAACCGTGTGGAAAAGTTCTGCATCGGCGGGATCTTTAAGATTCAGCACGGGTCGCAGATGCAGTTCCCCCGAACCTACGTGGGCATAATACACACAATCAAGGCCTAAACCGGCCAGCATCTGGTTGAATTCCTGGATGTACCCTGGAAGGAGATCTGGCCTTACAGCGGTATCTTCCGTTACAGGAACCGGTTTGCGGTCGCCGGGATAATTGGAGAGCACTCCCAGTCCGGCTTTGCGCAGATCCCACACCTTTTTGACATCCGGAGGAAAAACAATCGGGAAATGATATCCCAGTCCGTTCGATTGCAGATCGGCAACCAGATTATCGCAGATGCCAAGGATCTCCTCCTGTGTGTTACGCGCAAATTCGATGATCAGGATGGCTCCCGGATCACCTTCGATGAAAAATCGGTTCTGGCGCTGGGTGATGTTGTCCCTTGTACAATCCATAATGGCCTTGTCCATCAGTTCAACCGATCCCGGCTCATATTTCAGTGCCACAAGGTTGGCCTTCAGCGATTCGGCAACCGTATGACAGTGTACGCATACCAGGGCTTTCTCTTTGGGAGGCAATGGAACCAGGTTGAGCTTGATCTCGGTCATGAACATCAGGGTGCCTTCACTGCCGGCGATGAGTTTACAGAAGTTAAACGGTTCACTGTCAAGCAACAGGTCGAGCGCATACCCGGTGTTGCGCCGGTGGATCTCCGGGTCAGGGTATTCCTTGCGGATGTTTTCCTGGTTTTGGGGATTTGAGAGGATCCCTGTCATCTGGAGGTATATCCTGTTTTCGAGGGTTTCGCCGATACATTTTTCCCTGAATTCTTCAGGCGAAAGTTCTTTGAATTCCACCTCCGACCCATCACTCAGAAACCCCCTGACCGAAATTACATGATCCCGGGTACTCCCGTAAAGGATTGAGTGGGCTCCGCATGAATTGTTGCCAACCATTCCACCCATCATGCACCGGCTGGAAGTGCTGGTCTCGGGTCCGAAGAATAGCCCCGACTTTTCAACCACCTTATTCAGTTCATCCAGGATGACGCCCGGTTGTACACGGATCCAATGTTCGTCAGCATTGATCTCAAGAATATTCGTCATGTACCGCGAAACATCCACCACCAGGCCGGCGCCAACCACCTGTCCGGCCAGGGAGGTGCCGGCAGTTCTGGGAATAAGAGGAATTCCTTCAGTACCTGCCCAGGCGATCAACTTTTTAATGTCGGCTTCATGTTTAGGACGGGCTACACCCAATGGAATTTCCCGGTAGGCCGAAGCATCGGTGGCATAGAGAAGACGCTGGGTTTGATCGGTGAACAGATCCCCTTCAAACCGGGTCTTCAATGCATCAATTTTATTTTTCAGTGAACTGGGATCCATCATTTCATCTTGTGAAGAAGGTCAAAGTAGGCGGGTGAATTTTTCAGTGCTTCGAACTCGGCCTGTTGCATCATTCTTGATTTGTCGGAAAAACCTTTGCCGACGGCTATTCCCAGCTGTTTTACTGCAGTGGTCGTGTCATTTTGCTGAACAAGGATGATGGCGCGCATGTAATTCGGTTCGGGGTTCTGCTGATCTGCAATTTCATAAATTGCGATCACATTTGTCGCAAGGTCCGGATCATGCTGCTTCATGGCTTCATTGGCATTTGAATAGCAAACGAGACTAAGGAAGGCCTTCAAGCGGGCGTTCATCAGGGTATCTTCGGGATTCAACCCCTTCATGTGCTGACTGTCCATTCGGGTAACCCGTTTTTTCCACCATGTCTCGTCCTTTGTAAAAATGGCATTCATGAGCAATTGCTGCTCATCGGCCTCTTTTTTCAGAATTTGAACGCGGTATGCAGTCTGTTTTTTATATTCCGGAAGTTGCTCCAATGTTCGAAGCTCGCTTATAAAATGATCCGTTGAAATCAATCCTTCGGCAAACTGGATGGCCTCCCTGCAGGCTTCGGCAGCTGCGATCAGTTGATTTTCGGATTTTGTACCGGCAATCCGGCTGTCAAATCCCGACATGATCCGGGTAATGACGGTGTCATTGCGTTTCATGGTCCCGTCTTTCATTGCATTGAGGGTGATCCATTGAAATCCCTCTTCCATAACTCCGGCCGGGGGCCAGGCATGGGGGCCGGGGAAAGTGGTAATAAAATGACGGAGACCCAATTGGGAAAGGATATCGTTCAGCTGAACCATCTCATTCAGGTTGAAGTCAGCGGTTCCTGCAATGCCAAAGTAATCGAATTTATACGACGGTGGCTGGGCTCCAACGGGAAATCCAGCCCCGCACCCGATCACTCCCTTCACCTCACTGTGAAACATGGCTGCAATGGTAGCGGCCCGCGAACCACCGGAAAAACCGGCCACGTAGATCCGGCTCGTATCAATCGGGTAAACATCATGTATCTCAGCCAGAAGGCCTGTAATAATTTTAGTGGTGAGATTTCCGGGTTGTCCGTTTTTCGAATCATTCGAACCAAGAAGTATGAATCCATACCGGTCCGCCAGTTCCCGGTACATTTTTACAGGCCTTAGCCCTGAAGCGCGGGGATCAAAGGCGATGACGACAGGGTAGACGGCTTTATTCTCTCCGCAGCCAGCCGGGAGATAAAGTGAATAGGAGATATCTTTGTCAACGGATCCTGAAATCCGCTCATGGATCACTCCGGGTTTAGGTAGCCGGTAATTTTTTCCTGCTGTTTCTTTACCACCGGATGAACAGGATGGAGTGGTCCCAAGAAATATGAGTGCAATACTGAATAGGAGGGATCGTTTCACTTTTTGTAGAAATTGGTGGACTCGAAAATTTTATCAGCCGATTTGGCAATGAAACCGCTGTAGAGCTTTCCATCCCGGTCGGGATATCGCCTGGCAAACTCATAATAACAACCGGGGATTTCATATATTCCTTCCACAAAACTGATTTTCACCATTTCGGCGCGGGTGCTCGACTGTTCAAGCAACTCTTCCGGTGTTCCCTGGATCTCTCCGCCGGCATCATTCAGCAGGAATCCATGTGATTTTAAAAATGTGTTTACTTTTTCGAGCGAGTCGAATTTTTTGAGGCCATTCACACTTACTGTGAAATGGTTGGCACAAAAGCCGTTTACATATAGCCAGGCTGCGTATTCAGATTCTTTCCTGAGTTTTTCATACACGGCGAATGACGGCGTCCCGGAAACATTGCCGGCATAGATCAGTCCATCGGAATTGTAAACTGACGAAGGGATGCGGGCAATCCAATCCTTTACGGTCTGCTGAAAGAATGGACTGAATTGATCCGTCAGCAACTCACTGATGAACACGCGGGGTGCATGAGAATCAGTTTTATGCTCAAAATGCTTCGCATAAAGCTTCTTGGCTTCAAAGGTGTAATCTCCCTTGAACTCATAACCCTGGTCAATGAACACCGCGGAAAGTTTATCCACGCCAATGGTCGGATCCCTGAAGGTGCGAAATGCAATGTGATCGTTGATCACAGTTTCCCCTTCTGCTAGAAACAGGTCAAAGACTTTCCGGGTCGATGGATTCCGGTCAGTGTAATCCTTCCACAATCGGAAAAAAATATGCGTATAATCCATAAGAAACAGTTTGGAAATCAAATGTACGGAAAGATCATGATACATCAAAAACCAAGGCAGGGGTTGCACCCATCTTCCTGCGAAGTGACTCGGGGATCAGCACAATCTTTTTTCCTTTCTTAAACTGAATGGTCATCCTTTTTGTATTCCCGAGCAATCCGACTTTTTCAATTTTCCCGATTAGGTTTTCCGGCAATTCAATGCTTTCCGGAATCGGGTCGCCCTCCTTTATCAGGTAGAACACATATTTTGTCATACCATCTTTACTCTGGCTGAAACAGAAGTTGCCTTGATGGCAGGGCAGAAGCGGACGAGAATTGTAAATGGCACCACTGTTCACCTTCATCCATTCTTCTATTCCGGCTAAGCGTTCATACACTTCCTGAACCATGTCTCCTGTCTTATCAGGGCCAATACCCAGGAGGAAATTTCCGCCTTTGGCCACGATTTGGATCAGCGTATGAACAGCCCATGTAACCGATTTGTACTTTTCACCAGGGCTGGTGCTGTACCAATTATCGCCCAGGGTGATGCAGCTCTCCCATGGGTAGCCGGGCAAAGAATCAGGGATCTGCTGTTCAGGGGTGCGGTAATTTTCATAACTGCCATGCACTGTACGGTCAACGATTAACAGACCTGGCTGATTTTTCCTGGCCATACCTGCAATGGCAGGGATATCCACATCCTGGATCCATTGATGCTTTCCAAGCCAGGGCCTGGTCTCCTCGGTAAGTGAACCTGCAGGTCTGACCCATCCCCCGTCGAGCCACAGGATATCAATCTTTCCATAATCCTCCATAAGTTCCTCCACCTGGCTGAAGGTGAAACGCTGAAAGTTTTTCCATCGTTCCGGGTATTTTGCAGGATCATAATTGACATTGCGGTCGAATACCGGGAAATAGGACCACCAGTAATCGTTGCTGTGCCAGTCGGGCTTGCTGAAATATGCCCCGATTCCCAGGCCCTGTTGCCTGAAGGCATCGAAAACCTCCTTCACGACGTTGCTTTTCGGGTTCCCTGAAAAAAGGCTTGCACTGTCAGTGATTTTATAATCGGTGTATTTCGAGTCGAACATACAAAACCCATCATGGTGCTTGGTTGTGAACACCACGTATTTTGCCCCTGCTTCCCTGGCTGCTCTGGCCCATCGTCCGGGGTCGAACTTTACTGGATTGAACGATTTCCTGATATTTTCGTATTCAGCTGTATACCTGTAGTAATCATCACTAAAAGGCCCGCGCCGGATGCACCAATCCTCATCCTCGGGACAGAGACTCCAGCTTTCAACCACACCCCACTGGCTGTATGCCCCCCAGTGGATGATGATGCCGAATTTCCAGTCCTGCCATTGATGAAGACGGGCACTCACGGCTGAATCCGCAGGCCATTGATAGGTTTGCCCGGATGGTTGATCCTGATTGGTATTTTTTGTTACATTTTGATCAGGATTCAAAGGAATAGTATCGGGGAATGATGCCGTGACTGTTATACATTTCGACAGAATGAAAACGGGAATGAGCAGATATTTTATCATAATACTTTATTGATTATCAACTGTGATAATTTCTCTCAATCTGATGTCGCTGGACGATGCCCCGATCATGATTCTGAAATCGCCGGGCTCAACGACCCAATCCAGTCGGTCATTCAGCATTTTAAGTAGTTCAGAAGTGATACTGAAGAAGACTTTTTTTTCTTCTCCTACCTTTAGATGAATTCTTTGAAATCCCTTTAGTTCCTTCACTGGCCGGGTTACTGATGATAATAAATCCCTGATATACAATTGAACCACCTCGTCCCCGTCCCGTAGACCTGTATTTTTCAGAATAAATTGAACCTTGATGGAGTCATTCTGTTTCATGTTCAGCGTATCACATTTAAGATTACTGTATGAAAAGCTGGTATAGCTTAATCCAAATCCAAACGGGTATTGCGGCTGCCCCATCAAATCTGTATAATCATCTGTTCGGCCGGTGGGCTTATGGTTGTATGCCATCGGCAACTGGCCTTCGGTGATGGGAAAGGTGATTGGGAGACGGCCGGCCGGATTATAGTCACCGAAAAGTACATCTGCAATGGCATGGCCACCCTCTTCTCCGGGATACCAGCCATCAATGATGGCGGCGACATTGTTTTTCCATTTGGTCATGGTAATGGCGCTGCCGCCGATAAGGATGACTACGACCGGCTTCCCGGTTGCTGCAATCCGGTTAATCATCTGCTCCTGGTGACCTGGAAGGTTCAGAAAAGCCCGGTCGAGCGATTCCCCCTCTTCAATACCTGCGACCACGACCACCTCTGCAGCTTGGGCTACAGATCTAACTACATCTTCAATTTTCGTTTCCCAGTCATTCACAACGCCGACATCCCAGATCAGTTTTAATCTACCTGATCCTGACGATTCGAAATATTCAACCCTGATATCATATTCCCTGTCCTTTTCAAAATAAAAGCCGGCTGATAACGTACTGAATGATTGTTTTTTCCAGTTATCAATCACCAGTTTTCCATCAAGGAAAAGACGGTAACCATCATTTCCCTCAAGTCCGATTTTGAACTGTCCGGTAGCAGAAACTTTTAATATCCCAGTCCATCGCACCGAATAATAATCATAATTCACAATCGGGTCAGGGGAGTAGAGCGTCCACCGAAAATTAATTTCACTGTCAACCCTTGTCAATACCGGATTTCCGGATAAATCAATGTTATTGAAATATTCCCCGAGTAAACCTTTTTCATTGTTGCCGTTTATAACAGTTTTAAAATTAGAGGGTGGAACTGAAACCCATTCGGGGGATTGACGACCACATCCAGGGGAATAAATGACATTACAGGAAGAACCGAGTTTCATTTTTATTCCATCAAGAATGTTAACCTTTTCATTTCCCCAACCACTGTATCCGCCCAGCCGTGCATCCATTGCATCAGTCCCGACCACTGCAAGTGACCCGATGTCTTTGTTCAATGGCAGTAAAGGTTGTTTCATTCCCGGCATCCGCGAGTTTTTTAAAAGTACAACGGACTCCAGCGCAGCTTTTTTCGCAATTTCCTTAGGACCGGGAGAATCATTCCATCTTCCGGCATCATTCTCTGAAACATATGGATTCTCAAATAGACCTATTTGAAATTTCACGCGCAATACCCTGGCAACAGCACTGTCGATGGTCCCCGGGGTGATCCTGCCATCAAGGAATGGTGGCATAAACAGTTTGTAATGATCGTAATCGGATTGATAGATGACATCCAACCCATGGTTCAATGCATTTGCTGCAGCTGCCGGGTAATCGGCTGCAGTAAAATGGAGCACATTGGCACCCCCTACAGCGCATTCATCAGAAATGACAAAGCCGGTGAACTTCATCTGTTTTTTAAGTTTTTGGTTTAGTAACCAGTCATTGGCTGTGCAGGGACTTCCGTTGAGCGCGTTATAGGAGGTCATTACACTGCGAGCGCCGCCCTGGTCAATGCAAGCCTTGAAGGGGGGAAGATAAATCTCCTCAAGCAACCGCTCATTCATTTCAACAGGATAACTATCATGTCCCCCATCCCCGCTGTTGGCAATAAAATGTTTCGGCGTGGTGACCACATTCCTCTTCTCAAAGGCACTTACGAATGCCATGCCCATTCTGGATGTCAGGAATGGGTCTTCTCCATAGGTCTCCTCCGTCCGTCCCCAGCGAACATCACCTGCAATGTTCACAACAGGAGACAGAACCTGCCTGATGCCCCTGCTTTTGGTCTCATCCGCAATTGTCTCTGCGACGTGACTCATTAGTGCCGTATCCCATGTAGCCGCCAAGGCAATTGACTGTGGAAAAGCTGTGGCGCCATCTCGGACCAGTCCGTGCAAAGCCTCGTCGAAAGCTATGATTGGAATTCCAAGACGCGTTTCCTCCATAAAATATTTCTGGATCGCATTGATCTTGCGGGCGGTCTCAATGGCATAATGCGAATGACCATCATTCAAATTATGAAAATTGTCATCACTGCTTTCCGCCGTGCTAACCTTAAAACCAAAAATGCCGTTTTTATATTTCTCTTTCCCTCCTTCAAGGTCTCCGGGGATCATGAACAATTGCCAGAATTTTTCCTCGATGGTCATCCGTCCCAATAGATCGGTTACCCTTTGTTCGACGGTCAGTTGTGGATTTTTGTAAAACACTTCGGGAACCGATTCAGAATTGTGTTCACATGTTGACGGAGCGCGCTCTGAACGGGAGACCTGTGCCACACTGGCATGGGATAAAATGAAAACTAGAAAAAAAGTGGTGAAGCGTTTCGGCATTTGATCTGGTGAAATGAAATAAAACCTGTACATGTGAGCACTCAAAAATAATCTTTTTATCCTTTTCTTATTAACTTAGCCATATGATTGTCATCTGCCCTGACCAGGGGTGGGGTAATATGCAAAACTGAAGAAATGGAATACATTGATTATTACAAAATTCTGGAGATTGATAAAGGTGCCAGCAATGCCGATATTAAAAAGGCCTATCGGCGATTGGCCCGGAAATACCATCCTGACCTGAATCCGAATGATAAGACCTCCAAATCAAAGTTTCAGCAGATCAATGAAGCCAATGAGGTACTGAGTGACCCGGAAAAGAGGAGCAAATACGACAAATACGGGAATGACTGGAAGCATGCCGAAGAATTCGAGAAGGCAGGCCAGCAGCGAGGTCAATACAAAAGTTCACCGGGGAGGCAGCAGGATGCAGGAAATTTTTCAGAGAGTGATTTTTCCGATTTTTTTGAATCTATGTTTGGTAGTGCTCCCGGTGGCAAAAGGGGCGGTCAGGTTAAATATCGTGGTCAGGACTTTAACGCTGAGCTTCAATTGAACCTCGAAGATGTATATAAGGCCCATAAGCGGACGTTGACAGTCAATGGTAAAAATATCCGGCTTACAATTCCGGCCGGCGTTGAGAATGGTCAAACCATTAAAATTGCCGGGCATGGCAGCCAAGGGATTAATGGCGGACCCAACGGAGATCTGTATATCACCTTTTCAATTGCCAACCACACAAAATTCAAACGGGAAGGCAATAACCTGTATGCCAATGTTGAGATTGATCTCTATACCGCAGTTTTGGGGGGTGAGATCACCGTCGACACCTTTGACGGGATGGTTAAACTGCAGGTGAAGCCTGAAACCCAGAGCGGATCAAAGGTAAAACTGAAAGGGAAGGGTTTCCCGGTCTATAAACGCGAGGGAGAATTCGGTGATTTATATCTTACATATCAAATGAAAGTTCCTGTAAACCTTACTCAAAAGGAGAAGGAGCTGTTCAAAGAATTATCCAAAATTCATCATCATGGAAAATGAAAATTTAATTACCGTTGATCAGTTCTGCTCACATTATAATATCGAGTTCACATTTATTGACTCCCTTCACGAATTTGGCCTCGTTCAAATAACTGAAATTGAGGAAACAAGGTATATCTATCTGGAGCAAGTCAACGAACTGGAACGGATGATTCGCCTGCACTATGACCTGGATATAAATATTGAAGGCATTGATGCTATCTCGCACATGCTCCGGCGTGTTGATCAGCTGCAGGATGAGTTGAGGCTTGTGAAAAACAGGCTCAGATTATACGAAACAGAGTAAACTTGCCCGATTGACAAAGCATTCCATAAGTTGTATATTTGAATTTAAATTTGAATACAATAAATTATGGATGAAAATGCTGATCAGGTTGCACAACTTCAGGAAAAACTGGAGTTTCTTCTGAAAAAACAAGTCTCCTTTCAAAGAGAATTGAATGATTTGCAAAGCGAGATTATCTTGCTGAAATCTTCAGGAATCAAGATTGAGGATATCGAAAACCGGCTACAATCATTCCCTGAAGTTCCTGCCCGGCAACCAGAAGGCACGGTTGCCGGATTTCAAGAAGATCAGCCTGTTCTTCATGCTGACCCCTCCCCAAAAAAAGAACCGAAAATTAAACGGGATTTTGAAAAATTCATAGGTGAAAATCTCATCAACAAAGTGGGTATCATCATCACCATCCTTGGGGTTGGTATCGGAGCGAAGTATGCGATTGACCATGATCTGATCAGCCCTTGGACAAGGATCATCCTGGGTTACCTTGTCGGGTTGGGATTGCTTGGTTTTGCTGTACGGCTGAAGAAGCAATTTGAAAATTTCAGCGCTGTTCTCCTTAGCGGAGCCATAGCCATCGTCTATTTTATCACCTTTGCCGCCTTCGATTTCTATGGATTGATACCGCTGGGGATCACCTTTGGGCTGATGGTGTTTTTTACTGTTTTTGCAGTTGGAGCAGCGATTACTTATAACAGGCAAATAATTGCTCACATCGGCCTGGTCGGGGCCTATGCCGTCCCTTTTCTCCTGGGTGATAAATCAGGAAGCCTCCTGTTCCTTTTCAGTTACATAACCATCATTAATACCGGGATCCTTGTAATTTCATTCGTGAAGTATTGGAAACCGCTCTTATATTCATCTTTTATCGTTACCTGGCTTATCTTTCTTACCTGGTTCATCCCGAACTATAAAATGGAGGATCACTTTGGATTGTCCCTGACCTTTATATCCATATTCTTTGCACAATTCTACCTGATCTTTCTTGCTTACAAAATATTGAAAAAGGAGAAATTTGAAATCGAGGATATATTACTGTTGCTGGCGAACTCCGCTGTGTTCTACGGATTTGGTTATAATATTCTGCAGGGGAACCAAACCGGAGAAAAATTTCTTGGATTATTTACCCTGGGGAATGCGGTGGTTCACGGATTGGTTGGTTCAGGGGTTTATGGACAGAAAGCGACAGATCGGAAATTGTTGTCTTTCCTGGTTGGGTTGGCGGTTGTTTTTATTACCATCGCCATCCCTGTTGAGTTTGATGGGAAATGGGTGACGTTGTTTTGGGCTGCTGAAGTGGCCCTGCTGTTCTGGATCGGCAGGACAAAAAATGACAAGGTGTATGAATTGTTGTCATACCCGCTCATGTTCCTGGCATTATCCAGCCTTTTGCATGACTGGCTTACCGTCTATAATGTGTATGATCCTGCTCACCCGGAAACCAGGATTATCCCGCTGCTTAATGTCAATTTTCTGACTTCGGCCCTCTTCATCGCATCTTTTATCTTTATTTACCTGATCAATAACCAGAAAAAGTATGGCTCCTTTTTAAGCATACATAAAAGGATCTCTGGAATAATGAATTTTACCATCCCGGCCATTTTGATGATTGCAATTTATTTCGCCTTCATTATGGAAATTTCAACTTTTTGGAACCAGTTATATATTGATTCCATGAGAACCATCGACCAGGATTTAACCTTCCCCCAGCATTTGTGGAATGAGGATATTTCGAGGTATACCACGGTTTCAATACTCAATTATTCACTGTTGTTTTTGTCTGTTCTATCCTTCGTTAATATCCGGAAAATAAAAAACAAGGTGCTGGGAATCATAAATCTTTGGATGAATGTTGTTGCCCTGGGATTATTTCTGTCAGTCGGATTGTTTGCCATCGGCGAACTTCGCGAAAGCTACATCAGCCAGTCCTTGTCTGAGTTTTATTACAGAGGGAGTATGAATATTGCGGTCAGGTATATCTCATTTGTTTTTGCCGGAGGAATGCTGTACTCCGTGAACACCTATATCCGGCAGAAATTCCTTTCAGTTGATTTAAAAATGGAATTTGATTTTCTCCTTCATGCGACCCTGCTGACTGTTTTATCCAATGAATTTATCAACTGGATGGATCTGTTCCGGTCAGAGCAATCCTATAAACTGGGACTGAGCATTCTGTTTGGCATTTACGCATTGTTCCTGGTCGCCCTTGGAATTTGGAAGAAGAAAAAACATCTGAGAATCGGCGCATTTGTGCTTTTTGGAGCGACGCTGATCAAACTGTTTTTTTATGATTTAAAATCACTCGATACCATTGCCAAAACCATCGTATTTCTCTCTCTCGGAATTTTGCTTCTCATCATATCATTCCTTTATAATAAATACAGGAAGCTGATATTCGATAAGGATTAATTCCAAATCTTCTACCTTTGTTCCTGTTGGTTTCACGAAATATCCCGAATGCATGACGATATATAGAACGTTCGACCTGAAAACGCCCGTTTTAAGCCTTTTCCTGATCCTTGGAATCAGTTTTCTTGTTGGTTGTGCCCGCACAAAAAGCGATCCCTCCATACTTATACAGACAGATAAGGCCTTTAGCCAGATGAGCCTTGACAAAGGACTCAATGCCGCCTTCCTGTTCTATGCCGGCGACAGTGTGATAAAAACGAGGGATGGTCAATTTCCCATCATTGGAAAAAATGAAATGACCAGGATATTTCTGGCTCGTCCCGATTCGGACATTATCCTGAAATGGGTGCCTTTAAGGGCCGACATCAGCCAGTCGGAAGATCTTGGCTATACCTTTGGGAATTGGGAACTTTATTTGAAGAAGCAGGATACCACCCTGTATGGCAATTATCTCTCGGTTTGGAAAAAACAGAAAGACGGCACCTGGAAATACATCCTGGACTCAGGTGTGAATACCCCCAAACCGGTCACAGGCAAATGAAAATGATTTTGACAATTGGGCTTATCACTACATTCATCGGAATCATGATCACAAAAATTTTCTGATATGGAAAATAACCCAAATGCAAAACTATTTAATATATCCACCCTGATCTGCCTTTAATCATTGAGATTGTTGATACGGAAGAGAAGATTCGTGAATTCACCACAATCGTCGAAAAATTATTTGAACAATCAAAGTCAGGCGGACTCATCACCCTTGAAAAAACAGAAGTAATAAGATATAAAGCAGGAAGATGAAGCAACAGGTTACCAGTTTGAAGTTATCCCGGATGTTTAATGATTTTTTTGAAAGTGAAAAGGCCGGGGGGCTGATTCTGATCTTTTGTACGGCGCTCTCCCTGATCATTGCCAATTCACCTGTTCACAAACCCTACCTTGATTTCTGGAGTACTGAATTCGGAGGACATAACATTGGACACTGGATCAACGATGGGTTGATGACCATTTTTTTTCTGCTGATAGGGCTGGAACTGGAGCGTGAAATTTATAAGGGGGAATTGTCTGACCTGAAAAGCGCCTCTCTGCCTTTTTTTGCTGCAATGGGAGGGATGATCATCCCGGCCAGCCTCTTTTTATTGCTGAATGCCGGAACAATGTTCCAGGCTGGAGCAGGAATCCCCATGGCGACGGATATTGCATTTGCCATCGGTATATTATCATTGCTTGGAAGCCGGGTTCCGGTATCCCTGAAAATATTTCTGACCGCCCTGGCGGTGATGGACGATCTGGGAGCCATCCTGGTCATCGCCATATTCTATACCCAGACACTTTCCTTTGCAAATTTATTTATAGCCCTTGCTGTATTCGGGGGACTTCTTGTCCTGAACCGTCTCAGGGTGCATAACCTGATCCCCTACCTTGTTGGTGGCGTAGTGATGTGGTATTTTATGCTGCATTCCGGGATCCATGCAACGATTGCGGGCGTACTACTGGCGTTCGCCATCCCATTTGGCGACGGAGGGGAAAAATCCCCCTCCTTTAAAATGGAACACCTCCTCCACAAACCGGTGGCTTTTTTTATCCTGCCTTTGTTCGCCCTGGCAAACACAGGGATCCTGCTGGGCGGCGGTTGGGCAGCCGGGTTAGGTACATCAAACAGCCTGGGGATTTTCCTGGGCCTTATCATCGGCAAGCCACTCGGAATTTTCCTGTTTTCATTTTTAGGTGCGTCACTGGGGTTGTGCGCGCTACCTCCCGATATTCAATGGAAGCAAATTGTCGGTGCAGGATTTCTTGGAGGGATCGGATTTACCATGTCCATATTTATCACCCTGCTGGCATTTGATCAGGCGGCCGTGATTGACAGTACAAAGATCAGCATCCTGATTGCCTCTGCTATTGCTGGAATTATCGGTTTTTTATGGTTGAAGGCGACGCTTAAAACATCCCTGCCACAAGCTCATCGAGTGTGAGGGCGGCAAAATAATCATCCACCCTGAAGGGCTGGAGTGCAATCCTGATCGCCGGTTCCTGATGGGCAATTCCGGTGAGCGCTGTCTCAATCTCCTCGGTATCAAACCGGCTGAAATAATCCCCAAAGATCTTGATATGCCTGATGGTGCCGTTGTGAACATCGAGGTCGAATTCGATGGTCCCGCTTTTGGCGGTTCGCATGATCTTTCTGAAATTGTAATTGGGCGAATAGCCGAAATTCCACTCCCAGGTACTGTATTTTTCCCTTGTCAGATCATGGATCCTGTCATGATCTTCCGGTGAAAGTTCGATCAGCCGGGCGTCAGGATACTTCTCTGTAATATGCGCCTCGATCATGGCGGCGAATTGCATCACATCCATGGGTTCCCTGAGATGGTCGCTGATATTTGTCACGCGGCTGCGAACCGATTTTACCGACTTGTCCTGGAATTTAAGCGGATCCGCATTGAGCGCCTGCGACAGGTCGGGCATGTGTGAAGAAAAAAGGAGGGTGCCATGATGCAGGATCCTGTTTTTCCAGATGTGTTCCGCATTCCCCGAAAATTTCTTTCCCCCGATGGTAAGGTCGTTCCGGCCTTCGAATTTTGCATCAATTCCCATCTTTTGCAACACCTCCAGGATCGGTTCCGTGTATCTGCGGAAATCAACGAGCACCTCCGTCTGCCCCTTCCGGATGAAGGTGAAATTAAGATTTCCCAGGTCATGAAAAACGGCCCCGCCGCCGCTCAACCGCCTGACTACGGGGATGTTGTTCTGCTTTACATACTCCACGTTGATCTCGGCCAGCGTATTCTGGTGTTTCCCCACAATGATCGAAGGAGCGTTGCGCCACAGCATGAATGAATCATCCTCGAAATTTTTCAGCACAAATTCTTCCGTTGCCAGGTTGAAGTAGGGATCGGTGCTGTACCGCTTAATGATCAGCATTATTTTCAGAATTTACAGCAAAATTAAGGTTTTTCGAAATGAATTTATATTTTAAATTTGTACTCCCAAATCGTGGTTTCAATCTAAATCAGATCCGATGGATAAGCTGACAAGTTTCGTCTTCAGATTTTTTATTCTCCTGTTCCGGTTTATCCCTTTCCGTGTCCTTTTTTATTTTGCCGACCTGGTTTTTTATCTCATCTACTATGTGTTGGGCTACCGTAAACAGGTGGTTTTTTCAAATCTCAGAAATTCCTTTCCTGAGAAATCCACGGAAGAAATTACGGTGATTGCCAAAGGCTTTTACCACCACCTGTCCGATATGCTGATCGAAAGCCTGAAGGCATTCACCATGACGGAGGAGTCCGTTGTGAAGCGTTATCGATATACCAATGTGGAGATACTGGACGACCTGTATAAAAAGGGGCAATCCGTCATCTGCATTGCGGGTCATTACGGGAACTGGGAATGGGGCGGTCTTGCCTCGGGGGTTCAACTCATGCACAAGCCGGTCGGCTTTTATAAGCCATTATCGAATAAGTATATCGATGCCTATGTCCAGCGTTCCAGGGTCAAAGGCCGGTCGAAACTTGCCTCCATCACCCAAACGGCTGAGACATTCAAGACAGATTTCGGAGAACCTGCTATCTTTTACATGGTGGCCGACCAGAGTCCTTCGAGTTCACGGCTGGCCTACTGGGTTGATTTTCTGAATCAGGAGACAGCCACACTGCATGGACCTGAAAAATACGCCCGCATATATAACCTCCCGGTTGTTTTTGGAACCGTGATAAAGGTGAAACGGGGATATTACAGGGTGGATTTCAGCATGCTGGAACCAGAACCGGTTGAAACAAAAACCGGCGAGCTGACTGCCCGGTTCATGAAGAGGCTTGAAGAGGTGATCAAAGCGAAACCCGAATACTATTTGTGGTCACATCGCCGCTGGAAACTGAAACGCTAGAGACTGTGTCATTCCGCGATCAGGTGTCTTATCCTGGATTGCTCTTACAGCAATCCCCCATTCTTATAGATTGCAAGCTGGGCATCATAAAACTTGTCGATACCAATCGTTTTCTGATTTCTGAGATTGGTCAGTTCCCCGGTGACGAAATTAACTTTGATGGTGTCGCCATGTTCAATTTCAGCTTTGGAAAATGATTCAGTGTTAAAGGTCAGGATGGGCAGCGCTGCATTGATGGCGTTGCGCTCGTAAATTGCGCCATATGATTCGGCAAGGATGCAACTGATGCCCAGCGAGAGGAAGCAGTCAACTGCTTGCTGCCGGGAACTTCCTGCCCCGAAATTCTTATGGGTGATTACGATATCACCGGGTTTGGCCTTTTTGGCAAAATCTTCAAATCCCTTGAGGTTATCAAAGGTATATTGTCCCATCTCCCTGATGTCGGTGATGGTAAGATAACGATTGTGAAAAATCATATCGGTATCAATGTCATCCTTAGGGATAATCCAGACCCTGCCTTCAACAACCGTTGGCTTTTCCGTTTTTTTGTCTTTGTCACGCGTCACGTGTCCCGTGTCACGTTTCTCGGTTGCATAGAATAAGGCAGGCTTGTCAGGGATGCGGTCGGGCGTGGTGATGAATCCTGCGACGGCCGAAGCTGCCACCACCGCAGGTGAGGCAAGATAAACAAATCCTTTACCCTGTTTCCCTTCAAAGTTCCGGTTCCCGGTACTGATGGTCACTTCGCCGGGACCATTCTGGCCAACCTGCCCCGCGGCACAACCGGCACAACCTGCATTTGAAACCATAACGCCGGCTTCCTTGAAGATCCGGATAATTCCTTCTTCCATGGCTTGTGTCCAGATAGCATCCGTTGCAGGAACGATTTTTAAAACCACGCCGGGCGCTACTTTTCTGCCTTTCAGTACCGATGCTGCAGCCCGCAGATCATCGATGCGCCCGTTGGTACAACTTCCGATGAATCCGGAATCGATTTTTTGGTTGAGAACAGTTTCAATGGAGGTGTCATCATGCGGATGTCCCGGTTTTGCCACCATCGTCACGAATTTGCTCAGGTCGATGTCGAAGGTTTTTTCAAACTGTACATCCGCATCGGCCACCATAGGTTGCATTTCTTTTCCCGTAATCATTTTCAGTTCGCTGAGCAGCGCTCCGGATGTGGGAAAAATGATGATAATGGCGCCCATTTCGGTGCCCATCGAAGCAATGGTGATCCGTTCAGCCAGGGTGAACTTTTCGACCTCCGCTCCATAAATTTCTACCGAAAATCCAAGTAATTTATTGGCTCCGAAAATGGACAACAGGTTCAACACGATGTCTTTGGCGGATAAATTGGCTGGCCTTTTTCCTGTCAGGTTTATCTTCACCGAGGCGGGCACTTTAAACCATACTGCTCCCTTTGCCCACGCAGCAGCAATGTCCTGATCACCCATTCCCTGTCCAAAGGAGGCAATGGCTCCCATGATGTTGGCATGAGAATCGGTGGAAACAAAAGTGCTTCCGGGCCATACCAGCCCGTTATCTATGGCAAGATGGGTGCCGATCCCGGCATCCACATCGTACACCCTGATACCCTGCTCACGGGCGTACTGCCGGCAATATTGCTGGTTAGCTGCATATTTCTGATCAGAACCTCCGGGGTTACAGTCAAAGGTGAAAATGGTTTTCTCCGGATCTGCGATCGTCAGTCCATTGTCGAGAAGGTTCTTAACGACATTGGCGCCGCCAAAATCGCGTGCAGCCCGGGTATCAATAAAAACGTCAACAATGTCGCCTGGTTTCACAAGAGATTGGTTGCTGTGAGCAGCTATGATTTTTTCGATGATTGTCATGCGTGATCGTTTGAAAAGGTGAAAACATTTATGAATTCCTACTTAAGTCTCTCCCTGAATGGTTCAAAGGTCATGAAATCGGCATGATGCACAACGTAGGCTTCAGTCGTACGTTTTACCATATCGCCTTCGCCGGCATGGGTGGCAATGATGTGGCAAACAGCCGCAGGAACCCCGCACTGCTCGGCCAGCGATACCCCGGAAAACGGGTGACGGAGATATTTCCCGTATTTTCCCTGGAATGATTTTCCATTGGCATCAAGCTCATATTCGACCAGCTTTCCGACATCGGCGAGAATGGCCCCGGCGATCAGAACATCCATGTCGACGGGCAGATCATCCCTGAAGAATTCGTTCATCTTTTGCCCTGCATCCCGCGCAACATGCACCACACACCGTTTATGCGCCATGAACGATACCTTCATGTCTGGCCCGGCCAGCAGGGTAAAAGGGATTTTATTTAGATCTTCCGGGGTCAGCACACTCTTTTCGAGCGCCAGTTCCCATGTTTTAGCTGTTTTTTCGCGGAGATCCGGATCCTCGATCCACATCAGCTCCGGCCAGAGGATTTTAATTTCGTCGGTCATACGATTTGATTTTTGTAACTGGGTGACAAGGTAACAAGGTGATAAGTGAACTTTTTCTTACCTGTTACCCTGTTACTTTGTTACCTTGTTTCCTTGTTACCAATTCTTAAAGTTTACTTATGATCGCATCCGTCATCTGCTGCGTGGTGGCGGCACCTTTGCTGAATGCATCCGGTTTTCCCGGAAGTTTCATCATATCATAGGTCATCACCTTTCCCTCTTCAACAACCTTTGCTACGGCATTGGAGATTCTTGCAGCCATCTCCATCTCGCCCAGGTGCTCGAGCATCATCATGGCCGAGAGGATCATGGCAGTGGGGTTAACGATCGACGGGTTAAACTCCGCATATTTGGGGGCTGACCCATGGGTGGGTTCGAAAACGGCTATCTCGGGGCCAATATTGGCGCTGCATGCGAATCCGAGACCGCCGATCAACCCGGCAAATCCATCGGAAACGATGTCCCCGAACATATTCCCGGCAACCATAACATGATAGGTCTCAGGATTCTTGGTGAGCCACATCATCTGGGCATCAATGTTGGTATCCTGGACTTTGATCCCGGGGTATTCATTCTTTGCCATATCCTGAGCCATCTTCAGCATCATTCCAGAGGTTTCACGGATCACATTTGGCTTTTCACAAACGGTCACCGTCTCAAATCCCCGGGCTTTGGCATAGTCAAAAGCAGCCCGAAGGATGCGTCCGGTATATTTCTTCGTGAAAATACGGGTCGATACCGCCAGTTCAGGGCGCGGGCACCAGGCAAAATTATCTCTGAATTTTTTATGTGTCATCAGAGCATCATATACCTGGTCGGAAGGATTTGACCATTCAACGCCGCCATACAAGCATTCCGTATTCTGACGGAAGATCATGGTGTCAATGATTGGCTCCTCGATCACGCCTCCAAATCCGCGACGGATGAAATTCAGCGGGTTCCCCTTGAAGGTTTTGCATGGCCGCATGCAGATGTCAAGGTCATATTTCTGCCGCATGGTCACGATGGGGCTGTAATAGGCAAATCCTTTACCTTTCAGCTCAGGCGACAACTCGGCTTCCGTCTTATCTTTGGGTTTGGAAGTGATGGCACCAAACAGGCCAATTTTGTGTTTTTCGAGCAATTTCTGGGTGCGAATGGGAAAGGGATCGCCCTCGTTGCACCAGAATTCCCATCCGATATCTCCGTGGACATATTCTGCATCAAAACCGGCTGCATCCAAAACGCGGATGGCCTCATCAAGGACAACCTTACCAATGCCGTCTCCGGGCATGGCAACAATGGTTCTTCTAGCCATAAGTAGTTTGTTTTTGAATAGTTAATTAATTAACGATTGGGCGTCAAAGATACAACACCGGATGAAATCCGCAATATCGTTTTTACACATTTTTCCATCGTTTTTTCATTCACTATTCGTTACTTTTGCAAAAATCAAATTCAATCTGTACCCAATCATTCACGAATTACTTGATCATTTTTGAAGAAGCACCTTACAAACCCGATATTCAGGATTATTTCGCAGGTCGCGGATGAGATGCAGTTGCAGGCATTTGTTATTGGAGGGTTTGTCAGGGACCTTTTACTGAAGCGCGATAACAAGCAGGATATCGATATCGTGGTGCTTGGGAGTGGCATCGATTTTGCCCACCTGGTGGCCGGAAAACTTGACGGGGATGTTCCTGTGAAATTTTTTAAAAATTTCGGTACGGCGATGCTGAATTTCCACGGCTGGAAAATCGAATTTGTTGGAGCCCGCAAGGAATCATACCGGCTTAATTCACGAAAACCCATTGTAGAAGGGGGCACCCTCGAAGATGATCAGAACCGGCGGGATTTTACGATCAATGCCATGGCCATTGATCTCACACCCGGGCAATATGGACGCCTGCTTGATCCATTCAATGGAATCCAGGACCTTCATGATAAAATCATCAGAACACCGCTTGATCCGGATATTACTTTTTCTGATGACCCGCTGCGCATGATGCGTGCCATCAGGTTCGCCACCCAGCTCCATTTCACGATCGAAGCAACCTGCTTCGAAGCCATCGGGCGGAATGCTGAACGGATTTCAATTGTCTCAATGGAACGGGTGATCGATGAATTCAACCTGATCATTCAGGCCGATCTGCCGTCGAAAGGATTCAGGATGATGGACGAAACCGGATTGTTGAAAATAATTTTTCCGGAATTCTGCGAACTGAAGGGCGCTGAAATCATCGAGGGTAAGGGACATAAGGACAATTTTACCCATACCCTTGCAGTTCTTGACAATGTGGCTTCGGTTTCAGATAACCTTTGGCTGCGCTGGGCAGCGATTCTCCATGATATTGCAAAGCCCCTGACCAAAAAGTTTATTCAGGGCACCGGGTGGACCTTTCATGCGCATGAATTCAGGGGGGCCAAAATGGTACCGCACATCTTCCGAAAACTCAAGCTTCCCCTCAATGAAAAAATGAAATATGTCGAAAAACTGGTGTTGCTGCATCTCAGACCGATTATTCTGGCCGAAGAGGTGGTAACCGATTCGGCTGTGCGCAGGTTGCTTTTCGAAGCAGGCGATGACATCGATGACCTGATGCTCCTTTGCAATGCTGATATTACTTCAAAAAATCCCGCGAAAGTTAAGCGCTTTATTGCCAATTTTAACATCGTACGTCAGAAACTGAAAGAGATCGAGGAAAAGGATCAATTGCGCAACTGGCAGCCTCCCATTACCGGACAGGTGATTATGGATGCTTTCGGGATACCCCCTTCAAAATCAGTAGGGATCATCAAAGATGCCATCACTGAAGCCATCCTCGAAGGGATCATCCCCAATGATTATTCTGCAGCGTACCAGCTGATGCTGGAGGAGGGCAGGAAACTTGGTTTGATCAATAAAGAAGGCTGAACCTTTTTTCGATTTTGTTTACGAAATTTTATATTTTTGGAGCGGATTAATAGCCGGAATAACCATGTTGATTTATCTTTTTAGAATAACTTGTGAGGAGCATGATGGATGGCTCAGGGATATTGAAATTCAGCCCAATCAGACCTTCCTTGATTTTCACCATATTCTGATGGAATCCGCAGAACTATTGCATTGCGACCGTTCCTCTTTTTTCATGACGGATAAGAAGTATATAAAAGATAAGGAAATTACCCTGAAGTCCGAAAAGCGCCAGATCCGCAAGTACGATGACGATCTTGACCGGGTTGTAAACGATTTCGTCACCCCTCCGCTGATGAAGGTTTCCAAAATAAAACATTTCATTGAAGACCCGCACCAGAAGATGATCTACGAATTTATTGGCAGAGATCATTTCTCATTTCATATTGAACTTTTTAAAATATTTCAGGCCGACACCATCCTCTCATACCCGAGATGCATCAAACGGATTGCTGAGCTGCCCCGGAAACCCGAGATTCCTGTAGCGGAAGCTGCTGCACCAGGCCCACCCAAGGTGATCATTCCTAAAAGATCAGTCCCGAAAGTACCGCTCCCGAAATTAGAGGACCTTACTAAATTCAAAGACAACATGGTTGAGGATGAGCATGAATTGGCAGCCATCGAAAATGAACTTGGCAGCCTCATTGAAGAGACGGAACAGGAAGAACAGGTAATTGAAACCCCTGAATTTGGTACTCCCGGCAATGGCGAGGACGATTTCTCCTATGGCGGGCAACAGGAAGCGGATGAGGATGAAAAATTAGACCACATCGAAGACTACGAAGATATTGAAAGCCTGGATAAACGATTATCAGGCTATGACAGAGATTCCGATGACTATTAGTGACCCGTTGCTGGTGGTCATTGCGGGTCCGACCGCGGTAGGAAAGACTGCTCTTGGAATACAGATTGCCCGGCATCTGAACACCCAGATCATCTCTGCCGATTCAAGGCAGTTTTACCGGGAAATGAAAATCGGCACGGCTGTCCCATCTCAAACAGAACTGAACATCGTCCCCCACCATTTTATCCATCAGCTTTCTGTTCACAATACCTATAATGTATCGCGCTTCGAATCAGAGGTGATTCCCCTGCTGGAGACACTGTTTAAGCAACACCCGGTCATTCTGATGGTAGGAGGATCGGGGTTGTATATCAATGCTGTTTGTCACGGCATCGATCAGTTGCCCGATCCTGATCCTGAAATCCGCCGGGAGCTGAAACAAAATCTTGAAACATCAGGAATTCAGGCACTGCAGAACGAATTAAGACAGGTTGATCAGGAATATTACAACGTGGTTGACCTTGCCAACCCAGCCAGACTCATCAGGGCACTCGAAATATACCGTTCAACAGGCGTGCCCTATTCCGCTTTGCGCTCCCATACCCCGAAGAGCCGGCCGTTCAGGATCCTGAAAATCGGGATTGACCTGCCGCGGGAGCTTCTGAACAAAAGGATCAACGACAGGGTTGATGAAATGATGAAGGCGGGACTGGAAGAGGAGGCCCGCATGCTTTATCCGTTAAGGCACCTGAATGCCATGAATACCGTAGGCTACAAAGAATTATTCGACTATTTCGAAGGGCTTACCTCCCTTGAATTTGCTGTGGAGAAAATAAAGACCAACAGCCGGCGATATGCAAAACGTCAATTGACATGGTTCAGGAAGGATCAGGAATACCGCTGGTTTCAACCTGATGATGTGGAGCAGGTGATCATTTCCTGTGCAATTCAGGTCAGTTAATCACATGGTATTCTATCAGTCCTTCGATGGGGGAGGACAGTATTTTTGAAATGGTAACCTTTTCCTTAAGGGCGACCTCCGACAGGATCTCGCGGTAGATAAACGCGATTGACCCGATAAAGCCAATTGGGAGTGCCCGGTAATCCTCATATTTCTTTATATGGGCATGGAAGAAATCCTGAAAAGACTGCTGGATTAAAGCTTTTACGAAAGGATGTTCGCGGTTCGGGCTAAGAAACAGGCTGAAGGATGCCAGGAATTTGTTTGGCGATGGTTTGTTGTAAAGTGAATTCAGGATATCCTCCAGTGTATATCCGAATTGGTTGTCAAACTGATCACGCAATTCCTGCGGAAGTTCTTTTTTAAGGTAGGCGCCCATGAACAATTTTCCAAGGTAGGAGCCAGCTCCCTCATCCCCGAAAAGATAACCGAGGGAATCGACTTTTAAATGGAGTAAAGTTCCATCAAAAAAGCAGGAATTACACCCGGTTCCCAGGATACAGGCAATTCCTTTGTCATTCCCGAAGAGAGCCCGGGCTGCGCCCAGGATATCATGGTAAATGAAAACATCGGCTTTTCTGAAGAACAGGAGGATGGCATCGCGGATCATACTGTTATTGTAGTCCGTTGAACAGCCCGCCCCATAAAAATGAACCTCCCTGATGTTATCCTCCACCACGAATGGAATAAGGTCGGCACGGAGAACAGCTTCAACACTTTCAGAATCATGAAAATATGGATTTAACCCGCTGGTTCCGATGGTTTCCTTTACCTTATCCTGTTCGAGTAAAATCCAGGTCGTTTTTGTTGAACCGCTGTCAGCTATGAGTTTCATATCATTTTATTAATTCCGCGTTTGTTTGTTCCTCCGTCATTTATTTCTTAATCCCGATGCATCTTTCAGGTAGGCCTTCACTGTTCCCACAATGATTTTAGCCTCGATGTAAACGGGTATTTTATTTGCGTCATCCGTCACCCAGACGAGCACATCCTCATTTCCCCTGAAGATGGTGCCCTGTACCATCTTGGCTGCAAATTTGATGCATGGATACCGTTTGCCGTTGGTTGCCTCAACGATCTCTTTGCCAATGTACCGGATGTAAATATCATAATACCCGTCATCAATAAGCACAGTCACTGTTTTTTTTGAATCCGGGCGCATTTCGTGGAAATCAAGGGTCCTCGTGTAATAAACCGCCGAAAGCATATCAAAGGCACAGGGCCGCATGCTCAATGTATCCGTGCGCTGGGGATTGTTTTGACTTTTTGTATTGCAGATGATCTTCTGCCCGGCATGGTCGAACTTCAGGGTGTTCAGCATGGAATATCCCCCTTCATAAATGTAACGCCTGAACTCGATGGAGTGAAATGTTTCAGGCTCCACCCAGGAATCATAGTAATCACGCACTTTAAAGAGGAGGTCGTAAGAGGTGAATGTTTTTCCGGTGCTTTTAAAATGCCATGCCGGTTTTCCCAGGTAAAGTTCCTTCGCTACGGTAAAAGTCACCAGGCCGGCATCGACCCAAACCGGACCCCAGTTGTAAGATACGGTATAACTGATCTGTTCACCATCGCCGAAGGTTGTGTTTGATACCGGACATTGTGCGTATGAAATTTGGGAGGAGACAACAGCAACAGACAGTAAAATAAATTCAATCCAAAGCTTTTTAAATTTCATCAATTTAACAGAATCATTAAATGAATATGTGAATTATACGATCCGGTTTCAGAATTGTGAAACACAGGTGAAGGCTACTTTTTATTCCACAGATAAAAAACAGGAATCCCAAGTATAACGATGATTAACCCCGGCCAGGTATACTCCGGTTTATAAATAAGCAGAATGACCATCACCGCCAGCGCCAGAAGAATATATACCATCGGGATAACCGGGTATCCGAATGCTTTGTATGGCCGTTCCATTTCGGGGCGCTTTTTCCGCAGCCTGAACAAACCGAATATGGTGAGTGCATAAAATATCAGCACGGCGAATACAACGTAATCAAGCAACTGCCCGTAAGTTCCTGAAAGGCACAATAACCCTGCCCAGACGCCCTGGATTGCCAAACCTGTTGCGGGAACGCCTTTGGTATTCAGGTTTCCGACTTTCTTAAAAAAGATGCCATCGGAGGCCATGGCGTAATAAACACGGGCCCCGGCAAGGATGAGCCCGTTGTTGCACCCGAAAGTGGAGATCACGATGAAGGCAGCCATGATCAGCACGGCATAGTTGCCGAAAATACCGGAAATAGCCGCCGTCCCAAGCCGGTCGTTCAGGGCATACTGGATGCCCCTCGCAGCAATGTCTGTTCCGGCCTGATCGCCGCGAACAGGGAGTACTGTGATATATACGAGGTTGGCAAGAAGGTATAACACGGTAACCGCTAAAGTTCCCAAAACCAGGCTGAGCGGGATGTTCTTCCTTGGATTAATCACCTCTCCAGCAGTAAAGGTGATGTTGTTCCAGGCGTCGGATGAGAAAAGGCTGCCGACCATGGCCATCCCGATCGCCGCAACCAGGGCCATTCCCGACAGCGGAATATCCACCCCTCCGGCTCCCTCTCTTTCCGGATTCCAGAAGGTCAGGTTGTTGAGATGGATGGAATGATGGTTCGAGGCAAATCCCAATCCAATGATGATGAACAGAACCAGTAAAATAAACTTTCCGGAGGTAAAGGCATTCTGGATCTTTTTCCCCTCCTGGATCCCTCTGGTGTTGATCCAGGTCAGAAAGGCAATGGATCCGATGGCTACCAGCTGGACAGGGCCGAATTTTACAAATCCCATGTTAAAATGGCCGATGGTAAAAAGCCCGAGATCAACCGGTCCGAAATCGAAAAAGTTTAAACTGAACCATACCACGGATTCCGATACCCAGGGGAACAGCACGCCGAAGAATTTGGCAAATGCCATTCCGACGGCGGCGATGGTGCCTGTTTGTATGACCAGAAACAGGGTCCACCCGTATAAAAATCCGGTTAATGGATTGTAGGCCTCCTTGAGATAAACATACTGTCCGCCTGCCTTTGGAAACATCCCCGCCAGTTCACCGTAACTGAGTGCGGCAAAAACGGTCATGAAACCTGTAATGATCCACACCATCATCAGCCATCCCGGCGATCCGACCATGCGCGCAATATCGGCGCTCACAATAAAGATCCCAGAACCAATCATTGAACCGACCACAATGGCTGTGGAGTCAAAAAGATTTAACCGCCTTTGAAAAGAATGTTCTTCCGCCATCTCTGTTTTTTTTGTCATGCGTCACACTTCACGCGTCACGATTTTCCCCTGCAATTTATACGAAATTTTAATATTCCCGGCGTTCCCTGGGTTAAAGTTATCAGGGTCCGCGAAATAGTTCAATTATGGACATATTTCATTTTGTAAAAATCAATTTTGTACATTAGACAGATTTTTAAACACAACGATCATGACGCATATAAGATGGCCTCAAATCATCCATCCTGAATTTTTGAGAAGTTCAGCATTCCTCTGTTCCCTGATCATAATCATTTTCATAAATCCCTTTCTGGACGAAAGCCTTGTTGGCCGGATCGTCGCCTCCCTGCTTGTACTTACAACCATGATCGGGGGTTTTGCCGTGATGTTTCCTCACCGTGACTCCATTTGGCTGGTTATTATCCTGGTAAGTGTGTCAATCCTCATCGAACTGCTTTCATGGACATTCAGGGGAATATTTGTCAAGGAGGTCACTTTTCTTCGCAACAGCATTATTTACGGAATATTTGCCCTGATCCTGTTTTACTATCTGCTGAAGGTGCAGCCCCTTACCCTTTCGGAGATCGGGAATGCTGTCAGCATCTATCTGCTGGTGGGATTGTCATTCGGATATTTTTATTGTTATTACGCACAGGTCTATCCAATGGCATTTACAGTATCGGAGATATCCGAGAGTGACAAACATCTTGATCTGATCTATTATAGTTTCATTACGCTGACCACTACCGGTTTCGGTGATATTCATCCGTTAACGAAGGTTCCCCGGCTTCTTGCCATCTTTGAAACCGTATTCGGCACCTTTTACATAGCCGTGATCATCGGGCGATTGGTGGGTATGGGCCTGAAAAGAAATCCTGAATCGTAGAAATTAAAATTAAATTGCTGCAGTAATTAAAAATGTTTTACTTTTGCATACCGATCGTTCAGTATTTTATTTATGAAAGATACAAGAGATTTTATAATCGATGAGGCGTACAAGCTTTTCCTGAATCACAGCTATGAAGCTGTTTCTATCAGCATGATCAGCGAAGCGATAGGCTTTACCAAAGGAGCCCTCTACCATCATTTCAAAAACAAGGAAGAACTCTACCGTGCTGTGATCGACAAGCATTTTCCGATTACCAGCCTCACCGTCGATGTGGATACGATTAGCATGGAGAAATACACCAGCTTATGTATCGACCATACCCATAAGATATTGGAGGCTATCTTCGGGAATGAGGAAACGTTCATCCCAGTCAATTACCTTTCCCTGATCGCCGATTGTTTCAGGCATTATGACGGATTTGCAGAAAATAAAGCCCAGGTCATTGATAATGCCGTTAAAGATGTGGAGATAATTCTGAGGAATGCAATCAAAAGGGGGGAAATACGAAGCGACATCGACGTCAAAGTTGTAGCCCTTCAGTACTTTTCACTGAGTATAGGGCTGGCCGGCGACCTGATCAGGACCAGTTCGGTAGGATCGGCCATGAAATCAATGAAAGGCCAGCTTAACCAGTTATATTACCTTCTTAAGAAATAATTTTTTTATGTCATAACATACCGTTCGTTCAGTATGTGTCATACCAGTCGTTCAGTATTTAATTGAAAATAGTTCCCCGATTTAAACAAAGTCAATAACATGAAAAATACAGAAATATGAGAAAGATGATCATTTCTGCGATAGCATTGTGTATGCTTTTCGCATGCAATCCTAAGCAAAACCAGGAAAGCCTTCCCTCCACGAAACCAATTACAGTGACAACTGTCATGGTGAAAAAGGAAAAGGTGGTTACCGCTTTACGCTATAGCGGAACAGTCGAGGCTTATCAAAGCATACCCCTTCACTTTCAAACAACCGGAACTGTTGAAAAAGTGCTGGTTGATGCCGGTGATATTGTACATAAGGGACAGTTGCTTGCCAAACTTGATGAAACCGATGCAAAGAGCATGTATGAGATCACGCTTTCACAATACCAGCAGGCCAAAGATGCTTACGAAAGACTGAAGACAGTGCACGGGCAGGGAAGCTTGCCTGAAATAAAATGGGTGGAGATGGAATCAAAGCTTGACCAGGCTCAGTCATCACTTAACCTGGCAAAGAACAACCTTGATAAATGCAATATGTACGCACCTGTAAACGGGATGGTCGGGCGACGGAACATCGAGCCGGGGATGTCGGCCATATCCATAGTTTCGGCTCCGCTCGAACTGGTCGATATAAAGCAGGTATATGTGAAGTTCTCGATTCCTGAAAACGAAGTGGCCAGGATCGTCAAAGGAATGAAAACAAACTTTACGGTCTCTGCGCTCAGTGACAAGGAATTCAACGGAGTGGTGGCGAATATCAGTCCGGTCGCCGACAGGATCTCGCGCACCTACGAAGCGAAGATACTTGTTCATAACCCGGATCTTGCGCTGAAACCTGGCATGGTATGCGATGTGAAAATGGAAACTTCCATGAAAAAAGAACAAGTTCTGATCCCTTACCAGAGTGTTTCGAAAGACAATGAAAACCGAGTCTATGTTTTTCTGGTCGATACAGCAGCAAAACGGGCACGGAAGCAAGTCATTAAAGCAGGGCAGTACCAGGATACAGGCGTGGAAGTGATTTCGGGGCTGGAACCGGGACAGATCATTGTGAACGGTGGAAAAGAAAAATTGTCGGACAACAGTTTAATCGCGTGGTAATATGGAACGGAAGAATAAATACAGTGTGATAGAAAAGGCGATGCGCAACAACAACATTGTTGTGATCATTGCTGCCGCCATTATTATTGTGGGAATTGTTGCACTGATTAAAATGCCCCGCAATGAGTTCCCCACCTTCACCATCCGGCAGGGAGTCATCGTGGGAGTATATCCCGGTGCGTCTTCATCCGAAGTGGAAAAACAGCTGACTACAGTGGTCGAAAATTACATTTTCGGCTACCAGGAAGTGAAGAAGGCCAAGACCTATTCCTATTCCCGCGAAGGGGTCATGTACATATTCGTGGAATTGAACGATGATGTAAAAAACGCCGACCAATTCTGGTCGAAATTAAAGCACGGGTTGACCGAAATCAAGATGACCCTGCCCTCGGGAGTCCTTGCCCTGATTGCCAATACTGACTTTGGCGATACCTCGGCCTTGCTCATCACTTTATCTTCCGATACCAGGAGCTACAAGGAACTTGAGGAGCAGCTGAAAAAACTTGAAACCGATATCCGCAGAATCCCGGCAACCTCAAAAGTCAAACATTTCGGACTTCAGAAAGAAAAAATATTTGTAAATGTCAAGCCCGAGCTGCTTAATGAATATAATATCAAATCATTGACACTGCTGGGTTCCTACCAGGCCAACGGGATGGTAAGCTATGCCGGGAAACTGGATGACGGAAGCACCATCATGCCGGTTCACTTTCCTCCCAATTTTGAATCAGAAAAAGACCTGGCCGAACAGATCGTCTACTCCGACCCCAGCGGCAATGTGGTGAGACTTAAGAACATCGCCACCATCGAACGGAAGTATGACAAACCCGATAATTTCATCCGCCAGAATGGGAAAAAAACAATCCTGCTTTCTCTGGAAATGCAACCGGGAAACAACATCGTGGAGTACGGGAAGGATGTGAACAAAGCCCTTGAGAAGTTTAAGAAACATTGTCCCGGCGGTATAGAACTAGCCACGATATCGGAACTCCCAAAATACGTGAGCGATTCGGTGAATGACTTTCTCAAGGAATTCCTCATCGCCATCATTGCCGTGATCCTCGTGACCATGATCCTGCTTCCATTGCGGGTGGCATCTGTTGCCGGGATTACCGTCCCCATTTCGGTTATGATCACCCTGGCCATATTATACTTTGTGGGGATCGAACTGCATACGGTCTCCCTGGCCTCCCTGATACTGGTACTGGGGATGATTGTCGACAACTCCATCGTCGTTATCGACAACCATGTCACCAAAATAGACCAGGGCATTTCTCCATGGCATGCAGCCATTCAGAGTGCCGTGGAACTGAGGGCGCCGATCATCGTTGCCACCCTGGCCATCCTGGCGGCATACATACCCCTGGGATTCATGGTGCCCGGCACAGCCGGTGAATTCATGGAGACCATTCCCTGGGTAGTGACGATCGCCCTGGTGGTTTCGATCCTTGTTGCCATGTTGCTGGTTCCATACCTGAATTTTGTATTCATTAAGAGGGGGCTGAAGAATAATAAGAAACCTGACAAAAAGTCATTTCTTGACATTTTGCAGGGATGGTTCGATAGTTCGCTTGACCATGCCTTCAAACATCCGAAGATGGTGGTTAGCACGGGGATCGTTCTGGTCGCCCTGGCGATGGTTCTTTTTTCAGTTACTGACCAGGAGCTATTCCCTGAAATGGAGCGCAACCAGTTCGCCGTCGAGGTTTCACTGCCTACCGGTTCTTCTCTCGAAGCCACCCAAAAGGTGATCGACAGCCTGGAATCCATCCTGCTGAAAGACAAGAGAGTGACCACGGTCACCAGTTTCATCGGGACCAGTTCACCACGCTTCCATGCAGCATACGCGCCCCATATGCCTGCTTCCAACTTCGGGCAGTTGCTGGTCAACACGAAGTCGGACAAGGCAACCCGTGAGATCGTGAATGAATATTCGCCCAGGTATTCAGACAATTTCATCAATGCATACGTGAAATGGAAGATCCTTGCCCTGCAGCCCAGCAAGTCTCCCATCGAAATCCGGATCTCTTCCGATTCGTTGAAAGACATCCGCCTTACCGAAGAAAAAGTGAATAAGATTCTCGCTGGTACACGCGGACTGGCCTGGGTCCGCAACGACTGGGATCAGCCCCAGCAAAGCATCAGCGTCAACCTGGACCGTGACAAGGCAAACCGTATGGGTTATTATAAAAGCCTGGTGGCGACCTCGGTGATGATCGGGCTGGATGGGATTCCCCTGACCACCATCTGGGAAGACGACTACCCTGTTGACGTAGTTCTCACCCAGGAACAGTCGTCAGCCAACCAGCTGAAGACCGTCGAAGATCAGTATATCACCTCGCCCCTTAATTTTTCGGCCATTCCCCTGAGGTCGATGGCGACTTTTACCCCGGGATGGTCTGAGGGGACAATCGTGAGGCGAAATGGAGTGCCCACTTTGATGATCCAGGTCGACAACTTACCCGATGTAACTGCTTCGGCCATATTCAATCAGCTGAGGCCGCAAATAGATAAAATCGGGTTACCCGAAGGGACATCCATAACTTACGGCGGAGATTACGAAGCCCAGGAGGAGGTATTTGTGCCCATGGGAATTGCCTTGATGGTAAGTATCCTGTTAATCTTTTTCATCCTGCTGATCCAGTTCAAAAAGGCCAAGATCGCACTGCTGATCATGAGCGGAATGCTCCTGACCCTGCCAGGAGCCGTTATTGGTTTGTGGGTGATGGGCTATCCTTTCAGTGTGACCGCTTTCATCGGCATCACCAGTTTGTGCGGCATGGTCGTGCGGAATGGGATCATCCTGATCGATTACGCCCGGGATCTTAAGGAGAACCAGGGAATGAGCACGAAAGAAGCAGCCATTGCCGCAGGGAAACGCCGTATGCGGCCAATCTTCCTCACCTCCGCCGCTGCCGCGGTAGGGGTTATACCCATGATCTTAAGCCGTTCTCCACTATGGGGGCCTTTGGGTACGGTGATTTGTTTCGGACTGTTGTTATCCATGGTCCTGACCCTGTATATACTCCCCGTCCTGTACTCTGTTTCATACAGTGATAAAGAGAAGAAACTCCCATTCTGGACCTTGCCCGGGAATGTAAAAATGATCATGATCGGTTTCCTTCTGACAGTTCCCTCGCTGATGAGCACAAGCCAGGCCCAGACCATTTCACTGGATTCTTGTAAACAACTGGCCCTGCAAAACAACCGCAGGATAAAGAATGCAGAATTACAAATACGGGCTTCAGAGCAGCAGAAAAAAGAGGTCTTCACCAACTTTTTCCCAAAGGTCAGTGTCACCGCCTTTGCCATGCGATCGGCCGATTACCTGATGAAACTTGAAACACCGACAATGAACCTGCCGGTATGGGACGGTCAAAACCCGGCCCAGCTTATGAACCCGACTCAGTTTGCCTATTTTCCGGCACTCTCGATAGGCCTGCTTGATTACTTGAACACCGCCGCCGTGACCGTGGCCATGCCGGTTTATGCCGGGGGCAGGATCAGGAGGGGTTACAAGCTTGCCAGGCTGGGAGAAGAGGTCAATGTATACCAGAAGGAAATGACCCGCGACGATGTACTGGCCAGGACTGAAGAGTTGTTCTGGACCCTGCAGTCGCTCAGCGAAAAAGAAAAGACCATACAGAGTTACCAGCACATGCTCGACTCCCTGTACCGTGATGTAAGCAATTACAGCAGTGCAGGCCTTGCTCAGATGAACGATGTGCTGAAAGTTCAGCTGAAGCAAAACGAACTGAAGACAAACATGCTGAAGCTGAAAAACGGGGTCAATCTCACCAGGAGGGCTTTATGCCAGCATATCGGGTTGGCCTACGACAGTTCAATGGTTTTCATAGCTCCGCCTGACCCTCAGTCTGCAGCCGTCCTGTTCCAGGATCCCGAACAACTTGTGAAAAACCGGAGCGAATATCATTTGCTTAACAAAGCGGTGGAGGTAAAGCAGGTGCAAAAGAAACTGGCTGCAGGCGAATACATGCCATCCCTCTCGGTGGTAGGCGCAGGTTTTACCTATGATCTCATGAACAAGACAACCAACAACGCACTCGGCATGGTAAGCCTGAGTGTTCCCATCACAGATTGGTGGGCCGGGAGTCACAAGATCAAAAAGCAACAAATCGAAGTCGAACAGGCCGAAAGCTCCCTTCAGGAAAATACAGAATTGCTGGTACTGCAGATCCGCCAGGCCGCCAATGAAGTAGAGGAGACCCGCTACCAGGTAGGTGTTTCTCAGTTATCTGTTGAGCAGTCCATTGAGAATCTCCGTATCAGCCAGGATAATTTTAAGGCCGGGGTCATCGGTATCTCCGACCTGCTTGAAGCCCAGGCCGTCGCCCAACAGGCGAAGGACAATTTCATCGACGCCCAGTGCCAGTTCCGCAGCAAATTCGCGAAATACAAGCTAATGATAAATGGGTAATCGTCCAGGTCAGGTTGATTACTCTTTACACTTCTGATATTGCTTTTAAGAATTATCTTTACGGTTTAGGTCTCACATTTTATTGCGCTTATAGTCAAAATCAATGTCATATAGCGTTTACCTTCATTTTCTGCGTAATTTTTTATGAAAACTTTACTCATATTTCTTATTGTTTTTTTTGATTTCTTGGATGGTCAGATATTCACCCAAGATAAAGAATTCATTTACTTAGTTCAATATCACCAAAATAAACTTAATTTAACTACAAATGAAAAGATTTCCTTGACCATTACTGGAAATTTGTGGAAGCAGGCAATTGAACAAAAAGAAGCAATTTGGCAGTATCATACAAAATCAAAAACAAAGCTTTTGTTTAAAGACCAATTTTCCCTTGGATGGATTCCAACTGACACAACCGGGATAATTGAAAACAATAAGAAAGTATGGATACATCCTCCCAGAAATAATCAATATACACTCACTGAAATAGCTCCATTCCCGGATTTTCGGAAAAACAAAAATGTTGGAGACTCCTACAGCTCGATAACGTTCATGGGTAAGGGTTTGGGTCCGTGGAACGGGGAAAAAGTAAAATGCAACTATTCCGTTACAACCATTGGCAAAGGAATAGAAGATTCATTGTGGACGATCAAAGCTACATCTGAATTTGCTGGTAAAATCAATAACTGTGAATTCATTTTCAGCGATATAAGAGGATTTATCTCCATGTCTTACTCATTTTTCAACGGAGATAGTATGACAATGAAGCTTGAAAATTAAAAACGTTTTCAGAATTCCGGCCAGATATTTCAAATTCAAGAAGTAGGAATTTAACGGCCATAAAACTATTCAACCAAAAGCAGGTTCGATGTCATTGGGACAGCGAACAGGAAAAGAGGTATTTTCCCATTATGGAAATGAAACCGTGACGAATTGTCACGGTTTGAAAATGATCGCTGCTGATAATATAATGCGAATGACCAACATAATTTACAAGGATTATATTCTGTTCAAAAAATATTATAGTTCACAAAAGGTGAACATTTCAGAAATTAACGTATCTTTGCATGAGAGTTCATTTAATTAAAAAGCAGACCATTCAGAATTACGTGGATGGTCATGCATCGAGTAAAAGTTCTTTTGAGAATTGGATGACTACTGTAAACTATGCCGATTGGGAAATCCCGGAAAATATTCGGCAGACTTTTGGTTCGGCAGACTTATTAGGGCAGGGGAGCATTAATTCTAAAAAAATGAAAACCTTAAAATATACCGTAATAAAATTCGAATCGCAATACAATACTTACTGCAAAGCGCTGGAGAATTTACTCGAAAGCAATGAAAATAGCAAAGATTTCGGAGATGAGATAGAACTGCTCACTTTATTAATTGAGAAGTGGGATGCTGAACATTCAACCCTAAGCGAAGTCAATCCTATTGAATTGCTGCACTCTTTAATGCATGATCATAATTTGAAAGCTAAAGACCTGGTCACTATTCTGGGTGTGAGCAAAGGTCTCGTCTCAGACATTTTAAATTATAAGAAAGGGTTGTCAAAGGAGATTATCCGGATACTGGCCAGCTATTTTAAAGTTTCACAGGAAGCATTTAACCGACCCTATAAATTGATCAACCCCGCCAATTCTCATTTGCGAAATGCCAGCGTTATGAATACGCCCAAAAAGGTTGAATTGGCGTATTAAATGCAAAATAGCGAAACAGTTTTCACCATTTCGCCATTTCACAATTTATTTTTGGTAGTGGGGACGAGAGTATACAATTAAAAAATTCCCTCTGATAATCAATTAGTTAAAAGTCATAAAATTCCCTTTTTTTGTGCTTTTTGGGTGTTTTTGTCGCAGTTTTTGTCGCAAAAGTGTAACGATTTTTCGTCTTAACATCTCCTTTCCCAGTCTTCGGGTCCGGAGTTTTTAAAAAGTCCAGATAACGTGGTTTACACTTTACACTTTGCGTAAAAAAGTCGCAAACTTTACTTTATTGAAATGGGAGGGGGATTTAACCATTACCTTCCTGATTCAAAATCCAACAGGCCGGAACCCTTTATTCCCAGGTCAATTGAAAGCAAAAGTAACGAGTTTGTAACTTCTTTTCGAATAAATTATTGAATAACCTCAATGTTTTTTTTTCGTAATTTGCAGAAGAAATCAATATTTGTCCAGGCAGAATGCAATAATAATTTGGAACAATGAAGAAGATATTAACTTATTCTTTATTAATTGGTGTGTTTGCCACACTTACCTGGTACGTCCTGGAAAAAGGTAGCCTTATTGTTCGTCAATCTCAACAAATTTCAAATAACCAACGCATCATATTTGAAGATAAGGCCAAACCGGTTGTAATTGATTCACAAACAAATATATATAACCAATTTTTAAATAATATTAAGTATCCTTTAAGTATTTTACTGTTGCAAGTAATAGTAATTCTATTTACTTCAAGGTTATTCGGTGTAATTATCAGAAAATTAGGACAACAAACGGTAATAGGTGAAATCATTGCAGGGATTTTTTTGGGTCCCTCCATTTTAGGTTGGCTTTTTCCAGGACTTTCTGTGCTTATTTTTCCTCCAAATTCTTTTCTCTCGCTGCAATTTCTAAGTCAAATAGGATTAGCGTTTTTCATGTTTGTTGTCGGAATGGAGCTGGATTTAAGCAAATTAAAAAGAAAAACACATGAGGCACTTATTATAAGCCAGGTTAGTATAGCATTCCCTTTCTTTCTTGGTACTTGTGTTTCATATTATGTTTTTCAGGAATTGGCACCCAAAGGTATTAGCTTCCTGTCTTTTGCTTTATTTATAGGAATTGCAATGAGTATAACCGCCTTTCCCGTATTAGCAAGAATTATTAAAGAACGTGGTTTGTCCAAAACACCCCTTGGGGTTCTTGCCATAACCTGTGCTGCTGCTGATGATGTAACAGCATGGTGTATGCTTGCTGCGGTCATTGCAATAGTGAAAGCAGGTAGTATAACAAGTTCACTATTCACCATAGGTTTGGCAATAGCTTATATTGTTTTTATGTTGTATGCAATCAAGCCTGTGTTACAAAAAATAACCGATAAGCGATTGAATGATGGAAGGATTGACAAAACTGTAATTGGCATGTCGTTTCTCCTCCTCTTATTATCTGCTTATTTTACTGAAATTATTGGTATTCATGCCTTATTTGGTTCTTTTATTGCCGGTGTTATTATGCCGAATAATATTCGTTTCAAAGAAATCCTGACTGATAAAATTGAAGATGTGAGTACAATCTTGTTGCTGCCAATATTTTTCGCCTTTACTGGACTTCGCACGCAAATAGGCCTGTTGAGCGAAGGCCATTTATGGGTGTTTTGTATTTTAATTATCAGTATTGCCATTATAGGTAAACTAATAGGTAGTGCTGCTACTGCCAGGTTCATTGGCAGGTCATGGAAAGACTCTTTGTCGTTAGGAGTTTTAATGAACACACGTGGACTTATTGAACTTATCGTTTTAAATATTGGTTATGATTTAGGCATTTTAGGACCGGAAATTTTTGCAATATTAGTGTTGATGGCTTTATTCACAACTTTTATGACTGGTCCATTACTAGATTTGATAAATCATTTATTTAAGAAATCCAATAATAGTAGTGTCTTAACCTCCTGAATTTCTTCAAACACTTTATCAGCTGGTAACGATATTGGAATAAAGAATCCAAGCCTACCTGACGGCAAGGAGCTGAAGGAAAACAAAAACTCCCCACCGGTTAGGTGAGGAGTTTAGTTTATTTTAGGTTAAAATCAGACTGATCTTAAACAGTTGTTAACAACTTGCAAAGTTAACAGTTTTGATATTCAGTGCGTTACGATTTAAAAGGCAGGTATTTTGTAATAATGTGGTGCCATTAACAAAAACCATAAAGTTATTAACAG
>Ga0268283_1000054_pt1 | contig 118943 bp, 94 predicted proteins | sample saktaG_13_FD_190140 | JGI IMG/M metagenome (GOLD analysis project Ga0268283, IMG submission 190140) | Saline water microbial communities from Sakinaw Lake, British Columbia, Canada - sak_2013_06_06_36m | ecosystem: Environmental > Aquatic > Non-marine Saline and Alkaline > Saline ...
TGCCAGTGACCGAAAGATACTGAGGGAGTTAATCGATTCTGCAAAAAATAAAACGGTCATTGCGGTTCCTCCTGATCCCAAAGCGGCGGGTTCACAAATAACTGCCGCAGCCGGAACACCTGAACCTACTCCCGATATGGCTGTCGTAAGCACTGAGTTGTTGCCGCTGACGGATACAATGGTGAAGGTATACCCTGAAATATTCGGGGCGATTTCTGAACAGGAATTGGCCACTTTTCAGGTGCTGGACGAATACCTGGGGAAGGACCCTGTTCGGGTTGTCGTACCTGTGAAAAAACCGGGAGTAGATGTGAGTTCTTACCTATATCAGACACCGGTAACGCATGATCGTTTGACGACAGAGGAACTTATTTCTATTGTAAAGAAGAGGCTTGCTGAAATTAACGCCCAGAAAGAACCTGCTGTTTTATCTGGTAAAGCCAAAGAATCCATCATCGACAAGTTCATACTGGATGAACCAAAAATTTCAAAACCGAAGACTGCATTTTTCAATCCGTCCGACAGTTCGACACAAAGCAACTTCGATGATGAGGAGATCGTGAGTGAAACACTGGCAAAATTATATGCCTCACAAGGCAATATTTCTAAGGCCATTCATATATATCAGAAATTATCCTTGCTTAATCAAGAAAAAAGTCGTTACTTTGCGGCCCAAATTGAAAATCTGAAATCGTAAATACTTAACCGTTATGTACATTTTAATTTCCGTTCTTATCCTGATCGTCTGCGTTTTGATGGTATTGGTTGTTTTAGTCCAGAATTCAAAAGGAGGAGGACTGGCTTCGAATTTTGCTTCTTCTAATCAATTCATGGGTGTTCGCAAGACCGCCGATTTTCTGGAAAAAGCCACCTGGACACTTGCCGTCACCCTGCTCTTACTGAGCCTCTTCTCCGTTTTTATCATTCCAAAAAACCAGGTAAAAGCCGATACCATGCAAAGTGAGATCCAGAAACAGATTGATGAAAGCAAAACTGCCCCGATCAAGGATTTCCAGGCTCCACCGACCCAAAAGAAATAGCATATCTCCCCGTCGATTTATCCAAAGAGTGTCAGATTGTCAGCACAGTCTGACATTTTTATTTTATTTCAGCCTGGGACTGAAAAAATGTCCAGATTTATTACCCCGAATTCCTTTGGCATAAAATGTGACTTATCTGGGTAGCCTGTTCAAAAGGTGAATTTCGTATTGTTTAACTTTAAAACATAAGTAAAATGGCAAAAGTAAAGATTAAACCATTGGCCGACCGCGTTTTGGTTGAAGCGGCAGCTGCTGAAGACAAAACAGCCGGAGGAATTATCATTCCTGACACTGCAAAGGAAAAACCGCAGAAAGGAACTGTTGTTGCTGTTGGTCCTGGTAAAAAGGATGAACCCATGACCGTAAAAGTTGGTGACAGCGTGCTCTATGGCAAATATGCCGGAACTGAAATCACCATCGATGGCGAGAATTACCTCATCATGCGCGAATCTGATATCGTTGCTGTGATCTGATCATCTGAAAACATTTATAAATAAAGTACAATCATTTTAAAAAACGAAAAACCATGGCAAAAGATATTATCTTTAGCATAAAAGCAAGAGAAGCGTTGAAGAAAGGCGTTGATGAACTTTCAAACGCTGTGAAGGTGACCCTTGGCCCCAAAGGTCGCAATGTCATCATTGATAAATCGTATGGATCCCCCATCGTTACTAAGGACGGTGTTACTGTTGCAAAAGAGGTGGAACTGAGAGATCCTGTTGAAAACATGGGCGCCCAGATGGTGAAGGAAGTTGCCTCTAGAACCAGCGATATTGCCGGTGACGGTACAACCACTGCCACAGTTCTGGCGCAGGCCATTTTTACGACTGGCTTGAAAAATGTTACCGCAGGCGCCAATCCAATGGATCTGAAACGCGGGATTGACAAAGCCGTTGCCGAAGTTATCAAATCGCTGAAAGCCCAGACCAAACAGGTTGGTGACAGCATGGAGAAAATCGAGCAGGTTGCTTCGATTTCTGCCAACAATGACAGCTTCATTGGCAAGATGATTGCCGAAGCAATGGGCAAGGTGAAGAAAGAGGGTGTAATTACCATTGAAGAGGCAAAAGGAATTGAAACAACTGTGAAGGTTGTGGAAGGTATGCAGTTCGATCGTGGCTATATCAGCCCCTATTTTGTGACCGATACCGATAAGATGGAAGTTGTGTATGAAACACCCTACATCCTGATCTATGATAAAAAAGTGAGTGTCATGAAAGACCTGCTTCCTGTTCTGGAAAAGGTTGTTCAAACGGGCCGCCCACTCATTATCGTCAGTGAAGATATTGAAGGAGAAGCGCTTGCCACATTGGTTGTGAACAAGATCCGCGGAACCCTTAAAGTAGCAGCCGTAAAGGCTCCGGGATTCGGCGACCGCCGCAAGGAGATGCTTGAGGATATCGCAGTACTTACAGGTGGTACTGTCATTAGTGAAGAAAAAGGTTTCAAGCTGGAAGATGCTACACTGCAGTACCTCGGACAGGCTGAAAAAATTACCATTGACAAGGAAAATACCACCATCATCAATGGCAGTGGCAAGAAGGCCGACATCACAGCCCGTATCAACCAGATTAAGACCCAGATCGGGACAACTACCTCCGATTATGATAAGGAAAAACTCCAGGAACGCCTTGCCAAACTGGCCGGTGGTGTTGCTGTTATTTACGTTGGCGCTGCATCCGAAGTGGAAATGAAGGAGAAAAAAGACCGCTTTGATGATGCACTCCATGCAACCCGTGCAGCCATTGAAGAGGGGATCATCCCCGGTGGCGGTGTTGCTTACCTCCGTGCACAGAAGGTACTTGACAATCTCAAAGGCGAAAACGAAGATGAAACCACTGGTATTGCTATCGTAAGAAGAGCTCTTGAAGAGCCCCTTCGTCAGATTGTGGAAAATGCAGGCCTTGAAGGTTCTGTTGTGATCCAGAGGGTAAAAGAAGGAAAAGATGACTTTGGTTTCAACGCCCGCACTGATGAATATGAAAACCTTTACAAGGCAGGTGTTATTGACCCGACCAAAGTTGCCCGCGTAGCCCTTGAAAATGCAGCTTCCATTGCCAGCATGCTTCTGACCACCGAATGCGTTCTTGCAACCCATAAGGAAGAAAAACCCATGCCCCCGATGAATCCTGGCATGGGTGGTATGGGTGACATGTATTAATCGTTGACAATCTTGTTAAAAAAAGCCCTGAATTTTCAGGGCTTTTTTATTAGAATTTCGTTAATAATGTGAATCAAGGGTTAAAACCTCGAGTTGTTAACAGTCTGATTGTTAATAAAATATGAAAACATAAAAATTATATAACCTTAGAAATCAGTATCTTAGATGTAGATACCACTCAACATCAAAAGATATGATCTCTAAGGTTAAGAGTACCAAATTAGTTGAAATTTTCTTTTACGTATCAGATGCATATGAAAAAGAGCTTAAATTTTCTTGTGAACGATTCAGTAACAACAGTTGCCCAGCGTTTTCAGACCAGGAAATAATGACCGTATATCTATTTTGCATAAGCCAGGAACAACGTACCAAGATCAAGCAGATCTACAATTTTGCTGATCAATATTTACGATCCTGGTTCCCAAAACTTCCATCGTATGCGGCATTCAATAATCGCATCAACCGCTTGTCAGAGGCCTTTCGCCTATTGATGACTTCTTTACTTCAAACCCACCAACCTTCAGATTGCTCAAACCATGAGAGTTTATTGGATTCTTTGCCCGTTATAACGTGCTCAGGTAAACGAGTTGGCAAAGTAGCGATAGAACTTACGGATAAAGGATATTGTTCCACAAAATCCCTGTACTATTACGGACTAAAGCTTCACACACTGGCATTTCGTCGCGACAAACAACTTCCCTTTCCCGAACAATTGCTCATAACAGCAGCTTCTGAAAATGATTTGAATGTGTTCAGAAACGCTTGGAGTAATATAGAGAACAGAACCTTTTTCGGTGACAAAATTTATCATGACCATGATTTCTTTGAGCGTGTTTTTGTAACCCACAATGCTGTCATGTTGACCCCAGTCAAATCAATAAAAGGTCAATCTGAATGGGAGAAACAGCATGATAGAGCAGCGAATGATCTATTCTCTAAAGCAGTTTCGAAAGTTCGTCAACCGATTGAAGGATGGTTCAATTGGTTGATTGAAAAAACAGATTTTCAAAGAGCGAGTAAAGTGCGATCAGCCAAAGGTCTTCTTGTTCATGTATTCGGCAAATTGGCTGCCGCTTTTATTTATTTGATTTTTAACCCTTGATTCACATTAATATTGTATGTAGCAAAATATATGTATATGAGACATTACGCTTTCATTTTCAGTTTTATCTTTATACTTATGGCCATGAACGCCAGGGTAGTTGCCCAGCAGCAAGTTCAGTCACCGAACTTACCCACCGACCAGGAGTCAAAGAAAATTATGTACCGGGCCGTAGTCGAGCAGGAAGGAACTCCGGCATACCTTTATGACAAAGCCATTGAATGGTTTGGCTACTACTATCTGAACCCTCAGTCGATCTACTCAGTACAGGATAAGGTGAACGGCAAAGTTGAAGGGCTTGGACGGCTGAAAATTTATTATATGGATGAAAAGGCAGGCGTGAAAAGGGATGCCGGGCTGGTTGTCTACCAGATTAAAATGGAATTCAAGGAAAACAAATACCGGTATACACTTACAGACTTCAATCTGAAGGGAACTTCACGCTTCCCGATAGAAAAATGGATGAATAAAACGGATCCGGCCTATAATCCCAACTGGGACCTCTATCTCTTCCAGGTAGATACCTCCATGCAAAGATTAATATCAACGCTGAAAGAAAAAATGAAGCCTGTTGTACTGAAAAAAGATGAGTGGTGAAACCAGCCCGGATATCAGGGCACTGACAAAAGTGGAGATTGAACATTTTTTTGTTCAGCAGGGAGATAAAAAATTTCGTGCAGGCCAGGTGTATGAATGGCTGTGGCAGAAGGGGTGTCGTTCATTCGACGAAATGACCAACATCAACAAAACCACACGGCAATTATTAAAGGATCATTTTTCATTTTATACAGCCGTTGCTGATGAACACCAGGTAAGTTCAGACGGAACCATTAAAATCGGGTTCAGGCTGCACGACGGGCTTCTGGCCGAGGGGGTGCTGATCCCGGCTGATGACCGAGTAACAGCCTGCATTTCATCGCAAGTAGGCTGTGCGCTTGGATGTAAATTTTGCGCTACCGGGTTGCTGGGCTTCAAACGGAACCTGACTGCCGGCGAAATTGTTGACCAGGTGACCGGCATCCAGCACCCAAAGTTCAGCGGGGAAAAGCATCTGACCAATATTGTCTTTATGGGAATGGGAGAGCCTTTTCTGAACTACGAAAATGTGGTGGCGGCCATCGGAAAGATCACTTCGGCTGAGGGATTGGGAATGTCGCCTCAGCGAATTACTGTTTCAAGTGTCGGAATCCCCAAAATGGTTAAAAAAATGGCGGATGATGATCCCAAATATCACTTTGCCCTTTCATTGCACGCCGCCACGGATGTAAAACGCAACCAGATCATTCCTTTTAACGTGAAGCACCCGCTCAAAGAGATTGTTGAATCCCTGAAATATTATCATCAGAAAACCGGCAAGCGGATAACCATTGAATATATTCTGTTCGGGAATTTCAATGATTCAATAGCCGATGCAAGGGACCTTGCTGCTTTATGCAGGAATTTCCCGGTTAAAATCAACATCATTGAATACAACCCGGTGAAAGAGACCCCCTTTGTAAAATCACATCCTGAAAACGCCAAGGCTTTTATCGCTTTTCTTGAAAAGCATAACATGGTGGTCAATATCAGGAAGAGCCGGGGCAAAGATATTGATGCCGCTTGCGGCCAGCTTGCAGGGAAACATTTGAAAAGCTGAAAAAATGTGTGATCATAAAACACTAACCTTATATCTAAATTAATCTGTTATGAGCCGTCCTTCATTTGAAATCCAGGGTAATATTGTAGACGTGGTCGGTAAAAGAATTTTCCAGGGAACTGTTATCATCCGTGATGGAAGGATTGACGCCATCCGTGAAGAACCTGTAACCTCTGAAGAATTTATCCTCCCGGGACTGATTGACGCCCACATCCATATTGAGAGTTCCATGCTGATCCCTTCCGAATTTGCACGGCTGGCAGTTATCCATGGCACTGTGGGTACGGTATCTGACCCTCATGAAATTGCCAATGTACTGGGCGTGCCGGGCGTGAAATTCATGATTGAGAACGGGAAGAAGGTTCCATTCAAATTTAATTTTGGTGCCCCCTCATGCGTGCCGGCCACCCCTTTTGAAACGGCTGGCTCCATTCTCGGACCCGATGAAGTTGGAGAGCTGCTCAGGATGCCGGAAATCAAATATTTATCAGAAATGATGAACTTCCCGGGGGTGTTATTCAGTGATCCGGAAGTCATGTCAAAGCTTGCCCTGGCAAAACAGGCCGGTAAACCTGTTGACGGGCATGCCCCGGGGGTCATCGGTGAAAATGCGAAAAAATATATCAGAGCCGGGATTTCTACTGACCACGAATGCTTCTCCCTTGAAGAAGCCCATGAAAAGATCAGGTATGGAATGCACATCCTGATACGTGAAGGCAGTGCGGCCAAGAATTTTGAAACGCTTTACCCGTTGATCGATGAATACCCTGACCTGGTTATGTTCTGCTCTGATGATAAACATCCCAACGACCTTGTGGCAGGCCACATCAACCTGGAGGTAAAGAGAGCCATTGCAAAGGGAATGAATGTCATGAATGTTTTACGCTGCTGTACCTATAACCCTGTGAAACACTACAACCTGGATATTGGCTTGTTACAGGTTGGTGACCCGGCTGATTTAATACGGGTTGATAACTTCACCGACATGAATGTACTTTCAACCTGGGTCAATGGGCAGAAGGTGGCAGAAAACGGAAAAACATTGATCTCAAGTGTTTCTGAAGTCCCCTTCAATAAATTTGAAATTGAAAAAATAGTACCTTCAGAGATTCGCGTTAAACCTGAGAAGGGCCAGCTTCTTGTTCAGAGGGCTTTTGACGGACAACTGATTACGGAACAGATCGTCGTTATGCCCACCATTGTCGGAAATAATGTCGTGAGCGACCCGGCCGGCGATATTCTGAAGATTGTGGTTAAAAACAGGTATCATGAAAGCAGAGCGGCTGTCGGTTTCATCCATAATATTGGATTGAAAAAGGGTGCGATCGCATCTTGCGTGGCACACGACAGCCATAACATTGTAGCGGTGGGCGTAGACGATGAATCCATTGCGACTGCCATCAACCTCATCATCGAGGCCAAAGGAGGCATATCCCTGGTGGATGGTGAAATAAAAATAACGCTGCCGTTGCCATTCGCAGGGATTATGACAGGAGTTGAAGGATTTGAGGTTGCACGACTGTACGATGAAATGGATAAAAAGGCAAAAGAAATGGGAAGTTCATTGTCAGCGCCATATATGACCCTATCTTTCATGGCTTTATTGGTCATTCCTGACCTGAAACTCAGTGATAAAGGTTTGTTTGATGGAACACGTTTTGCGTTTACAAACCTCTTCATTAAATAAATTCACATAGGTACATATAATTTGAAAGGTTATTGTTATCTTTGTAACAGAAACATTAACTTACACGCTATGAAGACTAAAACTAACCTCGACATTCAAAAACTAGAACTGGCTGCCAGCATACTGCGTGCTATGGCTCACCCTATGCGTATTGCTATCATTGATCTGCTCACGGTGAACGATAAACTCACTGTTACCGAAATTTATGAGCGGCTGAGCATTGAACAAGCATCCGCCTCTCATCATCTCAATATCTTGAAAAACAAAGGATTGTTGAATTCAAAACGAGACGGCAAGATGATTTTATATTCCTTGAAGACCAACGTTCTGGCAAATGTAATTGATTGCATCAACCAGTGCACCATGCATTAATCCCAGGTTTCTTCAACATCCCAGTTTGCACGTATCTCAATGATCTTTGGAAAGTATTTAACCTCTTCAGGCTGAAGGTTCTTTCTGTAGTTTCCTGAATCCCATCGCCTGTTTTTATTCCGGTCAAGAATGGTTTTGATTTTATATTTCCCTGGGTTCATAAAATCAAAACGGATTTTTCCTGATTGTGATGTTATATGCTCTTCATAAAGTATGACCTCTTTTTCATCAAACAACTGGACAATATATTGCCCGGGCCGTTTCTCCAGGTTCATGGTCAGGATCAGGTTCCCAAAATCTCTTTCCGACCTGGACCTGAAATCCATCAGGACTGAGTCATGACTTACATCGTTAATTCCATAAAATACCGAATCGGGGATGATCAGTTTGTACACCATGTCCTCCCCCCATTTATGCTGAACGACAGCCATTCGTTTCAAACTGTCGGTGAATTCTAATTTCGGGTGAAGCGTGTCCTTGTTGTCAACCAGGAGGATCCTGGAAAAATTCCAACGGGTTAGGGGAGAAGAAAAGGTGAGCAGGAAATTATTTTTATACTGGTTAAGCCCGGCCCCTTTCACCGAATTGGTAATGGCAAGCTGGGTGACTTTTCCCTTTTTCTCTGATTTTTTTTGCGGGAGTTTTTTGGCAATATCCAGCATGACCGTATCAATCACCTTATTGCCTGCCATCACTTTGAGGATGAGAGAGTCGGTTTCAGGACGCGTGACCCACAAAATTACAGAATCTCTTTTGGCTGAATATTCCTCCTTGTGCCAGGACGCAATGGAATCGAAATTCAAAGGAATGAACCGGATGTCCTTAACCGGGAAACGGAAAGTGATCACAGCGACTCCCTCGGAGGGAGAGACAGACTTGGACACCCTTTGAATGGAATCGGTCTCTTCAAAAAGAAACAGGGAATATGAAGGATACAATGCCCTGATGCGCTTTACGGAATCGGCTTGACGCGTTGAATCAGCTTTTTTCAGCAATTCCGGATTCCCGGCCTTTGATTTGGAATTTTTCACAGGAACAAAGTCAGAGGAATCCTTTTTTGTCGTATCAGCCTTTTCCATGGCAATATAGTAGGGTTTGACCAGGCTGTCGAAGAAGGCAATCTTTTCGGTTGATTGATTGAAGATCAGGTCTCCATTCTGATCGAACAAGGCAACAAGTTTAAATTGTTTATCCTGCAGATTTTTGAAAATGAAATTCCCGTTCTCATCGGTTTTCGTCAGGTAATAGGGAGCAACATGAAGCGGAAGCGAATCGAGGGGGAGGGTGTCGTTGTTGTTGAGATACAATTCCACAAAGGCATCCTTTTGTGGTTTGTGATCAAATGCATTGACCAGGGTCCCCTGCAGTGAAAGGGAATCAACAAAGGGGCCCGTGGAAAATACGTAGTTGAAGCCCTTGAGGATATTGTTTTCGGTGAAATCAGCAATGGCATTTCCAAAGGTGACGGAATAGGTGATATTCTGAACCAGGCTGTCGTCAAATTTCATTAACAGCGATTTTCCGCGTAACCTTGGGTCCAGGGCTTTTTTTAATGGAGGAGAGATGAAAACTTCGGTGGATGGATTCTTCAGGTTGATGAATTCATTGAAATCGATCCGGAAGTTATCGCTTTTAAAGTTAACAGCAAAATTAGGCGGATCATAGCCCAGGACTTTGGGCGGATCTGTATCCTTTGGTCCTCCGGTTGGAGTAACGGGGTTGGCACAGCGATACAGCGATAAAGCAGTTACAATAATAAAAAAGTAAAATAAACTGTTTTTTCGTTGCACCCGAGCTGAGGATTTTCGTAAGTTTGCGACCCCAAATTTACCAATCGTTTTGATAAGAGAACCTTTTTTTATTAATTTTACATTGTTAATCAGTAAACAACCATCCTATGTCAGGTCACAATAAATGGTCCACCATTAAACGAAAAAAAGGAGCACTTGATGCCAAAAGGTCGAAGATTTTCTCCAAAATCATTAAGGACATTACCATTGCAGTTAAAGATGGCGGAGCCGATCCTGATGGGAATCCGCGCCTGAGACTGGCCATTGCCAATGCAAAGGGAGCCTCCATGCCCAAGGATAATATTCAACGGGCGATCAGCAAGGGTGCCGACAAGGATTCCGCTGCACTCCTCGAAACAACTTATGAGGGAAAGGGACCACACGGTGTTGCCATTTTTGTTGAATGCACCACCGATAATCTCCAGCGTACCGTATCGAATATTCGCGCCTATTTCAATAAACACGGCGGGGAATTGGGTCAGAATGGGATGTTGAACTACCTGTTCGACCGCAAAGGAATCTTTGTTGTACCGAAGGGTGATTTAAACCAGGATGATTTTGAGATGGAAATGATCGATGCAGGAGCAGAAGATATTGCACTGGAGGATGATTTTTTCACCATCACCACAGCCATGGAAGATTTTGGCAGCATGATCAAGAAGCTGGAACATCTGAAAATTGAATCTGAAAGCGCATCGCTTCAGCGTATTCCGAAAACCACGGTTAACCTCGACGAGGATGCCACCCGCAAGGTGCTCAGGTTGGTTGATATTATTGAGGAGGATGAGGATGTGCAAAACGTCTTTCATACCCTGGCCATCAGTGATGAGATGGCAGAAAAGTTGTAATAAAAAACGCGGCTCACGGCCGCGTTTTTTTATTTATACCTCGCAGATATATTGTGTAAGGTTGGTCCCTTTGGGCAGGTCCAGTTTTTTCCTCAGCCTGATCCTTGAGATTTCAGTACTGGGTGCCGTTATCTTCAGGATATGAGAAATTTCCTTGGTATTCAGGTTCATGCGTAACAAGGCGCACAACTTGTGATCGTTGGGTGTAAGTTGAGGGAATTTCTTCCTGAGGCGGTCAAAGAACCCTGGGTGTATTTTTTCAAAGTGTGCTTTGATCCGGTACCAGTCATTATCAAACTTAATGTTCTCATCGATGGTTTTCAGCACCCTGGCGATCTCAACCTTTGTGACGTTCTTTTCCGTTTTCAGGAGCCGGTTGATATCCTTTTTGATCAGTCCGATGATCTTGTTTTTCTGAGAGATGAAGATGGAGGAGGTAGCCAGTTCGCGGTTGATCAGATCAAGCTCCATATGGTGTTTCTGTTTCAGCAGCTGATTCACTTTCTGCTCGGCACGGATACGTTCCTGAAGACGCAGGTTGCGTTCCTTTTCGACCTTTTTACGCTGCTCAATTTCACTTTTCAGCTCAGAGATAATGCGTTCATTGGTTATTTCCAGGTTGCGCTGGTAATTTGCAACCTCGATGGCAGCACGTATCTGGTCAATATCTACCGGTTTAAAAAGATAGGCATATGGTTTCAGGGAAAATGATTTGGAAAACACCTCATTTTTATTCATGGAGGTGAGGAAAATGATCCCGCAGTTATAATTTTCTGTAAGGATGCGGGCAGCTTCAATCCCATCCATTTTACCTGCAAGCCTGACATCCATAATGACAATGTCGGGTTCCATCTTGTTCTCCTGGAGATTGGCAATATTTTCAATTGCATTCTCTCCTTTGGTATCAATGCCCAGCACCTCATATCCGAGATTGGTCAGTTTGGCCTTCAGGTCATGTGCTATAATTAACTCATCTTCTACAATATACAAACTAATTGACGCCATACACAGGTAAATTAAAATTTATAATCAGCGTTTGTTACAATATTAAAAGTGTCAATGGCAATGACCAGTTCTTCGTTGGTTGGCATCACCATGGAAACAACCGGTGAACCTGGCCGGGTAAGAATGGCCTCTTTGCCTCTTGTCATATTACGTTCAGGATCAAACTGAACCCCGAGGAATTCCAGACCTTCCAGAATGCGACGGCGGGTCCCCAGATCGTTCTCTCCAATGCCCCCTGCCATAACAATCAGGTCAACTCCGCCCATAGCAGCTGCATAGGCTCCGATATATTTTTTTACGCGGTAAGCGTACATGTCCAGGGCAAGCTGGGCACGTTTATTCCCGTTTTCGGCTGCCTGTTCTACGTCCCGCATGTCGAAAGAGATGCCGGATATTCCGCAAACGCCGCTTTTCTTGTTGAACATAGCATTGGTATCGGCAATGCTAAGGTTTTCTTTTTCTGCCATGAATAACAGAACGCCAAGGTCCACATCGCCACTGCGGGTTCCCATCATCAATCCTTCAAGCGGGGTAAAGCCCATGGAGGTATCCATCGATTCACCTTGCTTGATGGCGGCAACTGAGGATCCGTTGCCCAGGTGGCAGGTAATGATGTTGATTTTGTTGAAATCCTTACCGAGGAAGCGGCAGGCCTTCAGGGCAACATATTTATGTGATGTACCGTGGAAACCATAACGGCGGATTTTATATTTTTCATAATATTCATACGGGATCGCGTAGAGATATGAAAATTTTGGCATCGTCTGATGGAAAGAGGTATCAAACACTGCAACCTGAGGAACTTTTGGAAGGATGGCTTCGATGGAAAGGATCCCTTTCAGGTTTGCCGGATTATGCAGCGGGGCCAACTCGATGCATTTTTCAATATCTTTTTTAACATGTTCGGTAATCAGCGCACTGGTTTTGAAATTTTCACCTCCGTGTGCCACACGGTGTCCGACTGCAACAATTTCATTTTCATCTTCAATCACACCGTAAACAGGATCCTTGAGAATTTTCAGAATGAGGTTTATTCCGATCTGGTGATCCGGAACCTCCTGCAAGAGCTTATATTTGTCTTTTCCGGTTACCTGGTGGGTGAGTTCGCTGGTGGGCAAACCGATACGGTCGAGCAACCCTTTCGCCAGGAGATCAGCTTCAGCGGAAATGTCAATAAGTTGATACTTAATGGATGAACTGCCGCAATTTAATACAAGGATTTTCATTGAATCAGTAAAATAATTAGTTTATTTCAGTAGTTTGTTTTTCCTCCTGCAAACCAAGCATACCGGAGCAAATGTTAGGTTATGCAAACATACAACATTATTATCCTCTGGCAAAGGATAAATCAAAAATAAACGTAACAAATACTTTTTAATCGTATTTTTGGTCACACCAATCAAACGTAGTACAATGGCCTTAATCAATTCAGTTGTTTCGTGGCTGATGAAAAAACGGATTCATCAAATTGAACTGTTCATGAAGTATCCTCATGAAGTTCAAACGGAATGGCTCAGAAAACTCGTTTCAACTGCCCGCAATACAGAATGGGGGAGGCAATACGACTTCAAATCGATCATGACCCCTGATCAGTTCAAGGAGCGGCTTCCGCTTTTCGACTATGATTCGATGAAGGGATCGATCGAGCGGTTGCGCCTGGGAGAGCAAAATATCCTGTGGCCATCGGAAATAAAATGGTTTGCCAAATCGTCGGGTACAACAAGCGATAAAAGCAAATTTATTCCTGTTTCCCAGGAAGCACTTGAGGAATGCCATTTTAAGGGAGGGAAGGACCTGCTTTCCATTTATTGCAACAACCATTCAGAAACAAAACTTTTTGATGGGAAGGCCATTGCCATGGGCGGATCCCATCAGATCACAGAGGTAAATAACGAATTGTATTACCAGGGTGACCTCTCCGCAATCCTCATCCAGAACCTGCCGGGCTGGGTGGAATTCATGCGAACACCCAACCTGGCCATTGCACTGATGGACGAATGGGAGAGTAAAATTGAAATGATGGCCAAAGCCACAATCCAGCATGATGTGACCAACATTTCCGGGGTTCCGTCATGGACCCTCCTGTTATTTAAGCGTGTTCTGAAACTAACAGGAAAATCAAACATTCTTGAGGTATGGCCGAATCTTGAACTCTTTGTTCACGGCGGGGTCAATTTTTTACCTTACCGGGAGCAGTTCAGGCAAATCCTGCCTTCAGACAAAGTGAATTATCTCGAAACCTACAATGCCTCTGAAGGTTTTTTTGGGATCCAGGACAGGATTAAAGCAAATGATATGCTTCTGATGCTCGATTATGGTATCTATTATGAATTTATTCCGCTTGACGAGATAAGCCTGGAACAACCCAGGGTATATAGTCTCGACCAGGTAACGCTGTTTACGAACTATGCCATGGTGATAACCACCAATGCCGGGTTATGGCGATATCAGATCGGGGATACGGTTCAGTTTACCTCCCTCGATCCCTACCGGATTAAAATCTCAGGCAGAACACGGAATTTTATCAATGCCTTTGGTGAGGAATTAATCATTGACAATGCCGAAAAGGCCATGGCCATTGCCTGTAATCGCAGCAATGCCATTGTGACCGAGTATACGGCAGCACCCATATATCTTTCGGGTGACCACAAAGGCGCCCACGAGTGGCTTATTGAATTTGAAAAGAAACCCGAAGATCTTGCTTTTTTCACAAGTTCTCTGGATACCGCACTTAAATCGCTTAATTCCGATTATGAGGCCAAACGATATAACGGATTCTTGCTGGCCGAACCGCTTATCAGGATTGTTCCTCCGAACACTTTTTATGACTGGCTTAAAAGGAAAGGCAAACTTGGAGGACAGCATAAGGTCCCGCGGCTTTCGAATGACCGGAAATATGTGGATGAAATACTGCAATTATTGCAGAAGGATTGAATCCTTTTTATAATTTTGATCTCAAATTAAAACCTATGCATATTGCTATCGCCGGAAATATCGGATCCGGGAAAACGACTCTGACAGGATTATTGGCCAAACATTTCGGATGGGATCCGCATTATGAGGATGTAGATACCAATCCATACCTGAACAGTTTTTACGAGGACATGCAACGCTGGTCATTTAACCTGCAGATCTACTTCCTCAACAGCCGCTTCAGGCAGGTGGTTGATATCCGTAACTCGGGGAAGACGGTGATACAGGACCGGACGATTTATGAAGATGCATATATTTTCGCCCCCAATCTGCATTCAATGAACCTGATGAGTACGCGTGACTTTGAAAACTACCGGTCACTTTTTGATCTCATGAGCACCTTCATTCAACCTCCCGACCTGTTGATCTATCTCCGGGCCAGTGTTCCTACCCTGGTGAACCAGATACAGAAGCGGGGAAGGGACTATGAAAACGCCATACGGCTCGACTACCTCAAGAATCTGAATGAAATTTATGAGGACTGGATTGAAAATTACAAATTGGGCAAACTCCTGATCATTGATGCTGACACGCTGAAGGTAAGTGAAAACCCTGAAGATCTTGGCGCTGTGATTGAAAAAATCAATGCCCAGTTGCATGGACTTTTTTAATGAAAATTTCACTTACTGGTTTCAATTGTGAACCAGAAGCCTGTCACCCGTCAAGGTCCTGCTAAAAGAGATTGAAAGATGAAAATTTTAGGCATCATTCCTGCCCGTTATGCCTCTACGCGATTTCCGGGAAAACCGCTTGTTGTGATCGATGGAAAGACCATGATCCGCCGTGTTTACGAACAGGCCCTCCTGTGTGAAGAGCTTACCAGCGTGGTCGTTGCAACAGATGATAAAGCAATATTTAACCATGTCGGGTTGTTTAACGGACGAGTTTACATGACAAGTGAACATCACCGTAGCGGAACAGAACGCTGTAATGAAATTATGGAAATACTCAGGAAGGGCGGGGAGACTTACGATTATATCATTAACATCCAGGGCGATGAACCCTTCATAAACCCTGAACAGATCAAACAGGTGGCCGGATGTTTTGATGGCGGACAAGCAAGGCTGGCAACCCTTATAAAAAAAATTACAAACCCGGAAGATCTGTCCAATCCAAATGTTGTTAAGGTGACCATCGACCGGAAAGGATCAGCACTGCTTTTCAGCCGTTCGCCCATTCCCTATACCCGCGGGGCGGATCAGAACACATGGCTTTCAGCAACAACCTACTACAAACACATCGGCATTTACGGGTATCAGTCCTCGGTTTTGGGAGACATTGTTTCTCTTCCGGAAACGCCCCTTGAAAAGGCTGAATCGCTTGAGCAACTCCGCTGGCTTGAACATGGCCTGAGTATCAAAACACAAGTTACAGAGTATGAAAGTGTCGCAATTGACACCCCGGCTGATTTATTAAAAATTACTAACAGAAGCTGAAAGGTTCATCAATAAACCTGTATCTTAGCGTTTTATTAACAGAAAGGTATATGGAAATCCGAAATTGTATTGCAGAATTGTTGTCGTTGCACGACTGTGTGATCATTCCGGGGTTCGGGGGCTTTATTGGCAATTATTCACCGGCTCACATTGATCCGGTGCATCATTCTTTCCAGCCGCCGTCGAAAAAACTTCTTTTCAATATCAACCTTAAGCAGAATGATGGTCTTCTGGCCAATACGGTCTCAGCTTCCTTCGGGACTTCGTATCTGGATGCCTGTAAACTGATTGATGATTTTGCTGAGGAATGCCGGCTGGCATTAAAAGCAGGCAAATCATTTGTCATCCCCGAAGTAGGACGTCTTTACTCAGGGAGGGAAGGGAACATTCAGTTTGAACAGGATAAGAAAACCAATTTGCTCCCGGAGGCATTCGGTCTCACCCCGTTCATCTCTCCGCCCATCAGCAGGAACACTTCCATGATAAGCCGCGACCGGAACCTTGTTTCGGCCGGAGCCGCTCCATCCGGGAAAAAAGTATCCTTTCCGCGTTCACTAAAATGGGCTGCTATACTGGCATTGCCAATCGGGGTGGCCGCACTGATCGGGGTGACCCAATATGATAAAAGCCAGAATGCTCCTGACAGCAATGCAGGTATCCTGAGCTCGGTGTTCTCACGGTTTTCCTCTACATCACTGGTGGAGAAAAGGGAAGCACCTCAAACCGCCCCGGATTCACAGGTTCAGTTTGATGCAGCCCCGTCAGCTTTTGAACAACATGGATCAAATGAAGAAATGACGGACCTTAACAGGGAGCCCGCAGTTAACCGGGCTGCGGAAAAAGTGCTGTCAGAGCCGGTCTATGCTGAAAGCAACCAGAATTTAACTACCGGGAATGAAACATCACCTGAATCTTCATCAGAGAATATAGTCTCTGCGGGAACAGAAGACTCTTTTGTGATCATTGTCGGCGCCTTCAGATTGAAGGATAATGCTGTAAAATACATTGCAGAGCTGAAGGAAAACGGAACACAGGCCTCTTTTTATGACCGGTCAAAGACCGGCTTGTACAGGGTCACGATCGGTACATTTTCACAACGTGAGGAGGCCATGCAATTACTCAATTCTGCAAAAACCGGTGATTTCAGCGGGGCCTGGTTGTTAAAAAAATAGTTGATTTGTGGCGAAAAAGAAATTAATTCACTTCCAGGAAAATCTCTCCTTTCCATATCTGTTTCAGCCTTCTTACAACGATCTTTATCCACATTATGCACTCCGGTCGAACTGGCATGGACGCTTTTTCGGAAATGACGGTCCCATTGTTCTTGAACTGGGTTGTGGAAAAGGGGAGTACACTGTGGGACTGGCGGCAAAATTCCCGGAGAAGAATTTCATGGGGATTGACTGGAAGGGGGCAAGACTCTGGCGAGGGTGCAAAACTGTTTCGGAACAGAAGCTGAACAATGTGGGTTTTATCCGCACACAGGTCGATCACATTGAACAGGTTTTCGCACCCGGTGAAATAGCTGAAATCTGGATCACCTTTCCTGATCCGCAAGTCAGAAAAGAGCGTCGCCGGCTTACCTCACCTTTTTTTTTGGATAAATACAAAACCATTCTGGCTCCGGGGGGGATCATCCATCTGAAAACCGATGATCCTTTCTTTTTTTCATACTCGCTGGATGTAATCCTTGGGTTTAACCACTCCCTGCTTTGGGCCACCGATGACCTCTATCACAGCGGAAGCAGTGATGTTGTCACCACCATCCAGACCTATTATGAAAACCTTTGGCTGGAGATGGGGAAAAAGATTTGCTATTTAAAATTCCAACTCAATTTACAATGAAGAAGATCAGTCTCTTGACCCTGATATTTATCCTGTTTCGCATGTTCGCTGCTGCAGAGGAGGGAATGTGGATTCCCATGCTGCTTGAGCAGTTGAATATCAAACGAATGCAGGATCTCGGACTGAGGCTTTCGGCAGAGGATATATACAGCATAAACAAATCCAGCCTGAAGGATGCGATCGTACAATTTGGCGGTGGTTGTACGGCCGAGATCGTATCTCCTCAGGGACTTATTTTGACAAATCACCACTGCGGACTTGGGGCCATCCAGAAACAGAGTTCGATGGAACATGATTACCTTGCCAACGGTTTCTGGGCAAACTCCTTTGAAGAAGAGATCCCCTGTCCGGGAATTTCAGTTACCCTGCTGGTCAGAATGGAGGAGGTAACCGCCGCAGTGCTTGAAGGCGTGGAACCGGGCATGAATCAGCTTCAACGATCGCAGATCATCAAACAAAATATTGATAAACTCGAGAAAGCTGCAACCAAGGAGACCCGGTTTGAGGCACGGATCAGGCCTTTTTATTATGGCAACCAGTATTATATGCTTGTAAACCAGGTGTTCAAGGATATCAGGCTCGTAGGGGCCCCGCCATCGAACATTGGGAAATTCGGGGGCGATACCGATAACTGGATGTGGCCCAGGCACACGGGTGATTTTTCGATTTTCCGGATCTATGCCAGTAAAAACAATGAGCCTGCTGATTACTCTGCCGAAAATGTGCCCTATATACCAAAAAACCATCTCCCGATATCACTGAAAGGGTACAAGAAAAACGACTTTACCTTTATATTGGGATATCCTGCCGGAACGAAGGAGTACCTGACTTCCTACGGTGTTGATTTAATCGCCAATCATGAAAATCCACTGCGGATCCGGTTACGGAAACAGCGCCTCGACTGGATGAATTCTGCCATGAATGAAAGCCGCCCTGTTCGCATTCAGTACACCTCAAAAGCCAATGGAATAGCCAATGCATGGAAGAAAATGATCGGGGAATCTATGGGGATACAGCGGGTAGACGGTGTAAAAAACAAGGAACTGAGAGAGCAGAAGTTTCAGGCATGGGCCGATTCGGTACCAGGGCGAAAAGCCCGGTATGACGGGTTACTTTCTGCCTTCAAATCCACCTACACGGATTACCTTCCGGTTGATATGTCTGCCCTGTACATCAATGAAGCCGGACAGGGCATTGAGCTGGTGCGGTATGTGGCCGGGTTCAGGCAACTTGTCAAACTGAGTAAGGACAAACAGACAACGCCCGATGTTCTTGAAAAATCAATCGCAGGATTAAAAAGCGCAACCCGGGATTTCTATAAAAATTATCAGCCCTCCATCGACCAAAAAGTGATGTCGGCCATGCTCCGGGAGATGGGAACCAACATGGATATAAAATTTACACCCACCATTTGCACTGAGATCAAAACTTCTCATAAAAACGACGTTGTTGCCTATACCACCGGACTTTTTGATGCATCGATGTTTACCGATTCGTCGCGGATTCTTGCCTTCCTCGATTCTTATAAGGTTTCCAGGTTCAAAAAGCTTGAGAAAGATCCGGCTTTCCGGCTGATGAACAGCATTTATGAACGGAGTGAAAAGGATATCCAGCCGCTGGTGGTGTTATACACTGGCCGTCTTGATAGTTTGTACCGGATCTATATGGCCGGGTTGATGGAGATGCACCAGGAGAGGAAGTTTTATGCAGATGCAAATTCCACCCTGCGGTTGGCCTACGGGAAGATAGATGATTATCAGCCGGCAGATGCGGTTGGTTATAACTATTTCACAACACTTGCGGGGGTAATGCAAAAGGAAGATTCAACGATTTTTGATTACCGGGTTGATCCCCGGTTGAAAAAGTTATTTATCAACAGCGATTATGGACGTTATAGGGATAAAGACGGAACCATGCACGTCGCCTTTATTGCCAGCAACCACACCACCGGTGGAAATTCAGGAAGTCCGGTACTCAATGCAAATGGCGAACTTATCGGCATCAACTTCGACCGTGACTGGGAGGGAACCCTCAGCGATATGGTCTATGATCCGTCACAATGCCGCAACATATCCCTCGATATCCGCTATTGTCTTTTCGTGATCGACAAGGTGGCCGGTGCTGAAAGGCTGATCAAGGAGATGACGGTTATTTACCCGTAAATCTGCATCAGGGCATTTTGAATGGTGGGGTATTTAAACCGGAAACCCGCACTCAGCAATTTATCCGGCAACACCCTCTGGCCTTCGAGCATAACCTGGGCGCCTTCACCATATTTCATTTTCAATGCAAAGGCCGGAATGGTAAACCAAACCGGTTGACCCAGTACTTTTCCCAGTTTATCAGAAAATTCATAATTGCAGGAAGTGTAGGGGGAAACCGCATTCACTATTCCGCTGACAGCGGTATTCTCCAGAGAAAAAAACAGGGCTTCTGTCAGGTCATCCAGGTGGATGAACGATACCGGCTGATCCCCGTTTCCTATTTTCCCTCCCAGCCCGATGTTAAAAGGTTTGTACATTTTGGCCAGTGCTCCCCCCGAAGAACCCAGTACCACCCCGAGCCGGAAAATGATTAAGCGGGTTGATGTTTCTGCTTTCAAAGCTTCCTGTTCCCATAACTTGCAAACATGCGCAAGGAACGAATCTGAATAATCTGTGCTGGCTTCGGTATGGGTATGAACGCAATCATAAATCCCGATGGCGGATGCAGACAAAAAAACGGCAGGCTTGTGCCGGGCCTGATTGATCGCAGAAACGATTTTTCGCGTCGTGTTCACCCGGCTGTCGATTAACTCCTGCTTGTAAGCCGGGGTCCATTTCATTGAAACAGAGGCCCCGGCAAGATTGATTACCGCATCGGTTCCCTCAATTTTTTCTTTCAGAAACGCATCGTCCGGCATTGAAAAGGAATCACGGTTTATTATCCTGACAGTCCATCCCTTTTCCCGGATCCTCTTTATCAGGGCCTGGCCGATAAAACCGGAAGCCCCGCTGAGTGCAAGGATCATACTATTTTTTTTCGTAAAGTTATGGATTTCTTTAAATTTGCTTTACTTTTATGGTCCAAAAAACTGTCATATCTTGAACCTTACTCAATAACCGCTATAATTAGAATACCAGTCATGGATTACGACGAACAGACAAAATTATTTTCCGAATTTCCTCCCATTTCCACAAAGTATTGGGAGGAAAAGATCCTGGCCGACCTCAAGGGTGCAGACTATGAAAAAAAACTTATTTGGAAAACCGACGAAGGATTCAATGTAAGACCCTATTATCGTGCCGAAGATCTCCATGGGCTGGAGTACCTCAATGCCCTTCCTGGAAATTCGCCCTTTGTGCGTGGCCTGAAGAAGGAAAACAATAATTGGGGTATTCGCCAGGATTTCGCTACTGCTGATCTTGCAGAGGCCAATACCCTTGCAAATCAAGCCATTTCGAAAGGGGTGGATGCAGTCGGATTAAAGGCCATCAACATTTCCACGCACAAGCAGATGAGTGAGTTGCTTGCCGGCATCCCATTGAATACAACCGGCATCAACTTCATCGCCTCACCCTCCTTCCCACTTACCATCGAATTGTTCATTTATGAAGTCGGCCACCGGGGCGAAGGCGCTGAAAACATACATGGGTCCATTAACTTTGACCCGATCAGCTACCTGTTGCTCCATGGAGATTTTTATGTGGACTGGGATCACAATTTATCAGAAGCAGAATACCTGCTGAATACCATTCAGGCCAAGCTCCCGCACTTTAAAGCGATCACCATCAATGGCCATTATTTTCAGAATGCAGGTTCTTCGCTTGTTCAGGAACTGGCTTTCAGCCTGGCTTCCGCCAATGAATACCTTGCCGGATTGAATTCAAAAGGGTTTTCTGTGGATGCCATCGCTCCCTTTATGCAGTTTTCGCTGGGCATAGGATCGAACTATTTTATGGAAATCGCCAAACTGAGAGCTGCCCGTCTCCTGTGGACCAGGATGGTGGAACAATATCATCCCAAAAACGAGGATTCACTGAAGCTGCACATTCATTCAACAACAGCCTTGTGGAATAAATCGATCTATGATCCTTACGTGAACATCCTGAGAACCACCACCGAAGGGATGTCGGCGGCCCTTGGAAATGCCGATACCATTGCCATACTGCCATTTGACGTTGCATTTAAGGATCCCGATGAAATTTCATTAAGGATCGCCCGTAACCAGCAATTCGTATTAAAGGAGGAATCTTACCTGGATAAAATAATCGACCCGGCCGGAGGCTCTTATTACGTTGAAAATTTAACACACTCCATGGCCCAACATGCCTGGCAGCTTTTCAAGGAGGTGGAATCACGTGGGGGAATGATCGAGTGCATTAAAACGGGATTTATCCAGGATGAGGTTGAACGAAGCCGTCATCAGAAGGAGATGGACATTGAACAACGCAGAACGGTCATCCTGGGAACCAACCAGTATCCGAATCCACTGGAGACCATGGCAGGAAAGATCCAGGAACCTGAAGAGGTCAAGGAAAACAATGCATCCACCTATAAGAAACTGACACCTTTCCGTGGTTCTATGGCTTTTGAAAAGGTCAGGATTGCCACAGAGAATTTTGTTAAAAAGGGAAACAAACGTCCCGGGGTATTTCTTTTTACCATGGGCAACCTGGCCATGCTCAGGGCCCGTGCAGGTTTTACCACGAACTTTTTTGGTTGTGCAGGATATGAGATTTTTGATAACCAGGGTTTTTCAACGATCGATGAAGGTGTGGAGGCAGCATTTAATTCAAGGGCTGAAATCGTTGTCATCTGCAGTTCAGATGAGGAATATGGTGCGATTGTGCCAGAAATTTCAAATAAAATCAAATTGGCCGACAGGAAAATCCGGATCCTGGTTGCAGGTTATCCGAAAGAGCTGGTTGAGCCGCTCAAAAAGGCCGGGGTGGATGATTTTATTCACCTCAAAAGCAACTTGCTTGAAACCCTGCGGAATTCGCAGGTACAGTTGGGAATTATTTAGTAGGCACGCTTTGATCTATTGACCATCATGAACGAACCAAATGTGAATACAAATTCTGTAAATGCATCCAAGGGGCCTCTTAAAATCCTGGTTGCTGAAGACAATTCCATTAATCTCAGGTTGATAACCGCAGCATTGCTGCGTGCCGGCCACCAGGTTGATGCTGCAATGGATGGTGCCCAGGCTGTGGCCATGTTCACCAAGAACTCCTATGATGCCATCCTGATGGATATCATGATGCCGGTGATGGATGGCATTTCCGCCACGCTTGAAATAAGGAAAATTGAAACCGAACGCAATGCCGGACAAAGCGGCAGGGTAAAAATCATCGCAATAACCGCAAATGCATTTGAGGATGACCGCACCAAGTTTTTTGAAGCAGGGATGGACTTTTATATGAACAAGCCATTGGAGATTGATGAGTTGCATAGAATCCTGAGTGTATAACCCAAAGAAAATGAGCAAAATACAGTCTTCGCTTCGTCCTTTTTTAGCTCCCATGATCATTTACCTGGTCGGTGTTGTTATTTATGCATTGGTCTGGAGTTATATTGACAGGAGGAATATCCTTCATAACATTGATGAAAAACTTCTTGAAGTTGCCCAGAATGTAAAGTACATTTTGGCTGACGATTTTCACGACCGGGCTATTGGTATTGGAACAATCACCAATTCAGAGGATAAACGGAATATTGAACTACTTACGAAGTTCACCAAGGTTTCCAAATTAACCTACCTGTACACCGCCGTAGTCCGTGGCGGGACGGTGTATTTCACCTCTTCCAGTGTCAGTGACAGCGATATTAAAAAGAATGAACTGCCCTATTATTGGCAGGACTATCCGGAAGCCACGCCCGAATTTAAGGCGACCATCCAGTCCGATAAGCCAACTTTTGAATCATCTACCGACCGGTGGGGATCCTTCAGAAGTGCGATCCTTTGCGAAACATCACCCGGAGGACAGAAATACCTGGTGGGAGCCGATATGAATACCAGTTTTGTGAATCGTCAGATCCTCAAAGGGATCGGCTATATTTTTTTCGGAGCCTTTTGCTTCCTGATCCTCACGATCCCATTTTTTATCGTGCTTCGGAATTTTTACAGAAAACACTCCTTCCATCTTGAAAAGGAAATTCTGGAACGCAAACAGGCCGAAGCCAAACTGGAACAATATACAATCCATCTTGAAGAAATTGTCCGCCGGCGGACGGAACAGCTCCATAAGGAAATTGCTGACCGGGAATTGGTGGAGGTCGAACTTGAAAAAGCAAAAGAAATAGCCATCCGTGAAAGCAGGGCCAAATCCATCTTTCTGGCAAACATGAGCCATGAGATAAGAACCCCGATGAATGGCGTTATCGGGATGGCCAATATTCTCAAAGATACTGAATTGAACGACCAGCAACGGGAGTACCTCGATATCATCGAGATCTCGGGAAACAATTTGCTCTCGATCATCAATGATATTCTCGATTTTTCGAAAATCGAAGCCGGACAGATTGATCTTGAAAATATCCCCTTCAACCTGATGAAGCAGGTAGAGGAAGTTTTGAAGATCCAGCATGTGAGAGCAGAAGGAAAAGGGCTGAAACTCTTTTTCATGATCTCTCCTGAATTGCCCGACCAGGTGAAGGGCGACCCGGTCAGGTTTAAACAAATTATTTCGAACCTCACCTCCAATGCAATAAAATTCACACATGAAGGCAGCATAACCATTTCGTTGGAGATGATTACTCAGGATGCCGGGACACTCATGGTTCGCTGCAATGTGAAAGATACCGGGATAGGGATATCCCCGAACGGCCGTGAAAAACTTTTCAAAGAGTTCTCCCAAACCGATGCATACACCACCCGCAAGTATGGCGGAACGGGACTGGGCCTGAAAATTTCAAAGGATCTTTCGCACATCATGGGAGGCGATATCGGAGTTGATAGTGAAGAGGGAAAAGGATCCAATTTCTGGTTTACCGTGTTATTCCAGAAAATCGATCAGGCAGATATTGATCATTTGAAGCAGGAAAATCTGAATCACAGGTCGAAGTCATTATCGATCCTCATGGTTGAGGATAATTACATCAGCCAGAAAGTGGCAAAATCAGCCCTCCAGCGTGAAGGTTATCTTGATATTGAGATTGCCGAGAATGGGAAGGTTGCCGTAAAGATGTTCAGCGAAAAGGAATATCACATTGTTTTGATGGATATCAGGATGCCGGTGATGGATGGGTTGGAAGCTACTGAGAAATTCCGGGAACTCGAACGGAATAATCCAGGCCGAACCCCCACCACCATTGTTGCTTTTACAGCGTATGCCATTGAGGGAGACCGTGAACGTTTTATTTCAGCAGGCATGGACGACTATATTGCCAAGCCATTCCAGCCGGAAGAGCTGATCCGTGTCATTGAAAAGTATGCAATCAAGCACCGGTTCCGCACCCAGCGCCCGTTAAAAATTCTCCTGGCTGAAGATAATAAGATCAACCAGAAAGTGGCATCCAAAACACTGGAATCGTTCGGCCACCATGTTGATGTGGTTGAAAACGGCCTCGAGGCCGTTGAAAAGGTAAAGGAGCATTCGTATGATCTGATTATGATGGATCTTGAAATGCCTGAAATGAACGGGATTGAAGCAACCCGCGTTATACGAAAAATGGAATCAGACAATTTACTTACCGGAGCTGACCGTAAGAAAATAAAAATTGTCGCTTTAACAGCCCATTCAACCATTGAGGACAAGGTACGTTGCCAGGAGGTTGGTATGGATGATTATATCAGCAAACCGTTCAGACAGAGTGAGATTGCCAGGGCACTGCAAATCTAAACTACACCGATGAAGAAGACCTGTTTAACACTGATCTGTTCCCTTGTCATAGGGTTCGTGAGCCCACTTCTGGCCCAGGATGAAAAAATACTTTCTGAAATTGAAGACGAAAAGGATACAGAGGGACCCTCCCTGGTACTCGGGGCCGATATTTTTAGCCGGTACATCTGGAGAGGTTATGATTACGGCAATTCGCCATCCATACAGCCAAATATTTGCTTTTCCTGGAAAGGCTTGAACATTGGTTCATGGGGATCATATGCCTTTGCAAAACGCAGCATCGAAGTCAATGATTCGACCATTGTTGACGCAGGAAATTATTCCGAGGTGGATCTTTATATCTCCTACACCTATAAATGGTTTACCCTGATGTTTTTTGACTATTTTGTCATGAATGGCCTGAATCCCAACGAAGGAAACAGGTATTTTGATTACAGGAATGCCACCACCGGTCATACCTTTGAAGGCTGCCTGACATTTGACGGACCTGAAAAATTTCCCATGCAAGTCATGGTGGGCACCCTGTTTTACGGTGCAGACAAGGATAAGGATTCAACCGGGGTTTACGGCGCCGGCACAAAAAACAACTTCTCGACCTATATTGAACTTGCCTATAAAATCCATCTGAAAAAAATAAATATGGATCTCAGGCCCTTCATCGGGGGTATCCCGTTCGGGAGCTCCTGGTACGGACCCTATGCCGGCGTTACAAATCTTGGGTTGACTGCGAAGAAATCGATTACGATCACCCCCAGGTATGCTCTTCCGGTGCAGGTCTCGCTAATCACCAATCCCCAGGCTCAGAACCTCTATCTTGTTTTTGGAATTTCACTTTGATACCTACATTACACTATCTAACGAACGATGAGACCAGATTTTAAAAATGTTGAATTAATGCAATCTCCGGGAGAAAAAACATTTTCCGAATGGGAGAAAGAAGCAGGAATTCAGAAAAGTTGGAAAACCCCTGAGCAGATCCCTGTAAAGCCGGTTTATGGCGAAAACGATTTGCTTGAAATGGAGCATCTCAACTATGCAGCCGGACTGCCGCCGTTTCTCAGGGGGCCATACTCCACCATGTATGTGATGTCACCGTGGACTATCCGCCAGTATGCCGGATTTTCGACGGCTGAGGAATCGAATGCCTTTTATCGCCGGAACCTGAAGGCAGGACAAAAAGGGTTATCTGTTGCCTTCGATCTTGCCACACACCGGGGTTATGACTCGGATCACGAACGTGTGGTGGGAGATGTGGGAAAAGCCGGCGTTGCCATCGATTCCATCCTTGACATGAAGATCCTTTTTGACCAGATCCCTCTGGATATCATGTCAGTTTCCATGACCATGAACGGGGCTGTACTGCCAATTCTCGCATTCTATATTGTTGCTGCGGAGGAACAGGGTGTTCCCATGGCAAAACTTATTGGAACGATCCAGAACGATATCCTGAAAGAGTTCATGGTTCGTAACACCTACATTTACCCGCCGGGTCCCTCCATGAAGATCATTGCAGACATTTTCGAGTTCACCTCGAAGAACATGCCCAAGTTCAATTCGATTTCCATCAGCGGCTACCACATGCAGGAGGCCGGTGCAACGGCAGATATTGAGCTGGCTTACACCCTGGCCGATGGTCTCGAGTATCTCCGTGCCGGGATCAATGCCGGGATGGACATTGATACCTTTGCCCCCCGCCTGTCATTCTTTTGGGGTGCCGGGATGAATCATTTTATGGAGATTGCCAAGATGCGCGCTGCCCGTTTGCTTTGGGCAAAGATTGTGAAGCAGTTCAATCCGAAGAACCCGAAATCAATGGCCCTTCGTACGCATACCCAGACTTCGGGCTGGAGCCTCACCGAACAGGACCCATTCAACAACGTGACCCGCACTTGCGTGGAAGCGCTGGCAGCAGCCCTTGGTCATACGCAGTCACTTCACACCAATGCACTGGATGAGGCCATCGCTTTGCCAACCGATTTTTCAGCGCGCATCGCCCGCAATACCCAGATATACCTCCTTGAAGAGACACAAATCTGCCGTTCAGTTGATCCCTGGGCGGGGTCATATTATGTGGAGATGCTGACCCATGAAATAGCTCACAAAGCCTGGGCGCTGATCGAAGAGGTGGAGGTACTGGGTGGGATGGCCAAGGCCATCGAAACCGGAATCCCTAAAATGCGCATTGAAGAGGCTTCGGCGCGAAAACAGGCAAGGATCGACTCAGGAAAAGATAAAATTGTTGGTGTAAACCTGAACAGGCTGGAGAAGGAAGATCCGATCGAGATCCTCGATGTGGACAATGCCGCTGTTCGTGAGTCGCAGGTGCTGAGATTGAAGCAGCTAAGGGCAAACCGTGATAATGCAGCTGTTCAGGACGCACTGGATGCCTTGACAAAATCAGCGGAAACAGGAGAGGGCAACCTCCTGGCACTGACGATTGATGCAGCACGCAAAAGGGCCTCGCTTGGTGAAATTTCATTTGCACTTGAAAAAATTTACGGAAGGTACAAAGCAGTGATACGAAGCATCTCGGGAATTTATTCCTCGGAATCAAAAGATAATGTGCTCTTCTCCAGGGCGCGTGAACTTGCCGACAAGTTTGCGGAAATGGAGGGCCGCCGGCCGCGCATCATGATCGCAAAAATGGGACAGGATGGCCATGACCGTGGCGCCAAAGTAGTTGCAACTGGTTATGCCGATATCGGATTCGATGTTGATATTGGTCCTTTGTTTCAGACACCTGCAGAATCTGCAAAGCAGGCTGTTGAGAATGATGTACATATTCTGGGTGTGTCGAGCCTTGCAGCCGGCCATAAAACGCTGGTACCCCAGGTGATCGAGGAACTAAAAAAGTTAGGACGTGAGGACATCATGGTCATCGTTGGAGGAGTGATTCCTCCGCAGGATTATGAATTTCTTTACAATGCTGGCGCTGCGGCCATTTTCGGGCCCGGTACTGTGATCCCCGAGGCAGGAATCAAGTTACTCGAGATCCTGATCGAAAGCCGGAAATAGTTCATGGAACTGCAATCCATTACCCTGCCCAACGGCATCCGGCTTGTTCATTCCCCAGTTTCAAACCCGGTGGCCCATTGTGGTTTGTTTATCCACGCTGGTTCCCGCGAAGAGAGGGAAACCGAACATGGAATTGCCCATTTCATTGAGCATACCATTTTTAAAGGCACCGAAAAACGAAATCTTTTTCAGGTGTTGAACCGGCTTGAAAATGTGGGCGCAGATCTGAACGCCTATACCGGGAAAGAGGAAACCTGCATTTATGCTTCCTTTCTCAGTAAATATTACGACCGCACCCTTGAGTTGTTCCAGGATATCTTTTTTCATTCGACCTTTCCCGGGAAGGAGCTGGAACGGGAAAAACAGGTGGTGATCGATGAAATCAGGTCGTACCAGGATACCCCTGCTGAGCAGATCTTTGATGATTTCGAAGACCTGGTTTTTGCAGGCCACCCGCTTGGAAAAAATATCATGGGTACAGCCGGGAGCTTAAAAAAACTGAAACAGCCGGATGTGCTGGAATTCATTCAGCGGAATTACCGGCTGGATGAGGTGGTCATTGCATCGGTTGGCGATATTCAATTCGATAAGCTTGTCAGATCAGTCAGGAAACACTTTCTCCAATATCCTGACCGCGGCAAGAGTCAGCCCAGGATCGCCTTTCAGGATTATCAGCCTTTCGTTGAAACCCGGAAGAAAAAAACTTTCCAGGTCCACTGTCTGGTTGGTGCCCCGGCCTATCCTTATAGTCACGATCGGCGGATTCCGTTGGCCCTGCTCAACAACATGCTGGGTGGCCCGGTCATGAATTCAAGGCTGGCACTGGCCTTGCGTGAACGCAACGGGCTGACTTACCACAATGAATCCAATTATACCGCCTATTCCGATGCGGGGATCATGCATATCTACTTCGGAACCGAACCGGTTCATTATGAAAAGGCACTGACCATTGTGCATAAGGAGTTGAAACGGATTCGTGAACAGAGGTTAAGCCCCGTACAACTGGGGGTCGTTAAAAAGCAGATGATCGGTCAGCTGGCCATTGCACAGGAATCAAATCTCTCGGCGATGATGGCTTTTGGGAAAAGCTTCCTCCTGCAGAACCGGTTCGACCCTATTGAACAGATCATTGAACGGATACAATCGACCACAGCCGCTGAGCTGCTTGAAATTGCCAATGAGATTTTTGAAGAAAAGCAGCTGAGCATGCTGACTTTTATGTCGGCAAAATGATGCGCAATATAAACGAAACCGTTATGAGTGAATCACCCCTTCAGGAGTATGCCGAAGCCCACACAACTCCCGAAAGTCCCGTTCTGGCCAGGCTGAATCGCGAGACCCACCTTTCACAGGTCAGCCCGCAAATGCTCTCGGGGCACCTGCAGGGCACTTTGCTGCGCATGTTTTGTCAGATGATGAAACCGGAAAGAGTGCTCGAAATAGGCACTTTTACCGGATATTCAGCATTCAATCTAGCGATAGGATTGGGTGACAATTCCTCAGGCCAGGTTCATACCATCGAAATTAACCCGGAGCAGGAGCTTGGGATTCGGAAGTTTATTCAGGAAGCAGGTCTCGAAAACAAGGTTATCCTCCACATAGGCAACGCCTGTGAAATTATTCCTGCCCTGAATGAGATATGGGACCTGGTTTTCATCGATGCAGATAAACCCAATTACCTGAATTATTATCACCTGGTTCTTCCCCGGGTACGTCGGGGTGGTTTTATTATTGCCGACAATGTTTTATGGGACGGGAAGGTGACCGGGGATCCGGCAAAAATGGATAAGGATACACGCGGGATTGTTGAATTCAATGAGTTCGTTCAGAAGGATGATGCTGTTGAAAACATGATATTGCCATTGAGAGACGGGCTGATGCTTATCAGGAAGAGATAACAGGCCTGCACCGGCAGAAGTTATCCCACTTTAAACTGGAACTTCACCTGGGACAAATCTTCATTTGCCTTGATGATTTTCTTTTTCAGATCCTCTTTGAAAGCGACCATTTTCTTATGTAATGCTTCATCTCCGACAGCGAGGATTTCTGCAGCCAGGATCGCGGCATTCTGGGCGCCATTGATACTGACCGTGGCGACCGGAATTCCCGGGGGCATCTGAACGATGGCCAGGAGGGCATCAAGTCCGTCAAGGGAGGCTTTGATTGGGACGCCAATTACCGGCAACGTGGTCATGGCCGCTATAACGCCCGGGAGATGGGCCGCCATGCCGGCAGCGGCAATGATTACCCGTATTCCTCTGCGGTGCGCATTTTTGGCGAACTCCTCCACTTTTTCAGGCGTCCGGTGGGCCGATAGGGCATTCATTTCAAAAGGAATCTGCATTTCATCCAGAAATTTGGCTGCAGCTTCCATGACCGGAAGGTCAGAGGTGCTTCCCATGATAATGCTTACTTTAGGTTCCATATGAAGGTTGAATTCATGTTTCATGACAAAAGTAGCGATAAATTCACTACTTTTGCATACAACTGACAATTGATTGGTTATGGCAAATGTAAAGGTCCGGGAATTGGTTTTTGAGAAATTTATCACCCGGGATGAGATTGATGCAGCAGTTCAAAAAGTAGCTGACCGGATCAACCGCGATTATGTCGGGAAGAACCCGCTCCTTCTGGCCATTCTTAATGGTGCATTTATCTTTGCCTCTGACCTGATGCGAAAATTGACAATTCCATGTGAAATATCTTTTGTGAAGTACGCCTCCTATTCCGGAACACTTACCACTTCGAAGGTGAAGGAACTGATCGGAGTGAACGAAGACCTTGAGGGCCGGCATGTCATTGTCGTGGAGGACATTGTCGATACCGGCATCACCATGCATAAATTGCTTCAGGATATCCATGCAAAAAACCCATTGGATGTAAAGGTTGCCTGCTTTTGTTTTAAGGCTGAGGCCTTCCAGAAAAATTTTACAATTGACTACCTTGGATTGGTGATACCAAATGACTTCATCGTAGGTTACGGTCTGGATTATGACGGACATGGACGGAATTATCCCGAAATTTATAAACTAGTTAAATAATCTGTGCAATGTTCAATCTGATCCTCTTTGGCCCACCGGGTGCTGGTAAGGGAACCCAGGCCATTAAAATTGCTGAAAAATTCGGCTGGAAGCATGTGTCAACCGGCGATATCCTCCGCGCGGAGGTGAGCCAGGGGACCCCGCTGGGGTTAAAGGTAAAAGCGGTAATGGAAGCGGGCCATCTCGTTTCGGATGAACTGCTGATCGAGATCATGGAGTCGGTATTTGTAAACAACACGACAGTCAGAGGATTTGTACTTGATGGTTTTCCCCGGACGCTGAAACAGGCACAGGAACTCGATCAGATGCTCTCGACCCATGGCCAGAAGGTGTCACTGGTTCTTGCACTGGAGGTGAACGAGGATGAACTTGTCAAACGATTGCTGAAACGTGCCCAGGACCAGGGACGCAAGGATGATACCGAGGAGGTGATCAAGAACCGCCTTGTTCAGTATCACCACCATACCAAACCCTTGATTGATTATTACAAAAACAAAAATCTCTATACGGAAGTTTTTGGTGAAGGAACAATAGATCAAATATTTGAGCAACTTTGTACTGTTATTAAACCCTGATCCCCATTGTCAGATTCAAACTTCGTCGACTATGTGAAAATACACTGTGCTTCCGGGAACGGCGGGGCAGGGTCGAGACATTTTATGCGTACCCGCACCAATGCACACGGAGGTCCCGACGGAGGTGACGGCGGCCGGGGCGGCCATGTTATCCTTAAAGGAAACAGCCAGTTCTGGACGTTACTGCATCTGAAATTTACAAAACACCTTAAATCCGAACATGGGGGGGCAGGTTCAAAACAACTCATGCACGGGGCCAATGGCAAGGATATTTTTATCGATGTGCCGCTTGGAACAGTTGCCCGGGATGCGGAGTCCGGCGCTTTTGAATATGAAATAACAGAGGATGGACAAACCTTTATCCTGGTCCCGGGAGGCCGTGGAGGGTTAGGGAATGATCACTTTAAAACCCCTACTCGTCAGGCGCCGAAATTCGCACAGCCGGGAGAACCCGGACTTGAAATGTGGAAGGTCCTGGAATTAAAACTGTTGGCCGATGTCGGGCTGGTCGGGTTCCCCAATGCCGGTAAATCTACCCTTTTATCGGTTATTTCAGCTGCCAAACCACAGATTGCCGATTATCCATTTACCACCCTGGTTCCCAACCTGGGAATTGTAAGGTATCATGAGAATAAGTCATTTGTCATGGCCGATATTCCTGGGATTATCGAGGGAGCACATGAGGGGAAGGGGCTGGGATTAAGGTTTTTACGCCACATCGAGCGCAATTCAACCCTGCTGTTCATGGTACCGGTCGATTCGAAGGATATACGCAAAGAATATCTGATTCTTCTGAATGAACTCGAGCAATATAACCCTGAATTGCTTGATAAGACCAGGGTCCTGGCTGTCACCAAGTCTGACCTTGCCGACGATGAGATCATCCGGGATCTAAAGAAGGATCTGCCTGAAATACCGGTGGTTTTTATCTCGTCGCATAAAAAAACCGGCCTGGAAAAGCTGAAGCAGATGCTGTGGGAGCAATTAATCAGTGACACGTGACGCATGACGCGTGACAAAAGACCTCATGATGCTGGATAGCCTAAGATCCATCGACCAGAACCTCTTTTTTTTCCTTAACGGGTTCCACAGTGCTTTTTTCGATCAGATCATGTTCTGGGGAACCAAATCTTTGATTTGGCTTCCGCTCTATGTGATCTTGTTTTACCTTGTCTTCAGGAAGTACAGGTGGCAGGGGTTGTGGATACTCCTTTTTACAGCACTCATGATCCTGGTGAGTGATCAGTTATCCAACGTTTTCAAGGATTGGATCCTCCGCCTCCGGCCTACACACGAGCCTGGCCTGTCAGGGATACATACGGTGAACGGTTATGTTGGAGGTCAGCTGGGGTTTTATTCTGCTCATGCCTCAACAACCATGGCTGTTGCTGTCTTCCTGATTCTCATTTTGGGAAACAGCTACCGCTATTTTTCTCCACTTATTCTCCTTTGGGCTGTGTTCATGGCTTACACCCGGATTTACCTCGGGGTTCATTACCCGGGAGATGTATTAGCCGGGTGGCTGGCGGGTGCCCTCATCGGGTTTTGTTTCGGTGCGGGGTGCCTGCAGTTTATCCGGAAACGGGTGGAGTAGCATTCCAATTCAGGCTAACCTGCATTGAACAAATTTCCTGAAAATCTTTCAAACCCATACCAATTCCGGGATATCTACGTTTATTATGGATATAGATAACGATCATTATGAAAAAAAAGTTGATAATCATATCATTACTGATTTTTACGCTCTCGCAGACAACATGCACCACCTATGCAAAAGGTCAGCTGGATCCGGTGAAACTGGGAACCTGGGTTATAAATGTTGGTATTGGGCCGGGTACGCATACTTTTGGCAATGGCGCAGGATTTGGACCCGCCCTGAAGGGCTCCTTTGAGACCGGGATGTTTGATCTGGGACCCGGGGTGATCACCCTGGGTGGCGAAGCCGCTTTTTCATTCTTCAGTCAGCATTACGGGCAGGACTGGAATGAAACCTGGGTGAATTTTATGTTTGGGGCACGTGCGGCTTACCATTATGGCTGGGATGTTGAAGGACTTGATACATATTGCGGTGTTCCGCTGGGAATAGGGTTTTGTGCACACGCTGTTGATGAAAATCCGGGGAGCAAGGGATATTCCCCGGTTTATCCATACGTCGGGATATTCTTTGGTGCCTCCTATTTTTTCACAAAATCGGTCGGGATCAACGGGGAGTTTGGTTATAATTCCACCTATGCCAATCTTGGAGTGATCTTCAAACTGAAGTAGGATACAGGATCAATATCCGTATACCCGGCCTTCAAATCGCTCAACCTTGATTTTCATCACATTGACTTTACGAATGGAGGGTGGGTTGAATTTGAATTCTCCTTTGGTATAATGCGCCATCACCAACTGGAAAACAGCTGTCTTTTCTTCCGGTTCAGTGATGTATTCCACCTTTCCATAACACAGCACACTCCGGTATTTCATGCTCCATGAACAGGCGACCTGCTCATGCTGGTACCGCAATAAATGATCTGTGGTGAAATTGATGCAAACTTCAGGATGTTGTTTTAAAATATCAACCTTCTTCCCATTTTGGGCACCATGAAGATAGATCACCCCGTTGCTGTAACCGAAATTCATGGGGATCACATAGGGTTTCCCATCAAGATCGGTCATGGCTACATGACAAACCTGGCAACGCTGAATGATATCAACGAGTTCCTTGTTCTCAGAAATTGCGCGTGCTCTCATCGTGCCTGACTAAACGTTCCAACAAAGGTACATAAATTGATTTTGTAATAACTTCCTTTTTTGAATCCGCTGACTTCAAAAGGCAGACTGTTTGAAATGTGAAAAATGTCATGTACATTTGATTGTGACAATCTGACGCTTCACGCCCCAATGCAATCATGCCGGAAAAAGTAAATGAACGAACCATTTTTTCTCTGCTGGAGGTTACCCTTAGCATCCGGAAAACCCTCGAAGAGAGATATACAAGTTCCTTTTGGGTTAAGGCGGAGATGAATAAACTGAACCTCTACCCCCAATCCGGCCATTGTTACCCCGACCTGGTTGAAAAAACCGATGGTAAGATTGTCGCGGAAATCAGATCAACCATCTGGAAAGATGATTTTCAGAGAATCAATGATAATTTCTTGAACATCCTGCATGAACCATTGAAAAACGGGATAAATATTCTTTTCTCCGCGAGGGTTTCCTTTCATCCAGTGCATGGCCTGAGCCTGAGGATCCTCGATATTGATCCTTCATGGTCGCTGGGGGAACTCGAAAAGGAAAAACAGCAGACCATTGAAAAAATGCGCAGGGAGGGCCTTTTTGACAGGAACAGATCTCTTCCGCTCGCCCTGCTTCCAAAACGAATAGCCATCATTTCTGTCGAGACAAGTAAAGGTTATGCTGATTTCCGAAAGGTTATTGATGGCAACGGCTGGGGATACAGTTTTTTCCACATGCTTTTTCCCGCCTTGCTCCAGGGTGAAAATGCTGTTGAATCCCTGATCGCCGCCCTCGAAAAGATCAGGAGTGTGAAGTCCCACTTCGATGTTGTTGCGATCATCCGGGGCGGAGGGGGGGATGTTGGTCTGACATGCTACAACAATTATATGCTGTCGAAAGCAATCGCCCTGTTCCCGCTTCCTGTCATCACAGGGATCGGCCATTCAACCAATGAAACCGTGGCCGAGATGGTCGCATTCCGCAATACCATTACCCCGACAGACCTGGCAGATTACCTGATCCAGAAATTTCATAATTTTTCGGTTCCTGTCCAGAAAGCCCATGAAACCATTGTTCAGCATTTCACCCGGTTGATCACGGATGAAAAATTAAGGATTCTGAACGCAGTGCGGTACTTCAGATCTGTTGCATTGGCAGGACTGACGCAACGTAAAAATGAAATCACCCATGAATTAAGAGCGTTGCAACAGGAATCAAAATACTGGCTGCAGCAGAAACGTACATCGCATATCCATCAGAATGTAATGCTGATCGAAAAAGGTTTCAGGCGAATCCTGATGGCACAGGACCAGGTCATCCGGGTTGCGGGTAAAAACATGTCAGAGAAAACACACAAATTCATCCAGAACGAGTTGCAGGTTGTTTCAGCAATTGAAAAGAACGTTGAATTGCTGGACCCGGTGAATATTTTAAACCGTGGATACAGCATTACCGTCATGCTGGATGGCGGGAAGGTGTTGAAGACCGTTGATGATGTCGGAAAGGGAACCAGGTTGAAAACAATGCTGGCCGATGGAAATATAATCAGTATTACCCAATTGGTAGATAAATCGGAAAACCATGAATAAAGAGCCAAACTATTCTGAAGCCTTTGACGAACTCCAGAAAATCGTCTCCGAAATCGAAGGGGGAGATATCTCCGTTGATGAATTGTCAGAAAAGGTAAAGAGAGCCGCCGTGCTGATCAGGATCTGCAAAAACAAACTTACCTCGACCGAAGAAGATGTGACCGGGATCCTGAAGGAACTCGAATCTGATCATGGGAGCTAAAATAAAACCGGTTTTACGTCACTCGTCACGTTTTTTCGTTACGAAAACAGCTTCCGGTAGATCTCCTCGATCTTGCCCACGGTAATGATCTGAATGGAATACCGTTTAAAATCCAATCCTTTGGTATTATAACGGGAGATAAAAATCCGCTCAAAACCAAGCTTGTCGGCTTCGGAGATGCGTTGTTCCACCCGGTTGATGGGCCTGATCTCACCACTAAGCCCGACCTCGGCAGCAAAACAACTCTTTGAATCAACAGGGGAGTCCTGGTTTGAGGAGAGAACAGCGGCGACCACAGCCAGGTCAATGGCCGGATCTTCCACCTTGATGCCCCCGGCAATGTTCAGGAAAACATCCTTATGTCCCAGTTTGAAACCGCTGCGTTTTTCAAGTACGGCAAGCAGCATATTCAGGCGCCGAACGTCAAATCCGGTGGTCGACCGCTGGGGTGTGCCATATACCGCGCTGCTCACCAGGGCCTGTGTTTCAATGAGCATCGGACGCTGTCCCTCCATCATCGCAGCGATTGCAATGCCGCTCACCGCCTCATCACGCTGACTGAGCAGTATCTCCGATGGATTCGATACTTCGCGTAGCCCCGTATCATTCATCTCGTAGATTCCGAGTTCGGAAGTTGATCCAAACCGGTTCTTCAATGAACGCAGGATACGGTAACCATAATTCCGGTCCCCTTCAAATTGCAGCACGGTGTCAACCATGTGCTCCAGGATCTTAGGCCCGGCCAGGCTGCCGTCCTTGGTGATGTGGCCGATCAGAAAAACCGGGGTGTTGGTCAGCTTTGAATATTTCTGCATCTCCGCAGCACACTCTTTGATCTGGGAAACGCTGCCGGCAGATGACTCGATAAGGTCGGTTTGCAGGGTCTGAATTGAATCGGCAATGATGATGCCTGGACGCAGGGATTCGAGGTGCTGAAAAATGGACTGGGTATTGGTCTCGGTAAGGATAAAGCAGTTTTCGTTCCTGATGCCAAGCCGTTCTGCCCGCATGCGGATCTGCTGGTCGCTTTCCTCACCCGTTATGTAAAGGATTTTCTGGTCGTCACATTTAAGCGCCACCTGTAACATCAGGGTCGACTTGCCAATGCCTGGTTCACCCCCGATCAGGGTGAGTGAACCAGGAACAAGCCCTCCGCCCAGCACCCTGTTGAGCTCCTGATCATGTGTATTCATGCGGGCTTCATGGCTGAAGGTGACTTCTGAGATTTTCACCGGCGCAACCTGCCTCCGGTTGCCAAAGGAGGCTTTTACCGAACCCTTTTCCTCCCGCTGAATGACCTCTTCAACAAAAGTGTTCCACTCCCCGCATGAATTACACCGGCCCATCCATTTGGGGGACTGGGCTCCGCAGTTTTGACAGAAAAAAGCAGTTTTAACCTTGGACATGTCGTTGTCAAATATGCACCTTATGTGCCAGTTCAATGACATGAGTCGTGGAATATCCTTTGGTCAGTTCGATGGTAACTATCTGGCCACCACGTGCTTTTATCACATCACTGCCAACGATTTCCTTACCGTCATAATCCTTGCCTTTTACCAGAATATCCGGCTGAATGAGTTTGATGATCTCCTGTGGGGTATCCTCACCAAACAGGATCACACAATCCACAAATCGCATAGCGGCCAGCGTAATGGCCCGTGCCTCCTGGTTGTTTACCGGACGGTGGGCGCCTTTTATCCGTCTCACCGATTCGTCAGAGTTGAGTCCTACGATCAGGATATCACCCAGGTCGCGGGCTTTGGCCAGGTATTCCACATGCCCGAGATGCAATACATCAAAACATCCGTTGCTGAACACAATTTTTTTATCCTGAAAACGCCATATTCCGATCTGTTTCTGTAGACGATCCCAGGTGAATATTTTAGCTTTAATAATATCAAGACTTTCCATTGGCTTCTTTATTAAATGAAAGTAATATCAATGAGATCCCGCCGATCAACAGGATCATTCCGGTTTGGGCAGTCCAGGCAATCCAGCCCAGGGCCATTCCTGTCGGGCGCAATATGCCGTACAAAGAAAGGGTTTCCTGGATAATCGCCGGATAAAGTCCGATTCCTCCGGGGGTGATCATGATCCCGACACTTCCGAGAACCAGGGAAGAAAGACCGGCACCGGGAGTGAGAGCGCTGGTTTCGGCAAAACAGAAAAAACAGACATACAACATGAAAAAATAAAGGGTCCAGATGGCAACGGAATAAAAGGCAAAAAGGCCAGGCTGACGCATCTGACCAAGTGATTTCAATCCTTCCCAAAAGCCAAGGATCAGCTTTTGTATTTTCATGACAAAGTGGGAGGCCCCGATCTTTTTACGCAGCAGGAAAATGAGGGAAATAATCAGGGCAAGGACGATCATGGCTGAAATGAGGAACATCCTGTTGGCAATAGGGTTCTGGAATTTTTCAGCCAGTTTCGGATAAATGCTGGTATTCAGGTAATGGCCGATTGTGCCGGCCTGAGTCACAATCATGAGCAGGAACAGGAGGAAGAAACAAATCATGTCGATGGCCCGTTCAGTGATGACCGTCCCAAATGATTTGTTGAAGGGAATATTCTCATAACGGGCGAGGATTCCGCACCTGGTTACCTCCCCCAGCCTCGGAAAGGCAAGGTTGGCAAAATATCCAACCATCACGGCAAAAAAGGTGTTTTTGAAGGATGTTTTATATCCCATGGGTTCAAAAAATAGCATCCAGCGAAGTGACCGCAGCACATGACTGAGGATCCCCATCACGATGGTCAGAATGACCCAGGAGTAATTTGCTATCCGGAATGAATGGAGGATCTGGTCTTTTTCAAGCGGGGTCAGCCCACGCATGGAGAGCCATATGATAAAGATCCCCAGTCCAAGGAATAGTATAAATTTAAGAAAGGTGACTGCCCGGTTACTTTTGGATATTTCTTCGGCTGGGATGAGATTCATTATGGTTTTGTTTTACCCTGGATGAGCTTGTTTTTTGAATCGACAAATGCAATGGATGGTTTGAAGTTCTTTGCTTCTTCAAAATCCATGGTGGCATAGGATACAATAATCACAAGGTCGTTGGGTAAAAATTTACGGGCAGCGGCTCCATTCAGACATATAACACCACTGCCCCTTACTCCTTTGATTACATATGTTTCAATCCGTTCACCATTATTGATGTTCAACACCTGTACCTTCTCAAATTCAATGAGGTTCGAGGCCTTCATCAGCGCTTCATCAACGGTAATGCTGCCCATATAGTTAATGTCAGCGTCAGTGACGGCGGCACGATGAATTTTCGATTTTAAAACTTGAATCTGCATCATGCGGCAAAATTACGAAAAAAGTTCAATATTGTCAATCAGCCGCACATCACCCAGGAAAACAGCGACAAACGCCATCGCATTTTCTTTATAGATCCAGTTCTCAAGGGGCATCAGGGTCTCCTTATCCCCGATTTCGAAATATTCAACCCGCAGCGCAGGGTTCTCCTCTATTTTCATAATGGCCCATTCCTTTAACGCCTTCACCGGGATCTTCCCTGCTTTTTTTTTCACCTGTAACAGGATTTCGTAGATTTTCGGGGCAAGATTTCTTTCGGAGATGGTCAGCCGCAGGTTCCTTGAACTCATCGCAAGGCCGTCGGGTTCGCGGACGGTTTCACAGGGAATGATCTTCACCGGCAGGGAAAACGTTTGTACCATGAACCTGATGATTGCCAGTTGCTGAAAATCTTTCATCCCGAAATAGGCCCGGGTGGGTTCAGCAATATCAAATAATTTCTTCACAACGATGGCAACACCCTTGAAATGACCCGGCCGGAATTTTCCCTCCATCACCTTATCAAGCATCCCGAATTCAATTTCGAGGGAGGGAATGTCATTGTCAGGATACATTTCGGCGGTTTCCGGGGCAAAAAACACGTCGCAACCGTTCTCCTCCAGCATTTTTGCATCTGAATTCAGGGTACGCGGATATTTTTGCAGGTCGGCCTTGTTGTTGAACTGAATGGGGTTGACAAATACGCTGCATACAGTCAGATCGTTCTCTTTTGCCGACCGGCGAACAAGGGTCAGATGGCCCTCATGAAGGGCGCCCATAGTTGGAACAAATCCGATACTTTTACCAGTGTCCCTCTGACTTTGCAGATAGGCCTTTGTTTCCCTGATTGCAGTGAATTGTTTCATGGCCGTGTTTGAAAGGAATTTGATGGATGCTGACCCTTTGTTCTTGCAAAGTTGCAAAAAAACCATCCTGATACAACAGGATGGTCTTTAAAATTAGGGACAATCAATAAAAGTGATCAGAGGGTTCCTTCGTCGTATGCTTTTTCCCCATGCAATGCAACGTCCAATCCTGCCTTCTCCTGTTCTTCCAGCACCCTTACCCGGGTTACCATGTTTATCAGCGCCAGCATGATATAGGTGAAAATAAAGGCATAGGCCGATGCCGCGATGACGGTTATAGTCTGTTTAAAGAAAAATGAACTCTGGCCGAACCACAAGCCCTCCGACAACACCGCCGGATTGATTGCCCTGGTGGCGAAAACCCCGAGGAGGATGGTGCCGAGAAAACCGCCTACACCGTGAACACCCCATACATCGAGGGCATCATCCCATTTCAGTTTGTTTTTCAGCTGAACTGCCATGTAACAGGTCAGCCCGGCTGCAGTGCCAATAATGGGAGCGGACCACATGGGGACAAAACCGGCACAAGGGGTGATGGTGGCCAGGCCCGCAATGGATCCGGTTAACAATCCAAGCAGTTTGGGCCTCCCTTCACGGATCCATTCGATGCATACCCATGCAGCGGTGGCAAAGGATGCAGCCACATCGGTATTGATAAAGGCCAGTGCTGTGATCTTGTCTACCTGCAGCTCACTGCCGGCGTTAAAACCGTACCAGCCGAACCAAAGCAGCCCGCTTCCGATGGCAACCAGTGGAATGCTGTTCGGGGTAGAATTTTTATCCGTTCGGGCACCCACATAAAACACTGAGGCAAGTGCTGCAAAACCGGCGGTGGCATGAACCACAATTCCCCCGGCGAAGTCAAGAATACCCCATTGCGCGAGTAATCCATTGCCCCAAATCATATGGACGAACGGATAATAAACCATGATCTGCCAAACGGTGAGGAAGATCATATAGGAACGAAAGGTGACACGGTTTACAAAAGCACCGGTGATCAAAGCAGGGGTGATGATGGCAAACATCATCTGGTAAACGATGAATACGATCTCCGGGATCTTGCCATTTCCGGCATAAATAGAGTCGATGGATACTCCATTCAGAAAGATTTTATCAAGATTGCCAAAAATTCCACCTGTTCCTCCACTGAAACAGAGTGAATACCCGAAGGTGACCCACAAAACGGTTGTCCATCCAAGCGAGGCGAAGCTCTGGATCATGATCCCCAGGATGTTCCGTTTGGAGGCCAGGCCGCCGTAGAAAAACGCAAGTGCCGGCGTCATTAACATTACCAGGCTGGCCGAAAGGAGCATGAACCCGGTTGAACCTACATCAATAGTGCCCATAAGTAAGATTTTAGATTAAAGATTTACTTTAACATGTGAATTGTTAATTTTTTCACATGCAATGTTAGGGCAGCCGGTCCTATCCTGCAATCCTGTAAAATACTGATTTTTAATAAGGTAAAAACGGTGGTGGGAGTAAGTAGAATTCGTAACCGGACCCGGTCCTCACCCTTAGACCAGGGAAGTTTGCCCCCCAGCCGATGAGCCAGCCGAAGTCGGGCATTTAAACGTCAGATCTCGACGATTTTATTCTTAATAACATACTTGATCAGTTCGACTGTCGATTTCAGTTCAAGTTTTTTCATGATGTGATTTTTGTGCGTTTCCACGGTGCGGATGCTGATGTCGAGCTTATCACTGATCTCCTTGTTGATATAACCTTCGGCAAATAGTTTCAGGATCTCGATTTCACGGGTGGTAAGCGGAATGGGTCCTCCCTGCGATACCACATCCTCCTCCTTTGCTTTGCGTACGTAACTTTTGAGCATAATGCGTGAAATGGAATCGGCGAAGAATTCTTCACCTTCATAAATGGCATGAATCGCGCTGAGCAGTTCTTCGCGTGAGGTGTTCTTGGGAAGGTATCCCTTTGCGCCTGCTTTCACCGCATTAAAAATGAAATCCTCATCGGTGTACATCGAAAGGATCAGTACCTTGGTCTGGGGATATTCTGCTGTGATCCGTTTTGTTATTTCAATGCCGTTGGTATCAGGCAAAGAGATATCAAGGATGAGAATATCGGGAGGCTCGATGGCGACCTTGGCAAAACACTCCTTCCCGGTGGAGGCTTCACCGAGTATTTTGATCTCATTTGAACTCATTAACAATGACTTGATGCCATCCCGAACGAGCTGGTGGTCATCCACGAGGAAAATCCTGATTGTCGGCATATGGAATGATGATTGGTATATTAACTTTGATGGTGGTGCCTTTTCCAGGAGCAGACCTGATCTCAATTTGCCCGTTGAGCAAACTTACCCGCTCACGCATGTTGTGAATTCCGTTTCCTCCCGCCTTCCCAGCGAGTGTTGTGGAAAATCCCTTTCCATCGTCACGGATCAGCAGCGATAAAGTTTCGGAATTCCTGCTTAGATTTACCCATACCTCGCGGGCTTCGGCATGTTTTACTATGTTGCTCAGGGCTTCCTGGGTTAAACGGTAGATGTAGGTTTGAACTTTTTTATCGAGGTTGTCAAAATCCCCCTTGGCTTCGAAATGAATTCTCAACCCGCTGAGTTCTTCCGTATCGGAAAATAAATTGCGGAATGCGATGGCTGGTCCGAAAGCTTCCAGAACCGATGGCATAAGGTTGTTCGAGATCCGGCGGACCTCATCAATGGTCTGATCGAAATATTTTTTCAGTTCCTGTATAGAGTTTTTAACATCCTTTCCGTCCATGTAGAGCAAACTTTCAAGCCTCAGTTTGATGGCGATGAGCAGCTGGCCGATGCCATCATGCAACTCCCTTGAGAGTCGCTGACGTTCCATCTCCTCCCCGTCAATCACGGATCGCATCCTCCCAAAACGCTCCTGCTGGAGTTCAGAAGTCTTCACTTTGATCTGCCGTGCCATAATGTTAAAAGATTCGGTCAGGAGACCTATTTCATCCTGCGTTGTCACCGGAAGATCCATGTCAAAGTGACCTTCGCCAAGGTTGACCGCGGCATTTTTCAGCATGATGAGTGGTTTGGTGATGTGCCGTGCGATAAAAAAGACACAGGCAAAAAAGATAAAAAGGATGAAAATGCTGAGCAGGAGTATCTGTGTAAGGGTTTTATAGATGGGAATCATGGCCTCCTGGACATCGATTTCGGCAAGGATCGCCCAGTCAAGGCCCGGAACCGATATTTTTCCATAGGAGGCAAGAACGGGAATACCACGGTAATCTTTGGTCATAATGATCCCTTCATTTCCATCCAGTGCAGCCGATACCTGCGGCGTTCTCACAAGCGTTTGAAGAATCGAATTGGGCTGGAACCTTGAAGTTGAACGCATTTTGAAATCTGAACCCACCAGGTAGGTTTCACCGCTTAAACCCAGTCCGCTCAAAGGATTGTTGTTCAGCATCATGGAATCAAGTGCCTCCATGGAGATCTCAAGCACCAGGGTGCTAAGTTCCTTTTTGTCTGGGTGATTTTTTCCCGGAATGTACGTCGCAATGAACATCCGTGGTCTCATTTCTCCACTGTCAAATATGGCATCCAGTATGGCCACAGGTTTTTGCTTCAGGATCGTATTGATCTGATCAACCTGGAGGATTTTCGGCAAAGGTCTGGGGCTTTGCATGGCGGTATCTGAAAACTTCTGACGGATGCAGTCTGCGGAATCCCTGAAAATAATGAAAGAAGAAAAATAGGGGAGGAATGTCCGGTATTTTAAAAGACAATCCTTATCGGAAATGCCTTTTTTTACAGAGGAAGTCGCAAGGTTTGCAAGATTGGCCAATTCTTCGGAATTTGCAATGAAGATGATATCGTGTGAACGATCGTAGAAGAATTTCCCGATCTGGTTCCTTTTCACAATACGAAGGGAGGTGAGCTGATCATAAGTCCGGTTCATCAGCGCAGTTTTGGTGCTGTAAAATGAAACCGTGCTGATGATGATGATTGCGCCAAGACCAAGCAAAACAAAGTAAAGGATGAGTTTTTCGCTGAGCAGGACTTTCTTCATTGAATTTTGCTACTTTTGGATCCGTTCACTTCTGGATCGAAGTTAAGTCAGGCAAACATACTAAAAATTCGTTGTTATGTTCCCAATATTTATAAGAGAAACACGTAATAAAATTTTCACCATTTCACTTTTCCTGATGACTCCGGTACTTGTCCTTTTCACCGGCAGGTTGATTGCCCAGGAGAAAACCGTGACATACTATGCTGATCCGTCGGCCATACCATCCGATCATCCCATCAGCATCAAACATTTAACCGCCCATGTCAGTTTTCTGCCTGAAAAGAACCATGTTAACGGTACCGCCGAATTCTCCTTTCTTCCAAACCGGTATCAGACAGACTCCATTGTGTTCTATATCCCTGATTCCCATGTCTCTTCTGTGATGATAAACAATGAGCCGGTAAAGTATTACCAAGCAGGGAGCAATCTGATAATTAATCCGGATTCTGCTTTACAACAATTTTTAAGCGTCACGCGTCACGCGTCACGCATCACCTATGACACATCACGCATATCCCGCATCCTGATCAACTACACCGCCACCCCGCTCGCAGGGACCATATACTTTATAGGATGGAAACCAGAAGAGGCCGGCAAACGCAAGCAGATCTGGGCCCATCGGCCGCATGGATGGATCCCCTTCATGGACGGCCGCATCACGGTGGATATGTATATCACGTTTGATGGCAGATACAAAGTGTTTTCGAATGGAGAACGGATGGAGACCGTGGTAAACTCCGATAGCACCATCACCTGGCATTATGCGATGAAAAAGGATCATCCGTTTTTCTCTACTGCGCTGGTGATAGGCGATTATGACTATCATGGCAGCGAGACTTCACGAGGGGTCCCGCTTGAATACTGGTTTTATAATGGGATGACCGACCGGATTGCCACCACCTATAAATATACCGAACAGATGTTCGATTTTTTCGAGAAGGAGATGGGTGTTTCCTATCCATATCCTGTGTACCGCGAAGCACCGGTAATCGATTATATGTATGGGGCCATGGAGACCACAACCAGTACGGTGTTTGGTGATTATATGCAGATTGATCCGCGTGCCTGGTGGCAGCGCAACTACGTGAATGTGAATGCCCATGAACTGGCGCATCAGTGGTTTGGAAATTATATTGCTCACTTTGTCAACCGTGATGTATGGCTCACCGAGAGTTTCGGAACCTACTACGCCAAGATGTTCGAAAAAAGCATTTACGGTGAGGATTATTACCAGAACCTCCGGAACGATGAGATGCTTTTAACCTTTGAAGCGGCCTCGAAAAACAATTACCCCGTGGGAGGAACACAGGGTGGCGTCCAGAGGATCTACCAGAAGGGATCACTGGTCCTTGGGATGCTCAGGGATGTGATGGGTGACCGGGAATTTAAAGATGCGATCAGGCACTACCTTCTGAAATATGGATTTAACTATGCAGAAACCAACGATTTTATCCGCTGTACCTATGATGCCACGGGAAAATCCTACAACTGGTTTTTCGATGAATGGATCCTTAGGGGAGGAGAGCCCGATTACAAGGTAACAGATTCTGTGATCAATGATTCACTGGGAAATCGATCGACACTTTGTAAGGTTTGGCAGGTGCAGGAGGTCAATCAGCTGAACGGTCTGTTTAAAATGCCGGTTTGCTTTGAGGTGCATTACGCTGATGGTTCGGCCGACAGCCTGAAGGTCTGGATCGAGAAACAGTACACCGAGGTCAGGATCCCCAACCCGGGGAAAAAACCAGTTGAATTTGTTTTGTTCGATCCCAACAGGAAAATCCTGAAAAAGGCAACATTTGAGCGAACCATTGATCAACTTGCCGCCCAGGCGGTTAAGGCAAAAAACATGATTGACCGGTATGATGCCTGGCTTGCCTTACGCGCAGTTCCTATTGACAAAAAATCGAAGATAATGATTCCGGCATTTCAACGGGAATCATTCTGGCTGATCAGGTCTGAAATTCTCGGGCAACTTGCTGAAGATCATTCACCGGAATCCATAGAAACGTTCCGGCAGGCCATGCGCGACAAAGATGCCAATGTTCGCAAAGCCGCCTTGAAAAACCTGAATCCCCTGCCTGATCTGTTACAAACAACCGCTGAAGAGATGCTGTATGATTCCAGTTACCTGAATGTGGAACTGGCACTTGAGGCGCTTTGTGCATCTTTCCCAGCATATACGGATCAGTATCTTGAACTGACCAAAGATATGGAGGGATGGCGCGGGAAAAATATCCGGATGAAATGGCTCGAACTGGCCATAATCAGAGGAAGAAAGGAGTTTTTACCTGAACTGATCAGCTATTGCAGCCCGAAATATGAATTTGAAACGCGGATCAATGCATTCAATCTTTTGAAAAAACTGAAATACTCTGATGAGGTGACCGTTGGCTTCGCACAGGTGGCCAGCAAGCATTGGAATAATAAGTTAAGCAATGCAGCAAAGGAATACCTGAAATGAATGATGAATGACGAAAATGACTGGTAAGCAAAAAATTTTGACACGCACCGTATTGCTGGTCTCTTTTGTGAGTCTCTTTACGGATGTGGCCAGCGAGATGCTTTACCCCATCATGCCAGTCTACCTGACATCCATCGGGTTTTCGGTAATGCTGATCGGAATTTTGGAAGGGGTTGCTGAAGCAGTGGCAGGCATAAGCAAGGGATATTTTGGGAATTTGTCAGATGTCACCATGAAGCGGGTGCCATTTGTCAGGGCAGGTTATGCCCTGAGTGCCCTCTCCAAGCCCATGATGGCCCTTTTCGTTTTTCCGGTCTGGATTTTCTTTGCGCGCACCCTCGACCGGTTTGGCAAAGGAATCCGTACCAGCGCCCGCGATGCCATGCTCAGTGCCGAAACGACAAAGGAACACAAAGGAAAGGTGTTTGGATTTCACCGGTCGATGGATACCATTGGAGCTGCCATTGGCCCCATCCTTGCATTGATTTTCCTGTACTTTTACCCTGGTCAGTATAAATGGATGTTTTTTATTGCCTTCTTCCCCGGATTGATTGCCATTGGGCTGACGTTCCTGCTAAAAGATAAGGTAACAGGGTTACAAGGTGACAGGGTTACAAGGGTTGGTTTTTTCTCGTATCTCACATACTGGAAGAAGGCGTCACCATCTTTCCGCTACCTGGTTGCAGGCCTCCTCATGTTTACACTTTTCAACAGTTCTGATGCCTTTTTGCTCCTGGCTCTGAAGGAACAACATATTTCTGACACCATGATGATCGGGGTTTACATCTTTTACAACCTGGTATATGCCCTGTTTTCCTATCCGGTAGGGGCCCTGGCGGATAAAATTGGTTTGAAAACAATGCTGATCAGCGGTCTGTTAATATTCTCTGTTGTTTATTCATGCATGGGATTTGCAAACTCGATGCTCCTTTTCGGGATCCTGTTTTTTCTTTATGGAATTTATGCTGCCTCAACCGAAGGGATTTCCAAAGCCCTGTTATCGAACCTGGCTGATCCGTCGGAAACAGCAACAGCCATTGGATTTTATAACAGCACAGCCAGCATTTGTGCCCTTGTGTCAAGCAGTTTAGCCGGATTGCTTTGGTTAACTGTTGGTTCCCGGGTGATGTTCCTTATCTCTGGGATCGGCGTGTTGGCTGTAGTTTTCTACCTGATACTGGTCTTCCGATTAAACAGGTTGAAATTGCAATAAGCCCCGGATTTGAATATTCGGATTTTCATTTTCACGTGATCCATCCAGGTACAAAAAAATCCCCGGCATTGCTGCACGGGGATTTTCAACCCATAGAAAACAAAGGTTTTTATTGAGGGATTACGTAAATCTTTGATTGGTCTCTGTATCCTGTTTTATCCTTATACCAGTCGGTAAAGTCAACACCCGAAGACTGTGCCCAGGCAGCAAACTTTAGATGGACAGTAACAATATCAGCCGTTTCGATGGGATAATTGAAGTTTTCCGGAGTTTCGATGCCCCAAGGCAGGCCAGTTGTTGACCGGTAATAGAATCCACTTGCAGGAACAGAGGCATCACTCCATGTACCAAAAAGGTCACTGTCAACAAACTCGGTTGGTGGCTTATCTTTCAGGTGAACCTCATGACCGCGGACCTGATCCACAAAAATGAACGGGTTAAAAGGAGGCTGTCCAATGTCAGCCAGTGGGGTGCTGAAGTGTGTCGTAACCGTGTTCACCGTTGTTTGAACATATTTACCGCCGATTATGGTGTTTGCCAGTCCACCTTCCATGATGGGATTGATGTTATCAATGGGGATAATGACTGTTTGGCTGGTATGCCCGGCTTCGAATCCTTTGGGATCGATTGTTACGGCATTGCCCAGTTTTATGCAGCCAGTAACACTTCCGACAGAGGTGGGATCAGCAGCGAAGACAAGTCCGAAGCCATTGTCAAGAGAGGCGCCATCGGCCTTGACCTGGTATTTGAGAATCACATCCACCATTTTATTCTGGGCATTGGTGACCATCTTATAGTTCAGGTTAACCACAAAGTCGTTGAAGTCATAGTCGCCATAACCAGGCCACAAATCTTCAAAGGCTACGCTCACAAAATCAACCTCATTTGGATAATAGGAATTGAAAGCCCGGGTTGGATCGTTAGGATATGCATCAATGTTGTCGGGGATTAAATCGCCGTCTGTATCTGTCCCACTGCCTGCATAAATCGTGAGCGTCAGCGTTTTGTCATCATGGTTTATACTGTTTGTGGCAGTCATTGGAATATTAAAAATGCCTATTACAGTTGGAGTGCCGCTGATGACACCTTCATTAAATGTCAATCCGGCAGGAAGTTTTGTTTCATCAATACTAAAAATTATTGGTTGTGAACCGGTGGCTTCGATGGTATAGGTGAATGGATAATTTTTCACACCGCTGGCGGTCGTGCTGCTGGTGATTACCGGAGGCTGTAAACCTTGATTGATGTGGATGTTAAGTGTCTTGACTTCAATCCCATAATCGTTTGATGCTGTTAAAACAACCTCATAATCACCGCTAAAAGCAGGTGTTCCGTTGATGGTATGAGTCACAGGATCAAAAGATAAATTCGATTGCAAACCAGCCACAGTATAGGAAATGGTCGGGGAACCTTCTGCCTCGAATGTATAGGTGTTAAACTGTACCCCGGCAGTGCCACTGGCTTCGAGTGAACTCGTGATTGTTGGAGGTGTTCCGACAGTCAATATCAGCGTTTCATGGGTTGTTCCCCCGGCGTTGGTAGCGGCTAAATCTATATTGTAAGTGCCTGCTCCGGTTGGACTACCTGTAATTTTATGTGTTGTGGAGTTAAATGTCAACCCAGATGGTACATTAGAAGCATTATAGGTTATAGGTCCTGTTCCGCTTGCAGCAATTTCATAAGTAAATGATTGATTCACGGTGGCAGATGCGGTTAACGAACTTGTGATGACCGGTTTAGCTGTTGGCAGTGTAACGATGATGTCCAGCGTCTTTGTATCGGTTCCCATGAAATTCGTGGCAGTCAATGTTATGGGAAAGGTGCCTTCTGAAGTCGGAGTCCCGCTGAGGGTATGGGTTGAAGCATTATAAGATAACCATGCAGGCAGGCCTGTGGCATTGTATGAAATGGTTGGCGTTCCCTCAGCCGTAATCACATATTGAGTCATTGCCTGGTTTTTAATACCTCCAATTTGAAGGGAACTGGTAATGGTAGGGGCAACATTGGCGGCACAGCTGGGGGCTGTAATAGTATATGCATGGTAGGTCACCTTGACTGGTTCTTTATATCCACCGTTTGGATTAATATTATTACTATGGGTGTTTTTAACCCACAAATCCACGTATCCGGTGATTGAAGAACCACTTGAAGTCTGACTGTCGTTGAGCGCTGTAATTTGAGAACCTTGTGAGCCAGGTCCAACAATATAACCTTCAATTTTAAAATCTCCGCAATCAATTAAACTACCCAAACCAAGTGTTGCTTTTTTGTTCACGTCAGATCCTGTAAAATCAGCCTCACCGTCGACCTTCATATAACCGTTGTTTGTAAAAACACCTGATTGTTTAAATCCCGGTCCAGTGACGGTCTCTCCATTATTCGAAGATTTATTACTGCTTGTGGATATGTAAAACTGGCAGTAATTGATCAGCGATCCGTCTGAAACAATTTCGAAATCGTGATTTGTATGAAAAGTTCCATCATTGATAATCGAACCTTTATCTTGCAGTGTAATTGTTGAAATAACGGAGCCCCAATTGTGGAAGGATCCATTAATCTGACAAGTTCCATCCCCCGTAAAATTCAGTGTACCATAGTTTTCGACAGTATAGTCCAAATTAAATTTTGGTAAAGTGAGCGTTCCAACGGGGTTAACAATGATGGTTTGGTCGCTTCCGGTATTTTTATATTGTTTTGTAATGGTAGCTGTGCCACTTACACTCAAAAATCCTCCTGAACCAATTGTAAGTTTTTTAATAGTAGCTGTTTTGCCAGCAGCGATACAATAAGTCTTATTGGCAGGGATGGTTAAATCGGCATTGTAGTTGTCAGCAAGTGTATAATCACAGCCGCCACTAGTATTAGATTCTTTGTTAGACTGATTTGCCGCGAAATTGAATTTGATAGTAGATCCGGTAACCGGAACCGCCACATATTCATTGGCTCCAATGGAGGACAATTTTGCCACATACACCTCTTTAAACCGCGTTGCGATACGAATGGGCAGATCGAACAACCCGTTCTGATTTGCTGAACCTGTCAGAATCAGCTTTCCCCCGTTATTTGGATGGGCATCATAAATCTGGATGATTTCTACTCCGGAGGACTTGTTGGTAGATAGTTGAATGGATGTCCCCACATTTGAAAAACTTTCGAATTTAAACGCCGGATCAACCTTTAATTCCGTAAATTTTGTCGGTATCGGGGTGGAATTATCCGGAAGTTTTTTCTTACAGCTTGTTTGGAATAACAGCGACCCGGAAATCATGAGTACGAAAAGGATCGAAGAAATGGTTCTGATAAATGTTTTCATTGTGGGCTTTTATTTTAGGAATAAAGCAAAAATACAATGACTAAAATGAGAAGTCAACCTATAATTAGTAAAGGTAGGAAAAAACCCTCAAAGTGAGGTTATAAACGGCTATTTTGTTTCGGGGTCATTTCCTGCTTCAGCAGCGGAGGGATAAAAATCATGATTATTGTCCTGACAGGAATGGAAAATGCAGATGTTCCAGGCAGCCTGCAACCATGTTGTGCTGTTTTAAATAATCGCTAACTTTGCAAACCTTTTAACTTAGATACAAAAGTAAAAACAGCTTGGCAGGAAATTCAACTGTGATCGTGGGTTTGAGTGGCGGCGTTGATTCGTCGGTGGCAGCTTACCTGTTAAAACAGCAGGGCTACCAGGTGATCGGGGTTACCATGGCAATCTGGGACGGTCAGTATAAATCTACCGGCAAGCACGCCTGCTACGGTTCCGATGAGGAAGAGGAAATTCGCGGGGCCAGGGAAGTGGCAGAAAAACTGGATATCCCGTATCATGTATTCAACTGTTCTGCCGAATATAAACAGGCCGTGCTCGACTATTTTAAATCAGAATACCTTGCAGGCCGCACACCAAACCCATGCATCCAATGCAACCAGCTGATTAAGTTCGGGATGCTGCCGGCGATGGCAACAATGGCGGGCATCCGCTTCGATTACTTTGCTACCGGTCATTATGCCCGAGTCAGCTTCAGTGAAAAGTACCAGCGTTATATTCTTGAGAAAGCTGCCGACCTGAAAAAAGACCAGACCTACTTTATTCACCGCCTGTCGCAGGAACAGCTTAAACAATGCCTTTTCCCCATCGGCGGGTATAATAAACCCGAGATCAAGGAGCTGGCACGAAAAGTCGGGATCACGACCGAAGACCTGGAGGAGAGCCAGGATTTTTATGCCGGTGATTACAAGGATTTGTTGGATGTTCAGGAAACCCCGGGAAATATCGTTGACTCGAAAGGCACGGTGCTCGGACATCATAAGGGCATATGGAATTATACGATCGGCCAGCGCAAAGGGCTTGGCATCGCCTTTTCTGAACCACTCTATGTCATTGGTTTGAATAAAGAGAACAATACAGTGATCGTGGGAGTGCGCGAAGAGACCTACAATACGTCATTCGTTGTTTCCGATCTCGTTTGGGTTGCCCTTCCGGGTCTGGAGCATCCGATGGATTGCACTTCAAAGGTTCGTTCCGCACAGAGGGAACGCAATGCACACATTGAACCTTTGGAAAATGGAGATGTTAAGGTAACCTTCTTTCATCCGAACGATGCAATCACCCCAGGACAATCGGCCGTGTTTTATGACGGAGAAGTTTTACTCGGCGGCGGAATCATAAAGGAGCTGGCTTTTTAAGGTGACAGGGTGATAAAGTAACAAGGTAACAAGGTAACAAGGTGTCTCAGCTTTTAATACTAACATCCACTTCAATATGAAAAGACTTTCCATTATTTTCCTGCTCATCGCATTTTCGGTGAACGGGTTTTCCCAGAAGGTAAGCACCGGTTCCAGGGATCTGAAGGATTATGTTACTTTCCTGGCCTCTGATTCGCTGAAGGGACGTAAACCCGGTACAGCCGAGATCAATGTGGCGGCGATATATATCCGCGATCACTTTCAAAAGGCAGGTTTGACCATGATGGGAGAGAAGGGTTTCCAGTGGTTTGATATTGTTACTGATGTGACTTTGGGTGCAAAAAATGCCCTGACTTTCAGCAATTATACCGCGACCTTGAAAAAGGATTTCATCCCGCTCTCCTTTTCAACCAGTGCGACGGTCAACGCCCCGGTGATTTTTGCCGGGTATGGTTTCGATATTGATCTCGACAGCCTCAAATGGAGCGATTACAACGGAGTGGATGTGAAGGGAAAATGGGTGATGGTTTTTCGGGCCGACCCTGACCTGGATAACTCCGACAGTAAATTTATTCCTTACAGTGACGTCCGGACCAAAGTCCTGACCGCCAAAGACCAGGGGGCAGCCGGATTGCTGCTTGTCACCCCGAAGGGAGTTGAAAAAGAGGATAAACTGATGCCCCTGGTAATTGAGAACAATGAGATAACGGGAGGAATTCCCATCTTCAGCATCACCCGGGAACTGGCAGATAAAATACTTATAAAAAAAGGAATAACCATCGACAGCCTCGAACGTGCCATCGTCTCAACCAAGCGTCCAAAAAGTTTTGAAACCGGTGAAACGTTGTCTGGCATTGCCGACGTGGTGCAGAAAAAGGAACGGACTGCCAATGTTATCGCCCTTCTCGAAGGCAGTGACCCTGTTTTGAAAGATGAGTACCTGGTTATAGGAGCCCATTATGACCACCTTGGATTTGGAGGACAGGGATCGGGTTCACGTATGCCCGATACCGTGGCTGTTCACAATGGCGCCGATGATAATGCATCGGGCACAGCGATGGTAATGGAACTTGCCAAACGGCTTGCACCTGAAAAAAGCAAACTGAAACGAAGCATCATCTTTGTCGCATTCAGTTCAGAGGAGATCGGGTTGCTTGGATCAAAGTATTTTATAAACCACCCGCCGGTCGATTTGAAGAAAATCAAGACCATGTTCAATTTTGACATGGTGGGCCGTTTTGACAAGGAGAAGAATTCAATTTCGGTCGGCGGCACAGGCACCTCGGCCGAAGGAGATTCGATTTTGAAATCACTTGAAACAAAATTGCCCTTTGCAGTCACCCACTCGCCCGATGGCTACGGTCCCTCGGATCATGCCTCCTTTTATTCCTCCAACATCCCCGTGTTTTATTTCAACACCGGGGTGCATACCGATTATCACACGCCGTTTGATGATACGGAGAAGCTCAATTTTGATGCGGAGAAGTTGATCGGTGACTTTGCTGCTGCAATCATCTGTTCCGTTGACAATCTTCCGAAGTCTTTGACATTCAAAGAATCAGGTAAAAAGGAAAATGCCGGCCGCTCGGGTCGCAAGCTGAAAGTCACCCTGGGGATCATGCCCGATTTTGCCGGAACTGAGAAAAAGGGATTGCGGGTCGACGGGGTTACCAAAGATGGACCGGCCGACAAAGGCGGGATGAAAAAAGGGGACATCATCACGGGGGTCAATGGCATGGTAGTTGGAAATATCTATGAATATATGTCACGACTTCAGAAACTCAAACATGGCATGACCGTAAACGTCGAGGTAATCCGCGAAGGCAGAAACGAAGTACTGATCATTCAGTTATGACCCTGCAGACATTTTTCACCGAGGCCTTTTTTCTGAAATTTATCAAATTCAGCATGGTTGGTTTTTCCGGCGTATTCGTTGATTTCGGGATCACCTTCATCTGCAAGGAAATTTTTAAAATCCAGAAGTACCTGGCCAATACATTCGGGTTTGTCATGGCAGCCACATCCAACTACTTCATGAACCGGATATGGACCTTTCACAGCACCAACCCGAACATTATGCTGGAATTTACCCGTTTTTTTATCATCGCACTCATCGGATTGTGCATCAATTTGCTGATCATCTGGGCAATGACGGGTAAGTTCAAGGTGAATTTTTACATCTCGAAACTGGCGGCCACGGTCGTGGTGACAGCCTGGAATTTCCTGATCAACGCGTATTATACCTTTGTTTAGTCAGGCATGAACCAATGCCATTTTCAAACCCCACCTTGTCTTGGGGGCATTGATTATTGGGTTTTGGTCATCGATTCAGGGATCATGATGATAAAATCGGCCTTTGCGGCGTCCTGTTTCGAAATGGTATCGATGTTTGCCTGTTCCTGGCAGGAGATGGTGAGTATTTTCAGGGTAAAACTTGTTTTACGGATAGCCTGGTTTACGTACCAGACGATGCCCTGGAAATTATCACTGTGGTAGGAGCCGTTAAAGTGCAGGAAGGTCTTTTGACCGTACGCTCCGCCCTTCATTATGAACTGGGCCATGGTGGCATCTTTAATTGCCTGAGCTTTGCCCAGATTCATCGTTTGATGCGAAGTCTGACCGTCGCCAGCGCTCTTTTCAATGCTTGCATAACATTCAAGTGAATCGGGATATTTGATTGGCAGCGAAGCGATCAGTCCACGCTCCATGGCATTGATGCTGTCGAGACCTTCAAATCCCTTGAGGTTGACGAGTGCTGCATACCTGCGGGGAATATTGGTTGCTATAAATTTGATACCCTGCTCCCGGGCATAATCCATGATGGGTGCGTAGTTATTCTTGTAGTCAGGCCAGAGTTTGGCTTCGGCCTCAAAATCCTTCTTCCGGATCATTTTAGAAAGATACTCATTGATCAGGAGTTGGTTGTCGATCTCAAACATTTCCGCACCAAGAACCAGATTTTCCTTTTTTTCCGCATACATGTCTTTGGTCAGTTCAAGTTCCAGCCAGTGACAGATGGGATTGTCGTGCATCTCCCCGAAGAAAATAATATCGGAGTTTTTAGCCGCCTTCAGAATATCCCTCCAATCGGCTGTCCGGCCTTTCGAATTATAAACCTGGTAGGCGGGATTATCACTTTTCATGGCCAGAAAAGGAAGCAGAAGAAATAAAAGGAAAAAAGTTGTCTTGATTTTCATGGATAAGATTTATAGTGGGATCATTTCTTAAGTTCCTTCTCGATAAAGGCCAGCGGCAGCAAAGTCCCCATTCCCTGGATGACATACACCGGTCCGCTGTGACCGCCCAGGATAAGACGGATCTTGTTGTTGAATTTCAGCTCATATTCCATAACGGCCTGCCTGCACATGCCGCAAGGAGGCACTGGATCGGAAACCTCAAAGGAATCAGCTTTGGCTGTGATGGCGAGTGATGCCATCGGCACATCAGGGAAGGCCGATGCAGCGGCAAATACGGCCACTCTTTCGGCGCATAATCCGGCCGGGAATGACATATTCTCCTGGTTGCTTCCTGTGAAGATAACCCCGTTCGCCAGTTTCAGGGCCGCACCCACATGATATTTTGAATAGGGGGCATATGAGCTTTTTGTAGTCTCCTGAGCCTTTTCCAGCAATTCACGGTCAGCTGCAGCGAGGTCAGCCGGGGAATTAAAAACCTGGTATGTGAAGGAATGGGTGATTTCTTTCATTGGGTGATTATTATTCATCAGGGTTTTCATCATCGTTTTCATCCCTGACAGGAATTTCAGGTTTTGGCTGAACATATTTCCCGGAAAGGATCGCCGCATATTTTTCAGGATCATTGATGGTGGAAATGGCATACGCCAGGTCGGGATCCTGCTTCAAGGCAGCCTCAATTTTTCCCTTCTGATAGAAATACCGGGTTACGATCTCCATTTTCAGCAACTCTTCCACCTGATCCTTATATTTTTTCATATCATCTTTCTTATCAGCCTCCATCCGTCCTTTCAGATGATCGTACTCTTCTTTCAGGGCATCGTAGTAGTCTTCTTTCATGGCCTCATTCTTCAGGGCCTCCAGTGCGCGTTCACTTTTCGTATTATAGGTGTAATCTTTTCCTGAGATGAAAGCGAGGAAACTGCTATAGATGGAATCATTGATTTCAAAAGTTTTGGCAGGAGGAATGGTGACATGTTCCCGTGCAAACTGCGTGGCAAAATCGAAAATGAGATACTTGCTGTAAAGCGTCAGGGCCAGATTGCTGAACCTGCGTGGTTTGGTGATGAGGTCGGGGTTGATCCCCCCACCGTCGTAAACGGTGCGGCCGTTTTTGGTCTTAAAAGCCCGGATAAGCGAATCTGGAATTTTACCAAATGACCCGTCCTTCTTTTTATGTGCATAGTCGATGGCCTGGATGCACCGGCCGCTTGGAATATAATATTTGGCCACCGTGATCTTCATCTGGGCATTGTATGAAAGCGGCACCACATTCTGCACCAGCCCTTTCCCGAAGGTGCGCTGACCAATCACGACGGCACGATCGAGATCCTGCATCGAACCAGCCAGGATTTCACTGGCCGAAGCACTTGAGTGATCGACCATCACCACCAGCGGAATGTTCAGGTCCACAGGAGGATTCATTGTGAGGTGCGCCCTGTTTTTATCTTCCATTTTTCCCTTGGTGCTCACGATTTCCTGGCCCCGTTCCACGAAAATGTTGGCAATATCGACTGCCTCATTCAGCAATCCGCCGCCATTGCCGCGCACATCGAGGATGACGCCCTTGAGGTCATTGCCCTCCTTGAGTTTTAGAAAGGCCTGGCGCATCTCCTTGGAGGCATCCTGGGTAAATCCGGTAAGTTTGATATAACCCGTATGCTGATCAACCATTCCGTAATAGGGGATGTTGTCGATTTTAATAATTTCGCGGGTGATCGTTTTTTCCAGTGGCTTACTTTCTCCATCCCGTTGAATCAGTAGATTGACCGTCGTACCGGCCTGTCCCTTCAGATAGGAACTTACGTCGTCGTAGGATTTTCCCTTGGCGGGTTTCCCATTGATTTCAAGAATTTTATCGCCGGCTTTGAGCCCCGATTTCTGGGCCGGAGAACCTTCGTATGGTTCGGATATCACCACAAAATCAGATTGCTGGTGGATCAGAGCGCCGATGCCTCCATATTGTCCGGTTGTAATAAATTTATAATCTTCTACCTGTGACTCCGGAATGAAGTTGGTATAGGGATCCATCGATTCCAGCATGGCATCGATCCCGGTCTGCGTTAGTTCGCCAGGGTTGATCTCATCCACATAATCCTGGTTAAGTTCCTTGATCACATTGGAATAGATATCGAGATTTTTCATGATCTCAAACCCCTGCTGGTTGGGCGCCTGGGCAAAGGATCTATGCGATAATGAAATAAGGAGAATAAGAATCAACCCAACTTTTTCATAAAACTTTATATTCAACAGCTCACTCGTCTTCATTTTTTTAGCAAATTAAAAATACAACACTCGTCATTGGTCATTGGTCATTGGTCAGGGTACTTCATCAATCCCGCTGCCGCCCCATGGATGGCACCTGCCAATGCGTTTGAGCGCCAGCCACCCTCCGCGGAATGGTCCGTATTTCCGGATGGCTTCAATCCCATAGGCCGAACAACTTGGGGTGTACCGGCATGATGGCATCAGGTAAGGTGAAATGGCACCCTGGTAAAAACGAATCAATAAAATGAAAAAACTACCCAGTAACTTTTTCATTCTCTTCATTTAAACGTTGTAAAAGTAAAATTATTTTTTCTTGGATCAGGTCGAATGGCACAATTTCTTTGGCAGTATAGGTAATGCAAAGCACCATCTGCCGGCCGCTCCCTTGCAGGGAATCATAAATGACCTGTTTGTTCATCCGGTAGGCCTCCCTGATCCGCCGGCGGATAAGATTACGGTCCGCGGCTTTCCGGTAATTGTATTTAGGCACGCTGATAAGGACCTGAACCGAAGATGGTTCCCCGGGTTGTTCCATCATCCAGGTAACACGGAATGGCTTCAGGTGAATGGTTGATCCGTCGGCAAATAACTTGCTGATCATCCGTCGGCTGCTGAGCCGCTCATCTTTTGAAAAAGTGTGCCTCATTGTTTAGCTTGATCACCCTGAAAAATTCTTCAGGGTGCAAAGTTACCGAAAAGCGCAGATTATTTCTTTTTTAACTCGCTCTGTAGAAAGAGGTCGATGGCCATGGTCATTGAAGGGGCTGCCTGGGACGGTGCTTCCACGTGCAGGGTCAATCCTGCATCTTTAACGGCTTTGTGGGTGGTATTGCCAAAAGCCCCGATGGCAGTGTCGCCCTGAATAAAATCGGGGTAGTTTTTAAACAGCGATTTTATTCCGGAAGGACTGAAAAACACCAGCAGGTCATAATTGCGGATGTCCAGGTCAGAAAGATCGCTTGCAAGGGTACGATAAATGATCGCTTTCTTGTACTGAATCTTATTTTCCTCCAGCATCTTCGGAATCTCCTGTTTGTGAATATCCGAACAGGGAAGCAGGAATTTTTCAGTTTTATGCTTTTTAATCAGTTCGATCAGGTTTGCAGAACTCTCCTTGCTGTGGAAAATTTTCCGCTTTCTGAACTGAACATATTTTTGAAGATAATAGGCCGTAGACTCAGAGATGGAGAAATACTTCATGGTTTCAGGCACCTCGATCCGCATCTCTTTGCAAATCCTGAAGTAGTGATCCACGGCATTGCGCGAAGTAAAGATGACTGCCGTATAGTCAAGGATGTTCACCCGGTCCTTCCGGAAATCCTTCGCCGGGATGCCCTCAATCTTAAAAAACTTACGAAAAGTAATGTTAACGTTATATTTCCGTGCAATTTCGCCATAAGGCGATTTCTCAAAATCAATTGGCTGAGGCTGGGAAACGAGAATATTCTTAACTTTCAAGATCGTAAGTATTTAAGTTCGTCGTCCCGAAAAGCTTATCCCCCCACCGAATTAGCATGAATGAGCAATAATTTTATGATGATCAGTAGGGGTAAAATTTCGAGACTGCAAAGATAAACAAATAAAAATAAATACGAAAATTTCGTTAACGTTATCCCGATAAAAAAACCTTTCATAAACCTGAAACTAAAAAGTAAAAGGGAAAAGATCATACCACAGTGAAGTAGAAATACCGAGTTCAGATATAGGCAAAGGATCAGAGCGATCAGGAGGGGAGGACCGGAGAAAATGGCCATTATCAGCAGGTTCAACTCGTAACTGTATGTGGTTTCTTTAGTTTTGAAAACCATTCCCAGCAGCCGGATCAATGCCACTTTGACAGTCTGGAATGCCATGACGGCTATCAGGATTGCCAGGAACATTGTGATTCCCGGTAACCGTTGAAAGGTAAGTCCCAGGATTTGCCGGTTGTATTCATAAAATAACAAGGAGAGGGTGATCAGATAAACGATTCCAAGGGAGACTGAAATCCTTTCCCTGAAAAGGTTTCCATCACGGATCAGCAGGTTGATGAACCGCCTGGAAAATGGCGCCCTGAAAACCTGCTGCATGCGTTTCGGGTAAAAAACGCGGGACCAGGTAATCAGGATGAGGCAGATGATGAGCAGGACTGGGATCCATCCCGGTTGATTTTGCCGGATGTTTTTGGTCAAAATTTTTCCGGGGTGCAACTGGCTGGAGGTAAAAACCGACGCGCTGTACTCCACTTTGGGCATGACCAGGCTTTGCATGGTATAGGTCGTATCGGTGGAGGCATTGATCTTGCTCATAATCCTTCCTGTTGGGAATCAGCATTCCGGGTGAAAAAATCCCAGAGTTTGTCGGAGGGCGGATCGGCCTTGATCTCGAGAGGTTCCTTTTTAACCGGATGGATGAAGGAGAGGGCGCGGGCATGAAGGTGAATAAATCCACCGGGGTTCGATCGCGGGTAGCCATATTTCAGGTCCCCCTTGATTGGGCATCCCAGCGATGAAAGCTGCGCCCTGATCTGGTGATGGCGGCCTGTGAGCAGCTGGACCGACAGCAGGTAATAGGCATCGCTCTTATCAAGGATCTTGTAAATCAGTTCCGCTTTTTGTGAACCATTTACCGGGTGGTCATAAACGGATGACTTATTCTTTTCTTCATTCCGGGTAAGATACTGGATAAGATGATCTTCAGTTTGAGGTGGTTTGTTTTTGACCACGGCCCAATAGGTTTTATGTATTTCCCCATCCCTCAGCATGATGTTCAGGCGTGTCAGCGCTTTCGAGGTGCGGGCAAAGATCACGGCACCGCTTACAGGCCGGTCGAGCCTGTGAACAACCCCCAGGAAAACCTCTCCCGGTTTGCTGAATTTTTGTTTGAGATAGCTTTTAAGGATATCGCTGAGTGGTTCGTCACCCGTTTTATCTCCCTGGACAATATCAGAAGGACGTTTATTCAGGATAATCAGGTGATTGTCCTCGTAAAGAATGTCCTGGTCAATACTGCTCTTTCTCATTTGGGAAGTCGAGGGTTTTCACATCATGGATGTAAGTGTTAACAGCTCCACGGATCTCTTCGGAAAGATTGTGATACCGCCTGAGAAAACGGGGTGAAAACTCCATGGTGATGCCCAGCATGTCGTGCAGCACAAGCACCTGGCCGTCTACATTTTTCCCGGCGCCAATCCCGATGATGGGGATCTTGAGCGCTTTGGTTACCGTTCCTCCCAGCTTGGCCGGGATTTTTTCAAGAACAATGGCAAAACAGCCGGCCTTTTCGAGCAGGTAGGCATCTTCCAGAAGTTTGGCGGCCTCCTCCTCACTGGTTGCTCTTACGACATAGGTCCCGAACTTATGGATCGACTGGGGAGTCAGTCCGAGATGACCCATCACCGGAATGCCGGCAGATAAAATCCGGTCGACTGATTCGATGATCTCTTTTCCGCCTTCCAGCTTTACGGCATCGGCACCAGCCTCTTTCATGATCCGGATCGCCGAATTCAGCGCCTCCTTGGAGTTCCCCTGGTAGGTGCCAAACGGCAGATCGACCACGACCAGCGCACGCTTTACTGCCCTTACCACCGATGAGCCATGGTAGATCATCTCGTTCAGCGTAATTGGCAGGGTAGAGGCATGACCGGCCATGACATTGGAGGCCGAATCGCCGACCAGGATCACGTCAATTCCCGTTAAATCAAGGATTCGTGCAAACGAATAATCATACGCCGTTAGCATGGCTATTTTTTCACCCTTGTTCTTCATTTCCTGGATCACATGGGTGGTGACTTTGGTCACATTCCTGAATGAAATGGCTGTCGACATAATATTAAATTGAATAGCAAAACTACAATATTTTTATGTACTTTTGCCAAATATCAACAATTACCCCCATGCGCTTTTTACGTTATCAGCTTCTGCTGCTGCTCTTCATCCCACTCCTTTTTTCATGCAATAAGGAATTGAAGGTAAATGCCGACTGGAAAGATGTAACAGTGGTTTATGGCCTGCTTGATCAGACCTCCGATACCACCTATATCAAAATTACCAAGGCCTTCCTGGGTGAGGGCGATGCCCTGATGTTTGCAAAGATTGCTGATTCCAGCAACTACCCTGACAAACTGGAGGTGAGGCTCGATGAATACTCCGATACTACCTTCAAGCAATCCTTTCCCTGTGATACCATCACGGTGCATAACAAAAAGGCGGGGGACTCGATTTTTTACTATCCCGACCAGCTGATGTATTATACTAAGGCCAAACTGAATGAAAAGTATACCTACAAATTATATATCAGGGAAAAGAAAACAGGCAAGGTGATTACAGCCCAGACAAGCCTGGTGCACGATTTTACCATTACCAGGCCCCAGGGCATTGCCAGCTTTCCCCCGGGACTTGAACAGATGTTCGAAGTCACCTGGAGTCCTGCCAAAATGGGGAAACGGTATCAGCTGCTGATCCGCTTTTATTACCAGGAGGCCCTGAAAACAAACCCCGACAGCCTTTACATGAAATCGATGGATTGGCTGGTTTTTAATAATGTCAAGACGATTGACAATCAGAGCACCCTGCCGTTTGATCTCTATTTCGCAGGTAGTTCGTTTTACGCCATTGTCGGGGCAACCATTCCCGCCGACCCCCGGGTCGACCACCGCGTTGCACATCATTGTTACTTTATTTTTACCGTTGCAGCGCCCGATCTCAACACCTATATGGAGGTTACCGAACCTTCACTTTCCCTGGTCCAGGAAAAACCGTCCTTTACCAACATCACCAACGGGATCGGTCTTTTCTCCTCACGGTTTATCAAATTTTCTGATTCGCTTGAAATCAGCCAGATAACCAAGGATGCCCTGAAGGTAAATGATCATACCAAAAATCTAGGCTTCTGAAGGGGGCGCTTTCTCACTGCCTGACCAACCCGCCTTTATCCATCCTGTCGTTTTGTCACCCTGCTGACATAATTCTGTTTTGGCACAATGATTGACTTATCCTCGTCAAATTCTGATGAAATTATTGTTTATTTGAAAGGAGATTTTTTATATGGCTAAAATTATTGGTATTGATCTTGGAACCACCAACTCCTGTGTGGCTGTAATGGAAGGAAACGAACCTGTCGTTATCCCCAACAGCGAAGGGAGACGTACAACTCCTTCAGTTGTCGGATTTACTGACAATGGAGAACGCAAGGTAGGTGACCCGGCCAAAAGGCAGGCAATCACAAACCCCAAAAACACTGTTTTTTCTATTAAGCGGTTCATGGGTGAAACCTGGGACCAGTTACAAAAGGAAATCAAACGGGTCCCTTACAATGTAATAAAAGGTGATAATAACACCCCCCGTGTCGATATTTCCGGAAAGCTCTATTCCCCGCAGGAAATATCTGCCATGGTTCTTCAGAAAATGAAGAAAACGGCTGAAGACTATCTTGGTCATGAGGTGAAGGAGGCCGTCATAACGGTTCCAGCATATTTCAGCGATTCACAGCGTCAGGCTACCAAGGAGGCGGGAGAAATTGCCGGCCTTACGGTAAAACGTATCATCAATGAGCCTACTGCTGCTGCCCTTGCATATGGACTTGACAAAAAACATAAGGATATAAAGGTTGCCGTATTTGACCTCGGTGGAGGCACATTCGATATTTCCATCCTGGAATTGGGTGAAGGTGTTTTTGAAGTTAAATCAACCAATGGGAACACCCATCTGGGCGGCGATGATTTCGACCATGTGATCATCGACTGGCTGGCTGATGAATTCAAGAATGACGAAGGAATCGATTTAAGAAAAGACCCGATGGCCCAGCAACGGTTGAAAGAGGCTGCTGAAAAAGCCAAAATCGAACTTTCAAGTTCTATGGAAACCGAAATCAACCTTCCGTATATCATGCCGGTTGACGGTGTGCCAAAGCACCTTGTTAAAAAACTGACGCGTGCCAAATTTGAGCAGCTCATCGACAGCCTGATGCAATCGACCATTCCTCCATGTCAGAAAGCCTTGCAGGATGCAGGGTTAAAAGCTTCAGATGTGGACGAGGTGATCCTTGTCGGAGGTTCTACCAGAATTCCGGCTGTTCAGAAACTGGTTCGTGATCTTTTTGGCAAAGAACCTTCCAAGGGTGTGAACCCCGACGAAGTGGTAGCCATTGGTGCAGCCATTCAGGGCGGTGTGCTTACCGGTGAAGTAAAGGATGTGTTGCTTCTCGATGTCACCCCGTTGTCCCTGGGTATCGAAACCCTGGGTAGTGTAATGACCCGGCTGATCGAATCAAATACGACCATCCCGACAAAGAAATCAGAGGTGTTTTCAACCGCCGCTGACGGACAAACTTCAGTGGAGATTCATGTTCTCCAGGGTGAACGTCCGATGGCCAATCAGAATAAGAGTATCGGGCGGTTCCATCTCGACGGGATCCCACCTTCACAGCGTGGAATTCCTCAGATCGAAGTGACCTTTGATATTGACGCCAACGGCATCCTTCATGTCACCGCCAAGGATAAAGCAACCGGTAAATCACAGCAGATCCGGATCGAAGCATCTTCAGGTCTCTCGGAGGCCGATATCCGCCGGATGCGTGAAGAGGCGCAGGCCAATGCCGAGTCCGATAAAAAGGCGAAAGAGGAGATTGACAAACTGAACCAGGCTGACAGCCTAGTGTTCCAGACTGAAAAGCAACTGAAGGAATTTGGTGACAAACTGCCAGCCGATAAAAAAGCGGGGATTGAGAAAGCAGTGGAAGATCTGAAAAATGCGCACAAGAACCGTGATTTTGCAGCCATCGATACCGCCATGGCCAACCTCAATGCGATGTGGCAGACTGCCAGCGAAGAGATGTATAAGAATGCTTCGCAGAGTGGACCGCAGGGCGGAGCACAGCCAGGTGCAGGATCCCAGGATCCATCTTCGGGCAATGCCAGCTCAAAAGGCTCCGGCAGCGATGAAGTAACCGATGTGGATTTCGAAGAGGTGAAGGATAAATAAACCTCCTGATTTTTATAGAAAACGGGATTGATCAGTGTTTGATCAATCCCGTTTTCTTATTTAACAATTTGTTCATAAGTCGATGATAAATATTCCGAAAATATTTATCACATTTGTAGATAATATATTCCGAATCCAATTTTCAGGAAATTTCAATTTCAATTATATGTTCCATCAAAAAATAAGCGTATGAAAAAATTTACAATTATTACCATGTTCGTTACTGCATGTTTGTTTCTAGGGATTCAAAGCACCAGTTTTGGACAATTGTTGCTGGATGAAAATTTCTCCTATCCGGCAGGATCCCTGATCACGGCCAATGGATGGACTGCCCATTCCGGCGGAGGAACCCAACCCATAACAGTAAGCAGCGGAGGCCTGACCTTCACCGGCTATGTTGATTCCGGCATCGGCAATGCAGCGCTGGTCGATAATACGGGTGAGGATGACAACAAAACCTTTGCACCACAAGCTACGGGCTCAGTATATGTTTCATTCATGGTCAATGTCACTACGGTATCAGCCGGCTATTTCTTTCACATAGGCCCAAGTCCCATCGGAACCACCTTCAGGGGCAGGGTCTATATGGATGCAACAAACCATTTTGGTGTAGGCGTTGGAAGCAATGCAGGAGTTTATGCTTCTTCCACCTTCACAGTGGGTGCCACCTATCTTCTTGTTTTAAAATATGAGAATGTTACCGGCGCTACCAATGACAAGGTCAGTCTCTATATTTTCAGCAGCCCGATGCCCGCCACCGAACCCGGTACCCCGACCATCGGCCCGCTGGTGGACGCATCACAGGCAGATATCACCCCGGGCGCTGTTGCCCTGCGCCAGTATTCTGCAACACAAAATATTTTAGTCGATGGAATCCGCGTGGGAACATCCTGGTCTGACATCTATGCAAATGTGGTGCTTCCGGTTCCAACCAATTACCCCACCAACTTCGCTGCAACTACATCCCCCTTTACGATCAATCTGAACTGGGTGGATGCCGTTGGCGGACAATTGCCATCCTCCTATCTCATTCTTGCCAGTACAGCCAATAATATTATTGCCCCGGTTGATGGAGTTCCAATACCAAACAATCCCAACTTGGCAGCCGGTACCGGCGCAGTGAATGTATCCCAGGGAGTTCAGACAGCCACTTTTACCAACCTGCCATCCAGCACCCCCTATTATTTTAAGATATTCCCCTATACCAATGTGGGGTCCGATATTAAATACAAAACTGACGGAACTCCTCCTTTCCTCACGGTAACAACGACCGACCATGTACTGATCCTGGCCAAAAATTTTGATGATCAGCTATTCGATCCCTGGGATACCATCAGCGTAAGCGGGGGTCCCCTCTCTAAGAACTGGCAGATTCAGGGTTCAACAGGCAATTATTATGCCTATATCAATGGATACCAGGTTAACAGCGACGACTGGCTGATCTCCCCATCCATGAATTTTGATGCCACCCAGGAAGAGATACTTACCTTCATTACCGCCTCCAATTTTACAGGCCCGATGCTTGAAGTAAAGGCATCCACTGATTATGTAACCGGGGCCGATCCGAGTACCGGAACATGGACTTCACTTACCGCCACACTTTCAGCCGGAAGCTATGTATGGACCCCATCCGGAAATGTCGACGTTTCGGGATTTAACGGCGGGAATGTTCATGTTGCCTTCAGGTATACCGGGACAACAGCATTAGCGAGGGCCTGGGAAGTTGACAACATCCTGATAACAGGCCGGCCCAGCAATGTACCCAATGTAACCACCGATCCAGCCGTTACAAATATTACCCATGTCTCCGCAACCACAGGCGGAACAGTGGTAGCTGACGGAGGTGCAACCGTTACAGCCAGGGGTGTTTGTTATTCAACCAATCCCAATCCAACCATCAGCGGTCCCCACACAACTGTTGCCGGTACCCTCGGCCACTTTACAAGTGACCTTGCCGGCCTGACCCCGAACACTGTATATTATACAAGAGCCTATGCAACATCGGCCAACGGAAACGGGTATGGTGATGTTGTTTCCTTTACCACACTCTGCGAACCATTGCCCCCCATTATTAATTTCTATGCCGATACCCTCACCATCAACATGGGAGACACCGTGAACTTTTTCGATGCTTCAATGTTCTGTCCGACTTACTGGAAATGGTCATTTGTGGGTGGAGAGCCCTTTGTAAGTTATACCCAGAATCCAACCAATATCGTTTACCACTATCCGGGCGTATACAGTGTTTGCCTGGATGCCAGCAACGCTTTTGGATATACATCAAAGTGTAAAGATGCCTATATCCATGTTATTGGCCCCACCAATGCTAAACTCGTGATGACTGAGATCATGTACAATCCACCCGAACATGGAACGGATACCCTTGAATATATTGAGGTGTACAACAATGACAACGTTACCTGGAACCTGAAGGACTTTTATTTTACGCAGGGTGTGACCTATGTATTTCCCGAAACTTACATGGCTCCCGGAGATTTTGTTCTTGTAGCCAAAAGTTCGGCCGCCATGCAGCATACATTCGGTGTCACCGCCCTTCAGTGGACGGATGGGTCGCTGAACAATAACGGAGAACCCATCACCATCTACGATAACCTGGGATATCTGGTTGATTCAGTGTATTATGGTTCTGCACCGCCCTGGGATACGCTGGCAAACGGATTCGGTTCTTCACTTGAACTGTGCGACCCGAATTCAGACAACAACAACCCCGCAAACTGGCGTCATGCCATTGAATTCCAGGCACTCAATACTGCCGGAGATTCTATTTGGGCCTCGCCGCTGGCCGGATGTTCCTATCCGCCGGCAGCCGGTTTCACGGCCAATACAACCACCATTCTTGAACATCAATATGTGATCTTTACCGATGCTTCCTCAGCCACTACCACCGGCTGGGAATGGACATTTGAAGGGGGAACCCCGGCCACCTATTCAGGAAAAACACCTCCGCAGATTCAGTATAACGTGGAAGGAGTGTATGATGTTACCCTGAAGGCTTCTAACTTTGCCGGTCACAATACCCTGGTCAAGTCCAACTATATTACTGTCGGAACCAACGGTATATCAGGAAATGATGCAGCGGCGTTTGCAGTTTATCCAAACCCCAGCAACGGAACATTCAAGGTGATCCTGAACACATCGAACCCGGTACAGATCAGGATTTTTAACCAGCTTTCAAATCTCGTACTTGAAAGAAAGAGTGATATCCGGGTCAACCTGTTCGACAAATCAGATCTTGCTCCGGGCATTTATATGATGCAGGTGACTGATGTGATTTCAAAGCAATCGCATACACAAAAACTGGTAATTCAATAATAACTAAAACCCAAATTAATCTCAATTTTAGATGAAAAACCTATTATTTTTCACAGCAATAATTTGTTCTCTGTTCTTCTTTACCAGAGAGGTAAAGGCACAGGAGCTGGTCCTCAACGGGAACCTTGAAAGCTGGGTCGATCCGGCAACTCCCACCAGCTGGGCGATTTTTGAGAATATTTCTCAGGAATCTGGCACCATCCATGGCGGAACCTATTCTGCAAGACACACTTCGGATGTAGCAACAAAAAAGTTTCAGCAAAACCTTTCCGGTGTCATCCCCGGAAGTCTGTACACGCTGAGCTACTGGTTCCTTGACAACGATCCCATGGCCAGGACCAGGATATGGTGCTATTGGTTAAGTGCCGGGAACACCCTTCCTGATAACCAGGTTGAACTGAGGCCCGATATCTATTCTGAAGACAATCCAAGCTGGATCAATGTCACCTATGCATTGACTGCCCCCCCGACAGCAGATGGTTTCCGTTTCGAAGTCCGGGTTTACAAACAGGACAATGTGCCGGGCGGCAGTGTATTCTATGATGACTTTTCTTTTGCCACCGGCGGTTCTCCATTGCCTGAACCAACCAATTATCCGACCGATTTCTATGCCGGCGCCAACAACCTTTCGATCGATCTGATTTGGACCGACTCAGAGGGTGGACAACTTCCGCAGGCTTACCTGATCAAGGCAAGTGAGGCCAATGATATCGTTGCTCCTGTTGATGGAGTTGCAGAGGCCGATGATCTTGATTTTACGGATGGAAAAGGTGTTAAAAATGTTGTGATGGGATCACAGGCTTATAGTTTTATCAACCTGAAAGCTGATCAGCAATACTATTTTAAAATTTATCCCTATACCAATGGAGGAGCCAACATCGATTATAAAACCGACGGCAACCCGCCATCAGCAACGGCCACCACGGCGAATATTGCCATGATCCTCTTCAAGGATTTTGCAAATCAGCTGTTTGATCCCTGGGATACCATCAGTGTAGCCAGCGACAAGGGATGGCTCATTTCATCTTACGCCGGGAACTATTATGCCTACATCAACGGATACCAGGCTTCGGAAGAATGCAACGACTGGCTGATCTCTCCCTCGATGAACTTTAACAATTATAAGAACGAAACGCTGTCATTTAAAACCGCGACGAATTATACCGGCCCAGCGCTGGAGGTAAAAATGTCGACCAATTACGTGACCGGCGCCAATCCGACCACCGCAACATGGACCCCGATAACTGCCACGTTATCGCCGGGAACCTGGACATGGACCCCCTCCGGGAATATTGATGTTTCAACCTATACCGGCGACAATGTACATCTGGCCTTCCGCTATGTAACCGCCTTGCCTGATGCATCTGCCTGGGAACTGGATGACATTATCATCACCGGGGTTCTTGATGTGGGCGTTCCTGAAACTGAGGCAGCAGCCAAAAGCTTCAGCATCGTTCCAAACCCGTCAGACGGCCAGTTCAATTTGCTGTTTGGTGATAATACACAGAAAGAGGTAAGAATCATGTCGGTTGTCGGACTGGAGGTCTATCAGACAATCACCAATCAAACCAAACTTTCGGTGAACATGCCGAATTTGACTGCAGGCATCTATTTTGTAAGGGTTACACCCGCAGGGTCTGGAAAAGCTGAGGTGAAAAAACTCATCGTACGTTGAACATTTCATGCATAGAGAAGAAAACAAGGTTGCCTATATTTCGGGCAACCTTGCTCTTTTTATACCTGTCGCTTTCCATTCCGGTGTTTGCTCAATACCAGAAAATACCGGAAAATACAGATAAACCCCTGCGTATTGAAATCCCGGCCCGTTCCTCCAACGAAACCTACCGGGTTATCCCATGCGGCGCCAACGGATTCGTTCTGTTTTTCAGGAGCCTGGAGGTGGTCGATGGAACCCATGTAAACTGGTATTTTTCATTGTATGATACAAACATGCAGCAGGTATGGGTGAAAAGTATACCCATGCTCAATGACCAGGATTACAGGTTTCACCAGGATGGGATTGATACCCTGGCCCTGCTGTTTGTATCTTCAGGAAAATCAAAGAGTACGGAAAATAATTTTGAAATAATGCAAATCGTGTTCAATAAGGGCACATTTGTGTTAAATGTGGGAAGACTGCATCCCAGTGCCGAGGTTGTTGCTTTTGGTATCAGATGGGGCAGGGCCTGGCTGGGAATTAATCTCCAGGGCCAGCCAGGTACCATATTGAATATCAGGTTAAAACAAGGTGCAGAGCGATCGTTCCCGCTTGGCCTCGGAAATCTGATCTCTGTCAGGTGGATGAAGCCCGACACAAATACCACCGGAGTCACAGCGATTGTAAGCCGGCAGATTTCAAAAAAAGGAATTGAATACTACCTTGTAAGGTATGATACCGCCGGGTTGATAAAAAGCGAGGTGATGATCGCTGAACCTTCAGGCGACAGGGAGTTGAGTCATTTTCAGCTTATTTCGACGGAACCTGGTGTTTACCTGATGGCAGGGAGTTACGGTCAGGGTGCAGCAGGTTCGTCAAGGAAAAATAAAATTCCGGATGAATCTACCGGATTTTTTACCATTTTAATCGGGGGTGGGGTGCAAAAACAGGTCAATTACTATAATTTCCTTGAGCTTCAGAATGCCAGTTCTTTACTGGACGAGAAAGATATCATGAATCTGAAGAAGAAGGCGCTTAAGAAAAATAAAAAGATCACTGAATTCTCCCTCGATTTTCCTGTTTTACTTCATGATTTTCAAGCACTGAACAACCAGTACATCCTTACTATGGAAATTTATGCTCCACAGTATCATACTGAAAACTTTACTGACTTTGATTATTATGGGAGGCCCTATACCAATTCATATTCGGTTTTTGACGGGTACCGCTTTGTCAATGCCATTGTAGCAGGGTTTAATAAAGAGGGAAAACTGCTTTGGGATAATACCCTGGAGATCAGGAATCTTGTTTCGATGGAATTAACACCCAAGGTGGTGATTTTTCCAGCCGGGAATGACCAGGTTTTATGCTATATCAGCGACGGAAAAATCGGATCGAAGATCATCGCACAGAATATTGTCGTTGAAAAACTTGACTTTGCTTCGGTTGAACTTTTATATCCCGAAGATAAATTGCTTTCAGAAATGAAAGGAACTTTAATTCCATGGTATGCAAACTATTTTTTAAGTTATGGTTACCAGGAAATTAAAAATATTGCCCTCGAATCAAATAACAAGCGACTGGTTTTTTATTTAACCAAACTCAGGTTTGAAAAATAGAAGCTAAGAGAAAAATCCTCCTCTATTTTTTAACAACAAAAAATTTATTGTCACAGTTGAGGATCATCATTGTAGTATCGGCGTGAAATCCAGGTCCATCGATAACCAGGGTGTAGGGCGCATTGCCGGCAAGTGAGAAGGTATGTATATAATCTTTTTTCACCCAGATAGTACTATGAATTTGAACAATATTGATACTGATGGAGTCGAGCGTGGTTTCGGAAATTTTATTCTCAATCGAAAGCGTCCCCTTCCCGCTGCAGGGGAGTTCCTCTGTTTTCTTGCTGCAGCTAACCCATATACTACCAGCAAAAAGTAAGAGTAAAGAGAAGAAGATGAGCTTTTTCATAGGAGGGGAGATTATCTTTTGCAAAAGTACAAGGTTTCGTTCAATAACAAAATATTTTCATTGTTAAATAGAATGACAATATTTATGTTGTTAGGGTTGCCTGGATCTGTCAATACTTATTATTTTTTGTTAATTTTGTTGATTCATAGCAGATGTGAATTTTTTATCAGCAGGTTTTTCACCTTACAGGCAACCTTTTGAGTGAAACTTTTGTCGTACAATTAAGTATAAAATATCAGAGCATACACTTTTACAAATTCCAACCCTATGTTCCATCGATTTATAGGATTTCTTTTATTTTCAGCTCTTTTCCTTCCCGCCACGATCACCACGGCTATTAACTGTCCTGATACCCAGCCAAAAATAACCGGCCCCAACGAAGTGGGAGCCAGTTCGAATTCTGTACAGTACACCACCCCGGCCGTTTCTGGGCATAACTATTCCTGGATTATAAGGCAGCTTCCCGGCATGACCGTGGTGAATACCTCTACGAGCAATGTACTTAACCAGGTATGGTCTACCCCGGGCGATTACCTGATTGAACTTACCGAAGGAATATCGGGAAATACCTGTACCCCGGTTGTCGCCACTCCTTTAACGATTTCGGTGAAACCTATGCTTACAGCCTATTTTTATTACGAATTTGATGCAAATAAAGGATGTTTTTTCAATGTTGTTAACTTTACCGCCTCCGGTGATGGGAATTACCCTCCACTTGATGCCTCTATCTCGTATATCTGGAAATATCGTGTTTATAATCCGCAAGGTCCATGGCTAACAACAAACATAAACCCGCTCGGACCAAATACTTGCCAGATCGATTTTCCAACAACTCCGGGTATCACCTATGAAGTCAACCTGAAAGTCACGAAAACGATATCGGGCCGGCTCTGGACCGATGAAATTACCGATTATGTTTATGTTGATCCCGATAAATACAAGCCCGTTCCGGCACTGGCCATGCCAACCGATCCGCCCTGTCTTTACAATCCCTATACGTTTAGTGCAGTTGGAAGCAAGCCAACATATTTTAACACCAGCGAGACCTTCCTTTATGTCGATTGGGATTTTGGTGACGGCACTACGCAGCATTATGAAAAAATTGGCAGTGTAGTTCCACCGCTTACTACGACGCATACTTACACTTCGCCGGGAACAAAAATCGTGACAGTCATGCTTACAAATACAATTCATTGCTACATAAGCAAGCAAATAACGATTGTTGTTCCGAGTACGATACCGCTGGCCGCATTCAGGGCAGACCCTGCCTGTGTTTCGTTCCCAACCTATATTTATGATTTATCCACCCCTGCCGTTTCCGGGGGCGCGATCACCAAGTGGGAGTATAACTGGGGAGATAATACCACCACGGTTTATGACCTGAACTCCATTCCGCCAACACCACCGCCTGCACAAATTGAACATTTATATTCGACTTCGGGACTCAAACATGCCACACTACGGGTAACAAATGCTTCCACCTGTATTTCCGAAATCTTTACCTACAATATTAACGTTACCCAGTCCCCATTGGCTGATTTCGAGTATAACCTCACCTGCGTCAACAATGCGGTAACCTTCCTTGACAAGAGTACCCGGAACGGCGGAAGCGCCATCGCCAGCCGTTTATGGGATTACGGAGACGGAATCTGGACCACCAATTCGACCTACACCTTTACCACCCCCGGGATCAAAACCGTAAGGCTGAAGGTAACCAATGTGGATGGATGTGAGAATATCAAAACTGATAATACGATCGAAGTTCATCCCTCTCCTGCATTCAGCCCCGACCCGGCAGTCGGTTTTACATGGGCAGCCGCAACACTCCCCTTTGAAATCCAGTTCACCGATAATACGATTCCCGCCGAAGTCGGGAATAATCTTCAATGGAGCTATGGTGACGGGAATTATGGCTTTGGAAAGAACCCGGTTCATAATTACAATAGTTCCGGAACCTACAATGTGGAGATGACCTGTACAAATACTTATGGATGTACCAACTACTATCCTGAGTTAATTACATTTTTACCCCCTGTTCCAACCTTCCAGATCTTCCCGACAGAGGCCTGCCTTGACAAAGTGGTTCGTGTTGAGCCCAATCCGATCGCAGGTACGATTTTATCGGAGGAGTGGTGGTACCAGGATGAAGGATATCCAAAAGATCCCACCCTGCCGCCTACTGAACCTTACACGGTGCGACACATCTTTGTCCCTCCGGTGCCTATGCCCGCTGCGGACACCCATTTCTTTAAAAATTACGGAGCCAAGGCGATCCTGCATCTGGTTACCCTTTCTGGAACTGCATCTACCACTACAACCGTTGACTATGTAAACTATGTAAATATACATGATACGGCCATTGCCCGGTATACCTGGAACAATATAAACCAGGTCCCGGTTGGCGGCCCGCCCTTACCCGGCTGTAAAGGCCAGGAGGTCTTTTTCTTTGACCAGAGCACTCCCCCCGCAGGAAGTCCTACCGCACAGATCGTAGCCTGGACATGGGAATTTGATGATCCTGCCTCCAGCGGGAACAACATCGCATACACCCAAAACAGTTCACATATTTTTATTGATCCCATCAGGACCACCTTTAATGTAAAACTGACGGTAACCAGCAGTGATAACAGTTGCGAATCATTTGTAATCAAAACAATTACCATCAAACCCTCCCCGCCTGTTAACTTCCTTGTCAATGGCAGCGCAACAACCAATGTGGGATGTTTGAGTACTACCGCTCTACCGGCTGTGGTTAACTTCGACTATGATCCTGCGATCATTCCGGTTCCGGCCCTGATCGTGAACTGGTTATGGGATTATGGCGACGGCACCTTTGAAGTCGGACCCTATAAGAGCAATGTGTCCCATGCCTACCTGACTTCCGGCTGGAAAACGGTCAAGTTGACAATAACCGATGCCGATGGATGTATCAATACATTATCAAAACAAGTTTATATCAATCCTTCCCCCATTGCTAATTTTACTTTCGCTCCAAATACCTGCGAAGGACAGGCGGTTCAGTTTACCGATCAGTCGGTACCCGGTGGCGGCCTGTTGAACGACTATATCGTAAGATGGGAATGGCTCTGGGGTGACTCCCTGGCAGGGCCGAGGGTTGTAACAAACAACGGAACAGTTTTTCATACCTTCCTGGTCATTCCCGGCCAGTATACCTGGGATGTCAAACTCAGGGTGACAACCAATTATGGCTGCGTGCATGAAGTGACCAAACAGGTTACCCTGAAAGCTTCGCCCGTGGCGTTTTTTGAGGTTCAGCCGATGAGTCCGCAGTGTATGACACCGCAATCGGTTCAGTTTGAGGATAAAACAGTCCCAACGGTCTCAACAGGGCCCATCACCGGTTGGTTGTGGGACTTCAACGACGGGGGCTCTTCCACACTTCAAAACCCATCCCACGTATTTCTCAATGCGGGGACCTATTCTGTTTCGATCACGGTGACTACGGCCAACGGCTGTACCGATACCTATGTAGCCCATCCGCCCATCACCATCTATCAGCTTCCTGTCGCAGATTTCCATACAACTTCCAGCACCACAACCTGTGAAGGTACGCCGGTTCAGTTTATCGATGATTCCCAGCCAAATGCAACAAGTATTATTAATTATGCCTGGACCTTTGGAGATGGAGGAAGCTCTGGTTTAAAGAATCCGCTGCATACCTATTCCACCTACGGAATATTCCAGGTTACCCTCGTTATCACCAATTCCAATGGTTGTATCCAGACGGTTACCAAACCAGTTATGGTATATCCAAAACCTATTCCGCAATTTACTTTCACGGTGGCTGTTTGTCTCAGCGATCCTGTTTCATACACTGACCAGTCTTTCATCCCGGCAGGTTTTACAGGATATATCAGCCGTTGGGTATGGGATTTTGGTGATGGAACCACGCCGGTCACCTTCAATTACCCGAATTCACCGAATACAACGCATACCTTTGCAGGTAGCGCTTTAACACATGTCGTACGGCTAACCGTAACCACAACCAATGGTTGCACTGATTATATTGAAAAAACGGTTAACAGCATTCCTTCTCCAAAGGCAAACTTCACAACTTCCGGCAGCCTGTGTCTTGGTCAGTTTGTCCAGTTTAACGATTTATCCCAAACCAATGGCGGAGGCAGCCTGCAATCGTGGAACTGGAATTTTGGAGATCCTTTATCCGGAAATGATAACACCTCTACGCTTCAAAACCCTCAGCACGCATTTACAAGTTCCGGTGCCTATAATGTCACACTGACTGTGGCCAGTATGAATGGCTGTTCAAAGGATACTGTAATTTTGATTAACATCAATATCCTGCCCATCGCGAATTTTGCAATTGCTGCCACTTCAACTGCCTGTGAAGGAACCCCGGTTCAGTTCACAGATCTCTCTTCACCCAATGCGCCTTCCATCAGTTCATATGCATGGTCGTTTGGTGATGGCGGCACATCAATCCTGCAGAATCCCCTGCATACCTTCAACTCCTATGGGAACTTTAATGTTACCCTGACGATTGTCAATTCGCTCGGATGCATGCACAGCGTTACGAAGACAGTGGTGATTAATCCAAAACCCATCCCTGATTTCCTGTTCTCCAATTCAAATTGTGTAGGCGCTCCAGTGAACTTTACTGACCAATCCTTTGTGCCCTCAGGTTCTACGTCCTACCTCTTCACCTGGGTATGGGACTTTGGTGATGGTTCGACAACGCCCCCCATCAATTTCCCGGCAAATCCGAATATCACCCATACATTTATAGGAAATGCCCCGCAGCATGTGGTCAGGTTGACGGTCACCACCAACACCGGTTGTATCAGTTACATTGAGAAGGTCATCACCAGCGCACCTGCCCCGATCGCAAATTTCACTACCTCGTCGATTGCCTGTGATAATCAGCCATTTCAATTCACCGATTTATCGCAAACCAACGGTGGCGGAGGAATTCAAAGCTGGAGCTGGAACTTTGGGGACCCTGCATCAGGTTCAAACAATACCTCGCCGCTTCAAAACCCTATACACCAGTTTACTACGGCCAACACTTATACCATCACCTTCATCGTTACCAACGTAAATGGTTGCAAGGATACCCTTTTGCCGCTACCAACGGTAGTTGTGAACGGGCGGCCTCTCGCAAACTTTGTGGCTGATACCGTTTGTCAGGGGACGCTGACTACTTTCACCAATTCATCAACCACACCTTCCGGAACAATTGTTTCCAGTTTGTGGGACTTTGGTGATGGCGGGATTTCCACCACCGGCAGCCCGACCCATTTATTCCCCGGCAGCGGTGTATTCAATGTAAAACTAACGGTCACCAATTCACAGGGATGTTTGAAAGATACAACCAAACAGGTGCTTGTTTTAGGAAAACCTGTTGCCTCTTTCAGTTATTCTTCTCCAAATTGTGCCGGAGATTCGGTGCAGTTCACCGACCTCTCATCCACACCGCATGGATCTATCGTACAGTGGATATGGGATTTCAATGATGGCAATACGCAGACGATCAACTTTCCCGCTAACCAGAATGTCAAACATAAATTCACCAATGGCGGAAACTATAACGTAAAGCTTACCATCGTTACTTCGGATGGATGCCAAACAGAAAAGATCAACCTTGTGCAGATTGGAATGCGTCCGCTGGCCAATTTCAGTTTCGAAACCAATGCCTGTGCACTCCGGGCTGTTCAGTTCACCGACTTGTCGCAGCTGAACGGAGGATCATCGATCACGGTATGGAGCTGGAATTTCGGTGACCCGGCCTCGGGTACGAACAATACCTCATTAACCCAGAACCCGACACATGAATTCACCACCGGCGGACCATTTACAGTAAGGTTGATGGTTACCAATGCCAATGGATGTAACGACAGTGTAGTGGGCGGGAAAGTGATCACCGTAAACGCGGCCCCTGTTGCATCATTTACAGCCGACACTGCGTGTCTTTCAAGTCCCACGCAGTTCAACGATGCCTCAACCACACCGGCAGGGACCATCACGACCTGGGCCTGGAACTTCGGAGATCCGGGCAGCGGCTCAAACAATACCTCTCCCGAACAGAACCCTGTACACGTATATAATATCCAGGGGACCTACAATGTAACGCTCCAGGTGACCAACTCAGCCCAGTGTCCGAAAGACACGGTGGTTCAGATCGTGGTGAACCCCAAGCCCATGGCCATGTTCCAATATACGGCTGCCTGTATCAATGATTCCACGCAGTTTACGGATGTTTCGACTGCTCCGGGAAGTCAGATTCAAAGCTGGTTCTGGGATTTTGGTGATGGCACGGGAACTTCAACCCTGCAGAATCCGAAATATCTCTACACCACCCCAGGGACCTATAACGTGAAACTGAAGGTGACCAACCTTGCGAATTGCAGCGACTCGGTCACCATCCAGGTTATTGCCCGGCCGGTACCGGTTGCACAGTTCAGCTATGTCAATTACTTCTGTCCGAAGGGCAAGGTTGATTTCCAGGATAAATCCACTGCCAGTGCGGCGGCCATTACTGACCGTCTCTGGATATTCCAGCCCGGCTATACCTCCGACAAGCCCAATCCTTCGTACATCTTCCCGGTTACCGATACAACCTATGCTGTTACGCTGATCGTAACAGATACCTATGGCTGTATGGATACCATCATCGACAGTGTGTATGTGAAGCCTGGATTTAAATTCACCTTCAGGAATGATACCGTATGCGAGGGTTACATTACCCACTTCCAGCCATGGAATCAAACACCCGGCGATTCACTCTATTCGGTAACCTGGAATTTTGGAGATCCCTCTTCAGGTCCTGCCAATACATCTCCGCTGTACAACCCGACACATATCTTCACAGGGCCGGGTAACTTTGTGGTGAAGATGAAGGCATTTAACTCCGATAACTGTGTCGACAGCGTGTACCGTGAAATCCAGGTATATGCCGCACCGAAGCCTAACTTCTATTACGTTGGTCCAACCTGCGACAGCTCGCTCTATTTTACCGACTCAACATTCAATACCGGAACCGGCGCTATTGCCAGCTGGAAATGGATATGGGGAGATGGAGGTGAGTCGACGATTGTGTCGCCAGGCCCCGGCAACACTTCACATTTGTATGTCAATGCCGGCATCTACCCGGTAACCCTGGTGATCACCAATATTCATGGCTGTATCGACAGCGTCACCAAGGATGTGCAACGATTCCCGTGTATCATGGCAGAATTCTCCTATAACGATACTTTATGTGCCAGGAATAAAATAGCCTTCTCCGACAACTCCTTGCCCGTGTCCAGGATCAATCAGTGGCACTGGTCGTGGGGAGACGGAAAGGATACCACCTATCTAACACATACAACACCTGTTATGCATACCTTCGCCAACGGCGGAACCTATTCGGTAACACTCACGGTGCAGGCGCTTGTCAATGGCTCAACCATTGTTGAACATAAGTCGAAAAGCGTGAAGATCCGCCCAACACCGGTAGCCCTGTTCGCCAACGAAGCGGTCTGCCTCAACCAGGTGACATTCTTCAGGGATACCTCTATAACGTATGGAGAAAAGAATACCTGGTGGCATTGGTCCTTCAGCGGGAATCCGAAGGATCCGACCAACCACGATACCTCCAATGTTAAAAATCCGAATCACCTATATGATACGGCAGGTATTTACAATGTGCATCTCACTGTGCATAATGCTTACGGATGTCTTGACACACTCGACAAGTCAACGCGGGTTTATAGTTTGCCGACAGCGAGTTATGACAATACCGTTGCCTGTGCGGGCGATCCGACGTTCTACACCGATAAATCGGTGAAAGGGGATACGCTGCTCTGGAAATGGCGCTGGTTCTTTGGTGATCCGACAAGTTTGAAAGATACCTCGCAGCTCCAAAATCCGAGTTACAAGTATCCGAACACCGGTGATTTCTCCATGAGAATGATTGTGAAAGACCATTTCGGCTGTATTGATACCATTGATTCAACGGTAACGGTAAATATCACCCCGGTGAGTTCATTTACCCTTGAAAATGGTTACAACGGAAAACAGGGTCAGATCAAACTGAACAACCTCTCCTCGGGCGCTGATACCTATACCTGGGAGTTCGGGGATGGTACTTACTCAACCGATGCAAATCCGGTTACAGCCTATACAGAGGATGGCACCTACATCATCAAACTGATCTCATATAACAACTTTGAATGTTCAGACACCACGCTATATGAGTATAAACTGCTGTTTAAAGGACTGTTCGTACCGAATGCCTTCTCTCCGACAAATACCAATCTTGGGGTCAGGTTATTCCAGCCGATCGGGATGAACCTGAAACAATACCATGTAACGGTATTTGATATGTGGGGGCATTTGATGTGGGAATCCTTTAAAATTGACGATAAGGGCAGACCGGTTGAAGGCTGGGATGGTACCTTTGAAGGTAATTTGATGCCTCAGGGCAACTACATCTGGAAGATCTCTGCCCTGTTCGTGGATGATACCTCATGGAGTGGATCTGACACTGGGCAGGGGAATTACAATACCATGGGAAGTGTGACTTTAATCCGATAATTGCTAACAATATTCTAGATGAAAAACCGATTAATATATCCGATTCTTGTCATTCTGAGTTTACTGGGAATTGTACCGGATGCAAACACCCAGGACATGAATTACTCCCAGTATTTCAGCACCCCGACTTACTATAATCCGGCCTATACAGGGATCAATACAGGGATCAGGGCACGGTTCCTGTTTCGCAATCAGTGGCCAAGCCTGCCGGTACCCTATAAGTCCTACTTTTTCTCGGCTGATCTTGGCGACAGGAATCTTCCGGGCTCAGGCGGGATAGGTATCATGATCAACCAGGACACCCCGGATCAGGGAGTGATCAATAATTTCGGAGCAGCCCTGACCATTGGTGTCAGGATTCCCATTACCGGTTTCATGGTGAGCCAGCTTGGTATCAAAGCGGGCATCATGCAGCGTAAAGTGAACTGGGATGATCTCGTTTTTGCTGATCAGCTTGATCCCAGATACGGGAACATTTACCAGAGCTCCTTCATTCCTTCAGACGGCAACAAGCGCACTGTTCCCGATTTTGGCGCAGGTGGTGTGTTGCAGTTTCTCAATCCGAACGGAAATGTAAGCGGGAATATCGGATTTGCCGTTGACCATATATTCCAGCCGGATGTCAGTTTTCTGTCAACCGGAGCTTCTCTCTACCCTCGTAAATGGGTGGGACAGTTTGATCTGATCATCTCAACCGGTCCGGGGGGATCTTCCTCTTCATCCATGTCGCGTTCGAGTGAGGATCCGTTGAAGATCAATATCGGGGCAGTATACCAGAATCAGGCAAAACTGAATTCATTGCAGGTTGGATTGAATTTGCTGAAGTACAATGTTTACCTCGGGGCATGGTACAAAACCACGATGTCGGGTGTTGTAAATACTGCGGTTGCCCTGGTAGCCGGGTACAAGTATACCTTTTATGAGGATATGAGTATCAAGTTTATGTATAGTTATGACCTGCAGGTATCCGGTGCGCTCAATGGAACCGGCGGAGCGCATGAAATCAGCCTGATCCTCGAATTTGACAAGCTGCAGATATTCGGCGGCGGCGGAGGGGGCGGTTTTGTACCAGGAGGAGGCCACAGGGGCGGAGCTCCAATGGAATGCCCGACCTTCTACTAACATCACATGTTTTCTATAATCTCTGTCCCGAATTCAGAGCATTTAAGTTTTGTCGCTCCCTCCATCAGGCGCTCAAAGTCGTAGGTGACCCTTTTTTTCCGGATAGCCCCTTCGAGTCCCTTCAGGACCAGGGAAGCGGCTTCCATCCAACCCATATACTCCAGCATCATCATGCCCGACAATATCACCGATCCGGGATTTACCTGGTCTTTGCCGGCATATTTGGGTGCTGTGCCATGGGTTGCTTCAAAAACAGCATGACCGGTTACATAATTGATGTTGGCCCCCGGGGCAATGCCTATCCCCCCGACAATTGCGGCAAGGGCATCAGAAATGTAGTCCCCGTTCAGGTTGAGGGTAGCAATTACCGAATAATCGGCCGGCCGGGTAAGGATCTGCTGCAGGAATGCATCGGCGATGGAATCCTTCACAATGATCTTTCCTAGTGAAACAGCCTCTTTCTGGGCCGCATCCGCAGCAGCCTCTCCCTCTGCTGCCTTGATCTTGTCGTAGGTCACCCACGTAAATACCTTGTCGCCGAATTCGCGCTCTGCCAATTCATATCCCCATTTTTTAAATCCGCCTTCGGTGAACTTCATGATGTTCCCTTTATGGACCAGTGTCAGGGAGGGCCGTTTATGCTCCAGTGTATAAAGGATGGCAGCCCTGACAAGCCTTTCGGTACCCTCTTTGGATACAGGCTTGATGCCGATGGATGACGATTCGGGAAAGCGAATATTTTTTACCCCCATCTCATCGGTGAGAAACCTGATCACCTTCTCAGCCTCCCTGGTTCCCTGCATCCATTCAATTCCCGAATAAATGTCTTCGGAATTCTCTCGAAAGATAACCATGTCGGTGGTCTCGGGATGTTTGACCGGGGAAGGAACACCCTTGAAATAACGTACAGGCCTCAAACAGGTATAGAGATCAAGGATCTGGCGTAGCGCCACATTCAGCGACCTGATTCCCCCGCCAACCGGGGTTGTCAACGGTCCCTTGATCGCCACCAGGTACTCACGGATAACATCCAGGGTCTCCCCGGGCAACCATTCGCCGGTTTGTTTGAATGCTTTTTCCCCGGCCAGGACCTCTCTCCAGATTATTTTTCTTTTGCCGCTATAGGCTTTCTCGACTGCCGCATCCAGAACACGGACGCTTGCATTCCAGATATCCGGCCCCGTGCCGTCGCCTTCAATAAATGGGATTACAGGAAAGTCGGGAACATTCAGCTTTCCATTCATCAGGGTGATTTTTTCTCCGGTCATATATTTTATGTTTTTAAAATTTCAAAATAGCCACATTTTTTTTTGTCACGCGTCACGCGTCACGTGTCACGTGTTTTTCCCCGGCAAAAGTATAAAAAATCACCTACTTGAGCGTTTTTATCAGCGCACCCCAATGTTTGTCGACATCAAAGAAATGTTTGAGGTAATAGTTGCCAAACAGGAAATGGGCTTTGACCAATCTGACTCCCTGGGCGGCCATGCTGGCGAAGAAGTGCTCGATCATCCCCGAGGCGATGCCCTTGCCCTGAAGTGAAGAGGTAACGACGATTCCATCGAGCAGGATATTCTGATCCTCCAGGTGCCTGAAGGTGATGCCTCCTACAATTTTTTCATTTTCATCGGTCAGAACATACTGGTGATCATTGTCAGCGATCTCCTTGGGATATTTTTCACGGAAAAAGAGCTGGTAAAGCTGACCGGTTTCACGCGCTTCAATGGGCTCACGAAGGGTATATCGCTTGCCCGATTTATCCTGCAGCGAGAAGCGGACCACGAGATGCCCCTTCTTGCTTTCGCCTATCTTCATGAATTCAATACTCTCTTCTCCATGCAACCGTGGGAAAACCATCCTGCTGAAAATATTCTTTTCATCAGGATCATGCAGTTCAGATTGGAGGTCGGACAATTCGATCAGCTGGATGGCCAGCCCTTCATGCAACTCCTCCATTCGTGTCAGGAGCCGGTCAAAGGCCGCACGCACTTCCGGTTCCGAATCCGAAAAATAGGTGTGCCGGTAAAAGAAATAACGCACAAGATCAGGATATTGCTGCAACCTGAAAAGTTCCAGCAGTTCGATAAGGGTTTGTTCTTTAGCTGTAGCTGTGGTCAGGGGGTTCATCTTGTACCATTCCTGGTACTGATCAATGGCGCTGAAGAGGGCGATGGGTTTATAGTACCGCTTACCGGCCTTCTCAAGGTACAACTCCAGGTGACCGAGGAGATCGGAGGAGTCAAAACAGCTCAGGGACCTCACCTGGAGATCGAACTGCATCTGCCGAAGAAACTGCATCGCCTCTTCTTTTCCAAGCGCTTCGATGCATGCATCAAAGATCCATGTCACATCGAGCTGGTTACGGCACCAGGGGTAGATGGAGGCGGTCTTGCAATAATAATCCTGAAGCATGGGATCGACCAGCGACAAGGTGTTCTTGTAGTTTGACCATCCGGCCAGGGAAAGAACAACGGCGCTTTCGCGGAAATCCATCTCAGGGATGGCCACATTGGCAGGGGATATGGCCCCGGGAACGATCTGTTTTCCACTGTGATGCCATGCTTTGAAAATAACCATGAAGGATTTGATGAATATTTTCTTCCAGGCATTCCCTTTAATATTTCCCGATGAACGGTGAATTTCCGACAACTCCCTTATTTTGTCCCAGGCCGTGAGCCCCCCGATATACTGGGTTGTCAGGACCCCCAAGTTTGGCCTGCTGCTGCCAAGTAAGGGCGCAACGGCCGGGCCATAAGGAAATCCCGCCAGGGAGGCCATCCAGTAGAATGTGTCTGGCTTTGGCCGGTAGGAAGGATTTTCACTCATAACCATATGCAGGTCAAAATGTTTGCCCGACAGGGTGTTGATGGACAATCGGTAATGTTTGAATTCCTTGAAGGCGAGTAAACGCAGAATCCAGATCCCTTTGTCGGGAACCTCGGCCAGGTCGAATTCCTGTTCGTTGAATGTCAGGATGATGCTCTCTTTCAGGAAGGTGGTGGACTGGAAAACTTTTGTAACCCGCTGTTTTTCCGTATCCGAGATTCCATGCTCAAACTCCAGTTTGTTTTTCCATTCGCTGAGGGTGTGGGGGGACGATCTCCCTTCGATATCCTTTTCGAAAACATCAGCCAGAGAATAGAAATAATGTTCGGCCTTCCGGGCCAGGTAAGGATCCTGTTTATGCAGGATCCATCGTGACAATTCAGCTCTGACCGGAACGTAGTATTCAAGATGCAGGACGGCAAAGTTGTAAAGCAGGCCCAGCACATCCTGAAAAGCGCTCCGTTGTTTTTTTGAGGCAGGCCAGCTGAGATGGGTACGGTACCAGTAAAGTCGCTGTTTGAGCGCATCAAGCCGATGTTTCCCGAAATTACTCGAAGCGATCTCCCGGATTGATTTTTCATTCAGGAAAGTTAGTCCTGATTCAATAAATGCCGGCATATATTGGATCTCTTCAGGTTGTGGTGCCTTGAGCAGGATGAGCCGGTAGGCCAGGCACCGGATCTCCTCGTCGGGATGATAGGCCAGCGCCTCAAGCCTGTACCTGATCGCATTGGCCAGCCGGGGTTCGGCAGTGGTCAGGATTTTTCCAAGCTCATCCGTGGCCTTGTAAGCCTCATCAAATCCACCGAAATAGGTACGGAAAACAAGGTAATTTGTCTGGATAAGCTGTTGATCGCGAACCGTTTTAATGACCGGGAAATGTTTTTCATCCAGCTTTTTAAAACCTGGAAGAGATATACTGACCGAAATGGCTCCCATAGGAAGGTCCCACCCCTCTTTGACAGGGCAGAAGGCAATCATTGAAGGATTCCCGAGCCATACTTTCGGCTGACGGGATAACATCCCAAGATCGATCAGGTTGGAGGTGATGGTATATTTAAAATGCCCGATCTGGAAAAGATCGCCTTTCAGTTTCCTGATCAGCAGCGTCGCGCCGGTGCGTCGGTTCATCAGCCGCTGGCCTTCGAATCGGATGTCTGTTTCAAGGATTCCGAGGTCACGGAAGAACCATTTGGGTACCTGAATTGCAAATTCACCCGCCTCTATCCTGACAATGGTACTCTGATACAGGCTCTCGATCACCCCGTTGAAATTGGTTTCAATCGCTTTCCGGTTATATGAACCCTTCGGGGTGAGTTCGCCTTTATCACGATTGAAATCACGGTCAAGCACCATGAAGTTTATCACCCGTTCATAGGTGGCCACATCCTGGTTGGCGGTCATCACGATCTGGTGAAAATATTCGGTCAGGTTTTCACCCTCGAGTGAATGGTATATCGGATCATCCTTGTCAGGCACGATCAGCAGCACGTTGTAGGGCCGGTTGTCACCGACCAGGAAAACCTGCTTGATTCCAGGGACTTTATAGAATTTCTTTTCAATTACCTGGGGGGCAACGGTCTGTCCACGGTTATTTTTGTAAATATCCTTTACGCGGTCGATGATCTGGTAATACCCATCCTTGCCGATTTTAAACACATCGCCAGTGGAAAGCCAATAGTCTTCCTCCGCTGAAACAGGGTAGGGAATGATGTCGTCCGGACCAGCCACGTCAAGGTACCGGCCCATATAATGCCCGGTGATTTCCAGTTCCGATTCGCCGCTCAACCGGGTGCTGACTCCAGGTAAGGGGATCCCGACGGTAAAATCCTTGTATTTCCCGGAAGGGGTCATGGTAATCCCCCCGGTGGCTTCGGTCATACCGAACCCACTGTTGAGGAAGATACCATACTCGTTGAAAAACCGGAAAACCGCCGGATCCAGGTATCCAGCTGCCGATAATCCCCAGTGAAGCCGAGATCCAACGACCTCTCGAACAGCCTGTTCCCTGAGTTCCTTGCTCTCAACATGACTGATTTTTTCCTGGCACCGCTCGTAGAGCTCCTGCCAGCGCAAGGGGATGCTGATGAATCCTGTGGGGTTCATGTGGGGGAAGAGTGACAACAGGGTTTCTGATGAGGTATTCCCGGCAAAAATGTAGGTTCCGCTCCAAAAGATGGCCCCGGTCATTTCAAGATATCGTCCAAAGGTATGGAACAGCGGGAGGTAACAAAGGAATACCTCGTTGCCGACCTCAGGCAGGGCCGCTGCACGCGCAAAACGTTTCGATACGATGTTGTAGATGGAGAAGGAGACCCCTTTGGGCAAGCCTGTGCTGCCTGAGGTGAACATGGTGGTGGCCACCTGGTTGTTCACCCTCAGGGGCCTGCGTTTAAGGATCACATCGATGTCCCACCGGGAGATTTTTTTGGCCTCCTCAACCAGGTATGGGATATCTCGCATTTTGTGGGTGACCGGCTGCATCGAAATGATCAGGAATTTGATCTCTGCATTTTCACGGATCTTCTTGAGAACCGACAGCCGCTCCTCGGTGTCGGCCAGTGCAATGTTGATCTTCAGCTCGTTGAAAATGGGTAAAAGGACATCTAACTTGAAATGCGGACTAAGGGGTGTATCAAATATATCGAACATCAGGCAGGCCAGGTCGGTACAGGCCCCTTCGAAGCAGTTTTCACTATAGAAAGCGACCCGTGGAGATGAATGTACAGATTTGTAAAACAGGCAGGCGATTTCACGTAAATGACGGTATGTTTGCTCGTAGGTCCAGTCAATGGCAACCGTCGATGACATATCTTTGAACAGCACCTGGTTCGGATGTTCTTCCACCCGCTGTTCCATCATCTCCTTCAGGTTATAGTCAGTGGCCTGGATGATGCGAAATGCAGCTTCCGACCACCTGATCCTGTTCTGGCTGGTTCCCAGGGATTGTAAAAAATTCGATTTTCTGGTGATCGTCAGCCAGTCAGACCAAAAGGATTTTTTCAGAGAATTTTCCTGGCGTAAAGCAAATATATTTTCAGTTTCTTCAACAATTTTCAGGGCCAGATGGTGGCTGTGAATATCCGGATTCGTTATGACTTTCCATGCTTCCAACTGCGATTCTAGGGCCAACATATGTAATTTTGTTTATGGATGAAAATTTTTATAAATTTATAACGTTATCTTTAATAAAGATAATTAAGCATAAACTTCTAAATTAATCAATTAGTTTGCAGTTTTTAAAAAATTATATATGTTATTGGATGTTAAATTAATAGAAGGCACATATGAGAAGATTTCAAAGGGGGTTGCCCAGGCAAAGCAGTTGCTGGGAAAACCTTTGACATTGACAGAAAAAGTACTTTATGGTCACCTTTTCGACCAGAATCCCCTGGTTCCATATCTGCGGGGCACCGATTATGTGAATTTTCTCCCTGACCGGGTTGCCATGCAGGATGCCACCGCGCAGATGGCGCTGCTGCAGTTTATGACAGCGGGCCGTGACACTGCGGCGGTCCCATCCACGGTGCATTGTGATCACCTGATATTAGCCCAGGTTGGAGTTAAAACCGATCTGGCCAACGCAATGGTCCAGAATAAAGAGGTGTACGATTTTCTCGAAACCGTGTCGGCAAAATACGGGATCGGATTCTGGAAGCCTGGCGCAGGGATCATTCACCAGGTGATTTTTGAAAATTACGCGTTCCCCGGTGGAATGATGATCGGCACCGATTCACACACGCCCAATGCAGGCGGCTTGGGAATGGTGGCCATTGGCGTAGGCGGGGCCGATGCCGTTGATGTCATGTCGGGCATGCCGCTTGAATTGAAAATGCCAAAGATCCTGGGTATAGAGCTGACCGGCAAATTGTCGGGATGGGCATCCGCCAAGGATGTGATCCTGAAAATTGCCGGCATCCTTTCCGTCAAGGGGGGGACAGGATTTATTGTTGAGTATTTTGGTGAAGGAGCCGGGTCGCTTTCATGCACCGGAAAAGGAACCATCTGCAACATGGGCGCAGAGATCGGGGCAACCTGCTCCCTGTTCACCTATGATAAAAAGATGAAATCCTTCCTGGATGCAACCGGAAGATCGGAAGTGGCAATACTGGCCGACCGTTATGCCGGATATCTTGCGCCCGACCCTGAAGTTTATGCGAATCCTGCATCCTATTATGACCAATATCTCAGGATAAATCTCTCGGAGGTGGAACCCTACATCAATGGTCCCTTTTCTCCTGATGTGGCCCATCCTATCTCTGAATTCAAGGCCTTCGTCAGGGAGAATAATTATCCCGAAACCCTGGAAGTAGGGCTGATCGGGTCCTGTACTAATTCATCCTATGAAGATATTTCGCGTGCTGCCTCCGTGGCAAAACAGGCCAATGAAAAGCAGCTGAAGGTTAAATCGGAATTCATTGTAACTCCCGGCTCCGAACAGATCCGTTATACCTGTGAACGGGATGGTTTACTCGATGTTTTCACGAACATCGGGGGGGTGATCATGGCAAACGCCTGCGGACCCTGCATCGGGCAGTGGTCAAGGAAAATGGATAATCCTGACCGGAAGAACTCCATCCTGAATTCCTTCAACCGGAATTTCGCCAAGCGGAACGATGGCAATGCCGGGACCCACAGTTTCATTGCATCTCCTGAAATCGTAACGGCGCTGACCTTAGCTGGCACCCTGAACTTCAATCCGTTGAAGGACACCCTTCTGAATGAATCCGGACAAAAGGTAAAACTCGACGAACCGGTGGGCTTCGAACTTCCGCCGAATGGTTTTGACGTGAAGGATCCGGGATACCTGGCGCCGCCGCCAAATGCCCAGGTCGTGGTTGTCAGTGTGAGTCCGGCTTCCGACCGCCTCCAGCTTCTTGAACCCTTCACTGCATGGAATGGAAAGGATATTACTTCCATGCGCCTTTTGATCAAAGCAAAGGGTAAATGCACCACCGATCACATCTCCATGGCCGGTCCGTGGCTGAAGTACCGCGGCCACCTCGATAACATCTCGAACAACCTGCTCATGGGGGCCATCAATCATTTCAACGGGAAAACCAATGAGGTGAAAAATCCCGACACAGGTGAATATGGTGAGGTATCGAAAACAGCCCGTTTTTATAAATCCAAAGGCATCCCAACGATCATTGTGGGAGATGAAAATTACGGCGAGGGATCTTCACGAGAACATGCCGCCATGGAACCGCGTCATCTCGGGGTGCGGGTTGTGCTGGTGAAATCATTTGCCCGTATCCATGAAACCAACCTGAAAAAGCAGGGGATGCTGGCGCTTACCTTCGCCAACCCCGAAGATTACGATAAAATCAAAGAGGACGATCTGATCTCCCTTACCGGGCTTGATCAATTCAAACCCGGTAAACCACTTACCCTGAAACTTCTTCATGCTGACTGCTCGAGGGAGTCGATCGTAGTAAACCATAGTTACAGCGACCTGCAGATCCTCTGGTTCAAGGCAGGCAGCGCCCTTAATTATATGCAAACCTTAAAATAGAGAGATATGATAATCGCGGATTTCCTGCAGGATCTGGCAAAACTAACAGAAGACTCCTGCAAAATTGAAGAAAGTTTATTTAAACAGTATGATGTAAAGCGTGGACTGCGCAATGCAGACCATACCGGTGTCCTGGTTGGTCTCACCCGTGTTGGAAGCGTTGTTGGATATGAAAAAATAGATGGAAAACTTGAAGCTATTGATGGCAAACTGATTTACCGCGGAATCGATATCAGGGACCTGGTATATGGATCGCAGGCTGCACAGCGTCCCGGTTTTGATGAAACGGTTTTTCTTTTGCTCTTCGGACGTCTTCCCAGGAAAGCGGAACTCGACATGTTTTCCGCGGGACTTGCTGAATTGCGGGCCCTTCCCGAAAATTTCAACCGCGACATGATCCTGACCATGAAGGGGAAGGATATCATGAATATGCTCGCACGGTCAATCCTTGCCTTGTATACGCTGGATGAAAAGGCTGATGATACTTCGATAGATAACATTCTAAGGCAATCGATCAGCCTCATCGCGAAATTGCCGACCATTGCAGTTTATTCATATCATTCCATGCGCCACCTGATCTATTATGATACGCTAACCGTAAGGTATCCTGATAAGAAACTGAGTACCGCTGCCAATTTCCTTTATATGCTGAAGGGGAATGACTTTACCGCCCTTGAAGCTGAATTGCTTGACCTTTCCCTGGTACTGCATGCCGAGCACAGCGGGGGAAACAATTCCACCTTCACCACCAGGGTGGTAAGTTCCAGTGGTACCGATACCTATTCGGCCATCGTTGCGGCCATCGGTTCACTGAAGGGACCTTTGCACGGGGGCGCCAACCTGCAGGTGATGGAGATGATGGATAACATCAAGACCAATGTAAAGAACTGGGCCAACGACGATGAGGTAGCAGAATACCTCCGAAAGATCACCCGCAAAGAGGCTCACGACAAAACCGGTTTGATCTATGGATTCGGCCACGCCGTATATACTGTTTCTGATCCGAGGGCCATCCTGCTGAAAGAAAAAGCCCGCCTGCTCTCCATTGAAAAAGGCAGGGAAGATGAAATGGCACTCTATGAATCCATCGAACGCATCGGACCGGGTATCTTTTATGAATTCAAAGGAACACAGGATAAACTGATATCCCCGAATGTCGACTTTTACTCCGGATTTGTCTATGAATGTCTGAAGATCCCAAAGGAACTCTATACGCCGCTGTTTGCCATTTCACGTATCAGCGGATGGTGTGCTCACCGGCTCGAAGAATTGATCAGCGGCCGCCGCATCATCCGCCCCGCTTATAAAACAGTGGAACCGGAGAGGAAATATACGCCATTAGAGGAAAGATAAACCAATGACCAATGACCAGTGACCAATGAAAAAATTCTTTGTCACGCGTCACCTGTCACGTCTTTTTTGTCACACGTCACTTGTCACGTGTTCCGGATTTTCACCGTACATCTTTTTCATGGCGTTGTTGACCAGGCGGGATGCAAGCCGGCGGGGAATCAGGTTCATCAGGAGGAAATATTGCAGCCGGTTCGTGAATCCCGGGATAAAGATTGGTCCTGATCCGAGCCTGCTTAGCGCATACCGGGCCACTTCGGCGGGTTGCATGACCGGAGGTTTCATCTTTTCAAAACTTGGTTTGCTTTTCCAATAGGTCGGGGTGGATACGGTTCCCATGCAGCATACCCCAATGTCGATGTCCTTATCCTTTAACTCCTGGTAAAGAGCTTCGGTGAGCCTGATGCTGAAAGCCTTTGTTGCCGCGTATGTGGCTACAAATGATGGTCCGATCAAGCCTGCCAGGGATGAAACCAGCAGGATGCCGCCGGTTTTGGACTCTGCGATCAGCCGGTTTGAAAAACCATGGACCAGGTGGAGCAGGGTACGCGTGTTTACTGCCAGGAACTGGTCGAGCTCCGTCGGGTCAAGGGCAGTAAAACGGCATACCCTGCTGTAAGCAGCAACATATACCATCAGCCTGCAGTCAGTGGATGTAACAGCCTTCATGCAATCCATTGCAGCTTCAGCTGATGCCAGGTCAAGATTTAATTCCATCGTTTCCACGTGATGCTCCTGCCTGATCTTTGAAGCAAGTTCACCCATGGCCGGTGCGTTGAAGTCAATCAGGATGATATTGAACCCTTTCGCCGCCAATACATTGCAAAATCCCTCCCCGATTCCTTCGGCGGAGCCAGCCACCATCGCCCAGGTCCCATAATAACAGCTGATCTTTTTCATGTTTTTTCTATCTTTGCCACCTCTGCAATAATAGTTATTTCTTTTCAAAATGAGGAAGCTGCTCTTTCTGTTTTTAAAATTGATCAAGGCCTTCCGCAAGGCGGGTATGAAACTTCGCGGAACAACGGAGGACGACATCCATGCCAGCCGGGTCGTCTCCGGCAAGGCCTGGGAGGAGTTTTGCGACAACCTTAAATCGGCCGGAGCTTCACTCATGTATCCCGGCGCTCCCCGCGATGCCTTCAATCAGGCAGAAGGGTTGCGTTATCTTAGCCGTCTTACCCGGGGCGGACTGGAGGCCTTTGTAGAATATGCTGATCCTGCATTCCCCGTTCTCAGGCGGATGGCCCATGAAACGGTAAAGCTGGGAGCCGATAATCCTGACAACTATTATTTCAATGCCCAGATCAGCGGCAAATACAGTTACCGCATCCGCGGGAAGAGAAATACCGTGCACTACATTGGTTTTTTTACCCAGAACGGGAATTATGGAACCACCGGCAGCATGGGTCCATGCGCGATGCTGGAGCACCGCGACCTGAAACTCGAAGATGACGGCAGTTTTGAGATCATCCTGAGCAAAACGCCCGCCGGGAAGAACTGGCTTAAGATTGAAGATGCGACCAGCATGCTGATGGTGCGCCAGACTTTTTTAAACCGCTTCACCGAGACACCCTCCGAAGTGACCATTGAAAATCTTGACGGGCGAACAGCACCTGATCCCATCACGCCGGCCATGATCGACGAAGGACTGAAAACAGCCTCTATGTTTGTTGCCGGGGCATCACTCATGTTTACCCGATGGGCAGGAGGATATCAGAAACACACCAATCAGCTTCCGCTTTTCAGCCCCGAAGTATCCAATGCCGCCGGCGGTGATGCGAACATTATCTATTACCACAGTCACTGGAAACTGGCCGAAAATGAATCCCTCCTCATCGAGGTTAAACCTCCCGACTGCGATTCATGGAATTTTCAACTGAACAATTACTGGATGGAATCACTCGACTACCGGTATTTCACCATCTGCATCAACAAGGCATCGGCAATTTATGAACCCGATGGCTCAGTCCGCGTTATTGTGGCCCATCATGATCCGGGAACCGCCAACTGGGTCAACACCTGCGGGCACAACGAAGGAACTATGTTGTGGAGATGGTACCGTCTGGCTGACGGTTCTGAAGCAGTCGAGCCTTCGTGCCGGATCATCAAAACCACAACTGCTCTATGACGCAACCCAACACCTACTCTGGAAATTTCAGGCAGAGTCCATCCTGGTTCAGAGCGATCAACCAATGCTGGAAGGGAACCTACCCGCTCGGCACCAGGATCAAACTTGAGAAGGACGATCTCATCCGGTCGGCCAGGAAAGTCACCGGTCTGCAGGATCTTGGCAGGGATTTCAATGACGAACCACTTGTACGGGTTTTACAGGCAGTGAACGAAGAGGCTAACCTGCACCCGATTGGCCGTTTTATCACCAAGCAACGGTTCGTGAGCCTGCTGAACATCCGGCTGAGGGCAGAGTATTATTTTAAGAAATATCCGGAGATCCTTACACAGGATCTGTATCCCGTTTGGATCATCATCGGGCTGCAGCGAACAGGGACCACCAAGCTGCAGCGCCTGCTCGCCGAAGATCCGGCCCATCGCGTGATCCCCAGCTGGGAGGTGATCAACCCCGTGCCGATCAACACGGGTCTGTACGATTTATCAGTATCTCCCCCGCAGATCGCAGGTTATCCGCTTCCCAATGACAAACGCATCTCTGTCGCCAGGACTTCTGTTTCAGCCCTTAAGCTCATGTCGCCCGGTTTCTATGCCATCCATCCCATCGATGCCATGCTGCCTGAAGAGGACATCCTGATGCTGGATGTGAGCTTTCTCAGCACGACACCTGAAGCCATGATGCATATCCCGTCCTATTCAGCCTGGCTGGAACGAACGGATCAGTCGGCGGCATATGCCTATGCTGCAAAGCTGCTGAAATTCCTGCAGTGGATCAGGCCCGCGAAACGCTGGGTGCTGAAGTCCCCGCATCATCTTGAATTTCCAGACCTGATCGAAAAGCATTTCGGGGATGTCCATTTTCTGTGGCCGCACCGGACTATCTATGAGTCAGTCCCATCGTTCCTGAGCATGGTTACCTATAACCGTATGATTTTCAGTAACCAAGTGGATAAAAAACAGGTGACCGATCACTGGATCCGCAAAACCGGTTACATGCTTGACAAAGCACTTGATTACCGGAAAAAGGCGGTCAATGACAAAAAATTTATTGATATCTATTACCGGAATTTTATCAGCGATTCGGCCGAAGAACTTTCAAAAATATACCGGATGAACGGAGGACTGACCCCCGAACTCATCGAACGCTTCAGCCTGCACGAGCAGAATCATCCCCACCAGAAGCATGGGGAGCACCGGTATTCGCTGGCTGATTTTGGTTTGACCGAAGCGGACATCGACAAGCATACATCCCGTTATCAGCAGTTTATCTCAAATCTCTATGACAGAAAACCAGCAACAGAAATACAATAATCCGGTTTCTGCAACCCTCACCGGCATCCGTGACCTGTTCCGGAAACAAATACCCGCCGGCACCCTGAATCCAACCGATCGTCTGGATGGCAAGACCGTTCTGGTTGACGGCGCTAGTTCGGGACTCGGATTTGCAGTGGCCACCGACCTGGCACGTCGTGGAGCAAAAGTGATCATGGCCTGCCGGAGCGGCATTCCTGAAAAAGGGGAGAAAGTGAAGAAACTTTCCGGAAACACGGATATCCACATGCTGCATGTTGACTTTTCAGATATCGGCAGCATCCGTGAACTGGTAAAGGAGATCAAAGCGAAATTTGCCCCACTGAATATCCTGGTGTGCAACGCCGGGATCGTTCCGAAACAAAGCCGAAAAACGAAACAGGGTCTCGAAGAGATGTTTATGGTGAACTACTTTTCAAAATTCATCTTCTTGAATCTGTTGTTAGAAAACCATTGTTTTACTAAAGCTGAACCTGCCTTCCCGGATTCGACATTTGAGATTCAACATTCAAAATTCGATCCTCCCCGCATAATATTCGTTGCCTCCGAAAGCCATCGCAATCCTGAGAAATTTCAATGGAAGGAATTCGGGAAGTACAAGGAATATCAGATCGGAAAATCAATAGAACTATACGGATATTATAAATTGCTGCTGACGACTTTTTCCTGCGAACTGTCGCGGAGGCTTAATCCGGACAAGGAAGCCCGGTACAGCATCTTTTCCCTATGTCCCGGTCCTGTCAATTCGAACATTGCGCGCGAAGCTCCGAAAATTTTCATCCCCCTGCTGAAGCTGGTTTTTGGCATCTTCTTCAAATCACCGGCCAAAGCCGCCATCCCGGTTGTTTACATGGCGGCATCCAATGATTTCAAGGGGAAGAAATTCGATTACCTCTTCCTGATGAGCCGGAAAGCGGTTGATCAGAAAGCATCTGATCCGGAAAATGGGAATCGGCTGTGGGAATTGTCAGAAGAACTGTTTGACAGCTTAAAGGCTGTATAAAAGCCGGATCTCCTCCTTCCAGATGGTTTCATCGGGTGTTTCCAGGATGAGCGGTATGTCGTCGAATCTTGGATCCTTCATTATCCGCCTGAAAACCTCCAGTCCCAGCGTCCCCTTGCCAAGGCTTTCGTGACGGTCGACGCGGCTTCCCAGTCCCTTTTTCGAATCGTTGATGTGCATCCCCTTCAGGTACTGAAACCCAACCTTCACGTCAAAATCCCTGAAGGTGGCGTCAAATGCCTCATCCGAAGTGAGGTCGTATCCGGCAGCAAACGAATGACAGGTGTCGATGCAAACACCTACGCGGCTTTTATCTTCCACGTAATCGATGATGAAAGCGATCTGCTCAAATTTGAAGCCCAGGTTTGATCCCTGCCCAGCCGTGTTCTCGATAACAGCGATCACGCCATGGGTTTTATCAAGGGTTATGTTGATCGATTCGGCGATCAGTTTGAGGCATTCTTCATCGCTGATCTTTGCCAGCGATCCTCCCGGATGGAAATTAAGCCGGTCGAGACCCAGTTGTTCACAGCGGCTCATCTCATCCAGAAAAGCTTCACGTGACTTATCAAGGCCCTCCTTTTCAGGATGTCCAAGGTTGATCAGGTAACTGTCGTGCGGAAGAATATGGGAAGGTTTAAACCCAAACGTCGAGCAGTTTTCAGCAAATTGTTTTATGCTGGATTCGGTCAGCGGCGATGATTTCCACTGACGCTGATTCCGGGTGAAGAGGGCAAATGCCTTTGCCCCCAGTTCATGTGCATTGCGTGGTGCGTTCTCCACGCCCCCTGATGCACTGACATGGGCTCCGATGAATTTCATAATGGAGGTATTTCGGTAAATCCGTTCAATGGTTGATGTAAAGATATTGTTTTTGAAGTATATTTGTAAAAAAAACCGACTATGAAAAAGATTCTTCTCCTTTCCGGAATTATTATAGCCTCATTAAATATAATGGCACAACCATCGCTCACCTATAAAAACAATGCACTGGTACAGGGCGATGTCAATACCTATCGCGAAATACAATATACAGAACCCGGAACGGCCGGGTCAAATCAGATCTGGGATTTCTCAAAAATTCAGTTCAATGGTAAAACCCCATTGAGCACCATTCAGTCCGCTCCTTCGAAAGAACTTGCCGGCGTAAGTGAATATAATCTGATTCTGAATGATGGCGGATATGAGTTCTTTATGAATTTCAGTGAACAGGGCTTCGAAGAAAAGGGATATGTCAACGCCGAAAAGGATATAACCCTGGTTTACTCCGATCCCATCATCAAAATGAAATACCCACTGGCCTTTGGCGAGCAATATACTGATACCTATGCCGGCACTGCCTATTACCAGAAAACCACAAGGATTGATGTAACCGGCGACTATACTGTGACTGCCGATGCCTTTGGAACCCTGATATTCCCTGAACGCGTGATTAAAAATGCCCTGCGCGTTAAAATTTCCAAAAACGGCCTTGACCGTAACATGTGCGGTTCCATTGAATCAAATTCTGTGAAATACCTCTGGTATGCCCAGGGGATGCGTTATCCGGTTTTAAGTATCTCCAACCTTTCATACCAGGCTGGCGGACAGATCCCCACCGTGACCAATACAGCCTTTGTAAACCTTGATCAGCCCTATGTTACCGACGTTATTGCCAGTTCCGAGGAACCTAAGAACCAGGTGGAAAAGTCAGATGTCTCCGTCATCCTCTTCCCAAATCCCTTCAGCGAAAAGATCACCTATAATTATTTTCTGAGGAAACAACTTCCGGTATCAATTGATCTATTTGATATGACCGGAAAGAGCAAGGTACAGCTTGTTAAAAACCAGATCCAGTCTGAAGGACTGCACTCCGGCGAGCTAAACGGCATGGTCGCAGACCTGACTCCCGGTGTCTATTATTTCCGCTTCACATTCGACAAGCAAGTCATCATTAGCAAGATTGTAAAGATCTGACGGGAATTGCAATTCACATTGCAAAGAATTCTGACTACGATTTGCTGTAAAAAGAGTCCACTTACTTATTTACGTTTTTTCATGGTTTTTTATGCATGTAAGTTTGCAGAAACTTTTTAATGTATAAAAATATGACAACCATGAACTTAATAAAAAAGACCACTCTTAGCGGCCTTGCACTCCTGTTTTTTATTTTTTCACTGTCCTCCTGTAAGAAAGACCTTCCGCCTGCTCCGGAGAAACTGGGTAACACCACGGACTTGAATGTTTCAGCCGATTTTGACTGGAAAACTTCCCGCGAAATCACTTTGAATGTGATTGGCCTGAAAGAAGTAAACCCAATTATTGCCAATACATTGTACGTTAATTCATCGGCAGGGGTGACCTATTACAAAGACCTGTTAACCATGAATAAGGATTATACAATAAAATTTGCTGTTCCATCAACCGAAACGAGCCTGATGCTTAAATACGGAACGAAGACATTAACGCTTCCGATAACCTCGAACAGCCTTACATTTGATTATATTACTCAATAATAAATAACGACAGAAAATCATGAAAAAGATATTATTCATTACCCTGTTATTTCTTGGCGCACTTGCCGGTTTCTCCCAGACAGTAACAAACAATTTCAAAGATGGGAATTGGAAATATTACGATGGCATATGCTGGGGAATAGGACCAGAAGACAAATACTTTGGAACAGATGTACTTGGTAACGGAGCAGGATTCAATGGAACAGATGTATGTCAGACTGCCCAGTTGAAGAACAAATCGCAGATTTGCCGGCTGGAATCACCCTGGATTGATATGAAGTCAGGAAAAATACAATTTGACCATGTCATGAAGGAATTAAGCGGCACCATTTATTTGAAAGTTATTGCGATAAAAAATGTGACAAATGAGGAGTTTCAGTTAGCTTCAATCAAGTACGATGACCATACTTTAAAATCCGTCTCGATCGATGAGAATTTATCGGGGATTTATAAAATTCAATGGAAATGGGAAGTTACCAGTTTGAAAGAGGACATGAAGGCTAGGGGTCAGATTGATAACATCGTAATTCCGGGGACCAATGTGTCGGATCCTTCACACAATTGTGATGTTTATATACCATGTACTGACACTGACAAAGATGGTGTTTGTGATAATGAAGATCAATACCCGAACGATCCCGATCGTGCCTACGATAACTATTATCCTGCCACAGGTTTTGGTACCATTGCCTTTGAAGATAACTGGCCGGCTTACGGAGATTATGACCTGAATGACCTGGTAATGGGTTACAAATTCAAAATCGTTTCAAATGCTCAGCACAATGTGGTTGAGATCTTCAATACCATGCTTCTCCGTGCAAACGGAGCCGGAATGGAAAACGGATTTGGCTATCAATTGCCGAATGTAAACCCGACATCCATCCGTTCGGTAACCGGAACAGGTGATCAGACGGGTTATACCATCGGAGCCAACGGAACAGAAACAGGAAATCCCACCAATGCGACCATCATCGTGTTTGACAGATCGCACCGGTACATGAATGAATGGAATACACAATTGGGTGTTGCCCCTGTTCCTGCTTATCAGTTTGATATATACCTTGAATTTATGAAGAACGGAGTGCCGGGACCCGGAGGAGCAATTTCTGTGACTAATTTAAATATTGCTCAGTGGAATCCGTTCCTCGTAGTCAACGGTCAGAGAGGACGCGAGGTTCATTTACCCAACTATTTACCTACCGACCAGGCTGATGTGACTCTTTTCGGAACCGGTGACGATGATACAAGGATCGGACACTATTACAAATCGAAAACGAATTTACCCTGGGCTCTGGATATTTATGGACAATTTGATTATCCGGCCGAGCACATGGATATCAGCTTAACTTATCTCCACTTTGGTGCGTGGGTTGAAAGCAGCGGATCAAAATTTTTGGACTGGTGGTCAAACAAAGGCACAGGTTATCGTGATAATGCCAAAATTTATTAGAACAGTTTGATTCATACATACAGGTGTTGATCGGAGGAACTCCCAACAGTTAACCTGATCAATAAAACAAGAGGTTGTCTCAATATCCGGGACAGCCTCTTGTGTTTTTTTACCGGTTTTCATTTAGTTTTCTATAAATTACAGGGCTTATGCTGATGTTAATCTCCCCGCGAAGAACATAATACTTCAACTCCAGAATTTGGATTATTTCATGGAATGACGTGGTATGATAATAAAGGTAATTAACAAATAATTGTTATTGTTTATAATCTACCTTTGCAAAATTCTCTACCGGCCCGACAGGTTTCTTCCTGTTCCTGGCCTGTGATGTTAGGGAAACACAACGGTCGTTCTCATACATTCAGAAATCATAAATCAATGAAAGTCGTCAAAATGAAACTGCTACCCCAGGCAGGGTTGGTGGCCATGTTAATTTTTTCCTTTTATTCCTGCCATCACGATGCAGACCTGTCTGTGGAACCGCCCAAACCACCGCCGCCCGGTACCGAATTCAAATGTTCGCACGATACCATTTATTTTCAGAATTCAGTATATCCGATCATTTTGTCGGGATGTGCTAAATCGGGATGTCATGATCAGACATCTCACAAAGGAGACAGGGTTCTGGACAATTATGCCGACATCAGCAAACTGGTTAAGCCATTTGATCCCCAGTCAAGCAAACTGTACGTTGTCCTCTTTAGTAATTCGTCAGGCCGGATGCCGCCGAAGGACCCGTTTTCACAAGAACAGAAAAGCATCATTTACTGGTGGATCAAACAGGGAGGGTTCAACAACCGCTGTGATTCCACGGGATGTGATTCGGTCAATGTAACCTATACCATGTCCATCGACCCGATCATCCAGGCATGGTGCATCGGCTGTCACAGCGGATCAAATCCCCAGTACGGACTCAGCCTGGATACTTACGAAAATGTGGTTGCCTGTGCCAACAGTGGCAGGTTGATGGGCGCCATTCGCCACCAAACAGGTTTTTACCCGATGCCCAAAGGAGGTGGGAATCTCACTTCGTGCGAACTTGCATTATTTCAAAAATGGATCAACATTGGTACACCATAAACGCTCACTCATGAAAAAAATAATCGCCGGAACCCTGCTTCTCCTTGTGTTGTTGTTCTTGTTCCCCGGATGTTACAATGACAACGAATATGATCTCTATCCATATTCCAGTGCATGCGACAGCATCAATGTGACCTATGCCACGACAATTGCCCCGATCATGGCGGCCAACTGCAACAGTTGCCATTCAACGGCCGTAGCTTCCAAAAATGTGGTAACGGACAGTTATGCCGGTCTCAGCATTGTTGCCCTGAACGGGAGCCTGTGGGGAGGCGTACATGCAGAACCAGGCTATGTTCCCATGCCCAATGACGGAGGTAAATTATCGGCCTGTGACTTAGGGAAAATCAAAAAATGGATCAATGCCGGTGCACCTGACAACTAACCGGTTTAACAGCTAAATAAATCAAGGAAAATGAAAATCAACACCATCTTGCTATCCTGCCTGTTATTTTGTTCCATGACCGCAGGAGCCCAGAAATTTCTGACCAAAACCGGCCATATCCGGTTCTTTTCCGATTCGCGCCTGGAGAAAATTGAGGCCATCAGCAAACAGGTAAACAGTGGCGTGGATTGTGCTACCGGGGATTTTGTTTTCAAAGTTCCGATGAAATCATTTGAATTCGAGAAAGCCTTGATGCAGGAGCACTTCAATGAAAATTATGTGGAATCGGATAAATTTCCGAGTGCAACGTTTCTCGGGAAGGTGATGAACATCAGGGAGGTCAACCTGGGCAAGGATGGCCTCTATTATGTAAATGTCGCAGGAAAACTTACCATCCATGGCATCACAAAGGAGATCAGCGCAAAGGGGACTTTTGAGGTAAAGCTGGGAACCCTGATCGGCAAAAGCAAATTCAGTGTGGTCCTTGAAGATTTTAAAATCTCTATACCAGGTGCGGTCATTTTAAATATCTCCAAAGAGATCGAAGTGAATGTTGATGTTACATTGGATAAAGCAGATATGTAATATGAAGAACAGGTTATTTTTTATACTCGCATTTACAGGGGTGATGATCTCTGCAACGGCATTTGCCCAGGATGATCTGATGAATATGCTGAATAAGGATGAAAAGCCAGTCATCAATTATACGACGGCTACCTTTAAAACAACCCGGCTGGTAATCGGGCACTCTTCGGAGAATCCTCCGACCGGAAACCTCCTGTTCTTAATTACGCATCATTTCGGAGCCATCAACGGCGGCTACGAAAATCTGTATGGTCTGAAACAAGCTACCATTCGTTTAGGCCTTGAGTATGGAATTACCGACTGGCTCGGGCTTGGGGTAGGATTAAACACCCTGAAGAACACCTGGGACGGATTTATCAAGGTTAAAGCGTTGCGGCAAAGTACCGGTGCCAGGAGAATGCCCCTGACCATGACAATTTTTGGAAGTACGGCTGTTTATACAACCAAATGGTCCGAACCCAACCGGAAGAATTATTTATCCTCCAGGATATCCTATGCCGCCCAGGTGATCCTTGCACGAAAATTCGGCGACCGCTTTTCCTTTCAGATCGCGCCAACCTACGTTCATATAAATCTTGTTCCCACGCCCGACGACCACAACAACATCTTTTCGATCGGCGGCGGCGGACGTTTTAAGATCAGCCAGCGGGTATCGGTCAATGCAGAGTATTATTATCTTTTACCGGGTCAGATAAAATCAACCCCAGCCTACAGCTCCTTTTCTGCGGGAGTGGATATTGAAACCGGGGGCCATGTGTTCCAGATCTTTTTGACCAATTCAATGGGCGAAAATATGGAAAGCATCATCACCGAAACGACCGGCACCTGGTTTAACGGGAATATTTTCCTGGGATTCAATATTTCCAGGATATTTACCGTGGTAAAACCAAAGGAATTCAGATAGCCTGAGGCGGTTTTTTGCCTAACCCTTCAGCAGCTGTGCCGCCTGCAGCGGTTCAGGGATACCCCGGAAGCAGGAAAAGTTGCTGCTGCCGACCAGGAGAAGATCATGCATATTTCACAGCCCAGCATATGTTCACCAGCTTTCCTTGCATATTCAAACATCTTAACAAACAGGTGCTCCCGCCATGCTCCGGCGATGCTCCCTGGATGCTGCCCTCCTTTTACCTGGCATTACATTCCATCATTGTACAAGGGTGAATCATAAGGTACGCGTGTATTCAACCTTATTGTCAGGAATGTCTGTAACAAGAATGCGCAGGAGGGAACCTTTAAAATCAGGATTGGGCCTGGTAGTGACGTATTGCCAGTCGGAACCTGATTTAAGAATAACGGCGTTCCCCGATTCTATGATTGAATTTCCCTCCCCTTCAATGGTAACAATGACGGATTTTACAGGAACAACGTTCACACAATGAATCCGGATGCGATAACCAACACGTCCGGAATAACCAGTAGTGACTACCTTTCCGATTACAGGTGGTACAAGGAAATCTTTCATCGCAATTGAATTGGCATTGGTGAACCCATGAGCCTCCTTTGAATAGAGCTCTTTCATCCCGGGTTCAGCCAGGATCAGTTTAACCCACTGGATAGCCCGGTGAAATTTCCAGACCTGGGGCGACCAGGTGCGATTGTCGTGGGGTTTCTTCTTACTTCTGGGACAGCGCTGAACAATCTCCACCCCATCAACAAATCGTTTGTAAAAACCGGTGTTACCGAGAACCCCCGTATAATCAGAAATAATGTTTTTTGCAAATGGTTTCATATCCCTTATGATATAGTATGGCCTGTATTATATAGACAGCATCAACCGGAATATGGTTGCATCAGTGATCTGTTGAAATTGAGCTCCTGAATCCCTCATCCTGCATATCCACTTTCAGTGAAAATCCAATACCCCGCAGGGCTTCAATTTTAATGCGGGGGTCAGACAAAAGAAGCTTTCTCAAGCGGCTGATGAATACATCGAGACTGCGTCCGAGAAAATAGTCGTTTACCCCCCAGATAGCCAGTAAAAGATCCTTACGGGGCACCACCTTGTTCCTGTTCTCGATCAGGTATTTCAACACAAGTGCCTCTCTCTCGGTGAGGGTGGACGAACTATCTTTACCACGGATTGTATAGGTTCGGAAATCAAGTGTAAAATCACCGATCTCATACTCCATTAAATTTCCTTTGCCGGCCCGCTTCAGGATATTCCTGATCCGAAGTACCAGTTCTTCAGGATCAAAAGGCTTGGTGATATAATCATCGGCTCCGAGTTTCAGCCCGGCAATGCGGTCTTCCTTCATCGACTTTGCGGTGAGGAACATGATGGGCATGGCAGAATTTTCCATCCTGATCTTGTGCCCAAGGATGAATCCGTCCATCACCGGCATCATTACATCCAGCAGGCAGATATCGAACTTCCCGCTTCTGAACTGCTGAAATGCGTCTGCACCATCCCTCGCAAGACTAACCCTGAACCCATTCATGATCAGATATTGCTGTATCACGGTTCCAAGGTCTATATCATCCTCAGCCAACAATATGTTGTACATCTTGTTCATTTGTGCGGAAATAACAGTTTGACCGTCGTACCCTCACCCGGCCTGCTGATGAGACCAACATTTCCCTTATGTTGTTTCATGATCAGTTTCACATAATACAAACCCAATCCACTGCCTTTTACCGTATGGATATTTCCTGCGGGGACACGGAAAAATTTCCCGAAGATGCGCTTCTGATACTTTTGGGGAATTCCAGGTCCGTTGTCGGCGATGCTGATCACCTGCCCGTTTTCGGTGTTTTCCGTGGTAATTTTTATCCGCACAGGTGGTGATCCGTATTTGATCGAATTATCCAGGATGTTCGAGAGGGCTGTACGGAGATAAAACACATCTGCAAGGATCATTGGATGCTCCGAACGAAAATCAGCGGTAATGATCACTTCGGGAAGGCTGATGTTTTTCTCCGCGATCGACTGCCGGATCACCGAATGAGAATCAACCATCTGAAAATCCGGATTCAGCCTGCCTTCGCGAAGGATGCTGAGATTCAGGATATTCGAAAAAAGTTTATCGAGCCGTTCCGCCTGGTTGACAATGATCTGTACCAGATTTTCCGATCCGGCCTGTGTTTTGCCCGAAAGCGTTCCGGCCGCAACCATCATGGTGGTCAGGGGTGTTTTCACTTCATGGGTAATGTTGCTGATGAAGTCATTCTTCAGTTCATCCAATTGAATTTGCCTGCGGATGATCGTGATGGTAAACAAAGCAATCCACAGAAAAATCAAAAACATTAAAATGGACCCGGCGATCTGCCATTTCAACTTCTGTACAACCTCAACCAGCCGGTATTCCATAGTCAGATAGGCGCTTATGTTGATATTATAATTCACTCCCTTGAAGAAGAAGCTGATGAGTGGTTTCTGGAGTTCATTCATTTCCGGTGTGCCCTGAATGACCCTGTAATTACGCTTTGAAACAACATCATAGATTACAAATTCTTCTCCCTTGTGAAGAAGGATGAAAGAGGATACCACCACCGATAACTTATGCCGGAGGTTATATCCCTCCTGCACCATAGCGGCCGAGAACAGAGAATCGGTTTTTTTATAGGAGGCAGTTGTTAAATCCAGTGAATGGTTGATCATACTTATGTTATTCGCCAGGTATTTGCTGATGTTACCTGATGAGTCTGCTGAATGAAGCAATTTCTCAGCAAAATTCTGCATGACAGACACATCAGTCATTCCCCTGTAAAGGGCTGTAGCTACCATGGATTGCCTGGCGTTGGTGAAGCTGATTTTCTCAACCTGGTATGCCTTGACCATCATGAAACATTCGATCATCAGGAACATCAATGTCCCTGAAATCAGAAGGATGATGGAATATCTGGCTTTCCTATTCATGCGTTGAACCCCAAAAATACAATTAAACATACGCTTTTCAAAACGTTAACCCATCATTAACACTGTATTAACAATACCTCTTTTAGTTCGGACATAAATTTGCTATTTCAAATCGCGGAACTTATGAAAAAGATCTTTGGTTGTTTTTTCGTTTTGTCGGTCCTTATCATTCCTTTGAGGAGCCATGCCGGAGCTCCCGATTCAGCTCTTGTGAGCCAATATTTCAGAGAACTGCAAAACCTGATCATGCGTGATCACGGACAGTTCTGGGGGTTATCTCTGGATGGCCCTGTTTTCTGCATTGATCCCTCATCAAGACAGTTGCTGGCAAATTGCCAGTCGACCCGTTCTAATTTCAAACCCGAAGGGGACCTTTTCGCCGGTAGCCTCCCTCCCGGTGCATCATCGGCCAATTCAATCATGGATTTTGAAGGTGAAAACTGGACCATGGTGATGTGGCCATTGCCTGCAGACTATCACAAACGGATGGAGCTCATGATCCATGAATCTTTTCACAGGATCCAGAAATATCTTGGTTTCAGGATGAGCAATCCAATGGTACCATACCTGGATAAGAGGGATGGCAGGATATGGTTCCGCCTCGAGGTGAACGCACTATATAAAGCGGTTCAGAGCCGGGATACTGAAATGATCCGGGCCCTGAAACATGCCCTTTACTTCAGGTATCGGCGTTTCAAGGAGAATCCCGACCCCGGAAAAGCCGAGATGCGGATCGAGACCAATGAAGGACTCGCACAATATACTGGGTACCATATGGCCTATCAGTCAGCGAAAGAGATGCAGGCAGGATATTTCATTGACCTGATGGACTTAATGGAGAACACCCCCTCCTTCGTGCGTTCTTCCGCCTATTTTACCGGTGCCATGTACGGGGAATTATTCGATCGGCTGAACCCGGGATGGAACCGCGAACTCAGCGATTCAGTCGATTTTTTCTCTCTTGGGATGAAACTGACAGGGATCAATACCGAAATCCTGTCTGACTTGTATGATAAAGATTTCAGGGAAGAATACGGATACACCAAAATCTTGCGGGAAGAGACCTCCAGGCAGGAAATTACCGATAAAAAATTATTGGAGTACCGGGATAAATTCCTTGGAAAAAACTTCTTCACCATTCACTTTACATCCCTGCATATCGGCTTCAATCCCAGTAATCTCGTCAATCTTGACGATACGGGCACCGTATATCCGAACTGCAACGTTTCCGACGACTTCGGCATCCTCACAGTAACCAACGGGGCTCTGTTGTTCAATGATTGGAAATCAATGAACATCACCCCGCCCCAATCCGTTACCGATACCCTGGTGCAGGGGGATGGGTGGAAACTGAGGTTGAAGAAGGGTTGGAGTGTACGAAAAAATGATCAGATGGAGTATATATTGGAGCGAAACTGAAATAACTTTTCCACATCCGCCGTGTTTCCCCACAAAATCCTTACACAGAATCAGTTCAAGCCCCCTACTGGGTTCGCCTTCGGTGCCTCTCCTGATTTCGTTTTATTCTGTATTTCTCCTTTTACCTCAGTATCGGCGGTGTACCCATATAGAGTACTAAATCCTGAATTAACATAGTTGAAAATGCCTTCGGAGTTCGTCAGAAAAATGGCATCACTCGTCGTGTTTACTGCCTTGAGTAATTTTACAATCATATGCTCATCCAAACTGATCTCGGAGGGGATGTTCCCGTTGGATGTTTTCAATTCATCATGCTTTAGATGATTTTTTCATAATTTATGCCGTGATATGCACAAATTCCATCAACACCCGAGATTATTTTTAAAAAAATGCGATACTTGTCCTATTTGCGTGATGGCTTTCAATGTAATTCCGGGACAATCGGTCTGGGTGAAAGCATAAATTTAGGAATTAACATGACTCCTTCATTCAAAACCGGACAGATTTACTCCTGCATTAAAACGTGTTGGAATGACCGACCCATAGTCATTATTATGGGTTTAGCCATCCTGTTCCGGTTGCTTGCAGCTGTTTTTTCCAAGGGATGGGGCATGCTGGATCCTCTTCTGGGGGGTGAACCTCGTTTTCCTGGTGGCGGTAACCTTTATGTATTCAAAACGCGCCCGGTGTTTTATCATCCGCAGTTTTTTTTCTTTACCGGTGAAAGGAACCTTGTTCAGCGGGTGGCCCGGGCCAGGGTGAGTTTCCCGTACCTGGTGTATGAAGCAACCATTGCACCCAGTTTTATCGATGAACTGATACATTGGCTGAACCCGGTCAACAAGGCAAGTAAGGTCTATATATACCGCAACCGCGAATTTTACAGAACAGCCATTAAATGACCTGAATAAATGGATCTGTTCACAGGATGATGATCCACTGGTCAGTCCATCAATAGGATCTCAACAAACATTTTTGATTTATTTCTGGCAATAATGTTAATAAATTTATTTGTTTTGTTAATAAATTTATCTTTGATGAATAATTTTCGTTAGGGTATAATCAAAAACAATTGTTATGGAAAGGGAATTTCTGGAACAAAAGGAGATAGAAAATGCGATTGATGAACTTGAAAACATCAATGAATCAGTTAATCTTGAAGCAATCAACAACCTGCATCGGATTGCCAGAGAGTCAGAAAATCTTCGTCAAAGTGTGTTTGACACTTTATGTTCATATATCCGAACAACAACATCAGATCAGGATTATCAAACACGGGAAAGACCCAGCATCAAAATTCAAAGCATCTTAAACCTTTTAGTTGCTGATAAAACCCAGAGATTTATATATGAAGAAATGCCAGCTGATCTTCACGAGAGTCACCTTCCAAGAGCAATCCTGAGTGGGGCCGACCTGAAGAGGGCCGACCTGAAGGGGGTGACCCTGAGTAAGGCAAATCTGAGAGGGGCAAACCTGAAAGGAGCAGACCTGAGTAAGGCAGACCTTAGGGGGGCGGACTTCAGGGGGGCAGACCTCAGAGCCGCATACCTTAAAGGGGCAGACCTCAGAGGAGCGAACCTGAGTTCAGCAAACCTTGGTAAGGCAAACCTCAGAGGGGCGAACCTTTATAAGGCAAACATTAGTAATACAGACCTGAATGGGACGAATTTGAGCGGGGCAAACCTGATTGAAGCATACCTGGGTGAGGCAAACCTGAGCACAGCAAACCTGAGTAGGGCAGACTTGAGTAAGGCGGACCTCAGAGCGGTAACCCTCAGTAAGGCAATCCTGACTGGTTCAAACTTAAGCGGATCAAACCTTAGAGGGGCGAACCTGAGTGAGACAGACTTAAGCAAGGCAGACCTGAGTAAGGCAAGTCTCAGGGGAGCACTGTTTATCAGGACAAATCTGAGTGAGGCAAATCTGAGTAAGGCCGACCTGAGCAAGGCATCGCTGAAGGGGGCCGACCTGAAGGGGGCCGACCTGAAAGGGGCAAACCTTAGGCTGGCAATTCTGAGTGAGGCAGACCTGAGTGGGGCAAACCTGAGTGAGACAGACTTGAGCGAGGCACATTTGAACGAGGCCAACCTGAGTGAGGCAGATATGAGTAAGGCAGACCTGAGTGGGGCAAAGATGATGTGGGCACTTCTTATCAGGACAAACATGAGTGAGACAAACCTGAGGAAAGTAAACCTTGGCGGGGCAATCCTGAGCGGGACAAATCTGAATAAAGCAAACCTAAGCGAGGCAAATCTGTGTGAGGCAAACCTGAGTAAGGCAGACCTGAGTGATGCAGATCTGAGCAAAGCAGATATGAGAGGTGCCAACCTGAGTCCGGCAAATTTGAGTGAGGCAGTAATAGACCGTCCTGATTGGATTACCAGGTTAAAAGACTGGAAATGTACCGGAGTTGAGGATATAGAGAAAAAGTATGAAGTTATAACTGAGAAGAAAGGCGAGAAACCTAGTTATCGAATTAGGGAAAAGGAATAACTGAGCAACTTTCATTCATCATTTCGGCTGAATCACAATTTTTTTTATTTATTGGAATTTCAAGATCCCCGGTGGCGATCCAATATTACATTTCCCTGACAATTTTTGTTTGTTTTTCCGGATTTGCATTTTTTTAATACCTTTACTTTACGGCAATAAAAAAATTATGAATAACCAAACAAAATCCAATGAAGATCTCATTCGTGACCTGCTGGGATTACAAGAGGAGCATGAGTCATTAAAAGCATTATTCGATAAAGATATCACTGAGCGAAAACAAGCAGTTGAAATGTTCGGAAAATCTCAGGCGCTCTTAAAATCCAGTATCGAATGTCTGAAAGACACAATCTTTTTCTCTATTGACCGAAATTACCAGTATCTGTTTTTCAATAAAGTCCATTCTGATATAATGAAGTTGACCAATGATAAGAATATAAAAGAAGGGATGAATTTTTTGGAATGCATTGATTCCGAGAAAGACAGAAGGTCCGCTAAAGAGGATTATGATCGTGTTTTGATGGGTGAATCCTATTCAAATGTGCATGTATTTGGAGATGTCGAGCCAGTCTTTTTTGAAAATTTTTTTAACCCCATCATCAATGAAAAAAATGAAATAATCGGCGCTACAACATTAACCAGAAATATAACAGAGAGAATAAAGGTTGAGTCTGCATTGAAGAAAAGTGAGGAACGCTTCCGGCATATTGCATCAACTATTTCTGATATTTCTTATTCTTGTGAGCCTGACAAGGACGGCAGTTACTCCATTGTCTGGATCACAGGTGCAGCATTGCAAATTACCGGTTATACAAATGAAGAAATAAAAGCAATGAAATGTTGGGGAAAATTGGTTATCCCTGACGATATGGATTCCTTTAATCAAAATGTAATAAATCTGTCACCCGGTTCAACGCGTAAATGTGAACTTCGGTTGAAACAAAAAAACGGTTCGGTTGTTTGGGTTGAATCATTTGTTGAATGTCTCAAACCGGAACATCAACCAGAACTCCACAGACTTTATGGGGCATTGGTAGATGTCACTGCCCGGAAGAAGTCGGAAGAGGCTTTACAGAAAATTGAAGCAAAGTACAGCAACCTGTTCGAAAATGTTCAGGATGTTTTTTACCAAATCGACCCTGATGGGATCATTCAGGAAATAAGCCCATCCATTAAATACTTTTCTGAATTTAACAGGGAAGAAGTCTTAGGCAAAAATGTAGCTGACCTTTATTATAACCCACAGGACAGGGCAATTTTCCTTGAGGCAATTAAAAAAAATGGGAAAATCAGGGATTATGAATTAGTCCTGAAGACAAAGAGTGGCGGGAAAAAGGTGGTTTCTCTTAATGCCCGTCTAATTTTCGGTGCCGATGGCAGACCAAATCATATAGACGGAGCATTAAGGGATATCACAGACCGAAAGCAGGCTGAAGAAAAAATTCGTGAAAAAGATGTCCAGTTTAGAAAGCTTTCTTCCAATTTACCTGACTTGATTTATCAATTTACCAGAAGACCTGACGGTACTTATTGTGTTCCCATCGCTTCAGAAGGAATTAAAAACATTTTTGGATGTTCCCCGGAAGAGGTAATTGAAGATTTTTCTCCTATTGCCAGGGTAATATTTCCAGAAGATTCGGAGAGAGTAATAAGCGACATCGAATACTCGGCCAGGCATTTGACTTACTTTACCTGTGAGTTTAGAGTGCAAATACCTGGCAAGCCAATCCAATGGATCTTCTCCAGATCAACACCTGAAAAATTGGCGGATGGCAGTATAACCTGGTATGGCTTCAATGCAGATATCACCGACATGAAGCAAACAGAGATGCATCTGATCAAAGCCAAAGAGAGAGCCGAAGAAAGCGACCGGCTGAAATCAGCCTTTCTTGCCAATATGAGTCATGAGATACGTACCCCGATGAATGGCATCCTGGGATTTGCCCATTTGCTTCAAGAACCTAATCTTACAGGGAAGGAGCAGCAAGAATACATCCGCATAATTGAAAAGAGTGGCAAACGAATGCTCAACATCATCCACGACATTGTTGATATTTCGAAAATTGAGTCAGGGCAGATGGAAATTTCCGTTTCAGAAACAAATATCAACGAACAACTCAAATTCATTTACGATTTCTTCGAGCAGGAGATTGAAAAAAAAGGATTGCAGTTTTTCTGTAAAACTACGTTGCCGCCAAAGAAAGCCCTTATTAAAACCGACGTTGAAAAAATCTATGTCATTCTTTCCAACCTCGTTAAAAATGCTATTAAATACACCAATGCAGGCTCAATTGAGATAGGATATGCAAGAAAGGGTCAATTCCTTGAGTTTTTTATTAAAGACTCAGGTATGGGAATTCCAAAAGACCGGCAGGAAGCCATATTCGAACGATTCATTCAGGCTGATATTTCCAGTAATCGTGCTTACGATGGAGCTGGTCTGGGCTTGTCGATCGCAAAAGGATATGTGGAAATGCTGGGCGGGACAATCTGGGTGGAATCGCAAGAAAAGGAAGGATCAACCTTTTATTTCACCATCCCATACAATTGTGAGCCTGAAGAAACAGGGGGCATCGAAAATATTGTTCCATCCGATAAAGCAGAAAATCAGATTAAAAATCTGAAAATTTTAATTGCCGAGGATGATGAAACATCGGAAATACTAATGAGAATAGAGGTTGAAATATTTGGCAAGGAAATTTTATCAGTTGGAACCGGAATTGAAGCAGTAGAAACCTGCCGCAACAACCCTGACATCGATTTGGTTCTGATGGATATCAGGATGCCTGAAATGAATGGATATGAAGCCACCCGGCAAATCCGCAGGTTTAATAAGAATGTCATCATTATAGCTCAAACGGCCTATGGACTTCTAGGTGACCGGGAAATGGCATTGGAAGCCGGATGCAGTGATTATATATCAAAACCCATTGTTCAGGATGAATTGCTGGTGCTGCTTAAAAAGTATTTCCAATAATGATGAATGGCGCGTTTAAAAAAACTGCAATGATGGATAATGAAGTATCTCAATTAAGGGAAAAAATAAAAACACTGGAGCAGGAGGTATCTGTTTTAAAACTGCAACAAATTGACATTAATCAAGCCAAAGAGTTGTATTTGAAGATATTTGAAGAATTTCCAGCTTTGATCTGGCGTTCACGATTAGATAAACTATGTGATTATTTTAATAAAACGTGGCTTGAATTCACAGGAAGAACCATGGAACAGGAATTTGGAAATGGTTGGGCAGAAGGTGTTCATCCCGACGATTTTGATTTCTGTTTAAAAACGTATGTTGAGGCATTTGATAAACGGGAAGCCTTTCTGATGGAATATCGTATGAAAAACAAATCAGGAGAATATCGGTGGATACGAGATTTTGGAAGACCTTTTTTCGATCTGGATAATTCATTTTTAGGCTACATTGGTTCTTGTTACGATATCACAGAAGTTAAGGACAATGAAATGAAGCTTATTGAACTGAATGCAACAAAGGACAAATTTTTTTCTCTTTTAGCCCATGACCTTCGTGGACCTTTTAACGGTCTTCTTGGCTTTACTAAACTGCTGGAAGATAAACTACCGGCAATGACACAAGAGCAGATTCAAAAGATGGCCCTGATGATGAGAAAATCCGCAACTCATCTTTACAATTTACTTGAAAATCTGTTGGAATGGTCCAAAATGCAACAGGGATTGAATACCACAGATCCTGAGTCATTCGTTGTAATGTCAGAAATTATTGAAAGTATGTATGATATTCAGGAATCGGCCATCAGGAAAGGGATTAAACTCAAGTATGATATCCATGATGATTTAATGGTATATGCCGACAGAAATATGTTCGCTGCCATCATGCGTAACTTAGCCTCCAATGCGATAAAGTTTACCCCTGAAGGCGGTAGTATTAACATTGGGGCAAAACCCATGGATGATAATTGGGTTGAGTTCTCAGTTGTGGACAAGGGTATCGGAATGAACCAATATCTGCTGGAGAATCTCTACAGATTAGATGTTAATACAAACCGGAAAGGCACTGAAAAAGAGCCCAGCACCGGATTGGGATTGATCATCTGCAAGGAGTTTATCGAAAAACACGGCGGAAAGCTAAGGGTTGAGAGCGAAGAAGGTAAAGGAAGTACATTTTTCTTCACTTTACCGACTAAAAAGGGGGACTGAATAACGCATCAGTATACCAATCATTGAGAAGGAGTTGCCTGTACAATCATTTTCTTTACGATTCTTGTTTCGGGTGTTTGCAGTACCACAAAATAAATCCCGCTGTAGCCTGGTTGAGCAATAAATTCCCGGTCATGGCATCCGGCCGGTAAATATTCACTGACCAGGGTCCTGACAGGATTCCCGTTCATGTCATTTACAACCAGATTTACCTTGCCTGATCTGGGTATAGTAAAACTGATCGTGGTGGAATAGGAGAAAGGATTTGGAAAGTTCTGCTCAAGATAATACCCCATTGCGTTGTTTCCATCAAATACCGAAGTGACCACGGTTGAATCGAGGTCATAATGGCGGAGGAGGGCATAGTTGAATTCGGCAATAAATAAATCATGGGTATAGCTGTCGTAATAAAAGACCGGCATGGCAATCCCCGATTGCTGAAAGAGCAAACGGGATGAGGTAAGTGCAAAAGTGGCAGCATTATATTCGTTCACTTTAACTTCGCCCCCGATGGAAGATATCCCGAATATTTTATTCTCGCCATCCAGGTATCCCAGGAGGCGTTCCGCAGCAGGAAGCGATGCAACGACATGATAGTTTACAGGGTTAAGAATTATATTTCCAAAGAACAAATTTCCTGAAGCTGCATGGTATGCCATCAAATTGCTTTCGAATACTGAGCCATTGGGCCATACAGCAGAGAGGTCGGCGGAATCGATCAAGGCGAGAGAATTTAAATCGAAAACCTTAAGCTTCTTTTCGGTTTTTTGAAGTACCAGGAGCTTGTTTAGCGGCGGGAATGTGATCAGTTGTATAATTCCGATGCCATAATGTTCCTCCTCATTGAAATGAAACCCGGGAATTGAAATGACATCCTCTTCCGTCAGTGTTTGCGCATTCACCTTAATAATACATCCAAATTCAGGGAAACTGATAAAAATACGATGGCTCGATTGATCCAGGTACATGGTTGGAATGGCATCTCTGCGTCCTTCAGGAATCGACAGCATGATGGTGCCTGTTTTTTCGTTGGTGTTGCAATTGAACACCGATACGGAACTCTCAAATTCATTTAATACGAACAATCTTCCAAGCAGGGAATCGACCACCACGACACATGGCCAAACACCCGCCTTCATTTGAGTTAGCCCATGTGTGTTTTTATCGTACGTGATCACCCGGCTGCCGCCTAAACGCTTGGCAATATACAAACGCTGACCGTCGGGAGCGCATGCGAAATCATCGGCAGATTCTCCGATATCCACCGAGTCGATCTCGTTGGTCTGAAGATTTAAAAACTCCACATAACCGCTGTGCATATCCGGAACCAGGAGGATGTGCCGGGTATTGTCCATGGCCAGCCTCGCTGTTTTATCTCCCATTTTCACAGAATCCAAGGCCGAAGTTCCGGGGATGTGCTTGTATATTTTACTCCAGCTGCCATGTTCTCCCTGGCCCGAATATCCATCCTCATTGGTCATGAAAAGGGTCTGTAAATAAGAGGAATAGACCTTTTCGGTCGTTTCCATGCTTGTGCTGACCGCCGACACGATCGTTTTTGTCGAAATCCTGATGGTCTTAATTTCATTTACGCCAAACAGGAACAACCGGTCATTTACAATATCCAGCAGCAATTCTCCCAAAATATTTGCCGACGGAACATAGATCGTGTTCAGCAAAGCATAGGGGGCTGCGGAAGAGAAAGCTTTGATGACCATGTTGGGACCCACCAGGTTGCGCGAAACCGTGTAAATAATATGATTCATTTTGTCGAAACCGATATCACCCATCACCTGCCCTGCCGGGAATGAATCGATGACGCTCATATCATTGCCGTTGAGTATTTTAATCCGGTTGTTATCAGCCAGGAAAATATGGTTGTTGATTTCGTCGAAACAAATCCCGTTGCAACTGTTCAAATAGGCGTACGTTCCCGATACCTGGCTGTTTAAAGGATTGATAAGATAGGTGATCACGGGGGAAGTTTCGGGGGTGGTAGCCAGCAAAAAACCATTGGAGGGATTGCATTCCAATTCGTTTTTCTGCCCTGCAAACGGAAGTTCAACAGAACCTGTTTCCTCTATTGTTTCCAGGTCGATAATGGAGGCATATTCTGTCTGAAAACCAGATGCGTAAGCTTTTCCGCGCACTTCATCAACGGCCACATCGAAAATTTTCAACACATTTTTGTGTTCGCTTATCAGCGCATTTTTTATATCGACCTGGTTGATTAAATAGTAACCTGAAGTTTGTGATGAACCCGTCATACAAGAGAAAGTGACCAAAACCAAAACCAGCAGCAATAATTTTGTTTTCATATTCCTGTGATATTATTGTTATTCACAGTAAATCCTGATCAATGAACTGTCTCATAGATTGTTTAAACAAATATACTGATGGCTGATGTCAAATCCAACCTCTTTAAGCAAATATTCCGGCGATATAAAATGGTTTTCATGATTCTGTCTGTGTCGTGGTCAGAAAATGGTTGAAAAAAAACGTTAAAACAGACAAAAATCACGTTTTATCCACGTTTTCGTGAAAATATTTAAATTCAGTAGCGAGGAAACTGAGCTCGACATCGAGTTCTCCCGTCAGGATATAAAGAAGATCGAGAGAGCTACCAAATGTGATATTTCAACAATGTTTTGAGTTGATAGCAACGATCTTTACTAGACGTTACCGTCGATACAATTAAAAATGCCATACTTAGACAACCTTATATTGTTTAAGCAATGATTGGAGAAGCCAGTGGAGTAAACCATCCCAGGCCGGTCGTAATGGACCAACGTAGATGTTTTATTATCAGACATTTAGTATGGCAGGTTTAAATCAGCACCAGGTGGTCAGATGCTCCGGATTTTCCAGGCTGGCTGAATAAATCTATTTTATGGCAGTAAATTAATTTTATTGCCATTTTATAGTTTTTGTATATTTGTATAATAATTCTCTATCCATCGCTTCAGTAAAGCTAAATATCGACAACCTAAAATTATATTTCAGAGAAAAGGAATTCTTTGAAAGCCATGATTTATTTGAGTTTTACAGCAAACAAGAACCTGAAGTAAATGCAACAACCGTCAACTGGCGAATTTATAACCTGGTTCATAGTGGCATTTTAAACCGGATTGGCCGCGGAAAATTTACATTGGATGGCGGAAAGCATTTTATTCCGGAATTGTCCACAGGAATAAAATTATTGAGCAGGAAACTTCATAAGCAGTTCCCTTACCTTAAAGTTTGCATCTGGAATACTTCTGTTATCAATGAATTCATGCTTCATCAACCTGGCAGCTTTTTCATCTTAATTGAAGTTGATGGTGTTGCAGTTGAATCCGTTTTTTATTTTTTAAAAGAGAATAAATATCAGCCATTTCTTGATCCTGACATCGACCTGATAAACAAGTATGTAATAGACAAGAAAGATGCGCTGATTGTTAAGTCTTTAGTTTCAGAATCTCCTTGCCAAAATATTCAGGGAATAAAAACAGTTACCATCGAAAAGATGCTGGTCGACATATACTGTGACGAAAACATATTTGCTGCCCAGCAAGGATCTGAAATGAGTCATATTTTCAAAGAAGCATTGGCAAAATATTCTGTAAATGAGAACCGTATGCTTCGTTATGCCGCACGAAGAAATAAAAAGAATGCATTTGATGATTATTTGAGTAAAGTATCTAAATATCGGCAGTAAAGTGATATTATTGCCGTTTTATAGTTTTATAAATGATAAGCATTCCTGAGATTTCAACAGATTGGATTAACAAAGTCGTCAAGGAACACCGTGATGCAGATAAGATCCTCGTTGAAAAAGCGATTCGGGCATTGTTATTGGTCGAGGGGCTTGTTAAGTTTAAAGTTCCATTTGTGTTTAAAGGTGGAACGGCTTTAATGTTATTGATGAAATCAACCAAACGCTTATCCATCGATATAGATATTATTTTGCCAAAATCATCTGATCGGTTGGACAAAATATTAGATAAAGTCGCTTCCAGTCAGGGTTTTATCAGAAAAGAGCGGCAGCAACGGAATACAACAGGAAAAATCAAAAAAGAACATTATAAATTTTTCTACACCCCTATTCACAAATCAAAATCTGATGAAGAGAGTATCTTACTTGACATGCTTTATGAGGATCTGCATTATCAAAACATCATTGAAGTACCGGTCCAATCTAATCTCATTAGGGGTTAGTTCCCCGCCGCTTGCGGCGTAAATATTTTAACTTTGTATGTATGGACAATAGCGAATACATACATAAATCACATAATGTAAGCTTACTGCTGTATCACTTTGTTTGTCCGGCCAAATATCGCAAAGTTGTATTCAGCAAAGCAGTTGACCAAACGTTGAAAGAGGTTTGTTTTGAAATTGAAAAAAGATACGAGATTCATTTTCTTGAGAT